>BNJV01001047.1_pt1 | contig 45757 bp, 76 predicted proteins | sample 8540591 | NCBI WGS metagenome assembly BNJV01 (sample SAMD00202457, study PRJDB9452) | human saliva metagenome | host: Homo sapiens
AAGTTTTGTATTAAAAATAAATTTTATGTGAAATTATGGTATAATATTAACAAAAAAATAAATTATGAATAGATATAAGGAGAAAGAAGTGGCAAATACAAAAGAATCAAATGAAACGGCACAAAGAGCAGAATTACATCGTAAAAATTTGGGCAATTGCAGATAATGTGCGTGGAGCGAGTGGATGGTTGGGATTTTTAAACAGTATATTTTGGGAATATTATTTTATAGATTTATTTCGGAAAATATGACAGAATTTTTCAATAAAGCTGAACATGAAGCTGGAGATTTGGAGTTTAATTATGCGGATATTTCTGATGAAGAAGCCGAAGAAGATTTTTAGAGCTGGTACTGTGGAAGATAAAGGATTTTTTATTTTACCAAGTCAACTTTTTTGAAAATGTAGTAAAAACAGCGAGAGCCAATGAAAATTTGAAATACAGATTTAGCAAATATTTTTAAAGCTATTGAAGCAAGTGCTGTTGGATTTTGAGTCGGAAAGATGATATTAAAGGATTATTTGAAGATGTCGATACTACGAGTAACCGTTTAGGTGGAACAGTTGCTGAAAAAAATACAAGATTAGCAGATATTTTAACAGGAATTTCTGAAATTAATTTTTGGGAGTTTTTCAGCATAATGATATAGATGCTTTTTGGAGATGCTATGAGTATCTGATTTCAAATTATGCCAGCAATGCAGGTAAAATCAGGAGGAGAATTTTTTTACTCCACAAACTGTTTCAAAACTTTTGGCACGGCTTGTGATGGAAGGAAAAGACAGCATAAATAAAGTTTATGATCCAACGTGTGGAAGTGGTTCGTTGCTACTACAAATGAAAAAGCAGTTTGAGGAACATATTATTGATGAGGGATTTTTTGGGCAGGAAATAAACATGACTAACTTTAACTTGGCTCGTATGAATATGTTTTTACACAATGTAAACTACAATAATTTTTCAATAAAACGTGGAGATACCTTACTTAATCCATTGCATAATGATGAAAAGCCTTTTGATGCGATTGTTTCAAATCCGCCGTATTCGATTAAATGGATAGGAGATGGGGATCCGACACTTATTAATGATGAACGATTTGCACCAGCAGGAAAACTTGCACCAAAATCTTATGCAGATTATGCGTTTATAATGCATTCATTAAGTTATTTGTCAAGCAAAGGAAGAGCAGCAATAGTATGTTTTTCCAGGTATTTTTTTATAGAAAAGGTGCAGAAAAAAATTATTCGTAAATATTTAGTAGACAACAATTTTGTAGATTGTGTAATACAGCTTCCAGAAAACCTGTTTTTTTGGAACATCAATAGCGACTTGTATTTTTAGTAATGGCAAAAGAATAAGACGGAAAATAAAACGTTATTTATTGATGCAAGTAAGGAATTTAAAAAGAAACGAATAATAATATTTTACAACCTGAAAAATATTGAAAAAAATAGTAAGTGAATTTAGAGAAAAAAACTGATGTAGAATATTTTTGCAAGATTGGTTGATAATAGTGAAATAGATGAAAATGACTATAATTTGTCAGTTTCAACTTATGTGGAAAAAGGAAGATACTCGTGAGAAAAATAGATATCGATGTGTTGAATAAGGAAATTGAGGAAACAGTAAAAAAAGAATAGATGAATTAAGGGCTTCTATAAATAAGATAGTGAAAGGAGCTTGAAAATGAGTAATGATATGATTATTTATAATACAGAGGATGGAAAGTCAAAGATAAGCCTAAAAGCTGGAAAAATGGAACAGTATGGCTAAGTCAGCTGGAAATTGCAGAACTTTTTGAAACGACGAAACAGAATGTGAGTAAACATATAAAAAGCTATATTTGAAGATGGAGAATTATTATAAAAAGTGGTTGTAAACTATCAGTTGACTACCACTCAACATGGTGCAATTAAAGGAAAATTCAAAACAAAAAAAGTTAAGATTGAATAGAAAAAGGATTATTCGAAGACTTTATTACAAATGGAAAAAAATATTCTCGAGAAAAAAAGACTAATCTCGAGACAAAAACTAGAAAAATATAATAGGTACAAAAATTAATAAAAATCAAGGGTTGTTATAAAAAAATAATATAATTAATCTCGAGAAAAAAACTACATATTGCAATAACAATGAGGAAAAAAATATTATAAAAAAACTAGAAAAAAATTAATAAAAATCTGTTCTGATGGAGTTGAGCAGAAGAAGTTGGAGAAAATAGGAGAAGTTTATGATGGAATAACAGAAAAAGAAAAAGAAGATTTTCAAAATGGAAATGAAGTATAAATGTTTATAATAATTTATCATTAAAAATTGATGTTGAAGATAGAGTTAAAAATCTATGAAAGTTAAAAAAATAAAGAAATTTTTAATATTGAGACATTATTTTTTTAGGTTCATCAGAAAAGTTAAATGGGTGTGCGATAAGTTCGTTAGTTACTGAAAATCTACTAGAAAATTTATATTTACTGATGAAAGATTTAAGGATTTATCCTTGGCTGCAAAAAAATTTTTCTATTCTTACCTTTTTGAATGAACAAACTGGCCATATGGAAATAAATTGGTTGATGCTTTGAACACTGGGATCCGATAAATCTTTTGCAGCAAAAAGAGAAATGACAAATGCTATTTTTAACAACGGATGATGGTGTCATTATTTACTAACCTAAGAGAAGAATAGGGCAATCTCGTTAAATAGTTTAATGGTGAGGTTATTAAGGTCAGTGCTAAGGGTTGATAGAAATACGAACAATGGGTATGGTATGATCTAGGTTTGTGTAAGTGGTCTTGCTGCAGAAGAAAAATCAAAGCTTACTGAGAAGAAAGAAGCTTCTAAAGACGTAGAGAGATAAAGACAGTTGATGTGGTCTTCGGATTATACCAACTTTTTTTAGTTGCGTAAAAAAATAGAAAATATGATATAATAAGACATATAATAAATACGACTTTACGAATATAATGTATAGGAGAAATGTATGAAACTAACGGAGATAAACAAAAAAAGTACTTAATAAATCTTATAGAATCAGGAGAGCAAATACCTGAAGATTATAAATATTTATTGTTTCCAAATCTTCAAGAAGAGTATGAATTGACATATGCTGGGAAAAATGAGAAGAGAAGATATACTCGCAGGAGAGGATGGAACACTTCCTGTTCCACTACAATTGGAGCGTGTATTTAATGGAAAAAGAACATCCAGCTTTTTGAAGATGGATGGAAAAATATGATTGTTTTTGGAGACAATCTACAGTTTTTTTGAAGACAATTAACGAGAATAAAAGATCCGTTAATTAAAGATAAAAGTTAAAGGAAAGGTTAAACTGATTTATATAGACCCTCCTTTTGCTACGCAAGATGAATTTTTTTAACTAAAACAGGAAATAAAGCATATAGCGATAAAAAGGCTCAGAATTTATTGAATTTATTCGCAGAAGGTTAATAGTTGCAAGGGAAATATTAGCTGAAGACGGTGTGATTTTTTTGTTCATATAGATTATAGATATAAATTTAACATAAAACAAATCATGGATGAAGTTTTTTTAATTTTTAATTTTATTAATGAAATTATTGTCAACAGAGTAAAATGTTCAAGAAAAAAACATTCGTTAATAAAATGAATGAAGAGTTTGACACATTGTTATTCTATTCTAAAAAAACGGGGAACAACATTTATTCCTCCAGTAAAAAAAGTTTTCAAAAGCAGAAAAATTGGCATAATTTTGAAGCAAGTGGATATAGGACAGATATGGATTATGACTTATTTGATGTTAAACCAAAAATCAGGTAATCATTGGAGATGGAAAGCAAGTAGAGCAGAAAAAGCTTCTAAAAATTACGAATTTTTGGAAAGTTCATTTTTCTGATGAAGAAACAATAGGAGAATATTGGGAAAGAAATGGTCAGAAAAATGGATTTTTGTTAGAAAAGGAAAGAGCGGACAGCCAGAGTATTTTATCCCAGAAAAAGATAATGCCCTGTGTAATAACGTTTGGAATGATATTCCAGCATATGAATTTAAAAAAATAGTTATCCAACTGAAAAAAAGTGAGAAAAATGTTACAACGAATTTTTTTAATATGTGTACTGATAAAGGCGATCTTATTATGGATTTCTTTGGAGGTTCAGGCACAAGTATGGCTGTAGCAGAGAAACTTGGAAGCGTTGGATAACTTGTGATTTGGGTAAATTGTCTTATTTAACAATGCAAAAAAAGGCTTTTTACAAATTCAAGATAGTAAATCCTTAGAAAGTAAAACAAAGTATAATAAGCCAGCTAAATCATTTATTACTTGTAAATTAGGAATGTATGATTTAGGAACAACATTAAATCTTGAATGGGATAAATATAAGCACTTTGTATCTCAATTATTTGAATACGATGTTAAAGAAGTAAAAACATCTGGAATTGAATTCGATGGAGAGAAAAGAGGTTTTTCCAGTAAAAGTTTTTTTAATTATATTGAACATAAGGAATCAGCAGTAGATTATAACTATATATCTGAACTCCACAAAAAGTATAAAATCCAAAAGATATAGTAGAGTATATATTGTTGCACCGGCAACAAGAGTTGATTTTTATAGCTGATTACGAAGAATTAGATGATACAAGATACTATTTCTTAAAAAGTGCCTTACAAAATGATAGAAGAACTTCATAAGACACCATTTACAAAATTAAGACAGCCTAGAAGCAAAGATGATGTAAATGATATTGAAGAAATGAAAGGCTTTCAATTTATTTATACACCAGAAGTTGAATGCTTATTTAAGAACGGGAAAAAAAGATACTGTTCTCAGCGTTACCAAATTTGTAAGCTGATCCACTTAATGGATGTGAGATGGATAACTTTTTCTACTTTTGTCTAGCATATTCGTTAATTATGACTATAACGGCAAAAGAATTTTTTTAATGGATGATGTTAGATTTTGGAGCGAGATAAAAAAAGCGACAAAAAAAGAAAATAAAGATACTAAAGTAAATTATGATAATAAAAAACCAACAAGTATCGAGTGGAAAATACCAACAAAAATTATTAGGAGATAAGACGGTATTTATATTTACAGATATTTATGGAAATGATGTAACTGTATCATTATCAAAGGAGAAGTAGTATGAAACTTAGTTATAATGGATTATGGAAAATCTTAATTGATAAGAAGATGAATAAAACAGATTTGAAAGATATGTTTGGATTATCTCCAAGTACTATTTCCAAAAATGACAAAAAGGAGAAAAATGTTAGCTTGGATATCATAAAAATAGCTATTGAATTCAATGTTGATATTGGAGATATTGTTTCTTTAGAACGGGAATGAGGATGGGGAATATGAAATTAAGTGAAGTAGAAAAAGATATTTAATAAATCTTATAGAATCAGGAGAGCAAATACCTGAGGACTATAAGTATTTACTGTTTCCAAATCTCCAAGAAGAGTATGAATTGACATATGCTGGGAAAATGAGAAGAGAAGATATACTCGCAGGAGAGGATGGAACACTTCCAGTTCCGCTACAATTGGAGCGAGTTTTTTTAACGGAAAAGAACATCCAGCTTTTTGAAGATGGATGGAAAAAAATATGATTGTTTTTGGAGACAATCTACAGTTTTTTTGAAGACAATTAACGAAAAATAAAGATCATTTAATTAAAGATAAAGTAAAAAGGAAAAAGTAAAGTTAATCTATATAGACCCTCCTTTTGCAACTCAAGATGAATTTCAAAATAAAGAAGGAGCTAAAGCGTATAGTGACAAAAAGAAAGGTTCAGAATTTCTGGAATTCATTCGTAGAAGCGCTCATTTTAGCAAAAAGAAATTTTTATCCAATGACGGTTCTATTTATGTACACATGGATCAAAAGATGGGGCATTACGTTAAACTTCTTTTTAGATGAAGTCTTTGGGAAAAATTGTTACCAAAACGAGATTGTGTGGCATTATAGAACAGGAAATCTCACATATTCTCATTTCCAACAGAAACATGATAGCATATTTTTTTATGGCAAAAAGACTAAGCCATATTTTGAGCAACAATATATTAAAGAATACTATGTTCAGATATATGGACCTGATAAAAAATTGAGCATGAAAGGGCCGAATGACGGAATTGATAAATATGGGGAGTATAAAATTTCACAAATGGATGATGTTTGGAATATATCTGCTGTATTTACTTTTAAGTAAGGAACACATATCATACCCAACACAAAAAGCCAGAAGAATTACTGGCTCGAATAATTAAAAGCTTCTACCAACGAAGCGATCTTATTATGGATTTCTTTGGAGGTTCAGGCACAAGTATGGCTGTAGCAGAGAAACTTGGAAGGCGTTGGATAACTTGTGATTTGGGTAAATTGTCTTATTTAACAATGCAAAAAAAGGCTTTTACAAATTCAAGATAGTAAATCCTTAGAAAGTAAAAACAAAGTATAATAAGCCAGCTAAATCATTTATTACTTGTAAATTAGGAATGTATGATTTAGGAACAACATTAAATCTTGAATGGGATAAATATAAGCACTTTGTATCTCAATTATTTGAATACGATGTTAAAGAAGTAAAAACATCTGGAATTGAATTCGATGGAGAAAAAGAGGTTTTTCCAGTAAAAGTTTTTAATTATATTGAACATAAGGAATCAGCAGTAGATTATAACTATATATCTGAACTCCACAAAAGTATAAAATCCAAAAAGATATAGTAGAGTATATATTGTTGCACCGGCAACAAGAGTTGATTTTATAGCTGATTACGAAGAATTAGATGATACAAGATACTATTTCTTAAAAAGTGCCTTACAAAATGATAGAAGAACTTCATAAGACACCATTTACAAAATTAAGACAGCCTAGAAGCAAAGATGATGTAAATGATATTGAAGAAATGAAAAGGCTTTCAATTTATTTATACACCAGAAGTTGAATGCTTATTTAAGAACGGGAAAAAAAGATACTGTTCTCAGCGTTACCAAATTTGTAAGTGATCCACTTAATGGATGTGAGATGGATAACTTTTCTACTTTTGTCTAGCATATTCGTTAATTATGACTATAACGGCAAAAGAATTTTTTTAATGGATGATGTTAGATTTTTGGAGCGAGATAAAAAAGCGACAAAAAAAGAAAAATAAAGATACTAAAGTAAATTATGATAATAAAAACCAACAAGTATCGAGTGGAAAATACCAACAAAAATTATTAGGAGATAAGACGGTATTTATATTTACAGATATTTATGGAAATGATGTAACTGTATCATTATCAAAGGAGAAGTAGTATGGAAAATAAAAATAGTATTTAACCAAAAAAAGACTTGATTCTTAAGGTTAATAAGAATTATGACAAATCTAAATTAAATTTAGACAAATGGGAAGCATTTTTAGATGTTCTATGTGGAGATAGAGAGTACCAAAAAGAGGCTATAAGAGCTGCTATAATCTATCTTGCTTCTGGAATGTATAATTCGATAGAAGACATTGTTAAGGAGAATTATGAAAATAATTCAGAGCTTGGTAAGAAATATAACAGAATTGAAGATTATTACTCTAATCTTCAAATTAAAAACAAGCTTTTTTGCAAATATAGATTTAGCGACTGGAACTGGTAAATCATATGTTATATATGGAGTAGCTCAAAATATTATTGTCGGAGAAAAATTATTAAAAGGGTTTTAGTATTATGCCCTTCCCTGACAATTGAAAAAGGATTAACAAAAAAATTTGAAGAATTATCATCTGATGCAAACTTGAGAAATACAATGCCTGCCGAATTAGTAGGTTCATCACCAAGAATTATAAGTGCTGATTCAACAATTAGAGAAGGAGATATTTGTGTTGAGAATATTCATGCTGTGTATGAAACGACAGGCTCATCAATAAAAGACAGCTTTTAAGAATGGAGGAGGCGACACTTTTAGTTTTAAATGATGAAGCTCACCATATTTTTTTAATAGTACTAATGAAAAAGATATTAAAAAAAGTGGAAAGAATTTCTATTAAACAAAAGACTATGATTTTTAGATATATTCTTGGATTTACAGGAACAGCTTATATAGATGACGAATATTTTTAATGATGTAATTTATAGATATTCATTGAGGAGTGCTATTGATGATAAGATAGTAAAAACGATTGATTATGTACAAAAAGGATGATGTTGCTAGTGATAGGGAATATAAATTTCAAAAAGATAAGAGAGAATCACGAAAATAATAAAAAGGAAATATCCAAATGTAAAACCTCTGTCTATTTTTAATTACCAAAGATATAAGAAGTGCAAAAAAATCTTTATGAAGATTTTTATAGATTTCTTATCTGGATTTGAAAAAGATTGATAGAGAAATAGTTGAAAGGAAAGTTCTAATTGTTACATCTGATACAAAAGCATAAAGCTAATGTCAGTATGCTGGAGTATGTTGATAGTAAAGATAATTCATTTGAATGGATTATCTCTGTCAGTATGCTGACAGAAGGATGGGATGTAAAGAATGTTTTTCCAAATTGTTCCGTGGGAAGATAGAGCTTTTAATTCAAAGCTGTTAATATCCCAGGTACTAGGAAGAGGTCTTAGAATTCCACCAGAATATCAAAAATCCTCAGCCTGCTGTTATAGTGTTTAATCACGATAGTTGGAGTAAAAATATAAAAATCTTTAGTAAACGAAGTCCTAGAGATAGAAACTAGAATTATAAGCACCGTTAAATACATTGGTGAAAGGAACAAGTATAACTTTACAGTGAAAAAAATTTAGCTTATGACAAGAAGGAAAAGGAGGTAAATACAGAAGCGAAAGAGCTAAACTACACAAAATCTTGGGAAGATGGAATAAAACTTAAAAAGCCAGATTTTATCCTCAAAAAAGAGACAGAATATGAAAAATCTATTAACTGGTAAAATTAGAAACATAGAATATAATATAAAACTGAGAACAAAAACTGTAGATGAGGTTTTTAGATAAAAATATTCTATGAGTTCAGACTTAGAGATTGGGAAACTAAAAATACTTGGGCTTGGAGATAATGTTGTATATTCAAAAAAAGAACTTGCCACCAAGGGATAAGATAGAGGCTATTATTAGAAAGTCTATGAAAACTGCAGGTATAACAGGAAATGTTTTGATTGAAGATAATGCCAAAGCAATTTTTCACTGCTTTTTTTCGACTTTGTTCAGAGCAAGGAGTAAGACAGTTATAAATTCTATAAAATCAACGGAATTTATAGATGTTAACACATCTGATATGAGAGATGAAACAAGAGGCATATCGTCATTTAGATCAGATTCAATGCTGTTTTATACAGACAAATATAAAAAGGAAATGTCTAGCGATGAACAAAAAAACCATAATGGATTCGTTTTGTAGAAGATGATTCATTTCCTAGGAGAGCTTCTACAGAAATAAATCATAATGACTTTAAAACGCCGTTAAATATTGTAATAGCAACCGCAGATCCAGAATATCAATTCTTGAAGAAGTATCTTCTTAAAAATGAAAATGCTCAAAAAAATACAAGCATGGGTTAAATCAAGAGATATGGGATTTTATAGTATTGAATATTCCTACAAGCAACATTCACATACTAAAGTCGGCTCATTTAATCCCTGATTTTATCATTAAACTTTCTAAAGGAGAAGAGGACACGTATCTTTTTATAGAAATAAAAGATGATGGTGATAATTCTATAGAAAATAAAGGTAAGAACAAGGCTGCTAAGGAACATTTCAAACTATTGAATGAAAAACTGTCTGCAAAATGGAATAGATGAAAAAAATATATTTCATTTTTTTAAGTCCTAATGATTACGAAATATTTTTTGAATATCTAAGGTCTGATAAACTGGACACATTTGTTAGTGGGCTGGATAATTTGCTAGATGATAATTCATAAGAATGGAAGTGATAGAATTGAGAATAAATAGAAAAAAATTATTGATTGTTAAGACCCGTTAGAATGTAGAAATATAAAAAAAGAGAATATGTGGTAATAGAATGTATAATTAACAAAAAAAGACTCTGATTTTTTTATATTGTATGAATAAAGCGTGGGACTTGGCAAGAAAAAGTAAATCCCCAAAAAGGGCGAAAGATTCTTTAAATATAAGAGAAAAAAACGATATAATTTTTAAAAATATTTGTAAATAAAGCAATTTATACAAACTTTCAGAGATTGATAAAAAAATTTCTTTGTAGCTAATTTATTCAAAAACATATAAGAATAATTTGCTTATCGAAGAGGAGATAGTATTTTTATTTAATTGGTGGTTCGACTAGAAAAATGATGATGGATAAAAAGTATTTCTTATATAGAAAGCCTAACTGCAGAAGATGATTTAGATAAATTTAAAATAGATTATAAAGTTGTTAAATTATTTAATGCACTAGATATTTATGGTTTTGAGAAATATATGGAAAGTATGGGGTATAAAAAAATTATCGAATTATTGAATTAAAAAAATAACAGAAGTTTTTTATGGTTCCATTTGCTTCCCTACATATTTCCCATAATTTTTTTCCGAATTTGATACAGTTCGGTCATCTCAGAATACTCTTGCATAAGAGTATTTTTTTTGTTTAAACTCTCAAGCTCCTCAAAAATCTACTTGGAATCGGGCATTTTAGAGTACGACTTTCTAAGTTCGGTAAGGGATTTTTCGTACAAGAGAATTTCTGTCTTATGCTCACTAGCAAAGGCTTTTATTGTTAGGCTCTTTCTTATGCGCTTGATAAATTTGACGGTATTTTTGTAATAGTATGGCTTGTAGCGGAAAGGGTAGCTATTTTTCTCATCAAGCACCTTGATTTCGTCTTGTAGATTTTGACTTTTATACGAACTTTTCTTAATAAAAATCATCAAGGTGAGCAAGGGACTTAAAATCTTTTTCACGTATTAAAAATAACAGTATCTGAAGTTCTTGTGGGTTGTGTTTGGATTTATATCCATTGCTTGATTCTGCCTTAGCAATACCGATTACATTTCCAACACGCTTTTTAACGACCAATGTCTTTTGATTAGAGTTTTCTGAAATTCTTTTTGAGACTGTCTTCCGTATAATCTTCTATAATAATCTTTGCTCTTATAAATCTTTCCTTGTCCTTATGCTTAAAAAGCGATGTGTTTGACATATTTGATTTCATAGCCGAGTTCCATTATCTTCTTTAAAAAAATTCATCCTAGTCTTTGGACAATTGTTTTATTATTTTGTCAATATCAAACTACATTGATATAAGTGATAAAGTTGAATGGAAAACATTGGGAGATATTTGTAATTTCAAATGGGACTTATACACGTTATTTTGCAAAATACTACGGCACAGAATAAAAAAATCATTATGAATTTACATGTGAGTGGGCAGATGCGAAAAAAATAAAGTTATTAGAGATCTTAAAGATTTTACAGCAACATTTTTTTGAAAAAGCGAACTATTTTTAGAAGTTTTGACAAAAATATTGTGTTTTTTTGATTCAAATAATACACTACTTATAATGAGACCTTATCAAATAGCAGCAACTGAACGAATTTTGTGGAAGATAGAATCTAGTTATCAAAAATAAGAAATCTGGGAAAAATTGAAGCTGGAGGATTTATTTGGCATACTACAGGTTCAGGAAAAACTTTGACTTCTTTTAAAACGGCAAAACTTGCTACAGAACTTGAATACATTGATAAAGTGTTTTTTGTGGTTGATAGAAAAGACTTGGATTATCAGACAATGAAGGAATATCAGAAATTTCAGCCTGATAGTGTAAATGGCAGTAAAGATACAAAAAGAACTTAAACGAAGTATTGAAAAACAGGATAACAAAATAGTTGTTACAACAATTCAAAAATTAAATGAATTTGTCAAAAATTCAAGCCATGAAATTTACGATAAACATTGTGTCATAATTTACGATGAATGTCATCGTTCACAATTTGGAGATGCACAAAAAAATATTAGAAAATCATTTTAAAAAAATTATTATCAGTTTGGATTTACAGGAACACCAATTTTTTTCCTGAAAATGCTCTTGGAAGTGATACAACAGCTGGAATTTTTTGGAGCACAACTTCATAGTTATGTTATAACGGATGCCATTCGTGATAAAAAAAGTTTTAAAATTTAAAGTGGATTATAATGATATTAGGGCAAAATTTAAAAGCGGCTGAAACAGAAACAGATGATAAAAAGCTCAAGGAACTTGAAAAAAAGAATGTTGTTACATCCTGAGAGAATTTCTAAAAATAGTAGAATATATTTTAAAAGTATATAATACAAAAAAACTCATAGAAATGAATACTATAATATAAAACAGAAACGGCTAAACGGGTTTAATGCTATGTTTGCTGTTCAAAGTGTAGAAGCGGCAAAAACTTTATTATGAAGAATTTCAAAAACAGCAGAGAAAATTTGCCTGAAGAAAAAAAGACTGAAAAAGTAGCGACAATTTATAGTTTTGCTGCGAATGAAGAGCGAAATGCGATAGGAGATATTCCTGATGAAAATTTTTGAGCCAAGTGCAATGGAATCGACAGCGAAAGAATTTTTTTGGATAAAGTAATATCTGATTACAACGATTATTTTTAAAAACAAATTTTTTTCAACAAATGGAAATGAATTTCAGAATTATTATAAAGATTTGTCTAAAAAGGTTAAGGATAAAAAAATTGATATTTTTAATTGTTGTGGGAATGTTTTTTTGACAGGATTTGATGCACCAACATTAAATACTTTGTTTGTTGATAAAAAAATTTGAGATACCATGGATTAATTCAAGCGTTTTCAAGAACAAACCGTATTTTTGAATAAAGTTAAAACTTTTGGAAATATTGTATGTTTTAGAGATTTGGAAAAAGGCTACAAAGAATGCTATTAAAAACTTTTGGAGATGAAAAATAGTGTAAATGTAATTCTTGAAAAAAAGTTATAACGACTATATGAATGGATTTAAAGATGAGGAAACAGGGAAAATCAGTAAAAGGATATGTAGGTTTATGTAACGAAATAGTTGAAAAAAATTTCCAAAGCCTGTTGAAATTGAAAAAAATCAAGATAAAAAAAGGAATTTGCAGAATTATTTGGAGAATTGCTTAAAACAGAAAAATATACTTAAGAATTTTCGATGAATTTGAAAATTTTGAGAAAAATTATATCTGATAGACAAATGCAGGATATGAAGAGTGTTTATGTGGATATTTGTGAAGAAATAAGAAATGTTGGAAAAAATGATCAAAATAATAGCGATGAACAAGGAATTGATTTTTTTCTGATATTGAATTTCAAATTGATTTGCTTAAAAACAGATGAAATTAATTTAGATTATATTTTTAGAGTTAATTTTAGAAAAAGACAAAAAGAACATGATGATATTGAAACATTGAAATCTGAAATAAGAAGAGTTATACGTACAAGTTTAGGAACTAGAGCGAAAAGAAAAATTTAGTTATAAATTTTTATTAACAAAACAGATTTAAAAATTGAAAAAAATAATGGAGAAATTCTTGATGCTTTTTATTAAATAGTGTAAGAACACTCGCAACTTTTAGTCGTGAAATGAATTGCACGAAAAATTTTTAGTAAGCATATAGGGAAACTTGTATGTAGACACGGAGCAAAAACCGTGCAACAAAGAAACTGAATTGCTGGGAACTCTTAAAGCTAGTATGACCACAACATAATACTTTCGTTCAAATATGGTATAGGTGTGAAGGTAGCGAAAGCAGAAAAAATATACTAGATGGTGCAAGGTTAAATCCTAAACATTATAATAATAGACAATCAGCAGCTAAGCCTGAAAAGGAAAGTTCAACGACTATCCCTCGTGAGGGAGTACAATACAAGCGATAGGTATTGGAAGTGGTTTCGCCTAAAGTCCTGAAAATAGGATATGGATAAGATATAGTCTGTGCTTGTTAGAGATAACAAGAAGTTCAAGGCTAGTCTCCTTAATTTATTAAGGAGTATATATGCCAAGAGAACTGCATAAGTAGTAGCGCACTTATGTGAACGACGCTTCCCACGGTTGTGGGGTTTTAAAAACTTTAAAAATATTTAAAAAAATAAATAAAAAAATATTACTTTTTTGACAGATAAAATATAGAATACATGGTATAATATCTCTGATGAAAAGGAGGTGATTATATATGTATTTAACATTAAAACAACAGGTAAAAACATCTCAGTAAAAAAAGAGTTTAGAAATTTAAAATATTTATCTCATATAGCCAAGAACTTAACTAATGAAGCTATATATAATATTAGACAATACTATTTTTAATAAGAAAAAGTATTTAAGTTATAATGAAAAACTATAAAATGCTTAAAAAAATAGTGAGAACTATAAAGAAAATTAAATTCTAATATGGCTCAGCAAATTATAAAAAGAAGTAGACGGAAGTTTTTAAATCATTTTTTTGGACTTTTTAAAACTTGCTAAGAATGGTCAATATAATTTTAAAAGATATAAAATTACCTAAATATCTTGCTAAAGATGGTTTTACAACTCTTGTTATAGGTTTTTGTTAGATTAAAAGGATGATATTCTGATAGTTCCTTATTCAAATTCATTTAGAAAAGACACATAAGAAAATCGCAATAAAACTACCACCAGTATTAAAAAGACAAGAAGATAAAAGAGATTAGAATAATACCAAAACAACATTCTAGGTACTTTGAAATTCAATACACTTTATGAGGTAGAAGAAGTTCAAAGGGAATTAAATAAAGAAAATGCACTAGGAATTGATTTAGGTATAGATAATCTTTGTACTTGTGTTACAAATTCTGGATCTTCATTCATAATAGATGGTAGAAAATTAAAAATCAATAAATCAATACTATAATAAGACAAATGCAAAATTACAAAGTATAAAAGATAAGCAAAAAGATTGAGCGAACGACATTAAGGCAAAAGAGAATAGCTAGAAAGAGAAATAATCGTATAAATGATTATCTTTCAAAAAGCGGCAAGAATAATTGTAAATTATTGTCTTAATAATGATATAGGACAAATAGTTCTAGGATATAACGAGGATTTTTCAAAGAAAATCAAATATAGGAAGTGTAAATAATCAAAAATTTTGTAAATATACCATATGGAAAATTAAGAGATAAATTAATATACCTATGTAAACTATATGGAATAGAATTTAAACTGCAAGAAGAGAGTTATACATCAAAAGCAAGTTTCTTTTGATGGAGATGAAATCCCGATATATGATAAAAGAAAATCAAAAAGAATATATATTCAGTGGAAAAAAAGGATAAAAAAAGAGGACTGTATCAAACAAGAGCAGGTAAACTCATAAATGCAGATTGTAATGGAGCATTAAATATTTTAAGAAAAAGTAAAGTTGTGGATTTAAGTATCCTATACAATAGAGGTGAACTGGACACGCCTAAAAAGAATAAGGATAGCATAGGACTATCAAACTTCTTAGAAAAATTTTTTTGAATATTTTTTTAAAGATTTTTAGAACCCCTGTGACTTTAGTCGTGGGAGGTTCAGAAATATGCAAAAAGAAGAAAAAGAAGGAAAAATTGATGAATTAGTTAAAGATGAGAATTTAAAGGAAGATTCTAGAAGATTTATTGAAAAAAATCCATAAATAAAGGTTTTTGTTGATTATGCTGGTTCTGAATTAGATAGTATTCTTCCACCAACTTCACGAAGAAAAAGGGGCAAGAGAGGTTAAAAACAATCTGTATTAGAGAAAATACAGAAAATGGTAGAAATTTTTATAGGTATATAAAAATAACAAAAATTATTAATTATTTTTAAATATTTATGATTTAAGTTATAGTAAATTTAGAGAGGAAGTTGCATCAATATATTGGTGCAATTTTTATAGATAAAGTAAAAATAAAATTCACTTGACAATATCACTAACTAGTGATAAAATAAATTGTTACTAATTAGTGATAAATTAGGAGGAGAAAACTATGAATACTGACTGGGAAAGGAATTCAGATATCCATTTGCAGATTGTATTGCAGAGGGCTGTGAAAAAAATTGATGGTAAAATTGGAAAGGATTTTCGAGAAAAAGGTATTACAAGTTCACAGTTTAGCGTTTTAGATGTACTTTATACTAAAGGTGAGATGCGTATTTGTGAATTGATTGAAAAGGTGCTTTCTACTTCGGGGAATATGACGGTTGTTGTGAAAAATATGGAGCAAAAAGGCTGGTTATACCGAAAATCTTGTCCGAAAGATAAACGTGCATTTTTGGTAGGGCTGACAGATGAAGGGAAAAAATTATTTGAGAATCTTTTACCAGAGCATCGTAAGGAAATAGAGGAAACCTATGGGATTCTTTCAGATGAGGAAAGGCGAGAGTTAATTAGGGATTTTTGAAAAAAATTTAAAGATATTTAGAATTAATAACTTAATGAAAAAGTGAAAGTAGCTAGTTATAAAATTCGAGAATATTAAAAAAATAAATACAAATTGAAAAAAATTTTTAAAAAAATTATTTTTATTTGATAATGTATAGTAAAAATACTTTTAAAAACCAAACTCAAAAATTGTAACTATTTACTCAAAACCTAAATTTATACAATTTTAGTAGTTTGATTTTAAATAGATTTGAGTATAATTTATAAAAACAAAAATTGGAGGAAAATAAAATGTCAAAAAACAGTATTATTAATCGTAGGATCATTTAGAAAAAATTCATTTAATCAAACAGTTGCAGATTATATTGCAGAGGAATTGAAAAAAGATGTGAATGTGGAATTTTTAAACTATAGAGATGTGCCATTATTGGAGCAAGATACAGAATTTCCAACACCTCAATCAATTAAAGAGGTTCGTGAACAAGTTGGAAAGGCAGATGCTGTGTGGGTAGTTTCGCCAGAATACAACGGTTCTTATCCAGCTTGTACTTAAAAAATTTATTGGATTGGCTATCTCGTCCATTAGTGGCTTTTGATAGGGAAACACCAACAGTAATAGCAGGAAAACCAGCAACTGTAAGTAGTATCGCAGGTTCAACTGAAGGAAAATTTGTAAGACAAAATCTTTCGACATTATTCTCATATATTCGTATGAATCCAATGGAAGGAACTGGAACAGGTTTAATCGCACCAGCAGGAGCATGGGAAACAGGAATATTAAACTTAACTGATGAGCATAAAGAAGCCTTGAAAAACAAGTAAAAAGAATTTTTAGAATTTATTAATTAGACTTGAATTTTTGAGAAAATTAAATATCTAAATTTAGGAATATGAATAGAAAACTCCACTCTAAAACGAATGGAGTTTTTGTAAATTACAACAATTTTTTTATAAAGTTCTTTTATTTCTTCCAAGTTTGTATCTCGTGGATTTCCGCCAGTACAAACATCATTCAAAAGCTGATTCAGCAATAAAATCTAAATCTTTTATATCCATTATTCCCTTTAAATTTTTCAGGAATATTTACGTCGTGTGCAATTGTCTTACAGCATCTACTGCTGCTTTTCTATATTCTTCAGGAGCCATTCTTCTAGTGTGTTTTATTCCAAAAGCCTTTGCTATTTCTCTAAATTTTTCCCCTGTATATTCAGCATTGTATTCCATTACAGTTGGTAAAAATTATAGCGTTTGCAACACCGTGTGGAGTTCCGTAAAATGCTCCTAGAGGATGAGCCATTGAGTGTACGATTCCAAGTCCTACATTTGAGAATCCCATTCCTGCTAGATATGAGGCAAGAGCCATTTTTTTCTTTAGCTTCTTTGTCATTTTCCACAGCTTTTCTCAAATATTTTTGCTATTAATTCAATTGCTTTTAAATGGAACATGTCAGTCATTTCCCAAGCAGCTTTTTGTTGTAAATCCTTCCAATTGCGTGAGTTAGTGCATCAAGTCCAGTTGCAGCTGTTAATTCTTTTGGCATTGTCATCATCATTCCTGGGTCAACTATTGCAACTATTGGCATATCGTGCGGGTCAACGCAGACAAATTTTTCTATTTTTCAACATCAGTTATAACATAATTTATTGTAACTTCGGCAGCTGTTCCAGCTGTAGTAGCTACTGCAATAATAGGAACGCATTTATTTTTTTGTATCTGCAACTCCTTTCAAGACTTCGAACATCAGAAAATTCAGGATTATTTATAATAATTGCCACAGCTTTTGGCACAATCCATAGCAGAACCTCCACCAATTGCAATAATATAATCTGCACCACTTTCTTTAAATTTTTCAACTCCAGCTTTTTACATTTTTCAATTGTAGGATTTTTGTTGAACATCAGAAAATATTAAATATTCCAAATTAGCTTTATCAAGTATATCAGTAATTTTTTTAGCTGCTCCAGCCTTAATTAATCCAGGATACTGTACAAATAAAAGCCTTTTTGAATTTATTTTTCCACTTCACCTGGAATAGATTCAATTGCTCCAAATCCATGATAAGATACTTCATTTAAAAATGATACGGTTTACCATAACAAGTCACTTCCTTTTATTATAGAAATATTAATTATTTTTTCTCTTTCTGATATAATTGTATCTCGAAAAATTGTTGTTGTCAAGATAAAAAGAATGTTGCATTTGATATCGTAGTTATAAAAATTTTAAAAATAAATTTTTTTATTCTAAAGGGACAAAAAGATGTCTCATATAAAAAGTATAATTAAATAACAAAAAAATAAAGTTGAGGAGATGGGGAAAATGAGTAATGTAAAATTAGTTAAAAATGATGCTTTTTATAACGCTGAGTTTGATATTGATATTTTTTTGTACTGGATGATAAAATGGTTAAATGTTGAGACTACAAATAATAGCAGTAAAAATGGCTTTTAAAAAAATATGGCAAAAATTTATTGAGGAAATTTTAGGAGAAAAATTAGATACAGAAGATATTGAGATACATTTTTTTCAAATAAAAATTATTATTCTGAAAATGGAAGTTTTTATTGATAGAATTTTTAGGTGATTGTCCGATTTTTGTTAATTTTTAAATAGGAATCAAAATGGAAACAGAAAATATATATTTTTAGAGATTTTTAGTTATTATGAGTATTCAAAAGATTTTAATGAATACAATGGGAAATTAATTAAATTATTAAAAATATGAGAATTTAAAAAGAAAACGAAGAGAATAATGTAAAAATCGTTCATTTTTTTCATCTGATTTAATTTCTAGGTATGAAAAAGGAAGAAGTAGAGGAAATAAGTATTTTATACGATAAAGAAAAAAATTTTTAACTTTATTTGAAAATTCAAAAAAATATATTGATGACAGTATTTTTTTGACAGTTATTACAATCAAATTAATCAGGAAAATAAGAAAAATTTTTGGTGTAAATATTAATGAAAAATTTATCTTTATATTTAGTTTTAGAAAGTTATATAAATAAAAAAATTTGAAGATTATGATGTATATCGTTGTTTTGATTATATAAAATGGTTGAAACATGAATTTTTTTATAGAATGTTTTTGTGTAAATTTAATTGCAGAAGATAAAAAAACAAATAATTATTTTTTTGTTAAAATGGTTTTAATGATAATAAAAATCGAAGAAAAAGACAATAAAATTAATTCAGAAAGAATTAAAAGATATATTTCCTAATTTTAAGGAAGTTAATTATGAAGATATTGATTGTGAAAATAATGAAATTCCATTAATGTGTTTTTACAGTAAATCTAGATAGTTCATTAAAAGATATATATGGTTGATAAAATAACGGAAAAATTGAGAAATTTAATAAAATGAAAAAAATTGTAGAGACATAAGAGAGGAATATGTAGAATATTTTGAAGAAAAGAGATTAAAGAAAAAGATTTCGAAGTAATAGAAAAAAATTAGGAAAAAGTTTTAAATTTTGAAAAAGTGATAAATCAAGGTATAATTAAAACGTTGAGAAGAATTTTTTAGAAAGGCTTAATTTTAATCATGAAAAATGAAAATTCTGAGGAAAAATCGATTAGAATACTAAAAAAATAATGAAAAGGTTGAATCAAAAAAGAGATAGTGAATAGAAGTGATTTAGCTAATGAATTTAGAGTCGATAAAAAACAATACAACGAGATATAGCTACTTTGAGGAATTATTTTTTTGAAGAAGGTGAATCAGATATAAAGTATTCTAGTTCAAAAAAAAGGTTATTATCTTGAAAAAGAATGATAAGATAGCTTTTACAAACGAAGAACTTTTGGCTATAAGTAAAATTATCCTTGAAAGTCGGGCTTTTAATAAAGAAGAAACTGAAAAATTAATAACGAAATTAGTTAATAATTCCTCAATAAACGATAGAGATAATAAAAAAATTTGATAAATAGTGAAAAAGGTGAATTACATTCCTTTACAACATGGACAGAAACTACTCGAAAGCATTTGGAAATTAGCGCAATGTATAAAAAAATCAAGAATGGGTGCATTTAAATTATACAAAAAGATAAACAATATAAAGAATACAGAATAAAGCCACTGTCAATAATGTTTTCTGAATATTATTTTTATCTAATTGGATATATTGAAAATAAAGAAGAATATCCTGCAATTTTTAGAATTGATAGAATGAAAAAGATAGAAAAATACAGGCAAGAAGTTTAAAAATCCTAAATTATTCTGACAAATTTAAAAGATGGAGAATTTAGAAAATACATACACTTTATGCATTCTGGACCTCTTACAAGAATAGAATTTAAATACAGAGGCTATATCGAGTATGTGCTTGATAAATTTCCAACTGCAGAAATATTGGATGAAAAAAATAGTTAAAGAAAATAATCGGGAAACTACAGTTTATACTGTAAAAATCGAAGTTTATGGAAGTTTTGGAGCGGAAATGTGGCTACGAAGTCAGGGAGATTACATTATTGAATACAAAAATTTTTAAAATAAATTTCTATAAAAAGGAGAAAAATTTATGGAAAAATGCCAAAAAAATAAAAAAAATTATAAGTTTAGGAGAAACAGCTCTAAGCACTATTGAGAAAGAAATAATTACACATGAAAATATAAGCATTATTACAATTAAAAATGACTACAAAGATTTAAAAATAAATTTTTCAAGATACAGATGTAATTTTTGATAATTTTAAATACATATTTTGAAAAATGATAAAAAAATTTTTGCCTTAGAAATAATCAGAAACACTGAAAAACAACATTTTTTACTGGCATTTACGATATTGAAAATGGCTATACTGACCTATTTGATTCAAAAAAACAGACTTTATCATAAAATGCAAATCTTCAGAAGATTTAAAAATGGAATCAACGGAATAACAAAAACTTTAACAGTAAAAGGAATGGTTACTCTTGATTTAGCGGACTTAAAAACTGTATTTCAAAAAAACCTCAAAATCTTTCGTAATTTTTTGAAAAAGGAAATTTAGAAACTTTTGATGATTTCTTGCAAAACCTAAAACTAAAAGCTGGAAACTTTTTGATAAAAAAATAAAACTTATAAAATATTTTTTGAATATAACAGCAGGAAAAATATTGAATTGACTCAGATAAAAGATATTGCTAAAAATAATGACTAATATTCTTAATGAGCGGGCATTTCTTTTGGGGACTGCAAATATATCCAGAAAATGAAAATTTCATAAATATTATTGCTTACATTGTGGAAGATTCAGTTAAATAAATAAATTAATTAATATTATAGAAAGAAGGGATTTAGAATGGAAAATACACAAGAAAGAAAAAGCATTACTGGGGATACAGAATTGATGTAAAAAAATCAAGATTTCTTTTTAAGGAATTAGAACAAGGACGATTACGACAAGGTTGGGGATATGATGAAAATCAAAAAATTGCCTGAAACAGAAGACAGTGGTGCCAGAAAAAATTTGAGTATGTACGAAAAAAAGTAAAAAGGAGATATTTTATTAATACCCAGATTACCAGATTGGGGGTAGTGTTGCTATAGCTGAAAGCAGTTGAAGACTGGAATGATAAAAAGAAAAAAAGGATACAGATTTGAAATTGATGATGAAAAGAAAGATTTTGGACATATTTTTTTCCTGCAAACTATATTGGATGTTTTTAATAGACATGGAAAAAGATGTTTCTGGAAATATACAAAAGTACATTAAAAAGCAAGAAATAGATTTTTGGAATATCAGTCGTCTTTCAGAAGATATTGAAAAATTATGGGAAATTTAGAAGGAAATAGAGAATCAACAAGTGTTATTGAAAATATAAAAACATTGTATCAGAGCAAGTAAAAATCTTATTTTAAATTAAAAAGAATGTTGTGACAAAATTGTTGATGAATATAATCAAAAATTTACAGCTTCTCAGTGGGAAGAGGTATTAAAAGATATTTTTAGAAAAAAATCTATCCTGAATATAAGATTGAAAAAAAGGGTGGTAGTAAAGAAGAAGAACATGGAACGGATGTTTTGGTAAATGTACCTGGAATTTCAAGAAGTTATAACATAGCTATACAAGTAAAAAAATTACAAAGGTGAGATTTCTGACGAAAATATTGATATAATTATAGACCAAGTAAAAAGAAAGCCGAAGAATACGGATGGGAAGATGGAAAAACTAATTGATAAAATTTTGGTTATAACTCCAGCTAAAGAAGAAGAGAATCCAAAATTAATTGAGAAATGTAAAAGAAAAAAATATAAAAAGTTATTTTTTTCAGAAGAACTAAAAAAATTAATTTTTTAAATCAATTATTGAGAGTATTGATTTAAAAGAAATTTTTTGATGAGATGTTACAAGAATAATAATATATACAGATCATTAGAAGATTAAATACTTGAATTTAAGGATTAATATTAGTAGAAGGGGTTAGACTAATTGGTTTTAGAAGTATGGAATTTAGGGGATTTAAAATCAGGATGATGGGAGTTATCCTGATTTATTTATTAGTTTACACAAAATTCTGTACACTCTCTCAAAGACTCTTCCTTTTTCATAAAGGCGTCTATCTCTCTTTTTCGTTCCTCCTGTTTCTGCTGACTGATGAGTTTTTTTCTTTTTGTTTTTGTAACTGCTTAATCTCTTCTTCTGCCATTAAAATTTTTTTCATCTATGTTTTTTCATTTTCTGTTTTCCTTTCTTTCTGTTTTTTTGTAAAAGAAAAACAGTAAACCTTTTTGATTTACTGTTTCTGCGTTAGTCCTTTTTCTAAACTTTAATTGTTTTATTTCGTTTATAATTGTATGATTTTTGTTGGCTATATCTTCTACAAATCGCTTATCGTGTTCCACAAATATAAGTGTAGGCTTTGCTTCTTTTATGATTTCCTCAATCTGTATTCTTGATATTACATCTATATAATTTAATGGTTCGTCCCAAACAAATAAATGAGCTGGCTTTTGACAAACTTATGGCAATTAAAACTTTCTTTTTTTGTCCATCACTATAATTCTTCATATCCATTTCAAATAATTCTCTTGAAAAATCTAATTTTCTAAGAATTGTTTTACACAATGTTTCATCAACATTTTTGCTTATGAATATACTCATTTAGGCTACCTGTTAAATCAGATGTATCTTGAGGAATATAAGATATTTTTCAAATTACTTGCTAAGTTTATATCACCTGTATACTCGTGATTTAAACCTAATAAAATTTTTAATCAAGGTCGATTTTTCCGCTTCCATTACTACCATATATAGCTACTATATCGCCTTGTTTTTATCTCAAAGCTTAGGTTGTTTAATATCTGTTTTTCTCCATAGTACGATGATAAATCACCAACCGATATTAGAGGATTTTTTTATGATGATGTAATGGATGCAATAATAGACTTTCCTTTGTTTCAATATCTTTTAGTAAATTCTGTTTTTTTCTTTTTATTGCCTTATTTTTGTCTATTCTCCAAATTCTTAGATTTTTTTCATCATCTTGGCTGACTGATGACCTATACGTCCTTTGTCTGGTTTTACACCTGATACTTTTACACCATTTTTTAGTATTTTTCAATTTTATCAGACCAAATTTGACTTTGTCTTGCAGCTTCTTTTAATCGTTTAATATCTTTTTTTAATTTCTCGTTTTTACTGATTTCAAATTGGTCTTTCATCAATTTATTTTCATACCATGATGTAAAAATTTCCTGATTGAATATCAATAGAATTTCTGTTAATAGAAATAACATGATTGATACAGCCATCTAAAAAAATCTCTATCATGAGATATGAGCAAAAAACCTTTTTTACTTTTCAGATATTCACTTACAATTTTTCTTCCGTCCATATCTAAATGGTTTGTTGGTTCATCAATAAGTAAAAAACCATCTTCTCTTGTAAATAAGATAGCTAAAAGGATTTTTGTTTGTTCTCCTTTAGAAAGTGTTTCAAATTCCCTATAAACAAGGTTCTTATCTACATTTAGCAAATTAAGTTCTCTAAATAATTTCCATTCTTCCTCATCTGATATTAGTTCTTTATATAACTCAATCCCCTAATTTGGAAGTATTAATTATATTTGGTGGAAATTTAATAAATTCAACATCCTTGCTTATTTTACCTTGATAAGTTTCTTGATTTAAAAGTAACTTAAATAGAGTTGATTTACCAATTCCATTTCTTCCCTATCAATCCTATTTTTCCAGTTTGTATCAAAGGAAAAACGATACATTTTCAAATATAGGTTTTACATATCCATAATATGAGAAATTGAGGTTTTTCAATTTTAATTGCTGACATAAAAACACCTCCTCACAAGTCTATTTTTATTTAATATTATACCATTCCTAAGCCTTTTTTTCCATATCTACTTTTTTTGTGGTACTTGACAGTTACCTATAAAGTTAAAATACACATCAACTTGTTGTTTTCTGTCTTTGCCTTTTTCTTCCTCCTGTGGCTTCATGGACTACAATTTTTTTCTATATACTAATTTATCATTGGTACTGTCAGTTCTTCAATATTGGTATATTTCTCTATCATCTTTAGAAATTTATCGGTGTCCACTTTTCTCTGATGATAACTTTCTATTTCATCTTCAAAAATACTGTATTTGCTTTTCTAAGTCTTGTTGCTCCGTATCATAGGTATTAAATAATCTATCAAAGTGTTTTACAGGAATTTTTTTCCAAGTGCGTGGTCTTCATATAGTTTTGTAATGAGGGTGGTTAGTTCTGCATTTCTTGATGATAACTTTTCTAATTTCGTTTTATCATCTTGATACTTTTCTTCTCTTTTTTCATCAGATAACTTGTTCATCGCTTTTAGAAATTCTTGCTTTTCTTCTTTTGCAAAATCGGTTATTTCTTTGATTGATTTTTAGGAGAATTTCATTCACTGTTTTTTTACTTTGATGTAGTGCATACTGCAAGTACCTTTTCTGTGTCTGTAATGTTGACATACAAAACAATAATCACAATCGTATTTCTTTTCTTTATGTTCTGCCGGCTCTCTGTAACTTAACTTTCCTCCACAATCAGAACAGATTAAAAGTCCTGTAAATGGGTGTGAGGTTGTTCCATACTTTGACTTCTTCTCACTGTTTTTCTTAACCTCTGAGCGTTATTCCATGTTTCTTCGTCAATGATGGCTTCATGGGTGTTTTTTTAAAGACAATGAGTTCATCTTCTTTTGCCTTTCTGCGTTTCTTAGTTTTGTAATCAAGGCATATTGTTTTACCAAGTACAGTGTGTCCCATATATTCTCTTTTTTTCTAAAAATATAACCTACTGTGGTCGGTGTCCAAAAATACGGGTCTTCTATTCCTCTTTTCTAAGTTTTTATTATTTTCTCTGTCCCTAAAAGGTTAATCCTTTACTTTCTGTAATTATGTATATTTTTCTCATTTTTCTTTATGTGAATGAACAAATGGTACACTTACACCTGCAGGTAAACTGTTAAAAACTTACTTCCGCTCCTGTTAATCCTAATGTTTGATGAAACTCTGTTCTTGCTCCATCCGCAATTCCTATTGAATAATTTTTCATATATGATTCCTCCTTTATCTTTTATGTATTTATTTTATAACCTAATGAAACAAATGGCAAGAATGCACTTTTTGTTACATAGTTACCTTTTGGTATAAATTGTGGAAATACGAAGAAAAATGATTGGATAAATTTTTTAAAAATAGCTCTATACACAGATTATATAATATATTACGACATATAAAAAAATGGAATGAAAAAGCTTTTCGTTGTAAAAGTGATAAATTGTATTGAATGTCAAATAGAAAATATTATAATTATTTATTAAAAAAAGAAAAAGAAGAAGTAAAGGCGGGAAATGTACAAATACATGATATAATTGAGGTGGAATAATGAGGCTTGGGAAGAATATCTTCAATGGTAGAAACAGGATAAAAATAGTCAAAAAAATAAATGAAATAATAAAAAGACATCAAAAGGAATGGCAATGAAGGGATAGGGAAACCTGAGCCTTTAAAAACATGAACTGAGTGGATACTGAGTAGAAGAATTACAGACAAGCACAGGTTTATATATATAAACTGACAGAAACAAGTATAGTAGTTATTGCTTGTGCAAATCATTATGAATACTAAAGTTATAAAACCTTCTTTAAATTTAAGAAAAAAATCTTAATTAAAGAAGTTTTTTTATTTATAATTTTCTGTTGTAACTATTGACATCACATCAAAAGATGTTATATTATAATTTTTATAAGATATAACTGTCATTATTACATCTTAAAAAAAGTTAGAAGTTTTTATAGAATATTGAGATCTAATTTTGAAACTTTACAAATTGAAAAACTGGTAGAAAAATATAAAAAAAGGAGAATGAAATTATGCAGATATCAAGCAGATTTTACGATAGCACTACATATTTTTTGCATGTGTAGAGGTATTTGGAGATGAGTACAGAATTACAAGTGATTTTTCTTGCTGGAAGTATAAATACGAATCCTGTTATTATAAGAAAAAAATTTTGACAAAAATTAAAAAGTGCGGGATTGATAGTAGTCACAAGAGGAACTGGAGGAATTGAAGTGATAAAACCTCTAAAGGAAATAACATTTTATGATGTATATGTGGCAATAGAACCGTTGGAAAAATAACGAACTGTTCAATTTTTCATAAGAATCCGAATCCAGAATGTCCTGTGGGGAAAAAAATATTCATAAATTGCTTGATAGTAAGCTGGAAACAATACAGAAGGCTATGGAAAATGAGATGAGAAAGTATACGCTGGAAAGTCTTGGAAGTGAAATTAGTGGAATTTTAGCAAAGAAGTGTTAATAATAAAAATTTGTAAACACAAAAAAATCTTGTTTTTAAAAAATATGGAATTCTTACAACTTAAAAATTGATTTTATAATAACTATAATTATGCAATTATAGTTGTATAAAAATGGAAAAAGGATATATGCAAATTTCACAAGGAGTAAGCAAGAGCGAAATCGAATCAGACGCAATTCTTGTGACAATTGGAATAAAAACCCTAATAGAGGAGGGCTTAATTTGAAAAACGGCAGGAGTAAAAACTGACTTAAAAGATATGATATTTACCCATCCGACAATGAGTGAGACTTTGAATGATTTATTTGGGAGCGTGAAATAATTGGAAGAATTGATTATGCTTATATTTTTTTAACTTTATTGATGTTTTTATAGCTTATTTAGATTACTTTTTTTGTTTTATAAAAGTTTTTTTCAGAAAAAGAAATTAAGAAATTTTTTTATGGGGTGATTTAGTTTTTTGGAATAGTATATTTGTTTTTTTGTGCATAGAAGTTTTTGGGTAAGGATTTTTTCACAAAACCAAGGCTTACACGTAATAGTATGTATTTTGGTTGTTCTATCGTTTATGATAATGAAAAGAAAGAATAACAAGTTCTTGTCTTATGTTGCTTTTTCTTTAGTTTTTATTGATTTATTAGGATTGATTTATCATGGAAATATACAATTTTATGGAATTGTAATTTTACAAATACCGATTTTTATAATTGCAAAATTTTGTAAAAGATGATAACAGATTAAATAAATATACATATTCAACATTGATAATGGCTAATTTACTTAATATATCTGAATTTTCACTTGAAACTTTTTATGTTGCTGGAAAAAGACAGGAGTAATCTAAATAAGGAGAAAAGGAATGAATGATTTAATAATAGTGCTGATATTAGTTATAGTATATGATTTATTTAAATTGATATACAATATATCTTTACTCCTAATATAACAGTCTTCTTTGAATAAATTTTTCTTAGAATGCTGTTATTATTTTTTTATTAAGAATTTTTGATAAAAGTAATAAAAAAGTAATTGTAACAATTGACATTACATCAAAAGTGTGGTAATATTGATTATAAAATGTAACAACAAAAAGTTACAACAGATAAATTCAGAGAATTTATAAATAAAAATTTCTTGTTGAAAATATAAAAATAAAAATCATATTAATTATTTAGTTTTGATTGAATTGAAGAAAGAAGGTAGAGTTATGGAAAAGAATAAAGAGCAGGAAAAAAAGGCTTGATTATCTTTTTAGAAGAGTTTAAAAGCTGATTCAGTTGAATATAAAGATATAGAAATTCCAGAAGATATAAATGGAAAACGTTGTATTTTAAGGTCTTTAATGAATGTCCGTATGCCTAAGAAAATGTTAGATTCAGTATTGAAGGTGCAAGATGAATATTTATCTGTCTGTACTGAGGAAAAAGGTATTGTGCGGCTTTCAGATATTCCTGTAACTAAAGGGAATATTTCTATATGGCAGGGAGATATTACAAGGCTTGAAGTGGATGCCATAGTAAATGCGGCAAATTCTCAAATGTTAGGATGTTTTATACCGATGCACATGTGCATTGATAATCAGATTCATACTTATGCAGGAGTACAGCTTAGGGAAGAATGCAGTCATAAAATGGAGGAATTAAGGGCAAAAATATGGAAGTCATTACGAACAGCCAACATCTGTTCCTATGATTACAGCTGCTTACAATCTTCCTGCAAAAAATGTAATTCATGTAGTCGGTCCAATAGTAAGAAATAGACTGACAACAGAATTAGAACAGGAATTGGCAGATTGCTATACAAATGTTTTAAATATGTGTCTGGAAAAAAAATTGAAAAGTGTGGCATTTTGCTGTATTTCAACTGGAGTGTTCCGTTTTCCAAATAAAAGGGCGGCAGAAATAGCTGTAAAAACAGTACAAAAATGGTTAGCGGAAAATCCAAATGCTATGGAAAGGGTGATTTTTTTAATGTTTTTTTAAAGAGGAAGATAAAAAAATATTATGAAGAAATCTTACAGTAGAAGAAATGGATATTTAGAAACGCTTCAAAAAAAGGATTGGCAGCACTTGGGGTTTTGGGAAATCATTTTTTCACTGGGAAAAGGGGTCGAGAGAAGAAAGGATAGAACTTTTGAAAAATGAAATTCAAAATGCGGACGCTATTGTAGTAGGTGCTGGTTCAGGATTATCGACTTCGGCAGGTTTTACATATAGCGGTGAAAGATTTGAAAAATACTTTTTTTGACTTTATAAAGGAATATGGAATTAAAGACATGTATTCAGGTGGATTTTATCCATTTCAAATGATGAAATTCGTTGGGCCTGGTGGGCAAGACACATATATTTTAATCGTTATGTGAAAAGCTCCAAAAACCTGTCTATAATGAATTATTTTCACTTTTTAAAAAGATAAAGATTATTTTGTTATTACAACAAATGTGGATCATCAATTTCAAAAAGGCAGGATTTGATAAAAAGAGACTTTTCTATACGCAAGGAGATTATGGTCTATTCCAAAGTGTGAATCCGCAGATACAAAAACCTATGATAATGAAGAATGGGTAATGAAAGCGATGGAAGCACAAGGATTTGTAAAAGATGAAAATGGAGTATTCAGCATTCCTACGAATGGAGAAATTCTTATGAGAATACCTGCAGAATTAATTCCTAAATGTCCTGATGACGGCTCAGATATGACAACTAATCTTCGGGCTGACAGTTCGTTCGTGGAAGATGAAGGATGGCATAAAGCGTCTGAAGAATATTCAAATTACCTTGAAAATCACAAAAATATGCACATTTTGTTTCTAGAATTAGGAGTTGGCAGAAATACACCTGTAATCGTGAAATATCCATTTTGGTATATGGCGATGGAAAACAAAAAGCTGTTTATGCCTGTATAAATTACAGGGAAGCATTTTTGTCCGATTAAACTTGAAGATAGAAGTATTTGTTTAGATGGGGATATTGGGAAGTTTTTGGGTGAAATATATAAAAAAATTGAAGAAAATATTTAAAAATTTTTCATTTTCCAGTTGATAAAATCTGTATCAATTGATATTGAAAATAAAATATCAAAAAAATAAAAAGATGTGCTGGATTTTTATTGAACCTTTAAAGGCAGATACCAACAATATAAAGCTAAAGAAAACAGTAATAAGTCTTAAAAGACATAAAATAACAACGATTTTGCAAAATTTCTTCTTTGATAATAGGTTTATTTAATCCAATGTTTATGCTGATAATAGGATTTATTTCATTGTCAATATGGTATATTCCAATGCCAAAAAAATAGGGGAAAATAAATAAAAATTGTCGTTATTTGTCATTTTAATGTCGCCTTTTGTTATTGGATTTAAAAATATATCTTTGATAGAATAATTGTATGAAAATTAATAATAAGAAGAGAGAAAATTAAAGATATGAAAAAGTAATTTTATTGACAGGAGCAAGTAGTGGAATTGGATATCAGACAGCAGAAAGTTTGGCAAAAGAAGGGCATGTGGTTTATGGTGCAGCCAGAAGAACAGAAAAATGGAGACTTTTAAAAACAGTTTGGAGTTAAACCTATGTATTTGGATGTAACTGATGAGGAAAGTATTAAAAAGTGCAATTGATACAATAATTGGAAATGAAGGGCGTATAGATGTTCTGATAAATAATGCGGGGTACGGTTCTTATGGTGCGATAGAAGATGTTGAAATAAATGAGGCAAGAAGACAGTTTGAAGTAAATTTATTTGGTTTGAGCGAGATTAGTTCAATTGGTGTTGCCACATATGAGAAAAACAAAAAAATCAGGTAGAATTATAAATGTTTCATCAATGGGAGGAAGAATGACAAGCTATTTTTGAGTGGCTGGTATCATGCGACTAAATATGCACTTGAAGCATTTAGTGATGCATTACGTATGGAAGTGACTGATTTTTGGAATAGATGTTTCACTTATTGAGCCAAGTTTGATAAAAACTGACTGGGGAATCATCGCTGCGAATAAATTGGCGGATTCATCAAAAAGTGGGGGCATATGAAAAAGAAGCAATGAAAACAGCAAAAGGAATGAAAAACTGTTTAAAACTTTTTGACAAGGAAGTTGAAAAATTTGATAAAACAATGGTTTCGGCTGGCAGACGAGGAGTGCAGATGGAAGTGGAAACAGAAAAACTAGTTGAAGTTGTAAAGGGAATGTTGTGGATTTTGACAATGGAAGAGATTTAAGCTATAATGGGTATAATATAAAATATTGAAACGAAGGAGTTGAAAAAAATTATGATTGATGTAAATAAGCCATTGGAAAATCCTGTGTTAAAAGAATTGTTTAGTAGAATAGGAAAAAATCAGAAAAGTGATTTAGAATTACAAAATAAAATTTTAGATGAAATTATAATGAGAGCTTATTTTTTTAAGTTATGTATTTTTTTGATAAACCTATTGAAACTGATGAAACTGGAAAAGGAACTGTTAAAGAAGATTCAAATGTATCTTTCTATATGATTTCTTCGTCTGATGGAAAACAATTTTATCCAGCATTTACTGACTGGGAAGAATTGAATAAGTGGAATATTGGCATTGATAAAAATACAGACACTTATTTTGTCTTTTGATGATTATGCAGAAATGGTATTATTAAATCCAGATATAGAAGGTTTTGTTATTAATCCATTTACTACATCATTTACCTTTACAAGAGAACAACTTAAAATTTTGAAAAAGGAAAAGGAAGAAAAGACTTAAGGTCGTTGAAACAAAAAGTAGAAAAAGGACACACCTGTAATGATTGGAGAAGCGAAAGAATATCCTGAAGATATGCTTGAAGCATTAAAAAGTGCTTGTAAATTAGATAAAAATATTAAAAGAACATGGTTAATGCTCATGTATAAAGAGAGACAGGAGAGTTATCTATTAGTTATTGACAGTATGGGAAATGAAAAAGAAAGTATAGAATTTATAGGAAGAAAAAAATAACTCCATACTTGAATGGAAAAATATATTGATATGTTTTCATATAAAGATAGTTTTGGAAAAAGATGTTGTTAAAGATAAAAAAAGCCATTTTATGAAAAGAAAAAAATTCGATATAATAAAAATAGGAAAAAGAAGAAAAATAACTATGCTAAAAAGCAATTTCGGGATTTTTTTAAAGAGTATCGAATTGTCGATTGAAAATATTCTTGAACAGGCGGGAATACCGAATGTTTTTGTGGAAAGAAGAAATTCAGTTTTTCTACTGAGGAATATTATTTATTTTTGAAAAAAATTGATGAAGTTATTACTGATGAGCAAATATCAGCAATTAGCAATATTGATAATCTAAATGTGTTTTATTCCATCTTTTTGTGGCGCTTTCTTCTAAAAATGAACTTGAAGGCTTAAAAAGATTGGCAAAATACAAAAAATTAATAGGGCCTGTATTTTTAGAAATTAAAGAATTTGAAGAAATAGTTCAAGTTCAGTATTTTTGAACAAAGGGAAAAGGAATTGCCACGTTTTGCAGTTTTGAATGAACAACTTATGCTGATAAATTTATTGAATAAAAGGAATTGGTAAGAGAATATCCCCAGTAAGTGTTACAAGTCCTTTTGAGTATGGTGAATTATTGACGAAAAGAGATAAACACTACGGTAAATAAAGCAAAACAAAATGAAGTCATTTTTAGCATGAAAGATTTGAAAAAGCCATTTTTGACAGCAAATAATATAATGGTGGAATATTTGGAACCTCAATTGAAGCAGAAACTCGCAGAAATGGAAAGTGAAACATTTGAAACTTTTAAAAGCAGAGTTCAGAAAAAACTTTTTCAGCTTATTCCGAGTGGACAGTTTGGATTGGAAAATGTAGCAGAAGAGTTTGGGATAAGTGGGAAGGACTCTTCAAAGAAATCTGTCGGCAGAAAAATACCAGTTTCAATCAGCTGGTGAAAGATATTCAGAAAATAATGACTTTCAATTAATGAAATAGCTTATCTGGTTGGATATACGGAACTTTCCTCCTTCTATCGGGCATTTAAAAAATGGACTGGGAAAACGGTTTCGCAGTATCAAAAAGAAAAGGAATAAAAATTGAAATACGTCAGAAATTAGGCGTATTTTTGTTACACTTATGATTGCTTTAATAATTTAAAAACTATTTTTTAGTTGCAAAATGAAACGCAAAAATGGAACGAAAAAGCTTTTTCGTTGCAAAAAGTAGAAATGAAGTATAATTAATTTATAAAATATTATTTTAAATTAAATATATGGATTATAGTTATTTTTTATGAATTTAAATAAAGTTATAATTAGAAGAATGGATGGTTTGAATGAGAAAAGAAAGTAAGGACGTAGAATTTAAGGAAAGAATAACTAAAAAGTTATTTGAAAAACAGTTTCTGCTTATGCTAATTATAAGAATGGAAAAAAATAATTTTTGGGATAAACGATGAAAGGAGAAGCTATAGGGACTAGAAAAAAATAGTGGAGAATAAACTTAATATAGAGAATACCATTAATGATACTATAAAACCTAAGCCGGAATATACATTGGATGTTGAAAAAAATAGAGGGAAAAAGTTGTATTGTCTTAAATGTGAAAAAGGGAGATTTTTCCACCGTATTACTACAATGGGAAAGCCTATAAAAGAAATGATACATCAACAATTGAAGTAGATATAGTTGAATTGAACAGGCTGATATTACAGGGAAGCAATTTAGATTATGAGGCAATTGAAATAGAAAATGAGAAATTAGAATTTAAGTTTTTAGAAAAGAAAATGAAAGAAGTAGTAGGAATAAAAGAACTGAATTTAGATATACTAAAAACATTGAATTTATATGAAAATAAAAAAATTTAATATAGCTGCTGAACTTTTTTTCAGATAGTAATAATAGAAAATTTTTCTGGAATAGATATAGTGGTTTTAGGTGAAAATATAAATAAAAATACTATTTAGGGAAAATATTGAAAGAAAATCCATACTTGAACAATATTATGAAGCAATCAGCACATTTGAAAGATATTATGAGTATGAAGAAATAGTAGGAGCTGAGCGTATAAAAAGAAAAAGTTTCAAAAAGAAGCTTTCAGGAATCTGTTGCAAATGCGATAGTTCATAGATTATGGGATATAAATGCGAATATAAAAAAATAGTAATGTCAAATGATAAAATTGAGATTATATCACCAGGAAGTTTACCTTTAGGAATGTCGGAAGATGAATATATGAGAGGATATGTTTCAGTTTTGAGAAACCCTATAATAGCAAATATTTTTTTATAGATTAGGAATAATTGAAAAAAATTTGGAACAGGAATAAAAAGAATAAAAATATGAATATAGGGAAAGTTTTGTGAAACCAGCTTTTTGAGATATATGAAAATAGTATAAGGATAACTTTGCCGATAATTGAAACCATTCCGAAAAAAATTTAGTAAACGGAGAAGTAAAAAGTTTTTTGAAATTCTTAAAAAAAGTATGAAAAATTGAGTAGAAAAAGAAATCGAAGAATTAAGTAAATACAATAAATCAAAGGTTATAAGATCGATAAATGGTTTAATTGAGAAAAAGTATTGTTGAGCAGGTGGGGAAAGGACGTTCAGTGAAATATCAGTTAAAAAAATAAACCAAAAATTATTTTTCGTTGCAAAAATGAAACGTAAAATGGAACGGAAAAAGCTTTTCGTTGCAAAAAAATATTACAAAAAGCTGTTTCATAAAAATAACCCTCATGAGACAGCTTTTTAATTCAATGAAATCCATTTTTTTAAAATTCTAAATCTTACAATTCTCTAAATTTTTTTATACATCTTGATTCACTTTCGGAATGCTCTTCATTTCCTTTTTCAAAACAATTACTGATACAACAAAAGCTATGAAATCTGCTATTGGGAATGCGAACATAATTCCATCAATACCCATAAAATATGGTAAAATTATTAGTAATGGTAAAAAGTGATATAATTTGTCTTACAAGTGACAAAAAAGCTCCTTTTGAGGCCCTTCCAATTGATGTTAAAAACATTGTAATAGCACCTTGAATACCATTTAGGAATATGAAGAATAAAAATACTCGCATATATTTTGTTCCGTATTGAAAGTAGAGTTTGCTTCCGTTACCGAAGACAGAAATTATTTGAACAGGGAAAAGTTCAGCGATTGCAAATGCTACTAAAGAAATAATAAAAGCCACTTTTAGAGATAATTTTAAAATTTCTCGAACCCTTGCAAATTTTTTTGCTCCATAATTAAATCCAGCAATAGGCTGAGCTCCTTGCGTCAATCCCAATAAAATTGCTATAAATATGACATTTATTTTCATAACAATTCCAGCAACGGCAATAGGAATTTCACTTCCATAAATAGATTTCGCACCATAAATTTTCAATAAATTATTTGTCACAATTTGAACAATTAGTGCAGAACATTGGAAAATCAAAGGCGATGTTCCCAACATAAACAAAATCCAAATTTCTCGTATTTTTATCTTAAAATCCTTCAATTCAAACTTTACACTTTTAAATCTAAAAATACAATCCTAGCATAATTGCCGAGATAAATTGCCCAATTACAGTCGCCCAAGCAGCACCGTCCATTCCCATATTAAATCCAAACATAAACAGCGGATCAAGAATCGTATTTGTAATAGCTCCAATAACTATTGCAAGCATTGAATAAAAAGAATTTCCATCAGCTCTAACCATAGGATTTGCTCCTATCGAGAATAATAAAAACGGTATTCCAAGAGATGTAATTTGAGTATATTCAATCGCATAATCAAAAATTTGATTAGTAGCCCCAAAGGCCGTCAACATTGGTCTTAAAAAAATATTAATTAATATACACAAAATAATACCACTTAAAAGTAACATTGTAGCCGCAGTTCCAGCCACGCTTTTTGCCCTTTTCGGACGCTTTCTTCCCAATTCCAAATTAAAATTAGTCGCAGCTCCAACTCCAGTCATAAGCCCAATCGCAAGACAAATCGTCGTAAGCGGAAAAGCCACATTCGTAGCCGCATTCCCAAGAAACCCAATTTTTTGCCCAATAAAAATCTGATCCACAACATTGTAAAGAGCATTAACCAAGTTAGCAATGATAGCAGGAACCGCAAGTGAAATCAACAATTTTCCAACAGGTTCTGTACCAAATTTAGTTTTTCGTTCATTTATTGCTTTCGTTTTTCCCATTTTTCCTTCCTTTCCAAAATTTTTAAATATGATAAAATTCTCTCTAATAAAAAGAGAAAAATATTTTTTGTAACAAGAAAACTGAGAAAAAATCCCAGTTTTAAGCCATCATATTAGTATAGTAAAAATAATATCTTATGAGTATTTTACTACATTTGGTAAAGGTTTTTCAAATTTTTATTTAGTGCAAAACAGAATATTATAGTGAATTTTTAGAATAAAAGAATTTATTGTAGTATAAACTGACTTTAGAAATAAAAAAATGATATAAAATATATAGATTTTTTTGTCAAAAAAATATTGTACAATGAATAGAGGTGATTGGTATGATAGCTACAAATTATTCAAATGTGAGAAATAATTTAAAAATATTGTGATAAGGCAACTGATGATTATGAAACAGTCATCATAACAAGAAAAAAACGATAAAAAAATGTGGTACTGATGAGTGAAGAGGAATATAACAATTTGATGGAAAATCTTTACATTATGTCAAATAAGAAATATTATAATGAACTGTTAAAAAAAGTAAAGCGGAAGCGGAAGCGGGAATGTACAAATACATGATATAATTGAGGTGGAATAATGAATTTAATATGGACAGATATTGCATGGGGGCAATATGAAGAATGGCAGAAACAGGATAAAAAAATAGTCAAAAAATAAATGAAATAATAAAAAGACATTAAAAAGAAACGGCAATGAAGGAATAGGAAAGCCTGAGCCTTTTAAAGCATGAACTGAGTGGATACTGGAGCAGAAGAATTACAGATAAGCACAGATTTATATATAAACTAACAGAAACAAGTATAGTAGTTATTGCCTGTGCAAATCATTATGAATAATGGAAATTAAGAAAAATAAAATCACGATTAAAAACAGACTTCTTTAAAATTGAGAGAGAATCTTAATTTAAGTGGTCTTTTGTCTTTTTGAAATTTATGTAACAAAAATTTATAAATATTATTGTGTAGAGTTATTTTTCAATAAAAGCTCTACTTAAATAAAATTTATGAAAAATATGGGAAATATTTTGGTTTGAAATTGTAAAAAGATAGCCAAAAATATTTTTAATATGTTTTTTTACTCTGTTAGATATAGATATAGATTTATATTTGAATTATACAATTTTTATTTGGTATACTACAAAATGCAAAGAATTTTTAAAAAATATAAAGTTAATAAGTGAGGGATTCAAATGAAAAATTCGTTTTAAATCAAATGATGAATTGAAAGAGGAAGAAGTATTAAAAAAATGATTGATGATACAAGTAAACTTGTAGCTAAAAAGAACATTAATGTTCTTGCTCAAGGGGCAGTTGCTGCTCAAAGTAGTAATGCACTTGCAAATAAAGTAGAATTTTTGGAAGTGGATGGATAGAAACTATGCGGGATCAGGAATTTTTTTCTAGTAATAATTCGATGCAGGAATATATTTCACAAGGAGCTGGAAAAGAGGAATGGGTTGTGAAACAACTTCAAGGAAAAAGGTTATGAATGGGATTGGATGGCACAACAAAAGAAATAATATAAAAAAATTTATTTAATAGATATGATGCTGGAGATGTAGCAAATAGAGCTGCGAGCGATGTTACTGAAATGAATATATTTACAGGAAAATCAACTGAATATCAGATGAAAGCCTATACAGGAAAATCGAACCCTCATTTAAAAAATACACCTACAGATATGACAGTTGTAACAAATGTAGAAAAAGTAAGTGTCGTACAAAAAAATGGTTATGAAAGTGTAGAAAGTTATCAAGATAACCAATTAATAAAAAAATCTACTGATAGTCGTTTAGAGGAAATAAAAAATGGAAGTGCAGAGCCAGTTTATAATTTTAAAAAAATGTTGGTGGAACTATGGCAAAAGGCTGGATTGGTAGGTTGTGTAATCGGTATGGGTACAGAAGCTGTTTTTTCTTATAAAGCGTGGAAAAAAGGTCAAATAAGTGACGAAGAATATTTGAAAGAAGTTCTTAAAGCTGGAGGAGATGCTGGGGTTACAGCTGGAATAACTTCGGGAATTATGATTCCTGTAACAGCGGCCATTACAGTAGCAGGAGTATCTACAGTAGTAACTATTCCTATTGCTATTGTAGTAGGAGGAATTGTAAATAAGGTAGTTGCACCTTGTTTTTGGAAGAGGGGAATATAGAAAAAAATTTTATCACAAGCTAAATATTATCAAAATTTAGAAAATGTATACGATAATTTGGTGATAAGTATGGAAAAATGCTTCAAATCAGTACTATAATTTTATTTCAAGTATGAAAAAAATCAACATAAAAGTAAAACAATTTAATGAAAGAGAAAAAGTTTAGAATTAAATATCGAATTAAAAAAATTATACGATAAAATATAAAAAGATAGATAGGAGAATTAAAAATGAGTGAGTTAATACCAATAGAAGATATGAATTATCTTGCACAACAATCACAAGGTAAAAATAAACATGATTTTTATCAGGAATGACAGCATTGATGAATGATACAGAAGATAAAACAGAAAAGATAGGGAAACAAAATTGGTTTCAAAGAATGTTAAAAACTGTAACAGGAAAAAAATAGAGCAACAAGAGAAGAAATAAAAACAAAAATCATGATAAATTAAATGCCTATATGTCGCAAGCAATAGCTGAATTATACAATAGAAACTGTATTGATAGTCAAGTAATGATAAGTTTAGGGACACAGTTAAATGAACTTTATGCAGAACACTTGCAATTAAAACAAATGTTGGGAGCTTTTTGTAGTAAAAATTAAATGAAAAATAGACAGTGTAGATAATTTTCACATGTTAAATACTGAAATTGAACAAGGTGTTTATTCTGATAATGAAAAATAATCGCAATATGTAAAGTAATGTCACAATTTGATAACAGAATAATGGAAGAACCTAGAAAACTTGATATTTTAAGAAGAAGTATGGAAAAACAGGAAATTATTACAGAAGATGAAGTTTTTATTGACAGATTATTTAATGGATATTATGAATATTTCAGTAGATGAAATAGGGAAAATATATCTTGAATTATCAACAATTAGAAATGATTTTTTGCTAATTTGATTTTTAGGATTAATTGAAGACTATCATTTTCTTCCAGATATGCAAAGAAAAAAATGATGAAAAAGGAAAAATAATAGGAAATCTTATTCAAAGAGAAGGGTTGGATGATACTATTACGTTATCTATAAATGAAGTTTATGATAATTTTATAAATAGCAAAATCGAAGTAAAAGAAGGATTAATACCTATTGAATCAATTCAAAAATCAAAGAGGAAATCAAATAAGCTATAATAATAACGATAATTTAGAAATGAAAAGGGCAGAACAATTATTTCTTAATTGTAAATTTGAAGAAGCATTTGAATTATTTAAGAGACTTGCTGAGGGTGGTAATGGAAGAGCAATGTATTTTTTAGGTGAATTTTATGTTCAACCATATGGAAAAAAATAAAGAAAGATAATGAAAAAGGAAAAGAATGGAGAATAAAAAGGTAAGGAAGCAGGAGATGTTTTAGCAGCTTTTAAATGTGGCTTATTCTTTACCTGAAGATTCAGATGAAGCAAATAGAATTTTTCTTTGGATTATATGAAGATGTTTTAAAATTAGCTGAAGATGGAGATATTTTTGGCTCAGAATGAATTGGCAGATATGTATTTGTATGGTCATGGAATAGAAGAGGATGAAGAAGAAGTGTAAAATGGTTGAAAAAAATCGGCTGATGCAGGGATATTGGAGATCAATGAGTAAATTAGCAGATTGTTATTCTGATGGAATAGGAGTGTCACAAGATAAATTAAAAGCTATAGATTTATAAAAAAAGTTTATGAATTAGGATTAGGGGAAGCAGCAAATAGAATAGGACTTATATATGACAACCAAAAATAATTCAGAAGAAGCAGTCAAATGGTTCAGAAAAGGATTTGATAAAGGGCATGATTGGTCAGGTTGTAATTTAGCAGATTATTATTCTGATGGAATAGGGGTACCACAAGACAAACAAAAAAAGCTTTAGAATTGTATAAAAAAGTTTACGAATTAGGAGGTTCGGCTTCAGGGAAAGCAGCAAATAGAATAGGACTTATATATGATGACAATCAAAATAATTCAGAAGAAGCAGTAAAATGGTATAGAAAAAGGATTTGATAAAGGGTATGATTGGTCAGGTTGTAATTTAGCACTTTTCTTATTCTAATGGGACAGGAGTACCACAAGACAAACAAAAAGCTTTTAGAATTGTATAAAAAGTTTACGAATTAGGAGATTCAGCTTCAGGAGAAGCTGCATATAGAGTAGGAGCAGTATATGTAGAGCGAAAAAGAATTTAAAGAAGCATACAAGTGGTATAAAAAAATCTTTAGAACACGGGGTTGAAAAATAGAAGAGATAGATTATTTTTTTAGCCCAAATAGAACATAATTTAGCTATGAAGGAACAATTAAAAAGCTACAGAAGAAGTAACACAAGCACTTCAGGATTTTTAATGAAACACCTTGGGATATGAAAACAACAAATTGTAGAAGAAAAAAAGAACGAATAGCAGAAGAAAAAAACAACGAATTGCAGAAGAAAAAAACAACGAATTGCGGAAGAAAAACAACGAATTGCGGAAGAAAAAAACATCGAATTGCGGAAGAAAAAAATGAAAAAAATTGAAAAGTGCCGAGAGTGACCAAAAATTTTTGTGTAAACTAATAGAAAAAAATATAGTAAATTCAGTACTTCGCTATTCTATTTACACAAAAAATTTTTACACTTTCCTTTAACGCTATATTTACACATCCTTAAATTATAAAAACCCCAAGTTTATAAAATTAATTATACTTGGGATTTTTATTTATTATTTTTATATAACAATCTCTTATTTTTGAGGTGTAGTACCTATATTTTTAATTATTCACTTGTAATAGTTCCGTATTCAAGAGCGCAAGATGATAATAATGCTAAAATTTTTAGTTAGTAAAATTTATTTTTATAAATTTACTCCTTTTTAATTTTTAAAATATAGTAAAAACTATATAAAAAAATATTAATAATAAAATTTGTAAACACAAATACTCTTGTTTTTACAAAAAAATGTGGTACTTTTATAATATAAAAAAATTAATTTTATAATTAATACAATTATGTAATTATAGTTGTATAAAATGGAAAGGATGAAAAATATGAAAAAAATATGATGCAATAATAATTGGATTTGGAAAAAGGTGGAAAAAAACTTTGGCAGGGATTTTTGGCTGGGAAAGGTCAGAATGTTGCGTTGATTGAGAAATCGGACAAGATGTATGGAGGGACTTGTATAAATATTGGATGTATTCCTACGAAAAACTTGTTGATAGTACAAAAGTTCTTAAAAAAATAAAGGGTTAAGCGGTATTGAGGAAAAAGGAGAGATTTTATACAGAAAGTATAAATAATAAAAATAAATTGATTGGTGCATTGCGTGGGAAAAATTATGAAATGCTGGCTACAAAGGAAAATATTGATATTTATGATGGATTTGGAAGTTTTGCTTCAAAAAATTTAGTTAATATTGAAAGTAATGGAGAAAATGTTCAGATTGAAGGAGAAAAGATATTTATAAATACAGGTTCGACTACAATAATTCCTGGTATAAAAGGACTTAAAGAAAGTAATCATGTATATACAAGCACTTCAATTATGGAACTAAAGGAACTTCCTAAGAAATTGACTATTTTGGGAGCAGGGTATATTGGATTGGAATTTGCTTCGATGTATGCTGATTTTGGGTCAGAAGTTACGGTTATTGATTTGGCAAAAAGACTTATGCCTAGAGAAGATGAAGAAATTGCTGATAGGGCAAAAGCTATATTTGAGGCAAAAGGGGTTAAATTTTTACTGGAATCAAAAATTGAGGAAATCATTGATAAAAATGGAAAAGGATATGTGCAAATTTCACAAGGAGCAGACAAGAGCGAAATTGAATCAGATGCAATTCTTGTGGCAATTGGAAGAAAAACCCTAATACAGAAGGACTTAATTTAGAAGCAGCAGGAGTAAAAACTGATGAAAAAGGTGCGGTTGTAGTTGATGAAACATTGAAAACAACAGCCGACAACATTTGGGCAATGGGAGATGTGAAAGGCGGACTTCAATTTACATATATTTCTCTTGATGACTTTAGAATAATAAGGGATAATCTTTACAATGGAGGAAATAGAACAGTAAATGACAGAAATGTAATTCCATACAGCGTATTTATAAATCCGCCATTATCAAGAGTTGGAATGACTGAAAGCGAAGCGATTGCCAAAAGGATATGAAGTAAAAAAACAGGAAGACTTGAAGCAATGGCAATTCCAAAAGCAAAAATAGAAGGTGTAACAGATGGACTTCTTAAAGCAGTTGTAGATGCAAAAAAACAGATAAAAATACTGGGATGTACTTTATTATGCAACACTTCCCACGAAATGATAAACATCGTTGCAGTGGCTATGAAAGCTGAACAAAAAAATATACATTCCTAAAAGATATGATATTTACTCACCCAACAATGAGCGAGGCTTTGAATGATTTATTTGGAAGTGTGAAATAAAGAAAATAAAAAAATATTTTAGTTAAAAATTTATGAATTTTTTTATGAAGCAATTAAAAAAATAATACAAAGAATGGAGAATAAATGGGCGAGTTTTTTAATAATTATGGGATTAGTAGTATTTTTATAATCTGTTTAAGATTATTTTTAATATTATAAGAATAATTTTTAAAGAAAAAAAGTAAAAAGATTTTTTTGAAAATTGATTTAATTTCTGAAATAATTTATTTTTTTAGGATGGATAAATTTGATGAGAAATGCAATTATTTTTAGTACCTAGTCAAATATTTCATTCAGTTTTTTACTATGTTGCTATTTTTAATATTTTTTTGATAAATAAAAAGAAACAAAAAAATTCATAATTATATTTTATTTTTCGATAATAACGATTGATATAATAATTGTTTTATTTCTTTTTAAATATGCTAGAATTATATCTTATTACGTTCATTACGGTAATTGTGTATATTTTTATAATTGTAATTTTAAGAAAAAGATAGAGATAAATTACAAGATTGTGGATATTTAACACTATCTTTACTGGATATTGCAAAATATTTTTTTATATCATATATTGCATTTATAGGATATGCTGTTTCGGCATTTTAAAAAAATAATAGATAATAAATAGAATAATAAATAAAAGATTTCTTCAAATGAAAATCACGGTTATTAAGATTAACTGTGATTTTTTTGTTATCGACTTTAGTTAGTTGAGCATGCAAAAGTGTGCGAAACATAAGATTACCCTCTATGCGAGTGCGGAAACGTAAGTTTGCCTTATAACTATATTTTTAATAATAATAACTATTTTTAATTATTTGTTTTTAATTAAAATACCCCTATAAAATCATTTTTAATTCTAAAATTTTTTTAGTTAGTTCAGGATAGAAATTTGTTCCATAAATTTCATCTTCCATAAATTTATTATATTTTTCAATTGGAATTTTACCATTCTTATCCTTGTTTTTCTGCTATAAACTGCTTTAAGTTTTGATATAATTCATCCAAACTTTTACCTGTATATTCCACACGCCAAACACTATCATCAGCATTGTCATAATCTAATACATACATATGTGGAAAAAGACAGTTCAGGAATTTTTATAATAATATATGTTGAAAAAAATTTTTTTGTGCTTTTTATCTTTTTTTGAATGTTATATCTTCTTCCAAAAAAATTTATCATCCAGTTTCATTTTTATTGTATCATAAATTAATAACATTTTTATTTTTATTACAAGTTCTTTTCTAGAATCATTCAACACAGTACTTTCAAAAAACAGGAATATTATTTTTTAAAAAGCAATATCTCTATATTCTGTCATATTAAAATTTGAAGTATTAATTTCAAATTTAACTAAAGTTGTCATATTTCTTTCAGAATAATTAAGATACTTTTGGATCTAGAATGTATAAGTTTCCATTACAACGTTCATTATAGTCAAGTACACAGTATCCATGTCCATTATTTATTTTATAAATTTCCATTCCAGATTTTATTTTTTTCACTAAGAAGGGAAAATACTCATAATAAACTATCTTATCCGCTTCAATTGAATTAGTAAAACTTGAACTTTGAAACATTATCATAAAACTAAGAAATAAACACCAACTTGATATTTTAAATCCCAAAATAATTTGACAATTATAATTCATAGTGAACCTCCTTTATTGTTTTTCTTTATTCTAAAAAGAAATAATATCCCAATTCATCATTTAATTTTTAAAAATTTCCCTATTTAACTCTGGATAAAAAAATTTGCATTATAAATTTCTTTTTTTCCATAAACTTATCATATTTTTTTCAATTGGAATTTTACCATTCTTATCCTTGTTTTCTGCTATAAACTGCTTTAAGTTTTGATATAATTCATCCAAATTTTTACCTTTGTATTCTAAATTCCAAATTGCTTTATTAACATTTTCATAATCAATAATATACATAGGTGGAAAAATACGACAATTCAGGAGTTTTTATAATAATATAAGTCGAAAAAAATCTTTTTATGTGTATTGTTCCTGTCATTGAACTGGGTCCATCATCTACTTCGATTATTTCTTCATCCGTAGTTATATTTTTTTAATCATATCATGTATCATGAGCATTTTTTTCTTATTTTTTTATACTTTCTTTTTGAGAATTTCCTAAAACAATATCTGATTCACTGTTAAAATGCAAATAATCATTATCAAAAGTAATATTTCCATATTTTTTTGCCTTAAAATTTGATAAATCAATATCCAGTTTAATTACACTTTGCATATTTTTCTATACCATTAGCATATTTGGGATCTAAAATTTGTAGCAGACCATTGCATTCTTTCAAAAATCTGTAGTTCCACAGTATCCTTTCACTTTGTGTATTTCCATTCCAGATTTCAGCTTGTCTAAAAAAACTCTGATAATTATAATTGTAGTATATTATTTTTATTTAACTGCTTAGGTTTAGAAAAATATCATTACTTGTAATATAAAAATATAAAAATAATTTTTACTGCTCTCATTTTGCCTCCTTTCTTTATTATATATCACAAATTTTTAGTTAATAACATTAATGTTTTTTTATTATTTTTAACATAATTTATATATAAATGTAAATGTTAAAAATTTTTATCAGGAAAAATAAATTTTTGAAATGTAATTTTTAATAATCTGATAAGATTTAGTAATCTTGTTTTTTTAGTAAAAAAATATGGTATTCTTATATATCCTAAGGGATTAAGGTTCTTTGTAAGCTGAAGAAATATTTTTTTGAAAAGTGTTGATAAATTATAGACGATAAAGTATAATAATATTGTTATATACTTTTTGGATTATAAAATTTATAAATTGAAAAAGATAAAAATAAACTCAACACTAAGAGCTTAATACTAATAAATTTTATTTTATACTGTATTTTAGATAAAAATCAAGATAAAATATAATATT
>BNJV01002631.1_pt1 | contig 45739 bp, 76 predicted proteins | sample 8540591 | NCBI WGS metagenome assembly BNJV01 (sample SAMD00202457, study PRJDB9452) | human saliva metagenome | host: Homo sapiens
AGAAAAATAAGATTGAATGTGCTACACCAATAGTTTTAGAGATTAAAATTTAGGTGTGGCATTTTTTTATATAATTTGAGTATAGATACATTCTAAATAATAGATTTAAAATAGTAAAAAAAGAAAGAAACTAATATTAGTGAAATATGAATCTCATGAAGTATATGTTATACTGTCACATAAAAATTAAAGGAGAAATTATGAAGAAAAATTGATTGTAATGAGTTTATTAATTTCAGCTTTTTTTAATGGCTACTGATAATGAAAAAAAGGATTAACAGATTCTAGCAAATATCAGAAAAAGTGCTGAAGTAAATAAGAATGAAGATAAAAAAAGCCACAAATGGGAGCGCCTATGAATAAAAAAGTAATAACCGAAGATATGATAACAAATAAAACAGAAAATGGGTACAACTTAAATTTTGATGCAAATAAAAATTATACGACGAAAACAGCTATTGTTAACGGAAAAACTGTTACTTATCGTGCTTATGAAAATATAGTTTATGTAGCAAAACCAGTTGATATTGCATATGAAACTATAAATATCTATATTCCAGAAGAATATTTTAAAAATAAATCAGTTGGGAAATACAATGCAAAAAGTGCACCAATATTTTTCCCAAATACAGTTGGAGGATATATGCCTGGAGCGGCTGGAGTGCCTGGAAATGGAAGAGATGGAAAACCTGATGCTTCATTAGTCGCATTGTCAAATGGATATGTTGTGGCAAGTCCTGGAGCTAGAGGTAGAACTTTGGAAAAAAAGATGGAAAATATACAGGAAAAGGCACCTGCTGTAATTGTAGATTTAAAAGCGGCCGTGAGATATTTACGTTATAATGATAATAAAATGCCTGGTAGAGCTGACAGAATTATTTCTAATGGGACAAGTGCTGGAGGAGCAGTTTCAGCTCTGTTAGGTGCAACTGGGAATAGCAAGGATTACGAGCCTTATTTGAAGGAAATTGGAGCATTGAAGGCTAGAGATGATATTTACGCAGTTTCAGCTTATTGTCCAATAACTAATTTAGAAAATGCAAATACAGCTTATGAGTGGATGTTTAATGATGTGAAAACATATAAAAAGATAGAAATTTCAATGCTAGATTACAATGTGGAAAGAAAATACACTGAGGGTACGTTGACTGATGATGAAATTTTACGTTCAAATGATTTGAAAAAAATGTTTCCTGATTATGTGAATAGTTTAAAATTGAAGGACAAAAATGGTAAACTTTTAACATTGGATAAAGATGGAAATGGAAGCTTTTAAAAATCAAATTAAGCAGTATTACATTGATTCTGCAAACATGGCTTTGAAAAAAAGGAACTGATTTATCAGAATTTGACTTTTTAACAATAAAAAAATGGAAAAGTTGTAGATTTGGATTATGATAAATACATAGTTTATATGGGAAGACAAAAAAACACCTGGAGCCTTTTGACAATGTGGATTTATCAACAGGAGAAAATAATGAATTTGGAGATGAAACTACGGATAATAAGCATTTTTACAGAATATATGCTGGAACATTCGACAGTAAATGGAACAATGGCTGATAAGAAAAATTATAAAAAAATGATGAATCCGATGAATTATATTGAAAAGTTCAAAAAGTGAAAATATTGGAGAATAAGACACGGTGCAGTTGACAAAGATACTTCGCTTGCAATACCTGCGATACTTGCCATAAAATTGGAAAAATCTTGGGAAAAAAAGTTGATTTTTGCATCACCTTGGGCGACACCGCATTCGGGGGATTATGATCTGGATGAATTATTCAGATGGATGGATAAAGTTGTAGCTGAAGGGAAATAGAAATTAAAAAAATAAATAGAAGTTTAATAAATTAAGTATTAGAAAAATCTCTCACTTTTGTAATGCAAATTATTTGCTTTGTGAGAGATTTACAAATTTCTTTTTAGAAAAAAATTTATAGAATCCTTGACAAAAAGTAATAAATTATGATAATATAATTGTGTCGTTTGAAAAGTTTTTTTATGGGACCGTAGCTCAACTGGTCAGAGCAACCGACTCTTAATCGGTAGGTTGTGGGTTCGATCCCCACCGGTCCCACCATAAAGAACTTATAATAATACATTTACCTAGGTTAATGAAAAACCCTGAAAGGGTACTTGTTATAATGCAAACAAAATGGCTAAACTAAGGCTGGATTTTTTTCCAGTCTTTTTTGTTATAATAATATCACGAGTTTGCCAACTCGTAGTATTATAACAAGGAGGTATTGAGATGTATGATTTCTAGTATATCTAGTAATGTTTGTATATTTTATTTACAAAATAACTAGATAACGAAGATTTCACTCTATCTCCAACCCTTAGGGGTATTTTTTTATATTATTAACAAAATATACTGTGAGGAGGAAACGTGGAAAATAGAAGTTATTTTGACGGAGGATTATTAAGTTATATTGGCTGGATTATTCTAGGAAGCCTAATAACATCGTGTACATTAGAATTTGTTTTCCATGGGCTTTTGTGCATGATTTATGGTTGGAAAAATAAATCATACTGTTATAGAAGGGAAGAAGGCTGCAATTTAATGGAACTGCAATAGGACTGTTTGGAAATTGGATAAAATGGCTATTACTAATAGTAGTGACATTGGGAATATACAGTTTTTTTGGGTTCATATTAAGTTGGAACAATGGCGAGTTAAAAATACAACATTTTTTAAATTGATTTTTTTGATAGAGGGCTGATTATTTCAGTCTTTTTGTATTTTGAAATGATTTTTGATAAAGGAGAATAGTGTTTATGAAAAATTTTTTTAGAATGTTAGGATTAATTATTTTAATTGGAAATATTGGATTTGCAGAATATACGATTAAAAGATGGAAAAGTTTATTGGGATGACGAGCTTGTAGTGAAATATGTAAATGGGGTAGTCAGTCAGTACAATAAATTTTTTTACCTGATGTGGAAAGTTTTCAAAAATATTAAAAAGATGGGTATGCAAGAGATAAAGGAACTATTTATTATGATGGAGAAACGGTGAAAAAAACAAAATGGAGATAATGAAGTAGATATAAAAAAACATTTGAAATTTTTGGAAGGAAATGTGGCAAAAGATAAAAAAATACGGTTTATATTAATGGAATTGATTATCCCAATGTGGATGTAAATACAGTAAAAATTGTAAAATCTAAAGATGATTTTATTAATTATGTGAAGGATAAAAACGGTATATATTGGATTGAAGTCCTGATGTAAATCGTCATTATGATAAGGAAACTTTTGAAGATTTAGGAGATTTTTGCAAGAGATAAGAATTATATTTATTATTTTGAAAGAGCCTTTAAAGTTTATTGATAAAGCAAGTTTTTAAAAAAATTGTCAGATAGCTATATATCAGATAAAATGGAATTTATTATCTTGATAAGATAATTAAAGGAGCTGATAAAAAAATAGTTTTGAAATAATGGGAATGGGATTATGCGAAAGATAAAAATAACATTTATTATGAGGATAAAAAAAGTGTCAGGGGCAGATATTAACACATTTGAGGTAAAAGAGGATATTGTGAAAGATAAAAAAATAGCATTTATTCTAATGGGAAAAAAAGTTAGAGGGAGCAGATATCCAAACTTTTAGAAAATTAAATGAATATTATGATATTGATAAAAAAATAATATATTATAATTTAAATTCAAATTTGGATATAAAAAAAGAATAAAAAAATACTGATGGAAATTTTTAAAAATAATTGAAGAAAAACTTATAAAAAAATAAAGATGGTGTGTATTATTTGGGTGAAAAAAATAAAAAGAAATTGATCCAAATAGTTTTTAAAATTATAAGAAAAAAATAATTTAAAAAAAGATAATTCGTATTATGCAAAAAGATAGTAAAAATGTGTATTATATTCAATTAGATCCATCATATATTTTAGATACAGATAATACTTTTAAAAAAATGTTGTTAAAGTTTTTGAAAGGTGCAAAATCCTAATACATTTGAAGTAATAAATGATTATTACAGTAAAGATGATAAAAAAATATATTTTTATATAAGTTGGATTGTTGAAAAAGAGCCTTTGATAAAAGGAGCTGATATAAAAAAACATTTGAAGTATTGAATAATGATTTTTTTCAAAAGATAAGGATAATGTATATTTTAGAACTGATAGAGAAGAAGATTTAGATTCTAAAAAGTTTTTAAAAATTTTTGAATTTAAATAGTCAAAAATAGGAATGGTTATTATTTAGAAGATAAAAAAATGGAATTTATTTTTCTAAAAAAATAGATGATTTTAGTAATTATTTCAATAAAATTACTGATAAAGGTGAAATTTTTAAATGATTTCTATATTAAGGATAATGATTATGTATATTGTAATGAAGATGTATTGAATGAGGCGGATCCGAATACATTTAAGGTGGTGGACGAGCATAGTTCACGGGCTGAGGATAAAAAAATCATAAATATGAGTATTGTAAAATAATTAAATAAAAATTGGAATTTATTCAGAGATATTTTTTTGATAATAAATATTTAAAAATTTGAATAATAATAGATAAAAAAATTGACTTTATGCGTATTTTTGATGTATAATAGATTTGAGGTGATTAGGAATGCCTATGAATTCTAAAAGAAATGATTCGGTTTTTTTGAAGAGAAATGGTTTTGTCGAAATAAAAAGGCGGAAAAAGGTTCTCACAGAAGATTGAAAAAAATTTCGCAACCGGTAAGGTAACCGAAGTGCCTTGTCATAGTAAGGAATTAGGGAAAATACTTGAAAAAAAGTAATTCTAAAAAGAAGCAGGATTAAAATAATCCTGTTCCTTACTTTGAGATCAAAGGAGGTAAATATGTTTGTTGTTTATCCAGCAATTTTTATAAAAGAAAAAGAAAGTTATACAGTTCTATTTCCTGATTTTGGAGGAGCGACTTGTGGAAAAAGTATAGAAGATGCTTATTATATGTCAACGGATTATTTAGGAATGAACTTATTAGATTATTATAAAGGGAAATAAAGAATTTCCTAAAGCAACAAGTTTGGAAGGATTAAATATAAAGTTATATATTAAAGAGCTATTTGATGATGAAAAAAAGAAGTTGAAGAAGCACTTAAAAAAATTCTTTCAAATCGTTAGTAGGATTGGATTTTCAAAAATATTTAAAAGAAGTAAATGTAAAATCGATTAGAAAAAAATGTAACTATTCCTAGTTGGCTTAATGAAGTTGCAAAAAAAGAAATAATATAAATTTTTTTCAAAAAGTTTTACAGGAAGCATTGGAAAGGGAATTAGAAATAGATTAAAATAAATATTGTATAAATCACGGTTATTAATTTTTGCTGTGATTTTTTAAAGAGAATGTGGTATAATTTAAAATGAGATTAAATTTTTAAAATAGAGAGAGGGAGAATGGTATGAGAAAGTTTAAAATTTTATTTTTTTAATGTTATTAGGGATATTTGGATTAAATTCTTGTGTTGCATTAGGAGTGGCAGCTGGTGTGGGATATGCAGTACCGTGGGTTGTAGCAATTTCATGTAGTGAGTTTGGAGTATGTTCTGAACCAAAGTCTAGGACTCCAAAACAAATTGAAAGAGATGAAAAACTAAAATTGAAAAAAAGAAATAGAAGAAAAAAAATTATATTCAGAATACAATTTTTGAGTAAAAAGAAAAAAATAAAGAAATTTTTGAAAATATTTCGATATCAATGCCTGAAAAAAACTTGAGTTTAGAAAAAGTAAAAGAGCCTAGAGAATATGAGTACAGTAATGTAATTTCAGAATTATATGACAAAGAAAAGAAAAAAATTTATTTTTACAAAGATTGTTTATAGTTGAAAAAGATAAAAAAAGATTTTGAAAAAAATAATTAATGATGGGAAAGATGAAAAATATAAAGAATATTATGAAAAAGAAAAAAAGCCGAATACAAATTAAGATTATTATCAACTGATGTAGAAAAAAATAGGAGAAAATGCGTATAAAATTACTGAAAAAAACTTGAAATGTCAAAATGAACCAATAGTTAAAAATAACATATGTTAAAAATACTAAAAGAAGGTGTCTATGTTATTGGAAATGAAAAATTCAAAAAGATATCTTTTTAGCATTATTTGGGAAAATAAAATATTAATTAAAAAAAATTACTGAAACAAAAAAATTTTTTTAAACTTTTTTTAAATAATGTTTAATTATCGTTTCTTTTTAAAATTTAAAGTTATAAAAAAATATTCTAATTTTTTTCAAGTTTTCTTAAAAAAATAAGAATAAATATATTGGATAAAAAAATTAAAAAAATAAGGTATAATTCTAATGAAATATAAAAATAAAAAAAGAAAGAGAGTTGGTAGTCATGAAAAAAATCAGAATACTGCTATTATTTGCTCTAGTTATGATTTTTGGTGCGAATTTATTGGCAAATGACTGGGAATTTGGGTCGGAAGGTGGGCATATTGTGCCGATGAATGTGTCGAATGTTTCGATAAAGAGTGAAAAGGCTTCGTTTTTAAATTGGAAAAAAATTTAAGTCGGAGTATGGGACGATAGACAATGAAATGGTGGTAACTGTTAGATTTGTGTTTGATAGTCCTGAAGCTGGGGAGAGATATATTGGATTTATTACGCCTGAAGGTGGGAATGAAGCATGGGATGAAAGAGATCATTTCAAGGATTTTAAAACTTCTGTCAATGGACAAAGTGTGAGTACAAAAGCGTATAGATTGACTGATTTTGCACCGAAAGATGTAAAACAACTGGAAGAAGTTAAAAAAATATTTTTAAGGAATATGATGAAGAAAAGATATTAAAAGAATATGAATATTACAAAAAGAGTTATGTTTACTATTTTAAGGCTAATTTTAAAAAAAGGGAGAAAATGTAGTTGAGCACAGTTATCATTATGATGGAAGTAGCGGTGTTGGAACTGTTGATTTTAATTATGTTTGGTCGACTATTTCAAAATGGAAAAAAATCAGAAGGTGGATGATTTTTGAAGTGATTGTTGAGCCAGGAGATGCTCTTATTGCGATGCCTGTGGTAAAGACAAAAAGATGGAAAAGAGATAAAATGGCAATTGGCTGGAGAAGGAAATGTTGATTATGCTTACAAAGAAAATTATGAAACAAATGAGCCATACAAAATTCTTTATGCAAAAATTGAAAAAGGGTTATTTATATTTTTAAAACAAATAATTTCAAGCCTGAAGAAGAATTTGAATTGACAGAAATAAAAAGGTTTGAGAGTTAATTATATATTTCCTGATAAAACAGAAAAAAAGGTTTTTAAATTTAAGGATGATTTGACAGACAATGCCTATGCGATAAAAATATTTAGATAAAGATGAAATAAAAAGATATTTCAGATGAGGAATTGAAAATAATGAGAAATTATCCTTATGCGATGGCAGGTTATGATTTTTTTCAGACAAAAAAATTGAAAGACTATTTTTTTCAAAAATTTTTGTGGTATGTGCCAACTGGAAAAGATGTGAAATTGGGAGAAGCTGATTATGAGTATGTTAAAGATGTGGATAAAGTTATAAATGATAGAAAGAATGGGAAGTAGAGTAATTACTGAATAATATTTTTGAGTTTTTTTATTATGGATTTTTTTAGTAAGGGGTTAATACTCCTTGTCAGTAAATAAATGAAAAAAATAATGTAAGTTAGTATAAAGCAGGAAAAAGATTACAAGGGTTAATTGTAGTCTTTTTGTTATAATATAAGGAAGATAAAAATAGAGAAATGAAATAAATTGGATATTAAAGTTAAATTGAGTAAAAATATGAAAAGAGTATGTAGAGAAAAATAAGGGAAAAGGCTTTTGAGCGAAAAATAGAACAGAATATGAGAATGCACTTTGACAAATAGTGAAAAAAATTTAGAATATATTGATGGGGGTATTTATGTGAATAGATAAAGAACATAGTTTGAAAAATATTATTTTGATATCTCAAAAAGACATTAAATACGGAATTTAAGCCTAAGATGGAAATATTTATGTTTTTTTGAAAAATAAATGTTGGTTAGTGGATTGTCCACAACATTTGGTAATTGATGAGGATTGAAGAAATACGAAAGGAATAAAAATTATGAAACAAACACAAAAAAAGAATGGGCGAGATATATTCAGGATGAAATCCAAAAATGATAGTTACGATAATTATAAGCATGCATTTATTGAATATAAGGATTATTTGGAGAAATGTCTTTTAGAAAAATCCCAAAAATGTGGAAGTTGTTTGTCAATTAGCGGCAGTTTATAATGAATTAAATTATCAATGGGATGATATTTATAAATTATTGAATGAATTTATTAAAAAAATATGAAAATGAATTGACTGATGAGGAAAAAAATCACGGATTTATACTAATTTAGGGTTTTTATTATGATGATCAGAGATATGGCAGTAAGAGATCAATTAGAACTTTGAGAAAGGCTGTTGCATTTAATCCAAATAATTCTAAGGCTTATTATGGGCTTGGGGCGGATTATTATGGTGCTGGGAAATATGATAAGTCGGAAGAAATGTATAAAAGAGCTTGTGAATTAGAAAAATAATCCAATTTATAAGTTTGAATATGCAAAATTTGCTGATGATTAATGGAAAAATATAAAGAGGCGAAAAATAATTTTTAGAAGAATTAATAAAAAAAGATTTTTGAATTTGAAAAAGAAGATTTTTTGCTAAGATAAAAGTATATTTATATTGCGAATAAGGTTCAGTTGAAGGAATTTGTAAATATTGAGGCTCAAATTGATGAATTAATGTTAGAAAATATTGATAATGATTATTTTTTTGGTAGTGATTTAGAAAGTCTGTATTATTTATCTGAGAATTATAAAAAAACTTGTAGAAATTTATTTAAAAATAGACGCTCAAAAAGGATTGCCAAGTACCATATGAAGAACTACCAATTTATTTTTTTATTCATTAAAACGATTAGATAAATTTGATAAATTAGAAAAATCTTTTGAGAAAGCATTGAAATTTAAAAAAATGAAGAAATAGAAGATGTTAAAAATGGAGAATTTAAAAGAGAGTGGACAAAATCTGAGAAAAAAAGAAGAAATTAGGGAGATAAAAAAAGACAAATAAAGAATTTGAAGGTAGAATATGAAAAAAATATTGAAAACAGATTATAAACTGAAGTGGAAATTTATCCTAAATTTTTTTGTATGACTGTTTTTTTGATAGATTGTCCAAGGCATCAAAAAAATTAGATAAATAAAGTTTTTTAATTTTAGAATGGAATATTTGAAATTAGAAAACAAAGAATTTTATAAAATTAATGTTTTTTTATTGATTTGGGTATAATTTTTTTATGATATGATAAATTTATAGTATCTTGCAATTTGCTTTTGAAGTGTATATAGAACAATACCAAAAGCATAAAAAAATAAGCCCCAATAACAAAGGGCTTTTGACTATTATTGAATTTGATTACGATGGTAGTATAGCATATTTAAAATAAAAGTCAATAGCTAATTAAAAAGATTTGAATGATTTTAAATGAAGATAAATAATAATGTAAAAATAATGATGTAATATTATAAAAAAATATGATAAAATATAAATAACAATATGAAAAAAAATACAAGGTATAATTATATTTAGGAGGAAAAATGGGAAATTGGATAATACCAGCAAATTCTAAAAGATATAATTTTTTTAGTGCTTTTTAACAATAATAGTTTTATAGATTGGACAAAAAAAGGCAAAAGTATGAAGAAGGAGATATTGTTTATCTTTATTGTACAAAAACCTCAACAAAAAAATAATGTATAAAACAGTTATAGATAAAAATTTTTAATTCTTCTAATCGTGAAGTGAATGATAGAAAATATTGGATTAACAAAAATGAATTTGATGAAAGTGAAAAATGAAAAAGATTTCATAAGATTAAAATTATTAAAAATATATAGATGATGAAAATTTATTTTTTTGGATAATCTTAAAGATAATGGACTAAAAAAACAGCACCACAAGGTCCTTTAAGAGTTAATGAAAAAGCTTTTTAAGTTATATAGAAAAAAATATATAAAATATTCAAGGAGGAGACAAGGAAATGAAAGTATTAATCGTAGGAGCAGGTGGAAGAGAACATGCAATTGCTTGGAAAAATATCTCAAAAATGAAAAAGGTAGAGAAAATATTTATAGCACCAGGAAATGCAGGAGCTGAGTTGTTGCCAAAAGCTGAAAATGTGAATTTATCGAATAATATAGACGAGTATGTTAAATTTGCTAAGGAAAATAATATTGATTTGACATTTGTTGGAAGTGAAGAATTATTAGTAGCTGGTATTGTTGATGAATTTCATAAAAATGGATTGAAAATTTTTGGGCCTAATAAACAAGCGGCAATTCTTGAAGGAAGCAAGGCTTATTCTAAAGATTTTATGAAAAAATATGGGATAAAAACTGCTGTTTATGAAATTTTTGATAATGCTGAAAAAGCGAAAAGAATTTTTGAATAATTGGAAAGATTTTCCTGTAGTTGTAAAAGCTAGTGGTCTTGCGGCTGGGAAAGGTGTAATTATTGCTCAAAATCTTGATGAGGCGATAAAAGCGGTTGACGATATAATGATCGATGAAAAATTTGGAGATGCTGGTAATCAAGTTGTAATTGAAGAATTTTTGGATGGAGTAGAAGCTTCAATACTTTCATTTACAGATAGCAAAGTTATTGTACCATTGTTATCAGCAAAAGATCACAAAAAAATTGGAGAGAATGAAACTGGATTAAATACAGGTGGAATGGGAGTTATAAGTCCTAATCCTTATGTGACAGATGAAGTTTTTGAAAGTTTTAAAAATGACATTATGAATCCAACTTTAAAGGGAATGCAAGCTGAAGGAATGGATTTTGAAGGTGTAATTTTCTTTGGACTAATGATTACGGCAAAAGGTGTTTACTTGCTTGAATACAATATGAGATTGGGAGATCCTGAAACTCAAGCAGTTCTACCATTGTTGGAAAATGATTTGTTAGAATTGGTAGAATATTCATTTGACAAAAAATTATCGGAATTAAATGTTACTTGGAAACCACTTCATGCTTGTTGTGTTGTAGGAGCTGCAGGAGGATATCCAGAAACTTACAGAAAAGGTGATGTTATAACTGGAATTGAAAATGCTTCAGATAATGAATTGGTATTTATCGCAGGAGCTAAATTTGAAGATGGAAAATTCAAGACTAATGGTGGAAGAGTATTGAATGCCGTTGCATTTGGAAAGACATTGGATGAAGCTAAGGAAAATGCTTATAAATTATTAAATAAAATTAAATTTGATGGAATGTATTTTTAGAAAGGATATTGGGAATATCAAATAGTAAAAAAAGTGTAATTTATATTTTTTTATTTGTAAGAAAAATTTTAATATATATTTATCAAGTCAAAAAAATTAAAATTGAATCGAGAAAAGGAAACTCAAATAATAGAAATAAGAATTTTTGTAAATTCAAATCTATTGTTTGAGTTTTTGAAAAAAATGAAAAAAATTATACTTTTATATTTGAATCTATTTAAAATCAAACTATTAAAAATTGTATAACTTTAGGTTTCAAGTAAAACAAGCATAGCTTTTTAAGTTCGATTTTAAAGCGGTTTTACTATAAATAAAAATTAATAATACTTGAACCTATTTAAAATTAAACTACTAAAAAAATTATATAAATTTAGGAATTGAATAAAATAGGCACAGCTTTTAAGTTCACTTTTAAAGTAATTTTTACTATAATTCTATAAAGAAATTTGTATATTTATTTTTCACATAAAAGTAATTTTTTTAAAATTTATTTTTTTATAGTGTATAAAAACCCTTTAAAAAAATAGTATTTTTTTCAAAAATAAAACAGTTTAATTTAGCAATCTAGTAATAAAAAAATTTAAGTTGTTATGATTTACTCAAATATTATTGAGGAGAGTCTAAATTGCTAAATTATAGTTACAAAGAAGTTAATTTATTTTTATTTGATTACTAGTGCAAAAGATTTTTTTGAAAAAGAAGCGATAGAGTTGTATTTTTGATAAAAAAATTAATTTCAAGTATACGATTAGAAAAATTAAACGATTTGATAAAAAAATTACAGGAAATGAGGGAAAATACGTTATAAAGGTAATTATGTTTATTATTTGAGTGAATTTAAAGTAAATCATAAAAATATGAAAAGGATATTTATATTTAATGCTTTTAACGAGACAAAAAAATGATAAAATTGATGATTATTTTAAATAAAAGGAAATTTTCTATATATCGTTTTTGAAAAAAATAAGAAGTGAATTTGAAAGAAAGCATATAAAAAAAGATTTGCAAGTAGTTTTAAGTGAGATAAAAATAGATTACTCTGAGTATATTAGTTTGGATTCAGAAAAATGCACTTAATTTAGTGATTAGTAAAATTGAAAATTTTAGTGATAGACGTCAAAAATATTTAAAAGAACAATTACTAAAAAAATTTATGAGAAATTTTTATTCAAATAGTGAAACATTACTGGAAAAGAGCATTTATTGAAGTTATAAAAAAAGGAGCTTGGAATCAAAAAGAATAAAGAGGATTAGTAATTTGTTATTCGATTTTTTTAGAAGGAAACTTTTAAAAAAATTATCTAGAAATGAAATTTATGATTTCTTTTTCATATTTTTTTAATTAATTTGAAAGATGAAAAAGCTAATAAAAATGGGACGATTACTCGAAAAGACAGGGAATTAAAAAGAATGGAAAAGTATAGGAATTTCGATCATATTTTGGAAGAGATTTCCTATAGAGAAAAATTAAAATTACAAATTTTTAGACTGAAACTTTTTAAAATGTTGTTGAGAAAACAAATCAGAGATGAAAGAGAATTTTTAAAAAGTGATGAAAAATGTAAGTCTAAACGTTATGAAAGATAACAATGGGGACAGTGAAAAAGAAGTAGCAGATATAATTTTAGATTATCAAATTTTAAAAATATTCAAATCAAATAAAAGAAACAAATTATATTCAAAAAGAAAGCAGGGGAAGATAGGAACATCTTGGTTTTGTTAGACATTGAAAAAGTAATGTCCGTAAATATCTTAAAGGCATTTTGGATAATTTTAATTTTTGAAGAAAAATATAAATATTCAATTTTTAAATAAGAAAAATAGGAAATTGAAAAAGAATATGGGAGATAATTATAGTAAAGTTTTTGATAATTAGTAGTTCAGAGATTATTAATTTAATTGATAATGAATCAACTATTCCAATTTACTTTTTAAAAAAATTTTGAATACAAATAAAAAGGGATGAGAAAGCGAATGTATTGTTTCAGATAGAAAGAATAAAAATCAGAAATGGAATTTTTTTAGTAACTTATGATTTAGGAAAAGACTGCTCAATAATTATTCACAAAAATTGAGTTAAAGGGAGAAGGGAAACAAAAAAATGCTAAAAAAAGAATCGAGTATTTAAATGAGGGATAACAAACTTAAGAAGTTTGAAAAAAATACATCAATAATGAGATTTTATTGATAAAAGATGAAGAAAATACAGAAGATGAATTTGTAATTCAAGAAAGTGAAAGCGAATATTTTTTTGTAAAGATGATTTGGTGAATATAAATTTAGATGGATTGAATTTTGTGGTTTATTTTTTTGTATGAGAAAGGAAGAGATGATAAAAAGTAAAGAAGTGATTATTCTTAGAACACATGATTCGATAAGGTGTGGAAAAAAATTAAGATTAATGATAAGATTTCATCATTTTTTTAGCAAACTTTATTTTTTTAGTATTTACTGAAAGAAATAAAAAAAGAATTTGCATTTGAAAGATTGTTGGATGAAATTATTGAGAACAGGGAGGAATATTTACAACTGGAATATAATGTGGTGGTTGATGACTTGGAAGATAAAGAAATCGGCTAACTAAGTAAAATTGCTTTTTTATATCAAAATGAACATTAAATATACATAATTACGATAAAACTCTAAATTTTTAAACTATATTTTAAATATAATTTAATATTTAGAGTTTTTAAGTTGTAAAAAAATTTATAAAAGTGCTATAATTAAAAAGCGAAATTAAAGAAGGTTAAGAGTAAGTAATTATAAAAATTTTTATTTTAAGGATATATTTCATTTATAAATAAAAAGTTTTTTTATTATTATTTGCTCCTCTTAAAAAAATAAAAAGTAGGAGGAATTAAATGTTTGATGAAAAACATACGAGTTTCAAGTCGGAACTCAAACTATAAAAATTAAGTACAGGGAAAGTTGCTAGACAAGCTGGTGGATCAGTGATGATTCAAGCTGGTGGAACGGTGTTGTTAGTGACTGCAACTAGAAGTAAAGATGTTAAAGATGGGCAAGATTTTTTCCCATTAACAGTAGACTATATTGAAAAATTTTATGCATCAGGGAAATTTCCTGGAGGATTTATAAAAAGAGAATCAAAGCCTTCAACTGAAGAGATTTTTGATTTCAAGATTAATTGACAGACCAATAAGACCTTTATTTCCGAAGGATTTTTAAATGCAGTTCATATTGTAATAACTGTAATGTCAGCTGATGGAATCAATCAACCTGAAAATTTAGCTACAATAGGAGTTTCAGCAGCATTGGGATTATCAGATATTCCATTTGCAGGAACTGTAGCTGGTGTAACTGTTGGATATATTGATGGAGAATACATTTTAAATCCAACTGCTGAACAATTGGAAAATGGAGATATTCATTTGTCGGTTGCAGGAACGAAAGAAGCTGTAACAATGGTTGAAGCTGGAGCGAGAGAAGTTTCTGAAGAAGTTATGTTGGAAGCAATTATGTTTGGGCATGAAAAAATTAAGGAAATTTGTGCTGAACAAGATAAATTTTTATCGCAATTTGAAATTGAAAAAAATATGAGTTTGAAAAAGCTGAAGTAGATGCTGAAATTAAAGAATATTTGGATTCGTATGAAAAAGAATTAGAAGAAGCGATTATGACACCAGGTAAATTGGAAAAATATGAAGCTATTGATAATTTAGAAATTAAATTGTATGAAGATTTCTTGAATAAATTAGAAAGTGAAGAAAAAGAAATTTCTGAAACTTTAGAAAAAGAATTTAAGAATTATTATCATGATTTAGAGAAAAAAATAGTGAGAGAAGCTATTTTATACAAAAATATAGACCAGATGGAAGAGAAACTAAAGAAATTAGACCAATTGATGTAGAAATTGATACATTGCCAGTCCCTCATGGATCAGCATTGTTTACAAGAGGAGAAACACAAGCTCTAGTAGTTGCTACACTTGGAAGTAAAGCGGATGAACAAATTGTAGATGGAATGGAATCAGAAACTAGAAAAAAATTCTTCTTGCATTATAATTTTCCACCATATTCAGTAGGAGAAGCTGGGTTTATGAGAGCACCTGGAAGAAGAGAATTAGGACATGGAAACCTAGCAGAAAGAGCGTTAAAATATGTTATGCCGTCTGAAGAAGAATTTCCATATACAGTAAGATTAGTTTCAGAAATTACTGAATCGAATGGTTCATCTTCACAAGCTAGTATTTGTGGTGGTTCACTTGCATTAATGGCTGCTGGAGTACCTATAAAATCAACTGTTGCTGGAATTGCGATGGGACTTGTAAAAGAGGGAGATACTTTCACAGTGTTGACTGATATTCAAGGATTAGAAGATCATTTGGGAGATATGGATTTTAAAGTAGCTGGGACTAAAGATGGAATTACGGCTATTCAAATGGATATAAAAATTGAGGGAATTAATAGAGAAATAATGGAAATTGCCTTGAAACAAGCATTTGAAGGTAGAATGTTTATTATGGAAAAAATGGAAGCAGTAATTAGTGAACCAAGAAAAGAAGTTTCTGAAAATGCACCAAAAATTGAATTAATGAAAATAGATCCATCGAAAATAGCTGGATTAATTGGGCCTGGAGGTAAAACAATTAAAGCTATAATTGAGGAAACAGGAGTTTCAATTGATATTGAAGATGATGGAAATGTATCTATTTTTGGTAAAGATTCTGAAGGAATGAAAAAAGCACTTGAATTGGTAAAAGCTCAAACACAATCAGTAGAATTAAATGCAGTGTATGATGGAAAAGTTACAAAAATTACTAAATTTGGAGCTTTTGTTGAAGTGTTGCCTGGGAAAGAAGGATTGTTACATATTTCAGAAATTAGTGATAAGAGAGTGGCTAAAGTTGAAGATGTATTAAAAGAAGGTCAAATTGTAAAAAGTAAAAGTTATTACTTTAGAAGATGAAAAATAAATTTAATTTGAGTATGAAAGCGTTAATCTCAAAAGAAAATAAAGAAGAAAAATAAATTTCTATAATTTTTGAAAAACATTTTTATAAAAAGGAGGAATTTTATATGAATTTACCTAATAAATTAGCAACATTAAGAATGATTTTGGTTATTCCATTTGTAATTTTTTTCTTGAATAGCTTTGAGTACAGAAAGTACAGGTTTATCAATTTTTATGAGAATATTATCCTTTGTTATTTTTTGCAGGAGCTTCAATCACAGATTATTTTTGATGGGCAAATTGCAAGAAAAACATAATATGGTAACAAATTTAGGAAAATTAATAGATCCTTTAGCTGATAAACTGTTAGTTATTTCAGCATTGGTTGTTCTTACAAAAATATGATCAAATAAGTTTATGGTTTGTATTGATTATAATATTTAGAGAGCTATTAATAACAGGCTTGAGAGCAATTGTAGCAAATGAAGGTGTAGTTATTGCTGCTGAAAAAAATTAGGAAAATGGAAAACAGCAACACAATGATAGCATTATTATTAATCATTTTATTCCCTATGAGTGTAAATAACATATTATTGTTAATTCCAGTTATTTTTAACAGTACAACTGGAGTTGAATATATGCAAAAAGCTAAAAATATACTTAATAAATAATAGTTGTGAGGAAAATTAAAATGATAGGAATACTTGTAAAAATAATAGATATCTATTCACTTTTTAATAGTGATTTCAACTATTGGTTCATGGTTTAATTTTAGAAATAATAAATATTTTTAAATATGCTGAAATTCTTTTTGACTACATTGATAAATTGACGGAACCATATTTGAAATTATTTAAAATATTAATACCAGTTGAGCTGGATCAATTGATATCTCGCCTATAATAGGGTTAACATTATTAAATTTTTGTGAAAAGAATACTTGTTGGAATGGTCTTTTTATTAGGCCATTCTTTTGAAAAAGAAGAGAATATTTCAATCTGTTATTTCATAATTTTTTTAAAGTAAATATGTTTGCAGTTCTTAAAATCGTTTGATATAATATTAATATAATTATTTTAAAATTTAAAAATGGGGTATATTTTATGTTGAAAAATGGCAAAAAGATTTTTTAAAAAACACTAAATAACATGCTAAAAGATACAGTACATCAGCTAGATTATGTAATGCCAGTTGAATGGGAGAAAATTTATTTTCATGGAGATACGATTAATAGATTTGGAGTATTCTATTTTTATTTTTAATACAAAGGAAAATAAAAATACAGTTATTATAATGATATTCCTAAAAATATATAATGTATCGGAAAGAGAATATAATGAACGTATTGAAAATTTGTATGATGCATTTTTTTGTTTTTTTGGATGACTTATTTTTTAGAATATAAACGAACAAATTGGAAGTCTATAACGATAATTGTAGATAAAAAAACAATTGAAACATATTTTGACTATACAGATTGGCCAAATAGTCCTTTTGATTCAAAAATCATTGGTGAAATATTTTTTTAATCATAAATATTTGGGAGAAATGCCAAAAACTGAGGAACAGAAAAAAATTATTTAAAGAAATTGAAAAGTATCAGAAACGAGTAGTTCCATATAGTTTAAGTCGAATATGATATATTGAAATAAAATTATATAAAAATAATAGAAAGAAGTGATTGAAATGACAAAAAAATGAAGAAATATTGGAAGTATTTAATAAAAAGATATGCTTGCAAAAATTTAGTACAGAAAAAAAGAGTGTCTGATGAAGATTTGAAGACAATTTTTGGAAAAGTGCGAGATTGTCGCCAAGTTCATTTGGTATGGAACCTTGGAAATTTTTACTTTTTAAGAAATGAAGAAATGAGAAATGATTTTAGACAATTTGCTTTGGGGAGCTTTGAATAGCTTTGAATGGAGCAACTGAAATTGTGATAATTTTGGCGAGAAAAGATGTTACTGGGGATAGTGAATATTTTAGAGATAATTGGAAAAATTTGAAGAAAGTTTCTGATGAAGCATTTGAAGCGGTGAAAGATAAATTTACGAAATTTCAGAAAGAACATTTAAAATTATTGGAAAATGAAAGAACACTTTTTGACTGGGCTTCAAAAACAAACTTATATTGCACTTGGAAATATGATGACAGTTTCGGCTTATTTAGGAATTGACAGTTGTGCGATTGAAGGATTTAATAAAAGAGCAATTGGAAAAAATATTTGTCGGATATGGGCCTTCTTGACTTGAATGTGTATGGAGTTTCTGTGATGGTAAGTTTTGGGTATAGGGATGAAGAACAACCTAAAAAGATAAGACGAGAGTTAAAAAGATGTTTTGGAAATAATTGAATAAAAAAATATATTAAAAAAATGAATAAATATAAATAAAGATAAAAACACAGTTCGGTCGGTAGTCCAGACGCAGCAATGTAAGTAACCTGCCTCCTTAGGTTGTCCATTCTTTATAAAAAAATTTTTAAGGAGGCTGAAAATTATGAAAAAAATTTCAGGAAATTGACAGTTTTTGAAAAATCCGTTTTGGGTAGGAATTTTTTTGAAAATTTTTGAAAATGATAATTTGTCAGTTTGTAAAGTAACTTTTTGGTTCAGAGCCCTAAAGAATATGAAATTTATGATTTTTATATTGGAAAGGTTTGATACTTTAAAAATTTAGTAATGAGATGAAGTCAAATTTTTGATGAAAAAGTAAAGAATCCAAAACGGAGACAACGAGAAATAAAAAGAACTTCAAAGTAAAAATTTTTTTGAAAAAAATCGGAAGAAATTTTAAAACTACAGTATGAAGAAAATAAAAAAAGAAAGAAAAATCAAAAACAAAAAAAGAAAAAAAGAACTTGAAAAACAGAGAAAATTTTTTTATTGAAACAGGAGAAAAAGAAACAGAAACATAAAGGGAAATAAAAAGTTATTATTTATTAATCAAAAATATTGAGAGAGAAAAGTGGATTTAAAAAAATTAAAAGAATTTATATTGAAATTGAATCATAAAGATATTAATAAATTAATAAAAATTATACAAAAAAATTAAACAAACTTTTTAAAACAGGCTTTCAATGACAAGCATGGTTCTTATATCTATGAATCAGCAAAAATTAGGTACAGAAATAACGGATATATTTAAAAAGCATCAGAAAATGGAGGATTGACAGAAGATGATAAAAATATTAGAGAAAAAAATATTATCAAAAATCAAGAAAAATTTAATAGATTTATTTAAAAAGTCCTCCAATAAAAAGCTAATTCCAAAGAATTAAATAAAAGCAGTCGAAGAAAGCAATAAAGATGTTTTTCGGAAATCAATATGAAAAAAAGGTAGATACAATACAGAATTTCATATTAATACATCTCCAACCTTTAATAACAGCAGAGGAGAAGATTTTAAGAGAACTAAAGAAATTGAAGATGTTTTTAAAAAAATTAAGAGAAAGAGTAGGTAATTGATATGAAAAAAAGTAAAAGTATTTTTATAGTTGGATTTATCTTTTTATTGTTTCTAAATTCGTGCGGTTATTTTTAAGTATGCTTATGATCAAATAACATTTGAAGCAAATGAACGATCAATAGCTAAAGCGTTGCAGGAAAAAGATAAAATTGATGCTATTAATAATTCCAAATATAGGAAAGACATAGAGAATATATTAATTGATATAGAAAAAGAAAAATCATCAAGAAAAAAATTATCTTTTGAAGATTTAGAATTAAAAGTACCTGAAGGCGTTAATCTTAAAAAGTGAAACATTTATAGATGAAAAAAACAGGATATGGACTTCCATTAAGAATATATAGTTTAGATAAATGTGAAGGATATTATAGGAACTATAGAGTTAAATATTTTAATAAAAAAATATTATGTACTTAGATCAGATATAAGTCTAGATAATGACAAGTCTTATTCTTTATTTTTTTAGAGTGTCTGACGAAAATGGTTTTTAAAAAAATAATTGTGGTATAGGAAGATAATAAAAAAACTTCATAAAACTCCAATAAAAAGCTAATTCCAAAGAATTAAATAAAGCAGTCGAAGAAAGCAATAAAGATGTTTTTGAAAAATCAATATGAAAAAGGTAGATACAATACAGAATTTCATATTAATACAGCTCGAACTTAAATAACAGCAGAGGAGAAGATTTTAAGAGAACTAAAGAAATTGAAGATGTTTTTAAAAATTAAAAAGGAAGAGTAGGTTAATTAATATGAAAAAGACAAAGTATTTTTATTATGGGATTTATCTTTTTATTGTTTCTAAATTCGTGCGGTTATCTTCAATATGCCTATGAACAGGCTGTAGTAGCTTATGGTGGAACTCCTTCTACGTATACTTCTACTAATACAGATTTGTATAAAAAGATGGACCACGAGCAATATATAATCCTAAATATAAACAGAAAAATAGAATTATTATTACAAGATATAGTAAATAGAGGGTTAACAGAAAAATATATATTATGTTGATGGAAAAGAAATTACATTATGGTTACTGAAGGAGTGGTAATTGGAAAAATATACTCAAACTCTTAAAGATGCAAGAACAGGATATGGTCTTCCTTTTCGTTTTGATTATGATAAAACATGCCCAGGAAGAATAATAGAAAACTCAATGAATATGTATAATAGCTTAAAAGCTATTTCTGATTTAAAAAGGGTATATATTTATATATACTTATGAGTCAGAAGGACATGTTAAAAATGTAAAGGAAATATTAAAAAAATTAAAGAAAAAAATAGATTTACTCATAATTGTGTTGACGGTAAATTTGAGTAATTTATTGATTTTTTTGAGAATTTATTCTTAAAAAGAAAAGGAGGAAGTGAAATGAAAAAAATTATTATTAGGAACTATAGTTACAATCTGCTGCTTAAAATGCAGTTGCTAAGAATAATGAAGTAATTAAGTTAAATAATTCTTCAAGACAAGTTGTTGCTGATAAAATTGATGAAAATTTAGAAAAAAACATTAGATTTTAGTCAATCTAATATAATTGGTTCAGAGGCATTAAAGGAATTAAAAAAATCTTCAACAAACGAAGATAATGAAACTTCTGAAAAATATTTTAGTTCCTTTTGAAATAAACTAAAATTTCAAAATAACCATTGCTGTAAAAGACATCGGTTATTTTTTTGTACCGCATATAATTTAGATATTTAAAACAATTTTTTTACCCAACAGATTCTATAAAAGTAAAAAAAGATGAAACAATATTGATAAGGGTGTCCAAAATTTTGTGTAAACTCAAAAATATAATATATGCCGAGTGCATAAAATTTTTTTGTACAAATTCAGAATCGAAGTTGAGACAGTCTCTTTTAGATTTTTTTATCAATGCTCTCCAGTCCGTATCCCCAAAACCAATTCTCAAAATATTTCAAATCCTCAAATTTAAAAAGAAAGCATCACAGAGCGTTCAAACGACTTTATTTTTAAATATCAAGTTGTGGTATAATTAAATATATTGAAATTTATAAAAAAATAAAAGAGGGAGTGATTTTATGGAAAAAAAGCTGTTCCTGTGGGAATTGAAGATTTTAAAGAGTTGATACAAGAAGGATATTATTATATAGATAAAACTTTACTAATAGATGAAATGTTAATGAACAGGTCGAAAGTTACATTATTTACAAGACCTCGACGATTTGGAAAAACATTGAATATGTCAATGTTGAAATATTTTTTTGATGTAAAAGATAAAGAAGAAAATAAAAAAAGCTTTTTTGAAAAATTTGAAAGTATTTGACAGTGAATATATGGTTGAACAGGGGAAATATCCTGTAATTTTTCATTTCACTGAAGGATTTAAAAGGAAATACTTGGGAAGAAAAATTTTATGTTGATAAAAAAACATATAAAAAAACTTATACATGGAATTTTATGGTTTAAAAAGATAAATTGAATCCTATTTTTTTAAAAAAATGATTTTGAAAAGATAGTTATGGAAAAAAAGAAGATGCTGACTGGATTTATTCTCTTAAAAAACTTATCAAATTATTTGTACGAATATTATAGAAAAAAAGTGTAATAATTTTAATTGACGAATACGATGCTCCAATAATAAATGCTTTTTGATAAAGGATATTACAATGAAGCAATAAACTTTTTCAAAACATTTTACAGCTCAGCATTAAAAACTAATAATTCATTGAAATATGGTGTTTTAACAGGGATAACAAGAATCATAAAAGAAGGAATATTTTCAGGTTTAAATAATCTTTTATGTAAATACGATTTTAAGTAAGGATTATTCGGAATATTTTTGGACTCTTGAGAGCGAAGTAATTGAAATGCTTGAGTATTTTTGACATGAAATACAAAATTGAAGAAGTTAGAGAATGGTATAACGGATATTTTTTTGGAGAAAGTAAAGTATACAATCCTTGGTCTATTGTAAATTATGTGAGAGAAAAAGAAATTAAGGCATATTGGGCAAATGTTTCAGGAAATACACTTTTGGAGAATATGCTTAATCATGCTGGAGAAAGTGTTTATGAAGATTTAAAAACGGTTTACTGATGGAGAAAGTATTGAAAAAAATATTTCAGATGGAACAACAATAAAAAGTCTTTTAAATAACGATGATGAAATATGGCAAGTGCTTTTTATATAGTGGGTACTTAACAAAAGATGAAAAACAAAAAAAGAAATAGATGTAACTTCAGAATATACAGATGTTTATAACTTGAGAATTCCAAATAAAGAAATACGGAAATATTTTTGGTAATATGTTCTTGAATAGATTTTTTTGGAACAGAAGTGAAAAACAAATACTTTTGATGAAAAGCACTTGAAAATGGAGATATTAAAAAAATTTGAAAAGACATTGGGAGAAATAATGATAAATATGCTGAGTCATTTTGACTTGGATAAAGAAATGGAAAAAGATTTATCAGGTGTTTATGATAGGGCTTGTTGGATTTTTTTGATGGGGAAAATATGAAATTATTTCAAATGATGAGAGCGGATACGGAAGATACGATCTTGCGATGATTCCGATAAAAAAAGTAATGAGAAGGCGTATCTTATGAAATTTAAAATATCGAAGACGAAAAAAAGGGTATGGAAGAGAAAGCAGAGAAGGCGTTGAAGCAGATTGATGAGAAAAAAATATGATACGAAGCTTAAGGCAAGAGGGATAAAGAATATTTTTGAAGATTGGGGTTGCGTTTTATGGGAAAGAAGTGAAGGTTGTTTTTTTAAATAGAGGTTTAAGTAAAAGTATAAAAATGGAATAAGAGTATATTCATCAGGAGTTGCAACTAAAGGTGAGTATACAACAACAGTTTATCAAGGTAAAGAGGTTACGATTTATATGGAAAGTAATGCTAATTTGCGTACTTCGTATGGTTCATAAAAATATCTTATGAAGAATTTCTAAAAATTAGTGAAGAAAGCAGGAAAATAAAAATTATGTTTAAATTTAATTATTTAATATACGATAGTATGAAAAAAATTAAAAAAATATTTTCGATAAAAAGAATTTGAAGAAGAATATAGTATGATTTATGGAGCTTTTTGAACTTTTTAATTAATGGTAAAATGTATAATTATATTGTAAGGTATGAAGATCAAAAATTTTGTAATGAAAAAGAAAAAGAAGAATTTGATGATTTATTTGAACTTCAAGATATTATAAGTTTATGGATAATAATTTTTTTAGAAATTTGTATCGAATTGAAAAAAAAGGATTATGTTGCTGTAATGGATATTGAATCGGAAAAATTGGCTTGAATTTAAGAAAATATATAACGAATTATATATAAGTCAAATTGAAGAAGAAAAAGTAAAATCAAAAATAAAAAATTCACATATTGTAAAAAGTATATAATAAATTTTTATGATGAAGATAAGAATAAGAATATTTTTTCAAAGAGGAAAAAAATTAATTTTGAAGAATTTATATCAGAAATACAAATAACTACTAAAAAAATTTATTAAAGAAATAAAAAGAAATAAATCCAGTTTTTATTGAAAAGTAAAGAAGTTAGTAATATAATAAAAAAATATAATATTTTGACATCTAAAGAGTATTCGGCAGAAGAAAATTAGAATTATGAGAGTTTCAAATAAAGGGGTAGGTGGAGCTAGACAGATGTCTCCTGACTGGATAAGAAATGTATTAAACAAATTAGAAAACAAAATCCTGTTAAACATACAATTGAAAATGCTAAGAATAGTGGGAAATTGAATACAAGATTAGTAGGAGTAGATAAAAAAACGGAAAAGTTAATTTTTTGTGCCCGTAAGAATCACAAAATAAATTATGATAAAAAGAAAGGATTTAAAATGAGTATAGTAGCAAGTAAAAAAATAAATATGAAAAAGGAATTAATTTAATTTCAAGTTTTTTTAGGAAAAGAAGAAAATTTTTGATAAAGATGAATTGGAGTATATAGAAAATAAAAAGGAAATCAATTTGCTTTGTATGCAAATTTTATCTAATTATTATAATAAATTCTCTTCAATAAATTTATTAATAGAAAAAAATATAAAAAAACACAGATTAAATTGCTATATAGGTGGAAAAATTATTAATATTGGGTTGTAGTAGAAGTAATAGGCTGTTTACTCAGGCTTCTCAAATGTTTGAAATGTTGATGTCTAACAATCCAGATTTTATAACATTTTTTTCAAAAATAATATTGATATGATAATGCCTGATGATTATGATAGTAAAAATAAATATGGTTATTTAAAAATGATTATGGAACATTTTTTTCTTAATACGTGTAATTCTTCATGCAATAAGAGGAGATTTTTGAAGAAGTCAAAAAAAGATGTGATGCATATTTGAAAAATCCATTGAAAGACAGTTATTATAAATATGGAGAATTGCACTATGAATTTTTTTAGGTGCTTTGGCAGATAAAGATATTGATGGAATGAAAAAGCAATAAATGGAATGATGGAACAGAAGGTGGCAAGAAAATTTTCAAATGATAACAATCCAAATTATGAATTTTTACTTGCATGTATATGTTATAATATATGCCAAAATAGCATTATATCATGGAATAGATTTAGAAATAGATCATGAAGTGGCACCAAAAAGAATTAATAGACATAATACCTCTTGAAAAAAATACGAAGATCCGTATGATTTTTATGAAAGATTTTGATTTGGCAACAGTAACTCCGAAAGAATGGAAAGAATGGGAAAAACAGCTGGAATTTGAATTTATAAAATTTTTCAAATAATTGTTGTTGTAAAAGACAGTGGTTATTTTTGTATTGTATACAATTTGAATATTTAAAAACAATTTTTAACCGACAGATTCTTAAAAAAATAAAAAAATTTGAAAAATCTAGAAAGTTTAAGAACCGGAATGTACGAGTATATAGAAATATGGTATAATAACAGCAAGATACACAGTAAAATAGGGTTTACAAGTCCGAATGAATACGAAGAAGGCATAAGGAAAGGAAATGAAGAAATTGCTTAAAAATAGTCTAAATTTTGGGGACACTCCGACTTATTCCCGTATAAAAATTGGGGAAAAATGAAAAAGATTATTAGAAAAGTATTAAAAGATGGACAAAAAGTATTTAATTAAAAAAACCAAGTTTTTGAAAAAAACTTTAAATATTGTTGGACATAAGGTGCAAGTAAGATATAAAAAAATTTCCGATGGGACAATAAAAAGTCAGCGATAATTGGATAGTAGAATAAGGAGATAAATAGCGAGATGATAAAAATATACGATGAGAGTGTGCTAAAAAGAAATTGAAGAAGGAATATTAAATGCTCAGTATGAGAAAGTAGCTAAAAAAATTTGAAAAATATGAACGATAAAGATATAAATGATATGATTTATTTTAATATTGCTGATAGGACAGAAAGTTTAAGTGTCTATGGTTTTTACCCTAATATATGTTTAGAAAAAAACAGGCAATACAATTTGGTTAAGTTTATCTGTAAGTATAATGGCTTATGTGTTATGTTGGATGGAAGGTGCATATGCTGTTGGTATTTTTCATGCTAGAGAATTAGTATCGTTAGAAAAAAATATTGATAATTTGATATTATTATTAAGTTTTTACGGACTTCCGAACATTTAATGGATGATGAAGAGGCAGAGAAAGTAGCAAAAAGAGATTTTTAGAATTAGATTCAAATAATGAAACAGCAATTTCTGTGTTAAATGAAATTTTAAATTCTAAAAAGAATAAATAAGTATGTAGGTCCAAATGGAGCAAGTAGAACATTGCCAGCAACGGCATATATGTAATGGTATGAAGCTACTAAAAAAAGAAATGTCTGCTCCATTATCTTATTTTTGGATTTAAAAAAAATTGATACTACATATCAGGTAAGAGACAGATACCAGATAGCATATGATTATTACAATCTTAATAATCAAAATTGTACTTAGAGCAATGTTTCTGTAAGAGAAACTTTTGATTTTAATAGTAAAGGAAACCAAAAGTAAGAATTCTTTATGCTTATGGAGATACTGAAAAGGAGTTGGAACCATTTACTATATCGTATTCTGAACATGGTAAAGCTGGTGCGTTTCAATTGTTTTCTGTTGATAAAATAGATATAAAATATGATAAATTGGATATTTTACTAAATCCAAGAACAGATTTAATATTAAGAGAAAAGAGGGAACATTATGAAAGGTTGGATATAAGAATATGCAATATTAAGAAAATTTATAGAAAAAAATATTGCGAAGAACAAGACAAAAAAATCATTTAATAGAAATGTTAAATATGAAAGATAGATTTTTATTTAAATATTTTGTTAATGAATTTTCTAAGTTAAAAATACCTAATAAAATGACGGAAGAAGAATTAAAGGAATATAAAGAAAAAAATTATGATATATATTTAAAAAAATTAGAATTAAGAATACAAATACAAGGATGTATTAATTATAATCTTACATTAGGATAGCCTATTTATGAATGAGGAAATCAAACTGAAAAATAAAAATTTTGTTATGAATTAGATCCTGTTGGTAAAAATATACATAAATTCAGGTGCTATAGTAGATGCAAAAAAATATAATATAGGATATTCGATATATTTAGGAAGATTATTGTTTATAATTTCAGATAAAGGTATAAATGAATCACTCAAAAATTATAGACAAAATAAATGATTTATAGAACATTTAAATGACTTTTATTTTAAATATCAGATTGTGGTATAATTAATGTATTGAAATTCAAGGAAAAATAAAAGAGGGCGTGATTTTATGAGAAAAAAAGCTGTTCCTGTGGGGATTGAAGATTTTGAAAGAATAATAAACGAAGATTATTACTATGTAGATAAAACGATGTTAATAGAAGAATTATTGATAAATAGGGCTCCTGTAACTCTTTTTACAAGACCACGAAGATTTGGAAAAACATTGAATATGTCGATGTTGAAATATTTTTGATGTAAAAAAATAAAGAGGAAAAATAAAAAACTTTTTGAAAATTTGAAAGTATCTAATAGTGAATATATGAGTGAACAGGGAAATACCCTGTAATTTTTGTTTCATTGAAGGATTTAAAAAGCAGATACTTGGGAAGAATGTTTAAAAAGATTGAAGTTGTTTATTTTTGATTTATATGCTGAATTTGAGTATATTAGAGAAAAATGAATGAATGGGATAAAAGAAAATTTGAAAAAGTACTTTATGAAAAAGAAGATGCAGACTATATAATGTCTTTAAAAATTTTTTTAGCAGATAGTCTTTATAAGTATTATGGAGAAAAAGTCATAATTTTTAATAGATGAATACGACGCTCCAATAATAAATGCCTTTGATAAAGGATACTACAATGAAGCAATGAACTTTTTTTCAAACATTTTATAGTTCAGCATTAAAGACTAATAATTCCTTGAAATATGGTGTTTTGACAGGTATAACAAGGATTATAAAGGAAGGAATATTTTCAGGTTTAAATAATTTAAAAGTAGATACGATATTGAATAAAAAAATATTCAGAATATTTTGGACTTCTTGAAAGTGAAGTGATTGAAATGCTAGATTACTTTGGTATAAAATACAAAAATCGAAGAAGTTAAAGAATGGTATAATGGATATTTATTTGGAGAAAGTGAAGTGTATAATCCATGGTCTATTGTAAATTATATTGACAATGGAGAAATCAAGGCATATTGGGCAAATGTTTCAGGAAATACACTTCTAGAAAAATATGCTTGATCATGCTGGGGAAAGTGTTTATGATGATTTAAAAACGATTTACCGATGGGGAAAAGCATTGAAAAATATATTTTCGGATGGAACGACAATAAAAAGTCTTTTTAAATAATGATGATGAAATATGGCAATTACTTTTTATATAGTGGATATTTGACAAAGGATGAAAAGCAGAAGGAAATAGATGTAACTTCAGAATATACAGATGTTTATAACTTGAGAATTCCAAATAAGGAAATACGGAAATATTTTTGGTAATATGTTTTTAAACAGATTTTTTTGGAACAGAAGTGAAAACAAATACTTTGATGAAAGCACTTGAAAATGAAGACATTAAGAAATTCGAGAAAACATTGGGAGAAATAATGATAAATATGCTGAGTCATTTTGACTTGGATAAGGAAATGGAGAAGATTTATCAGGTTTTTTTATGATAGGGCTTGTTGGATTTTTGATGGGGAAATATGAGATTATTTCAAATGATGAGAGTGGATATGGAAGATACGATCTTGCGATGATTCCAATAAAAAAAGTAATGAGAAGGCGTATCTTATGGAATTTAAAAATATCGAAGACGAAAAAGGGAATGGAAGAGAAAGCACAGAAGGCGTTGAAACAGATTGATGAGAAAAAAATATGATACGAGATTGAAGGCAAGAGGGATAAAAGAATATTTTGAAGATTGGGGTTGAATTTTTATGGGAGAGAAGTGAAGGTTGTTTTTAAATAGAGGTTTAAGTAAAGGTGGAAAAATAAATGGAGATAGTAAAAATAAAAAGAAAAATTTTTTTGAAAAATTTAAAAAAATGAGTAAATATGATTTTTTTAATAATTTAGTAAATGAAATAGGAAATTTTTGCTTTTTTTAATTTCTGAAATTTATAAAAGTGGAGAAGTTAAAACAAGTATTATTGAAAAATTATGGTTATTATATTAGTAATGAAAGTTCTTTGTACATAGCAGAACTAAATGAAGCTAAGGAAATCAGAGTATATTATTCGTATGAGGAGTTATTTTATAGTTTTTTATTTATATTATCTAAAAAAATATGGCAGATTATAGTGATTTTATGCTTTTTATTGAACAAGAATTGTATAATTATACACAATATACAGATAATTTGAAAAAAATATAAGATAAAATTTGATTTAAATGATTTTTAATAGAGATAAATTAAGAAATTTTCTGATTGAATATAACAAAAAGAAAAATATTTATAATTATAATTTCATAAACTTTAATAGGAAATATATCAATTATTGGGATATTAATATATTAAAAATTTTATTCATTTTTATTAAAAGAAGGAAAATTAAAAAGAAATTTTGAATAAAAAAAGAAAAAGTACATATTGCTTAAAAACGAACTTAGAAAAATTTATTATAAACATTTTTGAAAAAAATAAAAATTGAAATAGAATATAAAAATATTGAATTAGAATATTATGATAGTAGAGGTGTAGTAGGTTTTTCAATACAAAGAAAAACTTGAAAAAAAGTGACGTTGCATTATTGAAATATAAAAAAATATTAATGATTTAAAAAGAAGAAAGATTTAGAAACTCTAGAGACGAAAATGAATGTTGAGATAATTTCTAAAAAGACTTTTTGAAAGAACTTGAAATTATTGTGAATGCTTATGAAGATATTTATAATGATAACGAAGTTCAAAAATGTTTGAAAAACTTTAAAGAAAAATTTTTAGAAGAGAAAGTGTCCGTAATTTTGTGCAAAATTCAAAATCTAAAATATAAATTAAGATGGCACCCCATTATCTTGATTTTATAAATTTTACGAGAGGAAATAAAGAAATGAAGGAAGTAGAAAGAACAATTCACTTATACAGAAAAAGTAGACGTAAATGAATCAATGGAAGAAAGACATAAGAAAGTTATGGAAGGGCTGTCGAAACTGGAAGCTCCTTTAGGCTTAAAAAGACAGTGAGATCCCGGAAGTACCGATTTTGGTATAGAAATAAGAGCCTATTACCGTACAAAAAAATTCTAAAACTAAAGGAGTTTCAATAGAAGGTGTATATAGATGGAGAGGACTTAAATATGTAACTTGGGATGAGTTACTATATGAATTTAAGATAACATATAAGCTGATAGACTATAAGAAAATAATATATGATGATCTTCCAAAAGTAATAAATATTTTTGATCCTTATATTGCTGATGTTTTTGTTTCCCCAAGTTATTCGATTGCTTATAAAGAAAGCTATAAATCAGAAATTTTTAAAATTAAAGGAAAAAGGGCTAAAAGATAGGAAAAACTTAAAGATGTATTATTTATACTATCTCCAGTGATGTATTTCAATGAAGAAAGTTATAATAAGCTGATAAAAGTACCAAAGGAAGAGCTTGTAGAAAGACTCAAAGGGAAAGCGAATGAAGTTCTGTTGCTTGAAAAGGGTATATACATTATCTTTAATGACAAGGCAGATATTACTTATGAAGAATTTGTGGAAATGAATAATATATTTAAGCCGTTACTGGGATTAATTTAAAATAGAGTTATAGAAATATTTAATAATCTGAGCAGAAGAAGTGGAATCTGTTTATAAATAGAAGTTTAAAGCAAGGTGTAGAAATATAATGATAAAATTCCCTGCACAATCATGTTAACTTTTACAGTTAGGATAGTAAAAAGGGGGCATTCAAAAAGTTTTTGTATAAAAGGAATATTTCTGCAACATTTCTCTAAAAGGTTCAATTGTTTTTGAGTTTATCGGAAATACATCTTGAGTAAAAATCCATATCGATTTACTATCTTAAAATTTTTCATATCTTGACAAATAGAATAATACTTTGGTACAATTGTAATATAAATATTACAATTGAGGGATAAAAAAATGCCTACATTATCATTGAGAATGGAAAAAGAAGATTTAGAACTTTTTAAAAAGAATATTCAAATATAAATAATCTTAATATGTCATCTTTTGTCCGTAATTTAATTTTAGACAAAAATATATGATGAAATAACTGAAGAAGATGAAAAAGAATATTAAGAAGATGGGAAAATTCAAAAATCTGAAAAAAATGCTTCTGCTGAAGAAGTTTTTAAAAAGGCTAGATTATAATGGAAAAATTTTTATGAAGTAAAATTTACTGAATCTGCAGAAAAAGATCTAAAAATTAATTAAATCAAATAAAGCAATTACTAAACTTCTTAAAAAAATGGATTTCAGAAAAATTTAATCGGTACACAAAAATCCAAAAGCAAAGAGGAAAAAGCACTTACAGGAAATTTAAAAAGGATTATGGAGATATCGAGTAGGCTCTTATAGAATCGTAGCTGAAATAAAAAAATGATATTTTATTAATATTAATTATAGAAATTTCAGATAGAAAAAGAAACTCATAAAGATAAAAAAAGAGAAAAACATACAAAAATGGAAAAAAATAAAAATAAATGAGAGTGTCCAGAATTTTGTTTAAAACCTCTAAATAATATATGATAAAATAACTATATAATATTTGGAGGTTTTTGTTATGGCTAAAAAGAAATCTGTCTGTTAAAATATAGTTATAGAAATATTTAATAATATGAATAGAAAAAGTGGAATCTGTTTATAAATAGAGGTTTAAAAATAAGGTGTGGAAATAATTTAAAATAGAACAAACAAGAAAAAGGTATTGAATGGAAAGGGACTTCACCAAGTGGAGTAAAAATAGAAGGATTTTTAAATAAGAAGGGAACAAGAGCCTTTCCAAAATATGAAGGAGGAAACTAATGAAAGTGAAATTTTTTTATAAGATAGCTAAAGATGGAGAATTATGGCCATTGCTATGTAAAATTATAGATGATAAAAAAATATGATGTTAATTACTCACGTTATTTAGCTGGAGCTGTATGGGAGATGGATGTGTATCAGATGTAGATTATGAACTGGATGAAATAGAAAGAGTGGAGATTGGAGAAATAGAGTGCTTTGAGACAGGAACAGAGATATTTTTTTCACTTCCGTATATAAAGACAGGGTAGAGTTTGAATCGGACTTTTATGATTGGCCGGACTGGAGCTGTACTTTAGAAGAATATAAAAAGAGTTCTGTTGGGGAAAAAAAGCATTTTTTTAATGTTGCCAAAAGAATTAGAAAGTTATTTAGAAATAAAAAAATAAATGATTTGTAAAAGTGTCCATAATTTTTGTGTAAGCTCAAAAATATAATAGTTTATCATGTGTAAAAAAATTTTTGTGTAAACCTCTAAATAATATATGGTAAAATAAATATATAATATTTGAGAAATTTAATCCATACAAAAAAAGGAGAAGTGAAATAAATGAAAAATATGTAGGAAGTTATGGAGTACTAAAAAGATGTACCAAATAAATTAAAATATATCTATCTCGAAGATTTGAAAAATCAAATGAAAAATCTCGGAATAACAATATTGAAATGTATAGAAGAAAAAGAAGAATATATAGTAGTACAATCACTAGGAGGAAAGGCAAAGTTTCGACTAAAGAGAGAAATTTATGAAATAAAAAAATAAGCCAAAAATTCAATATCGGAGATAAAGTTAGATTGTTTAAATATCCAGTGCTTGAGGCAAAAGTAAGTAAAAATTTGTTGGCATAATAAAGATAAAAGAATTTATTATCTTCTTAATGTCAAAAATGATAAGAGAAAAAAAGTACAAGCAGATATTACGAGGATGAAAAATAAGTTTGAAAAAAATATAAGTAAAATAAGGGATAGTCCAAAAATTTTTATGTAAACTGAAATAGAGAGCGTAAACTTTTTGTGTGAATCTCTAAATAATATATGCTAAAATGACTATATAATATTTGGAGGTTTTTATCTGTCTGTTAAAAATATAGTTATAGAAATATTTAATAATCTGAACAGAAAAAGTGAAAGTTGCCTATAAATAGAGGTTTAAAAGCAAGGTGTGAGAATACAAAAACAGTACCATTATTAGAATATAAGCCGATTATATAAATAATATACAAAAATATAATTCAGAAACAACAAAATGAAAATACCTACAAAATAGAGAAAGGACAAAGCTATGACAATTTATTCAGCAGCAGATATGGGAACATATGAAGAATTTTTAAAAATATTTAAAGAAGGAGATCAAAATGAAATAAGTCCATCAGGACGAAGTTTACTTTTTCACAGCATTATGTAATACAAAAATCAAAAAGAAAGATATAAAATAGCAAATTTTCTTATAAATAAAGGAGCAGATGTTAAAAATAATAACAGAAGATGGAATGAGCATGTTTTTTTCCTTTGTTTTCTTATGGACGACGAGATATAATAAAAATGACAATATTGTGTAAAACATTATTGGAAAAAAAGGTGCAGATATAACAACAATATATAAGAAAAGAGAAAACAGTTTCATTCAAAATGTTGTTTAACATCGGTATTCCTGAAATAGAAATGTTACCGTTATACCAACTGATATTTTCTCAATCAGGACTTCTCTTTTAGTAAAAAGATAAATGGGGATTAACAGTAATTGAATTTGCGAGAAGGTTTAATAGACCAATAGCAGTGAAAATGATGGAAGATTATGTAAAAAAATATAATTTGAAAAGAAGAAAATTAGAATTTTTTTAGATAACCGTTGTTGTATAATTGGAATTTACACAATAGTTGTTGCACAATAATTCATTTTATTATATAATATAAAAAAAGAATAACAAATAGATAGGAGAAAAAGAGAAAAAATGTCAAATAGTGATAACAAAAGAGTAAGAGTTAGAATAGCACCGTCTCCGACTGGAGATCCACATGTGGGAACTGCCTACATTGGTCTTTTTAATTATGTGTTTGCAAAACATAATGGTGGAGACTTTTTATTGAGAATTGAAGATACGGATAGAACTAGATTTTCTGAAGATTCGGAACAACAAATTTTTGATGCGATGAAATGGCTTGGACTTAATTATGATGAAGGTCCAGATGTTGGTGGGGATAGAGGCCCTTATAGACAGTCTGAAAGATTTGAAATATATAAAGAATATGCTGAAAAATTGGTAGAAAAAGGTGAGGCATATTACTGTTTTTGTACACCTGAAAGATTGCAAAAATTGAGAGAAAGACAAACTGCGATGAAACAAGCACCTGGATATGACGGTCATTGTAGAAACCTTTCTAAAGAGGAAGTTGAAGCTAAATTGGCTGCAGGAGAACCTTATACAATTAGATTGAAAATGCCTTATGAAGGGGAAACAATTGTAAATGATGGATTAAGAGGAGAAATTAGATTTGAAAAACAGTAAAATTGATGATCAAGTATTGTTAAAAATCTGATGGATTCCCTACTTATCATTTGGCAAATATCGTGGATGATCATTTGATGGGAATTACACATGTTATTAGAGCTGAAGAATGGATTTCATCTACGCCTCAAAACATATTCAATTGTACAAAGCGTTTGGTTGGGATGAGCCAAAATGGTATCACATGCCACTTTTGAGAAATGCGGATAAAACTAAAATTTCTAAGAGAAAAAAATCCAGTTTCATTGAACTATTACCAAGAAGAAGGATATTTGAAGGAAGGAATTTTAAATTTCTTGGCTTTTAATGGGATGGAGCTTTTGGAGAAAACAAAGAAATTTTTACAATTGAAGAAATGATTGAAAAACTTTTTCGTTTGATAAAAATCTCGCTTGAGGGCCTGTATTTGATTTTGGTTAAATTAGGTTGGGTAAATAATCATCATATGAGATTGAAAGATTTAGACGAATTGACTAAATTAGCGATTCCATATTTTTGTGAAAGCTGGATATTACGCTGACGAAAAACTTATCTGATGAAGAATTTTCTAAATTAAGAAGAATTGTAGAAATTTCAAGAGAAGGAGCTCATACTTTGAAAGAATTGCCTGAAATTTCATCAATTTACTTTGAAGATGAGTTTGAATTGTCAGTTGTTGAAGAAGGAATGAACAAAAAAAGCAAGAAAAATCTGTTGAAAGATTGAGAAATTCATTGGAAACAGAAGTTGGTAAAAAAATCTATTGAATTATTTGTAGAAAAATTAATGCTTTTAAATGAAGAAAATCTCTGAAGAAGAAGCAAAAAGAAATTTTTACACGGATTGCAGGATGAACTAGGTGAAGGACCAGCAGCAGTATTAATGCCACTTAGAGCAGTAGTTACTGGAAAAAGCTAGAGGAGCTGACTTGTATACTGTAATTGCGATTATTGGGAAAAGAGAGAACTTTGAAGAGAGTTCAAAATACTTTTAGAAAAAAATTAGATAGCTTTTTGGAAAATTATTAAAATTAGAAAAAAATTTAGAATATTAAAAAAAAGGAATTTGAGATATTGGTCTTGGATTTCTTTTTATTTCAGAACAATTGAAAAAAATCATGTTTTATTTTGGAATTTTACTTTTTATGCGGTATACTTATGTTGAATCAATTTTTAAAAAAATAATTTATTAGGAGTGATTAAATGAAAAAAATTTTATTATTTATGGTGATGTTATTTTCAGCAACTGTATTTGCAGGAACTGTTAATGCGAAAAGTTACAAATAAAATCAATTTTTGGGATTTCTCCAAAAGAATTGAGAAAATATCGTGAAAAAGTGAGCCGTTATCAAATTCACATGATGATGGAAGTTATGCTGTTTATTATTTTACAAATGTGGAAGATCCATTGGGTGTAAAAAGAGAGTTAAATAGTTTTGCTTTTTTTCTGATAATCAGTTGTTTTCGGCAGTTTTTTTGATTCAGCTACGACGGATGAAGAACATGCAAAAATAATTGAGAATTACAAGAAAAAAATGCGAGTAAAGTTTTGAAGGAAAAATTGAATGTGAAAGAGCAAAAAAGGAGCATTGTTGTTGTATAATTCAAAAATTGATAAAAATATATAGAATGCTGGATCATACTTTTATTACATCTGCTCTTTATGATTCTGAAAAATTGGATGAAATTTTTGAGTGATTATGAATAAGTTTTGTTTTTGAGTTTTTATAAAAGAAAAAGCTGTATTTGAATTAATTTTTCATTTGCAGTTTTTGAAAATTTTAGAATTAAAATGGTTTTTTTCAAATTTTGTATGGTATAATAAAATGTAAGATGGTAAAATTTGAAATATAAAAAAATAGATTAATGGGTGTGGGAGGAAATATGGATGAAAAATTAATTAATCTGCAAATAGGTGCTTTATTGCACGATATTGGAAAAAAATTGTTAGAAGAGCTGGTAAAGGTGGAAAAACAGACATTCTAAAGCAGGATCGGATTATTTAGAAAAATAGAGAATTATTAGATAAAGAAAAAAATATAGAGAAGTTTATGATATGATAAGATATCATCATAGTGAAGAAATAAATGAAAAATTAAAACAAAATGATAAATTGGATGACAGTTCTTTGGCATATCTTGTTTATGAAGCTGATAATATTGCTTCGGAGTAGATAGAGTTAAATATGAGGATGAAATAAAATGAAAAGGGAGAAAAAGTAAAAATTACTGAAATAGAAGGGTTACCATTAAATTCAATATTTAATAAACTTAATCTTCAAAAGAATAAGATAGAAAAATTTTGGTTCCTTAAGAAATGACAGGCGTAATTTTTAATATTCCAAAAAGAAAACAGAAAAGAGAAAAATAAAATAGAAAATACTGAATATTTGAATGTGCTAGAGCAGTTAAGAGATGATTTGGAAGAAATGAAGAAAAAGAATATTTTGACACCTGAAAAAAATTAAATTCAGTATTGGAAGAAAGTTGTATATTTTTCCTTCGAGTTCGTATGTTGATTATCCGGATGTCCCTTATTATGATCATGTTAAATTGACAGCTGCAGTAGCTGTTTGCATGTATCTTTATGATATGGAAAAGGAAAAATAATAGAGATTATAAAAATAAATATTTTTAAAAAGAGCCAAAAAGAAGGAAAGAGAAAAACAAAATTTTTATTTGTATCAGGGGAGTTCACTGGAATACAAAAATTTTATTTATACAATAACATCTAAAATGGCTATGAAATCACTAAGAGGACGATCATTTTACCTGGAACTTTTTATTGAACATATAATAGATGAAATCTTGGAAGCATTGGATTTATCAAGAGTAAATTTAATTTATTCGGCAGGAAGCCAATTTTACATGTTATTGCCAAATGTTCCAAAAAAACGATAGAAATCTTTAGAGAATTACAAAAAAATAGTAAATGATTTTTCTTTTGAAGGAATTGGGAACATCGGTTTATTATGAAATATCGCATACTGAAACTTCAGCAGAAGAATTGGGAAATAAGTTAAGTGAGAATATGAAAAAAAGAAAAACCAAATTAAAGAAATTTTTTAAAAAGAAATTCTATTGAAACTTCCGAGAAAAACTGAATAGATATTCTGAAAAACAATTGGAAGAAATATTTGATGAAGATAGTGATTTGAATAAAAATTTATAATGATACAAAGGAATGTGTGATTTGTAAAAAAATCTGAAAAGGAAGAAATTTTTGATAAAAACTCTCAAAATGAAAGTAATGGAAATATTGAAATATGTGATTCTTGTAAAAAAATTATATTAAATTAGGAAGAGATATTTCAAAATCATTTCATCAAAAAAAGAACATTTTTTTACGGAAAAAAATTGTGAAGAAAAATAGCAGTAAATTAAAATTTCCAAAAATATCCGAAAGGATCTGTAGAAATAGTTTTTAAAAATTTTGAGACAGTTGAAGAAGTAGAAAAAGAAAGTGACAAATTTTATAGATTTTATTCGATAAATGATGATTACTTTGGAAAAAGGAAATTCAAGAAATATTAAAATTGGAAATTATAATATAAAATCAACAAATGAAGAAAAAAAGAAAATAATCTTGTTGAATTTACGGAATTAGTTAAAAAGAGTAAAGGAATTGAAAGACTTGCTGTGCTAAGAGCGGATATTGATAATTTAGGGAACTTTATTTCAAACAGGTTTTGAAGATAGAGGATTTGTTAATATAGATGGAGAAAAAAAGAACCGTATAAATTTGTAAGATTTTCAAAAACAGTAGTTTTGTCAAGATATTTATCTGATTTCTTTAAAAGAGTGATAAATCTGATATTGGAAAGAAAAAAATTTAACTGATGAAAAGAATGAATTGTTTAAAAGAATACTGTAATATAATAACAGAAAAGAACAAAAAGAAAAAAACAGAAGGAAGAAATATTGTGCTAGTATATTCGGCGGAGATGATGTTTTTGCAATTGGGACTTGGAATGATATTATTGAATTTTCTGTTGATTTAAGAACGGCATTTAAAGAATTTTCAAGTGATAGAGTTACATTGTCGGCAGGAATAGGATTTTTTGATGAAAAATTATCCAATATTTCAAATGGCACAAAAAAACAGGAGAATTAGAAAAACTTGCAAAATCATATAATGAAAAATGAAATTGGCAAAACTGCAAAAAGATGCTGTTGCATTATTTGGAGTGGAAAAATGACAAATTAAATCATGTTTATAAATGGGACGATTTTATAGGAAAAGATTTTTAAATGAAAAAAATATAGTTATTTAAAAATCTAGGATTAGTTTGAAGGAAAAATGAAGAAACAGAAAAAAAGTGTTTGTAGGAAAGTCAAAAATGGTATAGTCTTATGAATCTTATAAGAAGTCAGTTTGAAGAAAAAGAAGATGAAAAACATAGAATTGACATTGCTCGATTTGCTTACATAATTGCAAGAATAAAATACGATAAACAAAATGAAAAACAGGATTATTTAGATTTGAAAAACAGCTGTTTGAATGGATAAAAAAATGAAGAAGATGCAAAACAATTATTGACGGCAATAAATATATTGATTTATGAATATAGAGAAAGTAAATAATTTTTGGAAATAAGAATTAAAAATTATATATTATAAAATGGAAATTTATTACAAATTTAGAAAGGAATTTGTTATGGAAAATAAAACAGTGGAAAAATTAGTAAAAGAAAAATAAAGATAATATGGTTACAACAACGCAGTTAAGACAACTTTTGTCAAATTCAGTAATAGTAAAAATAAAAATATCTTCAAAATGTACTAAAGAAAGAAGACAAATTATCAGATAAATTATTAAATGATGTAAAAATATCTTTTAATAAAGCATACATATCAATGTGGTAGAGAATCTAAAGTAAAAGGAATTTGATAAAAATTTGAAATTTCGGAAAAATTGAAAAATAAAAAAACAAAAAAAGATTTTGATGATTTTTTATCGTTATTTAGAAGAAATAATAGCATATGTGAAATATTATATTGGATAAACTAAAAAAATAAAAAAATAGGAGTGAAAAAATAGTTATGAATACATTAAAAGGGAAAATTTATTATAACAGGGAAAATAAAAAGTTTTAACAGGACTTCATATAGGAACATCTCGGAGATTTTTCGGCGATAGGGAGCGGTAGATAACATTGTAATTAGAGATACCGTTACGAATAAACCGATAATACCAGGGTCTTCGTTAAAAGGGAAAAATGAGATATTTACTTTCAAGAGCTAAATATAATGATAATTCTACATTAACAATGCCAAATATAAAAAAAGGAAAGTGATGACATTAAAAGATTATTTGGAGCTTCTGAACCAGTAATTTTGTCAAGATTGCAATTTTGTGATATGTTGCTTAGAGAAAAAAAGATTATGGTAGAGATGTTGAGTTTGATTTGCCATATACAGAAATAAAATATGAAAATACAATAGACAGGGGAACTGGTATTGCAAATCCAAGACAGCAGGAAAGAGTTCCAGCAGGTTCGGAATTCGATTTTTAGATTGATTTATAATATTGAAAAATACAGAGAATATGGAAGAAGAAGTAAAACAAGATTTTTGAAAAATATACTTTTGATGTTTGAATTAGTTGAAGATGATTATTTGGGAGGACATGGAACTAGGGGATATGGTCGTGTTAAATTTGAGGATTTAAAATTGATAGAAAAAAAGTTTACATAAAAGAAAAATGAAGATGATATAGAATATTTGAAATCAGAAATTGAAAATATTGAAAATTATAGTGAAATATTTGGAAAGTAGGAGAGAATAATGACTTATTTACTGTATAAATTAAAATTTCCAAATGGAATTCATGCTGGTGCAAACAGTTCTTTAAAAATTGACAAGTACAACTGTAAGTTCAGATGTTTTTTTATTCTGCTTTTTATACTGAATATATTAGAATATTTGGTGAAAAATGATAGAGAATTATTTCAATTAACAGAAAATGATAAATTTAAAAGTATCAGATTTGTTGCCTTTTTAAAGAAATGAAGACAGAAACATTTTTATGTTCCAAAAGCCATTTGCGAATGATATTGAAAGAAAACAAAATAATAATGAAAATGAGCAAGTTGTAGATAGAAAAAAAGGTGAAAAAAATTAAGTTATATTCCTGCAAATAGATTAAAAGAATATTTTGAATTTTTGGAAACTGGAAAAGAATTTTCCTGAAATAGATGATGATTTTTGGAGAAAAGGAATTGCATACTAAAAATAAGGTTTCAAGAATTGGAGAAGATACGAAACTTTATAATGTTGAAGTTTTTAGATTTAATAAAGATTCAGGACTTTATTTTATTGTGCAATTACCCAGGAGAAATGGCAGGAAAAAAATTTGAAAATGTATTGGAAAGTTTGTCACTGACAGGAATAGGTGGGAAAAAGAGTGCTGGATATGGACAATTTAGTATTACAGACGATGCTATGGTATTTGATGGAGCATATTTTGATATAATTAAGTCGGAAGATGATAGATTTATAAATGAATCTTTATATAAGGAAAAGTGAGAAATATTTACTGTTGTCGTCATATTTGCCACAAAAAAAGATGAAATTGAAAAATAAAAATAAAGAAAAATGGCTATCAATTAATAAAAAAAGTGGATTTGTAAATAGTTCTAAATATAGTGAAAAATCCACAAAAAAAGAAAACAAGTTTATATGATTTCTTCAGGAGCAGTATTGAATTTTTAAAACCAGCAGGAAGATTAGCAGATTTGAAATTGCATGGAAATCATAGCATTTACAGAATGGGAAAACCGATAGTTATAGGAGTGACTTATGGGAAAGATAGTTAGATATAAAATGGAGCTGGAAGTTTTGACGCCTGTGCATATTGCAGGGAGCGAATTATAAGTCAAAATTGAATAAGACTGAATATTTTTTTAATCCTAATACAAATGATTTAACAATAATAGATAATAACAAATTTGTTAATTTTTTTGGTAGAGAAAAATTATAGACAAGTATTTGGATGAAATTAGAGAAAATAATAGATTAAATTTATATTCTTTTTAACAAATAAAAGTGGTCTTTATGACAATAATAATTATGATAATAAAAATAAAAAAACGAAGCTCTGAAAAAAAGATTTAAAAAATTTTACTAAAAAAAGTTACAAAAAAATTTGGATATAGAATTAAAAATTAAAGAAAATGAGAAAAAAAGAAAATTTGAATAATATAACTTTATTAAATAAAAATGTGAAAGATGAAGTTTATATTCCTGGAAGTTCAATAAAAAGGAGCTTTTGGTAAATCTTTTTGTTGGTTAGTTATATTATAAATAATCGAGATGAATTTGTTAATGAAATAACACAGATAGAAAATGAAGTTGAGAATTTTTGATAAAAAGAGAAATGAATTTGTTAGTAAAGAAAAATATTACAGAAAAAGAAATCGAAATTTTCGATAAAAAAATTCTAAATTTTTTTCAAGGAAAAATTAAAAAAATGTAATAAATAAAATACAAGAGAAAATATTATATGAAAATTTCTCAAATAAAAATTAAAAATTTGGAATATCAGTATCAGATAGTTATGAAAATAAAAAGGATATAGATGTTAATTTTTATCAAGATATTGATGAAAAATAAAAGATAAAAAGGAAAGTTACTTACCAGTAGTCAGGGAATATATAGAACCTAAAAATATATTTGAATTTGATATTACTTTAGATTTTGAACTACTTTCAAGAACAAGACTGAAAATAAATGATTTTGATGATTTAATAAATGCTCTTGAAGAATCTACGGATTATCTGATAGAAAAATACTTTAGAATTACCGGATGAATTGTGCTGTCAAAATTTAATATTGGGAGCAAATACAGGATTTCATCAAAAAAACAATTGTTCATGCATTGTTTAAAGATAAAAGTGAAAGAACTCAAGTTGTTAAAATATTATTGCACAAGGGTGGAACAAATGCGATAAGATTACATTTGAATGATAAAAGATTCTCCAAGAGTAATAAATAGAATTAGAAAAAAATGGGAAACTTGAATTAGCAGGATTAGTTGAAATTAGGAAAATATCTGAAAAGGAAGTGGGAAAATAAGATGCTTGCAAAAATAGAAATGGAAATTGAAGGGAATGGGTTAGATGTGAATATGAGTTCGCTTTTTCATGGATATTTGATGAATAGTATCGATTCTGCTTATGCAGATTATTTGCACTATAATGAAACACATCCTTATACTTCGTGTATTTATAAAAGATATGGAAAGTGGAAAAAAATATTTTTGGAAGATAACGACCTTTAACAAAAAAATGCTTATGAGATGTTAATAAAAATACTTTTTAGAGAATGATGTAAAAATATTTATTTGGAAAAAGGGAATTGAAGTATTTGTAAAATCGGTTTCTATGAAAAAAACATCTTTTGATGAGCTGTTTTTTTAATGACGAGAAAAAAAGTAAAATATTTTTTTAACTCCGACAACTCATAAATCAAATGGAGTATTACAAATATTTCCGAATATTTCGACATTACTTCGGGAGTGATAAATAAAATAAATCAACATTCGGATACAATTAAGTTGGAAGATGAAAATGTGATAAATGAACTTTTGGAAAAAGTGTATATTGATGAATATTATTTACGAACGAGATATTTCTTTTTGGAAAAATATAAGGATTAAAGGGTTTATTGGAAATTTAAAGATAAAAAAATAAAAAGGTAAAAGATGAGATGCTTTATCAACTTTTTGAATTTTTGCTACAAGTTTCTGAATATACAGGACTTGGAGTAAAAACAGCATTGGGAATGGGAGGAATAAAAATTGGATAATAATAACATTAGAGTGCTTTTTAACATTTGCAGGAAATACTGATCCGACAAGAGGTAATTATGATGGGCCTATGTTACATATTTGCCGTTATTTCAGACCTGAAAAATATATTTAGTTTTAACTTCTGAAATGCAAAAAAAGAAATGAGAATAGAATTTATGAAAAAAAGCTATAAAAAGAAAGTTTGGAAGATTATAATCCAATATTTGAATATATTAATACAGATATTGATAATGCACATTTGTTTGATATATATTTTAACAAAATAAATGAAACATTTAATAAAATAAAACTAGAACATCCAAATGCGGAAGTTTTTGGTAAATGTAACATCGGGAACTGCTCAAATGATAAGTAATTTGGTAATGTATATTGTTGATGCTGTAAATATAAGTATTGTTCCTATACAAGTGGCAACTCCTGAAGGAAGAGGAAATACTTCAAAAGTTGTAAACAATAGCTATGAAGTAGACGATGAGAAAGAAAAATAATTTTTGATAATATGGAAGAATTTAGAACTAATCGAATATTATTTCCTGATTTGAGACAATATTCAAGACTTTTGGTGAAAAAAATCAAATAAAAGAATTGTTAAAAATATGAATATTCAACATGTTTAGAACTGTTAAAAAGGGATATTTTTCAAGAAAATAGTAAATTAAACGGACTTCTTAATTTTGCAAATGATAGACGACATTTAAAAGGTTTGAAATCAAATGGGAAATTAAAAAGTTTGGATGATAAAAGATTTGATAAATTTTATTATTATAATAAAAAAATGAAACAGTTGAAAATAAAAGTAAAAGAGTGGTATAAAATTGTGGATTATTTTTGCACTTGCTAATATTAAACAAAAATCGGTGATATAGCAGGATATACGATAATGTTGGAACCTTTGATTGTAAATATTTATTTGTCAATTTTAAGAGATGTTTTTTGGAAAAAATTATCGGATTTATTTTTCAGAAAAAGAAAAGATGGAGAATTTAGTTATAAAAACAGATATTTTTAAAAATTAAAAATTATTCGGATTAAAAAGAAAAAAATTGAACATGAATTAGCAATTTTAGAATTGAAAAAAATTCAACATTTGTATCAGATAGTGTGTTAATTGCTATGATTAAATACTTTATTGAAAAAAATGAGTCTGAAACACTGGAAAAGATGGACTTAGAATATTTCTCGAATTTTAGTAAAACTTTGCATAAAATAAAAAGAAGTTAGAAAATATGATTGCTCATTCATTAAAAACTATTAATAGAGATGATTTTTAACAGTGAAGCAAAAAGTTGGAATAGATACTGTGAATAGTAAAATAATTAATTTTTTTCAAAAAAATATTATACAGATTTTGGATATAAAGAGAATATGGTATATATTTATGATGAAATAAATAAAATAGCAAATGAAATTTTTGGAAACAGAAAAAAATAAATTCTATATTAATAAGGTGATGGTAAAAATGGATGAATGGGATTTTTTTAGATGAAGATTTTTGTCATGAATTTTTTGAAGATACCTTTACAGTTGTCGTAATTTATGATATTATAGACAACAAGAGAAGAGCTTTTTCTTAAAAATCTTCTAAATTCTTATGGAAATAGAATCCAAAAGATCTGCTTTTGAGTGTCTATTGACTAGAGAAAAATGTGAAACACTTTTTAAAAAGAGATAGAAAAATTTGCAGAAGAAGGAGATTTAATAAGAATTTACAGGCTCAATCAGAATGTAAAAAAAGTAATTTATAGCGAATTAAATGAAATTGAAAAATGAAGATTATTATTTTTAGTAATCGCTACGATACTTTTAAAAATGGGGATTAGAGTATATTTTTTTATTGTTAAGAAAGAAAAAAATATAAAGATTTTTTTAGAATTCTCACGAAAATGATAAAATGATATATGATAAAAATAAGGGGTTTATTGAGGGAGGATAAGGAGAAACGATACTCTGAGAGGAGACGGAAACAAAAGGTCTTTGTGCAAAAGTATCTTCTAGTTGATTTAAATAAGGAGAAACGATACTCTGAGAGGAGACGGAAACTTAAAATAGATTCTAAGTCTATAAGGTCTCTTGGAAAAAAATAAGAAGAAATGATACTCTGAGAGGAGACGGAAACTTTTTCAATGAAAAAGTGGAAATAAAAGATTTAAAATACTAAGGAGAAACGATACTCTGAGAGGAGACGGAAACTTTTATAATTTTTTTAAAAATAAGCGCCCAACTCATTCTTATAAGAAGAAATGATACTCTGAAAGGAGACAACAACTTCCATATTTTAAATAGAATAAAAATTTTTACTTTCTTCGACAATACTAAAAATAATTA
>BNJV01002233.1_pt1 | contig 45702 bp, 65 predicted proteins | sample 8540591 | NCBI WGS metagenome assembly BNJV01 (sample SAMD00202457, study PRJDB9452) | human saliva metagenome | host: Homo sapiens
GGTTACGTATTGCTTGCTTGCGTTGTTCACAGGCAGCTTTCAGGCTGCTTTGGCGGATGCAGGCAGCTCGAGTGTTGCGGCGGCGCCGGCAAAACGCCGTCCCGCGCCTGCCGCGCCGCTTCGCGTTATAATCCGCTGTCCGCGCTGCTCGCCTTTCAGGCAGCTCGAAAGTGCAGGCGGCGCGCCTTTTTTTAAACTTCCCCATCCCGCTGTGATCAGCACTTCCGCACGCTGCTGGAAAAACAGCCGCCGCAAATCGTGATATAGATGTCCACGGCGTCGGCTATGGAAGTCGATGTCGGCGCAACCTTCTGCATAACCCGCCATCGGCAGCGCGCGGGTGCAGCTTACACCCAGCTGATTGTGCGCGAAGACGCGCATCTGCTGTTCGGTTTTGCCGTGAACGCGACGCGCCGCCTTCCGCCAGCTGCTGAAAGTATGCATCGGTTAAAATCCGCGCTCGGCATCCCGTCGGCGATGAGCGTGGCCGAGCTGGCGCAGTGGTGGCGCAGGAAGACGAAGCGTTGTCGTCCGCGCCTGGCATCGGCAAGAAAACCGCCGAGCGTGGCTGGTGCTGGAATTAGCGGCAACTGGCCGGCGGCGACGGCCTGCCTGTTGCGTCGCGGCAGCCGAAGGCGGTAGCGAAGACGTAATGGCGCGTTGCTGGCGTTGCTACAGCGAGCGAAGCCCGCGCCGCCGCCAAAGACCTGCCCGCCGGCACCGAAAACCGGCGAAGGCAGGCTGGCGCCGCGCAAGCTGCTGAAAGCCAGTAACCGCCGTTTATGGTTTTTAGCGCCCGCGCCGCCGGTAAAGGCAGCCCAGAAAACCCTGTTTTGCCGCCTTTCAGGCTGCTTTTAAGGAACCTCGATGAGCAAACCCTTCCGCACCGTCGCTCGCTCCCCACCTGCCGTCCAGGTGGATGGCCGGAGAGCTGCCACGCCTGTTTTGGTAGCGCCAACGCCGCCGCCTGATCGACCTGGGGCGTGGCGGACGAGTGGCACGCCCCAGCGACGACGATCCCGATTTCGACGCCTGCCGCCGCATTGAAAGCGCACCATGAACTGATTTTGCTGTTTCCAGCCATGCCGGCGGTCGATGAAGGCCGCCGCGCCCGCGGCTGGCAGCGTGTTCGCCGCCGCTGTTATCCTGCCCGCCGCTTACGATCCGCCTGGCCGGGCCGGTCTCGAAAGCTCAGCGAAAATAGCGCGACCGCCTGGTCGCCGCCATCAAAGAGCAGGCAATGCCTGAGCGTCGCCAGCGCCGAGCGACGTGGCGGAAAATACTGAACTCAAAATATCCTGTACGCCACCATAACGCCACATGCGCTGGCGCGGTGGCCGGCCGGCGCGGCAAGCTCTGAAAAGTGTGGATAGATGGCAACTGCGTGCCGCCGGATTTGGCGGTGCTGGCGCAGGCGGCGGTGTGCTATGACGGCAAATCGGTCAGGAGTTTCGCCGCCAGCGTGTTGGCTAAAACCGCGCGCGACGCCGAAATGCTACCGCGCCGGGCGCGCCATCCCGAATACGGCTTCGAGCAAGAAGCATGGCACTTTTCGAACACCTGCTGCACTGAGCCGCCACGGCGTTCCGCCCGAACACCGTGCCGCCTCGCCCCGTGCGGGAAGTGCTGGTGCAGGCGGCTGTTTAAGACAGCAACGCCGTGCGCGGATTCGCATTTTCGCCGAACAAAGGAGTCTGCTGGCGTCACATTTCCGCCACGAAGATGCCAACAATATGACCAGCGCATCAGTTTCTGTTCTGGCCCGGCCACGATCTGCTGCACTGTTAGAAGCGGCCGCGCTGCTCGCCACCCTGCCGCCCGGACGACGCCCGCATTTTGCAGGCGCTGCAATCGTTGACGTGCGGCGCTGCACGCCAGAACCAGCTGGCATTCTCACCCGCGTCGAGCGCCAGCGATGCCGGAGCAGGCGCGCGCGAAAACCGCCCACATCGCTTGATCTGCATTACCAGGGTCGCCAGCTGCCGCCGATGCCGCTCTTTCGATGCCGCACTCGCCGTTAGTGTCGCACTTTATTCCCGGAGCGCGCCGCCATGGGCGAATTGCTGGTACAAATTGCCGCGCGGCTCAAACCGCAGGGCTGCTTCGGGTGGTAACCGACGTTATCGAAAGCGACGAAATGCCGGCGCTCACGCACCGCCTCGGCCAGTTGGTACGCGCCGCCCGAAGCCGCGCCGATAATCGCCCAACGCTTTGCCGGGAAGGCGACATCCACCCTTGCCGAAGACTTCGCGCGCCCGGCTGGCTAGAAACGGCTTTTACCGTGCGCAACACTATCGCAGCCTGACCGTTTCCGTCATTGCCGCAGCGCAGAATAGCGCCGCGCCGGCTCCGCCGCCGGTCAGGAAAAAGCGCGCCTGGTGCCGTTTGCAATGGTTTTCAGCCGCTTTTTGCGCGGGGCTGAAATCCAGTTTCAGGCGGCCACCGCGCACCGACCATCCGCCGCTGGCTGGGTTGTTTTGGTGTGCGGGGCACCTTACGGCTGTTGTGTTTAAGGGAAACGGGCGACGCCGTCCTGCATCGGGCTTTCGCGCCGCTTTGCGAGCCAGCGTTTCGTGCCGCCGGTGCAGGCAGCCTGAAAGTTTAATCTGCTGTCCAAAGCAAAAGTCGCGGCGTTTGTCGTAGGCTCGGCTTCGCCGGTAGCCGTAGGGGACGGCGCAGCAGCGGGCGGCGGGCAGCGACCAGTCGCGGCGGGCGCTGTGGCGCAGCTCGAGTCACCATGGCGCGCGGCTTCGCGCGGCGATCCAGACGAATTGCAGCTGCAAGCGTTGCCGGCGGTGGGCGCAGGCTGCGGAAGCGCTCGATCAGCGGCGCGCGCCCGTTCCATGCCGCCGAGTGGTGCAGGCGCACGGGCTTCGGGCAGCGGCGGCAGCGCGGGCAGGTCGGCTTTTTCGGGTGCCAGCAGCACGTCGCCGGCGGCAGTTGCGGGCATGTCTCTCAATCATCGAGCCGATGGCGGCAGTGCAGCGACAAATCGCCGGCAAACAGGTAGCGGGCGGCGGCTTGAGCATCGGCGAGCCGGCGCGGAAACGCCGAGGGTTTGGCCGGCGGCGGCGTTGCGGGCGAAATCGGCGGCGGGGCCGGCGTCGCGTGCGTGGACGAAATCAATGCTGATGGTGCAGGCGTCGCGGCCGTAGCCGCGCAGGGTGTAGGTGCGGCCGCGATGGGCAGTGGACTGCCTCGCCCATCTGGGCTCTGCGGCGTGGCTGGGCAGCGACCGCGACCTCCTGGCCGGGCAGCGGCAGCAGTCAGCTTGATGTGGGCGCTGCTTGCAGACAAAGGTAAATCGCCAACGGGCTAGTGAAAACGATGCCGCGGTGGTGGGGGCTCAAATCCTTGCGGCTGAGCACGCGGATGCGGCGGGCGCGCTTGGGACTGCACAAGTGCCCGGAATTCGCGTGGTGCAGGTAGGTTCGACGTGCGGCGCGGCAGCCTGAAACGGCAAAAACGCCACGCTGTAGGCACAGGCTGCTGCCTGTAATCCGCGCTGTGGGCGTTTGGCGCGGCAACAGGCAGCCTGAAAAGCAAGCGGGTTTATTTCACGAAGCGGGCGTCGGCTCGGAAGGGCGCGCTGCTGGTGGCTTGGCGGTGTAAAAGCGGTGAAGGTGCCGTCGAGCTTGGTCTGGATGCGTTTGCGCGTCGACGTGTGGCTTCTGGCTTCGTGCTCTTCACGCTCGCCGCCGCTGGCTTTCCGCCTCATGTTCGGCGCTGCCTGCTTCCGGCGGATGCGCAGCACGGGTTTTCGACTTCGGCTTTTGCTCATCAGCTACCGTTTGCCGACCCGGACGGATTTTGTCTTCGGCGCTGTGCGCGGAGCCGCCGTCATCGTCCACCACGTCACGATGTTCAGCAGGCGGGTACATGGGCGATGTCAGCATTTTACCTTTCGACCACCGGCACGCCGACGCAGTTAGCTTGATGCCACGTGGTGCTACATAGGGCGGTTTCGCGCCATTGGGTCTGGCCTTCTTTGGCGGTTTGCCTCGGCGGTAACGGAGGAGGTACGCCGACCCATTACTTCATCGATTTTCGCAGCCGGATTTTTGTAGTTCGCCCAGACCGTCGGTGATGCTCGTCACCAACCCGGGGGCGGAGAAGTTCGTTGCTGGCGAGCACGCGGCGGAGGTTTCTGCCAGATAGGCGGGTTTGCCGTCGACGGTCAGTTTGCCTTCGTGGCCGAAATCGGCTGCGGCGTAAGCGGCAGGGCGGCGAGCGCTGAAAAAGCGGCGGCCAGCAGCAGGCGGTCTCATGGTTTTGCCTTTCGTTAAAAGCGCGGCTGGGGAAGAGCGGTTTTCAGGCCGCTGGGCTCTGGCAGGCAGCCCGGAAAACCATAAAACACAATATCAGGGCTGCGGCCGGTGGCAGTAACACTCGGCTCTGGCAGCGGGCAAACAGCCATTTAAGGTTGTCGCCAATCGCCGGCAGCAGCACGGTGGCGGGCTTTCTGCGGGTAGAGCCTTCCATTCGCTGTGCAAAAACGCGGCGGCACGGCGGAGAGCTCTGGGCGATGTGGCGGGCGTCGCGCACCATGCCGCGCTTTTTCCAGCAGCCTCGCGGCAGCGGCTTCCCAGGCAATCCACGGCACCAGCGTCTGTGCTCGTATTCGCCGACGTGCATGTGCAGCCTCAGCGGCGCGCGGCCGGCGGTTTGGTCAGCTTGTGCGGCATTTTTGACAAAGGGCGGGATGCTTTCAAGGATGCGGCGCTGGTCTCCACTCACACGGAAGGGCTGGGCGGCCGAGTTGCGCAAACTGGTCGCAAGCCCCGAGCAGGCGTGGTGCGCGTAAACAGGCCGCCGTAGAGTGCCCCATCAGCCATTGCTGGCTGCGGTTTGCGGATAGCGGGCGGCGATTTCGTCGCGCAGCCGGCCGGTGAGAAAACGGTGGAACAGCTCGCCGCCGCCAGCGCTTGCTCATGCGGTCGCCGCTTTGCGCGCGTAATCGGCCGAGGGCGGCGTAGTGGCCGGCGTATCGGGCGGCGAAACCCGGGTGTTCGCTGTTAGGGATAGCCGACGCCGGACAATCAAGAGCGGCACGGCATTGCTCTTCTCGCCCGCACCGTACCACGTTTTCGTGCGGCGCCGGTAACCACTCGAAACAGCGCGCTCGCTTTCGCGGAGCACATAGCAGCGCCGGATAGCCGCTTGCCGGCGCTTTGGCCCACCGCCGCCACTGCTGATGCGGTGGCCGCGCTTTAGGCCGGCACCGTCGCGCAAGTATGGTACCTCTGCAGCGCCCACTTCACATGGCGGACGCTGCGTAGCCGCCGCCGGCGCGGCAAAGGGCAGCAAGCGTTGCCAGGGCGGCGGCAAGGCATTTTTCAAAGGTGAAGCTCGCTGGTGCAAAAGTGCGGGTCGGCCAAAGCAGCCTGAAAAACAAAACAGCACGGCACTCTGCAAACAAATGCAAAAGATTATCGCGATTTGGCAGTTTATGCGTTAGCCGCGCGTTTTCGCAGGCTGCCTGCCGCGCAATCGGCTACAGGTAATTTGCCGGCACTGTTTTATTCAGTGCAGTGTCACTTGGCGATCTCGACCGACTCGCCGGCCGCAGATGCCTACCTGCGCGGGCCGCTGCATGCCGCGCGCCATTGGCAGCAGCTCGATGCGCTGTTCGGGTGCCAAAGCCTTCTGCCGGGTTAATGCCGCCGCGCGTTCGCCATGCCGGTTTGTGTGCGCGAAGGCAGCCTGCGCCTGCGCCGACAGCGCGCTGGCGGCGGCGCGGCTGAAAAATGCTCGCCGGCAGCCTGCTGGCCGGCTTCAGCAGGCCGATGCCGGCACCAGCGGGCTGAAGATCAAGGCGCGGCCGCAGCCTGCCGCCGCCGCGCCGGAAAAGGACTTTCACATCAGCGAGCAGGCGTTGGACTGCTGAGCGGCACTCGCCGGCGAGCTGTGCGCAGCATCCCGAGCTGGTGCCGCCGCCGCTGCGCGCGCGCTGGCCGAACGCCACTGCCGCCGCGAACTGCCGCCGCTTTCAGGCCGCCTGAAACGGCTTTTTGGTTAAACCAAAACAACGCCGCCCGCGGCATCGAAACTGGCTAAAAACCGCCGCCGCCAAGCTGGCGATAATTTACATCCTTTGTGCGTGACTCCCGCATAAAACCTGATAATGGCTTTTCAAAAGAGCGCATGCATACGCGCTTTGCCGTTTCGCCCTCGGCTTCCTATCTTTTCTTTACCGTTTTGCGAGTTTGTTGCGAAATATTGCATGAGCCTGATTGCCGCCGCCGCCTGCCTTGAGCGCCTGTGGCGACAACAAGCCCGCCGAACAGCCCGCCGCGCCGCCGGCGCAGGAAACCGTAGGCCTCCGGAAGCCGCGCCGCCTGCATCTGATGCGCCTGCCAGCAAAGCTGCGTCCGCTCCCGCCAGCGTGAAGCTGCCGCTCCGGGCCGCGTCGGCGAGTGCGCCACCGTGGTGGAAAGCAACGTGACGCTATGCAGTACAACGTGAAAGAACTCAACGTTAAAGCCCTCGTGCAAAAGAGTTCACCAAAGTTACCCTGAAGCTACTACCGGTTCCGCCAAGAGCGGCAGTATGGGCGCAACATCGTGATCGCCAAAACCGCCGACGTATCCGAAATTCTCAAAAGGCGCCAACGAAGCCGGTGCCGATACGGACTTACCCGCAGGCCGAATGACCCGCGCATCCTCGCCCATAGCGGCATGATCGGCGGCGGCGAAGAAACCAGCCGCGCTGAAGCTCGACACTTCAAGCTGAGCAGTGCACTGGCGACTATGAACTTCTGCTCCTTCCCCGGCCACGAAGTGCAGTGATGAAAGGTGCAGCCGGTGGACGACCTCGCTTATCCGGTCTCGGCGGCAGCGTGAAAAGCCCGCGCGGCAGCGCCGGTGGTTGCCTTTTGCAGCCTCTGGCAGCGCTCGTATCCGGCTCTATAATCCGCCCGCCGCGTACGGCCTTGCGCCCGCTGACCGCTGTCCTTTCCACCGCCGCCGGTGAACAGGCAGCCCGGAAACTCCTCCCGCACCCGCCACCGGCGTCACGCAAACCTCTATTCCGCCCTGGCGGCATTTTGCCGCGCTGGTCCGCTGCCGCGTCTGACAGCGTTGCGCCGAGTGCAGCGCGCCTATCTCGAGCATTGAACGAGCGCTTTGGCGGCGCTCATCCTGATCCCGTGCAGGATGCCATCTGCGCACGCGGTGTCAGGGCGAAAACCCGTGCCGCCGCGCCAGTTGCGCCGAACGTGCCGCCGCTTTCCGACGCGCCGCCGTTGCTCACGCCACGATGACTCCTACCGGCCGCACCGCCGCGCAGTTTCGCTGCTGCGCACGCCGCCATCCGCTGGATGACGCGCCCTGACCGTCTCGCTGCTTTCGCGCGAACACCGGCCGCGCTTCGGCGTGCTGATGGAAACCGAATTCGTGGCTGTGTCCTGCTCTTTACGGCTGCCGCGAAGAAAACGTACCGCTGTTTTCTCGCCAACGCCCGCCTGTCGCCCCAGTCTTCGGACTAGCTACCGCAGTTCGCGCGGCTGGTTACGCCGATGCTGTGCGCAGAAGCTGTGCTGCTTTTGCCCGCAATCTGATGCCACAGATGCCGCACGGCTGGCCGAGCTTTGGCGCGCCGGCGCCGCTGGTGTGTGGCAACACCAAATACGACGTTGAAATCCCGCCCGCCGCCGAGCGCGGTTGCCGCCGCGTTCCGCAGCCTGGATTGGCGAACGGCCGGTATTGGCTGCCGCCAGGACATTCGCACCCACGGCGGAGCGACGCACGACAGCGGCGAAAATCCTGCAGCCTGCGCGCCTACCGCGGCAGATGCTGCTGGTGCTCGTGCCGCGCCACCCCGAGCGTTTTCAGGTTGCGCTGACAGCGCGCAGGCGCGTTTCAGCGTAGCGCGCAGCGACGGGCAGCCGCTTGCCGCTGACACTCCAAGCGTGTGGATCGGCGACAGTACATGCAGCGCAAATGTTTGCTCACTATCTGGCCGCCGATTTGGCAGTTTGTCGGCGGCAGCCTCGGCCTTCGATACCGGCTGCCAGAACATCATCGAGCCGCCAGCTGGTGCAAGCCGGTGCTGTTCGGCTGTCCACCTACCATTTTCAGGCTGCCCGTGCAGGCGCGCCACCGCCGGCGCCGCTCGCAGGCAACGCGCGGATGAATTAACCGCACCGGCCGGCGAACCGCGCCAAGCCGCCGCGCCAGGCGCCACGATCTGGCGGTGCAGGACGCAGGATTCTGCCGTAGTCGCGCCGCGGCGCGCGAGCGCCGAAAACCGCCGATGCTGTCGCCCAAGCGCTGGAGCCGGCGGCGCGGCGTTCAGGCAGCCCTGAAAACCAAACCTGTCGCGTGCGCGGTGCTATAAAATGCGCGAAAATCAGGGCGAAAACGTGGCAGGCAGCCATATTTTGTAGGCATTTTCGCCGCCATCATGCCCGCATTTCGGCGCCAAAGTTTGCAAGCGCAGCCCCGCCGCGATGGGCCAGGAATCCCGCCTGCCGCCGGTGCCTGCTGCGGCACCCGCTATTAGCTATTAAGGAGACCCCCATGCGCGCCGCATTTGCTGCGCCTTTACCCTTTCCGCCGTTTTGCTCGGCTCCGTCTGCCGCCGCGCGTCTGCCGGCTATGAAAAAGCATCCATTTCAACAGCCCCAGCGGCATCCACTGTGCCGGCGATTCCCGCCTGGAGTTCGGCAAAAGACGGCTGGTGGGCGTTACTCGGAAATCCGCGATTCCGTGGGAAACATCCGAAGCCGCAGCAAAAACGCCCGGAGCGTTGAAGAATGCCCGCCTCGATTGCAAACAGCTGCTGGTGCTTTCAACGGCCGGCCGACCGTCGATTGCCGCGGCGACACCTCCATGAAAGCCGGTCAGCCCCACTCTGGCGTCAGCGTGCAAAACCATCCGCGGCTTCGCGGCCGGCAGCGCACGCCAGCCACCAAGACGGCATGCGTGCAAAACCGCAGCGGCTACGGCTTTAAGCTGAGCAGCAAGCTCCAGCAGTTGTTCTGATGCCGAATCTTTCAGGTTGCCTGAGCTGGTCTTTCAGGGCAGCCGGCGCGGTTCGCGTGCGACCGTTAAACCCGTAACCATCTAAAACCAGATCTCTTTTTCAGGCCGCCTGCCGGTTTTCGCAGGCCGCCCAGCTACCCGCCAATACGGAATCCCGCCGCGAGCGCCACACCCGGAATGGGACGAAACCTTCCGCCAAGCCTATCTGGACTACGCCGAGTGTTACGCAGCCTGAAAACGACAAACGCTGCCTGCTGGCGGCATTGTCGGCGGCGGATGCCCATTATCCGGCCGATGCGCAGACTCCTTTCGGCGAGCTTTGCTCGCGCACCTGCTGGCGGCGGCGGATACGGCGGCGCAGATGGATCTGCTGCCCGACGCAGTCGCCGCAACGGTGCTGGCCGATATGCCGCGCCATTGGCCTGCAATGGGAAAGAAGCGCTGGTCGAAACCTGCGGCAAAGCGGTGTGCACGCTGGTGCGCGGCATCGACGAAGTGCGCAAGCTCACCCACTTTGCCCGCGTCGATGCGCTGGTCGTCTGCCCAGAAAGAGCGCGCGCGCAGGCTGAAACCATGCGCAAGATGCTGCTGGCGATGGTGTCGGACATCCGCGTGGTGCTGATTGCGCTGGCGCTGCGCACCCGCACCATGCAGTTTATGGCAGCGTGCCCGACAGCCCGAAAAACGCGCCGCCGCCAAAGAAAACGCCGGACATTTTCGCCCGCACACAACCGCCCGCGTGCGGGCGGCTCAAATGGCAGCTCGATCTGGGGCTTCCCGCCACCAAAACCCCGAAGAATACCGCCGCATGCCGTTGCGTTGGACGAAAGCGCGAAGAGCGCCTGCAATACATCGACGCCTTTTTAGCGAGCCTGAAAAGCGAGCTGGCGGCAAAACGGCATCCCGCGATTACGACGTTGCCGGCCGCCCCAAGCACATCTATTCCATCTACAAAAAGATGGTGAAGAAAAAGCTCGATTTCGACGGCCTGTTCGACATCCGCGCCGTGCGCGTGCTGGTCGGCACCGTGCCGAATGCTACACCGTGCTGGGCATCGTCCACAGCCTGTGGCAGCCGATTCGGGCGAGTTTGACGACTCATATCGCCAATCCCAAAGGCAACGGCTGCAAATCGCTGCATACCGATCGTCGGCCGAAGACAGTGCATCGAAAGTGCAGATCCGCACCAAAGAAATGCACCAGTACAACGAATTCGCGCCGCGCACCGGCGCCAAAGAAAGGCGGCAAAGGCGATTCGGCCCACGAGCGAGAAAAATCGCCTGGCTGCCGGCTTTTGGACCGGCGTGAAAACATGGCCGAAAGCGGTAAGGAAAGATCGGGCCGCCGCCTTCAAAACCGAGCTGTTCAACGACACCATCTATTGCGCTCAGCGCAGGGCAAGGTGTTTTCCTGCCGCCGGTGCCAATTTCCATCGACTTTGCCTACGCCCCGCACAGCGATTTGGGCAAACGCGCCGCGGCGCCAAAGTGGACGGCCAGATCGTGCGCCTCTCCACGCCGCTGGAAAACGGCCAGCGTTGAAATCATCGCCGCCAAAGAAGGCGCGCCGTCGGTAACGGGTCGACGAAGGCTGGGTCAAATCTTCACGCGCCATCGCCAAAAATCCGCGCCTACATCCGCCAGCAAAACGCCGACGCCGTGCGTGAAGAAGGCCGCAGCCAGTTTGAAAACCATCGCTAAAGCTCGGCAGCAAAGCCCACTACCAGCAACTGTGCGATCTCGGCTTCGCGCACCGACGAGCTTTTACACCGCACTCGGCCAGGGCGAAATCACCCCCGCGCCGTGCAAAAAGCCGCCGGCGCCCCGAGACGAAACGCCAAAAGAGCCGGTGAGCGAGATCAGCATCGCAGTAAAATCCAAAATCAGCGAAAGGCCGCAAAAACGGCATCCTGGTGGACGGCGAAGCCGGCCTGCTCTACTACGCTGGCCATGCTGCAAAACCCGCGCCGCCCGTGACGCCATCGTCGGCTTCGTTACCCGCGACGGCATTTCGCACACCGGCGCGGGCTGCCCGTCTCGAGCATCTGGCCGCCACGCAGCCTGAAAGTGATGGCCGCCGAATGGGCGCGGCGCAGCACGACGGCAGCCAAGCGTTCGCCATCGACATCGAAATCCGCGCTCAAGACCGAAACGGCCTGCTGCGCGACGTTTCCGAAACGTCTCGCGCCACAAAAACCAACGTAACCGCCGTGCAAAACCCAAAGCCGCAACCTGAAGCCGGCATGCGCTTCACGCTGGAAGTCAAACAGGTGAAACGACCTGCCGCGCGTACCGCGGCGCTGGGCGAGATTAAGGGCGTAATCAGCGTGGCGCGGCTGTGCAAAAGCAAAAAGGCAGCCTGAAACCTTTTTCCCGCCCCAATCTCCACCAAATAAACGTCATTCCGCGCGCAGGCGGGAATCTTGCTCGAGTATTTGAAAAATATTGAAAAACAAACCATTGCTGAAAATTCCGACAAGATTCCCGCCTGCGCGGGAAATGAAGCGTCGGCGGAAAGTGCGTTTGGCAAAAGTAAAAAGCCGGTTTTGGGTTTGTAATCTCAACTACGCTGATTTTTGAAGCAGCTCTGAAGTAAGGCAGCCTGAAAACGTATTTTCCGTTTTCAGGCTGCCTCTATGCGCCGAACCACAGCGCCAGCCAGCCGAAGCAGTATGGCACCATATCCCGGCACTCGCCAGCATGAGGGGACGCATGAGGCGGAGCGCAGGAAGCTGCCTTCCTGGCGCTCTGCTGGTCGATGGCGCGCGGCGGCGATGGCGATGCCTGCGAGCGAGCGTCTGCCGCGGTGCACCGGTGTTGGCGGCGGCCAGTAGCTTTTGTCCACGCCGATCTGGTCGGCCACGGTGGCCCTGCAGTTGCCGAACAGGATGATTGGACGAAGTGTCGCTGCCGGTGGCGAAGGTGCCGATGGCGGCGCTCGGCGGGAGCAAAACAGCGGATACAGCTCTCGCCGGTGGCGGCAAAGCCGTGCGTTGGCACGTCACGTTGATCATGCCGCTGTGGCTCATAATCGTCGCTCACGGCCACCAGGCTGATGATGGTGGTGGCTGATGCTTTCATTTTCAGCGTGGTGGCGCCCAGAATCGCCATCAGCTTGGCACCGGGCTTTCACGCCCTGCACCAGGCCGCCGACAAAGAGCGTCTGAGAACGAGCATCGCCGGCATTGGAGAGCCAGCCGAAGTTGAAGGCTCACTTCGGCGTAGATCGGCAGGTGGATTTTGCTCACCCAGATGGCTTTTCGAGAAAGCCGCTCACGGGGCCCGACAGCGGGCTGGCGTGAGGATGATAAACAGCAGGGATAAAAGCCGCACACCGCCCAGGCTTTGCCGATCTGCCCCCATGGCGAAGCTGCCGCCTTTTGCCGCCTTCGGCAACTGCATAGGCCACGATGAAGATAATGAGGGCGATGCTGCCCTAAATGGCCGGCGTTTCCGCGCCGATAAAGTAGGCGGCGGCAAACTGCACCGCCAGCGAATCCCGCCGATAACGGCGGCCAGGATAATATTCGGAATCAGGTATTTGCGGCTGCGGTCAGTAGAAACAGAATCCAAACGGCACCAGAAACATCAATACCGCCACTGGATAACGGTGTCGCCCGCCACGGCATGGGTTTGCGCGGCGGTCGCTTCGGTGCCGCACGACTTCTTGGCCAGCGTCAGCATCGGCAGCGCCCACTGCGCCGAGCCGGTGGCCACGTTGCCGATCAGCGAAACCAGCGGGCGCGGGAAAAGGCGGAGCTGAAACCCAGCCCGACCAAAATCGCCGCCGGAATCGCCACCGCTGTGCCAAAAGCCCGCCATGCCTTCGAGCAGGCCGCCGAAGCCCCACACACTCAGCAGCACTTGCAGGCGCTTGTCTTCGAGATGCTGATAAATTGCTGCTTTTGATCACGTCATCCGCTTGCTTTCCAGCAGCGTTGAGCTGAACAGCGCCATCAGGATAATGGGTAAAAATCGGAAAACGGCTTTTGAGACGCCTTCGGTAAAACGCCCCAGCCGACAGGGCGGCGGAATAATTTTGAGGCAGCGTGCCGAAGCGTCCATATTCGGTACGGCAAATACCGCCACCGAGGGCGGCGGCGGCCAGCGCCAGCAGCGCGCTTTTTGTCGCCCGCTCATTTTCAGCCACATCATCAGCACCAACAGCAGCAGAATGGGCAAAAACAGAGCGCAAAATGTCATGGTGTTCTTTATCCTCGGGTTGAAAAAGCCGCGATTGTAGCTTATTTGCGCGCGCATAGCCGGAATTGTTTGCGGCTGAGCGGGCCATATCCGGCCGGCAAAAACGTAGTCGGCCTTTGAGCGCGCAATGCCCCGCGTTGCTTCAGGCTGCCTGCGGCTTTGGCTCGCAGTATAAAAAGGCGGCGTGTGAAAACGTGGATTGGCGGTTTTTCAGGCTGCTGCTGGTATCGCCGGGAGAAAGCGAAAACGCGATGCGGATGGGGGCGTTTGCTTTGGCGCGGTGCGGGCTTATCAGGACTCGAGCGCTTGATACCAGCGAGCCGGTTGGTGCGCGAAACCGAAGGAATGGAAACGCGGGCGCGATGAGGCGTGCCGGGCGCAGCTGGCGCAGTAGTCCATCGCAGCCGCCTTCGATGTGTGGTTAAAAATGGCGATAGGTGGGCGGGGACACTGGTGGTGAACCGCCAGCACGCGGTCATCGCCCGCACGTCCGGCGGCACCCAGCAGGTGGCCAGGTCACTCGATTTGCGGACTGACCACCAGTTTGGTATGGCTGCCGAATACCGCTTTGAGCGCGTTGGTTTCGTTGGCGTGCGCCCAGCGCGAGGTGCCGTGGGCGCTGACGTGCGTCGACTTTCGTCAGCGTTCAGACGGGCGTCGGCCAGCGCTAGGCGCAGGGCGAGAGCGAGGGGCCCTCGGCATGGGGGCGTGATGTGGTGGGCGTCGGAACTCATGCCGAAACCGACCAACCCGGTGCAGATTTTCAGCGCCACGTTTTTGGCATGCTCCACTCTTCCAGCACCACCGGAGCCTTTCGCCCATCACGCCGGTGCCGTCTCGGTCTTTTGATCCCACGGGCGCGAGGCGGTGGCGGGTCGTCGTTGCGGGTGGAAAGGGCTTTTCACGCGGCAAACCGCCGATGCCGAGGGTGCTGACCGCGTCTTTCGGCGCTGCCGGCCAGCATCACGTCGGCATCGCGTGCATTTGATCAGGCGGGCGGAATCGCCGATGGCGGGCGCCGGATGTGCAGGCGGAAACGATGCCGCAGCTGGGGCCGCGGTAGCCTTTTCGAGAATGGTAACGACCGAAAATCAGGTTGATCAGCGAGGCGGGGATGAAGAAGGGTTGATTTTGCGCGGCCGTCGGCAAAAACGGCGCGGGCGGTTTCTCGATGGAGGGCAGGCGCGCCGATGCCGGAGCCGATACTTGACGCCGACGCGGTCTTTGTCGAGAGTCGGGCAGTCGTCAAGGCCGGCGTCAGCCGCGGCTGCGGGCGGCGGCGATGCCGTAGTGGATGAAAGCTGTCCATGCGGCGCGTTCTTTGAGCCGATGTACTGGTTGATGTCGAAATCTTTTGACTTTGCGCCGGCAATCCGGCTGTACGAGATCGGAGGCATCAAAACGGGTGACGGCGCCGATGCCGCTTTTGCCGGCCAGCAGGTTGTCCCATGCGCTCGATGTCGCGTTGCCTACCGGGCGACTACCCTGGCTAAAACCGGTGATGACTACTCGTCTTTGATTCATAAGTGTTTCTCTGTGTGATGTAAAGAATGCGCCGCCGCTGCCGCTTGCGCCGGGTGAAAGAGCGCGACAGCCTCGATGCAGGAATATCCTTAATCAGAGGCTGTGGCGTGCGTCGGCGAAATTAGCCTGGTGCGCTTTGATGTAGTCGATCGCGGCCTGAAACGGTTCTCATCGGCTCTTCGTCGGGAATTTCGCAGCCGAAAGCTTCTTCCAGAGCCATTACCAGCTCAACCACGTCCAGAGAACTCGGCACCAGGTCGTCTTCGGCGAAGATTCGGGTTTGATGTCGCCTTGAACGCCCGAGTTGCTCGGCAACGATGCTGATGACTTTTGTTGGATGTCCGACATTTTGTGTAGTCCTGAAAATGAAAGACTGTCCTGCGGCGGAAAATTAGAAGTATCGCTGCGGCGGCGAACGCCCTAGAGCTTTTACCCATAATTGATGCTGCGCGTGTGAAACGCAAATTGCGCGGGATTTTAGCTACTCTTCAATGAAAAATCTTTCAGGCTGCCTGTGCGCCGTGTTATTGCTGATGAGGAACGTAGCGGCAAACCGCATCGGCGCCGTCGCCGAAAAGTAGTTTTGCCATCTGCTGCGCCAGATACTGGCGGGCCTGGGGGTCGGGCCAGGCTGAGACGGTTTTCGTTGATGAGCATACGGTTTGGTGGCGCGTCCAGCGTCCCATGCTCTTGGGAAACGTTTTCGAAAAATGCGTTTGCCCAGTTCGTTGGGCAGCGGCGGAATTTCATGCCTTCGGCTTCTTTTGCCGAGTTTGACGCACATGTACCATGCGGCTCATTTGTGTTCTCTCTCAAGAGGAACGTGTGAAACCGGCGCGCAGATTGCACCGCCGTAAGCTGTGGCGTGCGCCGAACTTTGGCAAATAGGGTGCCGAAATTCGAGCCGAAAATAAATGAGAGTGAGTAGTATTATATTGTTTATTCTGATGCTTTTTAGGGCTGCTTTTTGCGCATGCGCTTGCGCTTTGTAGGTGGAATTTGACGTAAGTCAATGATTGCTGCCGTAGTGCGGGTAAAGGCGCTGAAATTGCTTCTAGCGATATCCCCGCAACAGCGCAGCAGCGGCCGTTGGGCAACGCACAACCTCTGAAGGCATTTCTATTATGTCTTTATTTTCTGGACCGCCGATCTGACACCGGCTTTGACGACATCGACGAGCAGCACAAAATCCTGGTTGACCACATCAACAAACCTACGATGCCAGCGAAAACCGGCGATCGCGAACAGATTTTTGAAACGAAATCCCAAGGTGTATCGACTCGCCGGCTTTGCATTTCGGTCTGGAAGAGCAGATGCTTGCCGAAGCTCCAGTATCCGATGCTGGAGCCCTGCACAAAAAGTACACCAAAACTTCGTTACCAAGATGGTTGATTTCCGCGCCGCTGAAAACGGCGACAACGAAGCAGTAACCGAAATGTTGAATCTGCTCGACGGCTGGTTGTTCCGCCACGTGCGTCTGAACGACCACGAGCTACGTCGACTGCGAGTGAAAAATCCGGCGTGCGCCGTTGCCGCTATTCGATATGCAGCAGCCTGAAAACCATGATTGGGGGTTTTCAGGCTGCTTTTATTGTTTGAGCGTTCCGCTTTGTGGTCCCGGCCGACCGCCGTTGATTGCGCCGGTGATGATGAAAAAGTCGCTGCGGCGGTGGTGTGGCAGTGCTGAAAGGCAGCCTGAAAGGTTTTCAGGCCGCTTTTTGCGCATCGAATCAGGCCTTATTTTCACACTCGCGCCAGCTCGCCTTTGGTATAACGCTCGGCCATTTTTATCCAGCGATACCGGCTTGATTTTGCCGGCCCGGCCTTCGCGGCCGAAGCGTCAAACAGCGCGCGATGCAGATGTCTTCATCGCTGCCACAGTTTTGGCCAGGTATTTGCGCGGGTCGAATTCGACGGGTTTTCGGCCATAAGCGGCGGATGGCGCCGGTGGACGCCAGGCGCAGGTCGGTGTCGATATCGACTTTGCGCACGCCGTATTTTGATGCCTTCGACGATTTCTTCCACCGGCACGCCTGGTTTCGCGCTGATGCTGCCGCCGTATTCGTTAATCACTTTGAGCTACTCTTGCGGCACCGAGCTGGGCCGTGCATCACGATGTGGGTGTTGGGCAGGGCTTCGTGAATTTCTTTTTGATGCGGTCGATGCGCAGCATCGTCGCCGGTGGGCGGGCGGGTGAATTTTGCAGGCGCCGTGGCTGTACCGACGGTGCAATCGCCAGCGCATCGACGCCGGTGTCTTCATAAAGCGCACGGCGTCTTCCACGCTGGTGAGCATTTGTCGTGCGAGTTTGCCGACGGCGCTGACGCGGTCTTCTTCGCCCGCTTCACCGGTTTCCAGATTGCCCAACACGCCGATTTCGCCTCCACCGACACGCCGCAGGCGGCAGAAATTGACCACGGTGCGGGTTACATCGACATTGTATTCGTAGCTGGACGGGGTTTTGCTGTCGGGCATGAGCGAGCCGTCCATCACCGAGCTGAAGCCGAGCTGATGGAGCGCTGACAGACGTCGGGCGAAGCGCCGTGGTCTTGGTGCATGACCACGGGAATGTGCGGAAATTCTTCCACCGCAGCGAGAATCAGATGGCGCAGAAAGGGCGCGCTGGCGTATTTCGCGCGCCGGCCGACGCCTGCACGATTACGGGCGCGTTTACCGATCGGCGGCTTCCATAATGGCGCGCATCTGTTCGAGATTGTTGACGTTGAAACGGCGGGCGTAGCCAGCAGTGTTCGGCGGCGTGGTCGAGCAGCTGCGCATTGAAACGAGTGCCATAAAGCGGGTGCCCAGCTGTGCAGAGCAATTAGCGGTATAACTGTAACGCTATGTAATGAAGCGCGCGATTATATCAGCAGCGCCAAAGGCAAAACCAAGGGCGCAGGAAGCCCTGAAAACGATAGCTGATTCAGGTTTTTACTTTTATCCGCGTAAACTTGCTTGACAATAGCGTAAAATAAAGATATGCAGCCGCGACCGCATGGTAGCGGCCGCCGTATTGCCCGTAGTCTGCGGTATTTTTGAATTATCAGCCGGCTACGCACGCGGCGTATCGTAAAGGCAGCTGAAAGCTGCCGCCACCTCCCCTCCGCGCTTTCGCCTCGGGGCAAAAGAAAAATAGCTGAAGGATGGTATTCAAAGGAACCAAGACATCGAATCTGGCTGGTCATTGGGCGCTGGGGCGCTTGCGGCCCGCAGCGGCGAAACCTGCCGCGCAAAACCCATGCAGGTGAGCAGACGAACCGGCCGAAAAGCAGGAAATTGTGTGGCATTAACGGCGCCGAGCCGGAAAACGCTCGACCCGCACAAATCTTCCGGCGTGCCCAGTATGTTCTCAACCAACTGCTGGTGGGTCTGACTGGCACCGATGCCGACGGCAAAACCGTTCCCGCGCTGGCGGGAAAATGGGAATCTGCCGACAACCAGACTTGGTGTTCCACCTGCTGCGAAGCGCAATGGAGCAACGGTGATCCGATTACCGCCGATGATTTTGTTTACAGCATGCGCGCGCGTGGTCGATCCGCTGACCGCTTCACCCGCGTTTGCTATCTGGGCGATGCCAAGGTGAAAAACGCCGAAGAAAATCGCTAACGGCGAAAAGCCAAGCGGAAGAGCTGGAGCGTAAAGGCGCTGGATGCCAAAACCCCTGCAGACCACCCTGTCTTCGCCGGTGCCGTATTTTCGATATGCTGGTGCACAGCTCCACCGTCCGGTTAATGCCAAAGTGGTGGAAAAAGCATCGGCAGCAAAATGGACGCTGCCTGAAAACTCCCCGTCGGCAGCGGCTGCGTATTGCCGAGTGGGTGGTCAACGAAAAATCGTGCTCGAGCGCAACGATAAATTTTTCGGTAACGCTGACACAGCATCAGCCGCCTGACCGTTTTGCCGATTTTTTCGCCGATTACCGATGTCAACCGCTTTTGGGGCGGGCGAAATCGATATGACTTTACAACGATCTGCCCAGCGACCAGTTCAAGCAGCTGAAAGAGGAAATCGGGCGATCAGATGAAAACTTCCCTCTCTTTGCACTTCTATTATTACGAGTTCAACCACCGCCAGGCGCCGTTTCGGCAATCCGAAAGTGCGCCGCGCGCTGTCGCTGGCTTTCGATCGCGAGCTGTTTTGTCGAAAAGATCGTCGGCTGCGGCGAAGCGCCGGCTTCATCAGCTGACGCCGACCGCCACCCAGGGCATGAAAGACTATGTACCGGACTGGAAAGCCTGGGATAAGGCCAAGCGTTTGGAAGAGGGCGAAAAACCGCTGCAGGAAGCCTGGCTCAGCGCCGAGAAGCCGCCGTTTGAAATTCTCACAACACCAACGAAAACCATAAGAAAAACGCCGTCGCCGGGTCGCCGCCGCCGGAAAGAGAATCTTGGTTTTGTCGAGCCGAACTCAACAACCAGGAATGGAAAACCTATCTCGACGGCAAGCGCAACGGCAAATTCCAAATGGCGCGTCCGGCTGGTGCGGCGACTACAACGAACCGTCGGCCTCCTTAACGTGTTCCATTCAACAACAGCAACAACTACGGCCGCTACAACAATCCGGCTTACGACGATCTGATGCGCCAGACGCTGGCGCCCGGCGTCAGCACCGAGCAGCGTGCCGAGCTCTATCGCAGAGGCCGCCGAGCTCGACAAAGACAGCGCGTCGATTTTCGCCTTTACCACTATGTGAGCGCCAGCCCGTTTGGTCAAACCCTATCTGGAGCGGTTATTCCGACCGCGACCCGCTGAACTACTGGCAGGCCAAAGACTGGAAAGTGATGAAAGCACTGACCGCCGCCTGAGCTTTCCCAATAAGGAAAGGTTTCAGGCTGTTCAGGCAGCCTGAAAACCCGTTTTCCCATACACTTCACAAACACTCACCGCTATGCTGAAACTGATTCTCCGCCGCTTTGGCAGCCATTCCGACCATGCTGGTGCTGATTACCGTGTCCTTCTTCGTGATGCGGCTGGCGCCCGGCAGTCTTTACCGGCGAGCGCAACCTGCCGCCCGCCGTTCTGGCGAATATCAGTCCAAATACCATCTGAACGATCCCATCTGGCTGCAGTATCTCAACGATCTCAAACAGCTGGCACACGGCGACTTGGGGCCGTCCTTCAAATATAAGGACCACTCGGTCAACGAGCTTTTGGCGCAGGCGCTGCCGGTGTCGTGGAAGTCGGCGTGTACGCCTTCATCATTGCCGTGATTGTTGATGTTGCTGGGCATTTTCGCCGCGCTCAAGCGAAAAACAGCTTTCTCGACTACGGCACCATGGCGCTGGCGATGACCGGCGTGGTCGTGCCCAGCTTCGTCAAAGGCCCGCTGATGGTGCTGGTGTTTTGCCGTGATGCTCAAATGGGTTTTCGCCGGCGGCTGGAACGGCGGCGCGGTGCAGAATATGGTGCTGCCGGTGTTTGTGCTGTCGTTGTCGTATATCGCCGGCATTCGCGGATTATGCGCGGCTCGATGATTGAAGTGATGAACAGCCCGTTTATCCGCACCGCCCGCGCCAAAAGGCCTGTCCACTCCCTACGTCGTGCCTGGCACGCCCTGCGCCCCGCGATGCTGCCGGTGATTTCTATCTCGGCCCGGCTTTCGTGGGCATCATCCCGGCGCGAGTGTCATCGAGACCATCTTCGGCCTGCCCGGTATCGGCCAGCTGTTTGTCAACGGCGCGCTGAACCGCGCATCTGACGCATGGTACTCTCGGCCCGACCATTCTCGTCGGCGTCCTGACCATTCTCTTTAATGCGCGGTGGTCGACATCCCGTACGCGATGATCGATCCCAAAATCCGAATCGATCTAATCACTCTGCCTGCCGTCAGCGCAGCCTTTGCGCCAGCGCGATGCTGTCCCAGCGCTGCGCGCCGCAGCCTGAATACCCATACCGCAATCAAGGGAACCATTTTTGCTATGTTGAGCAAGGAAAACAAAACCGAAGCCGTTGAGCAGATGGCGGCGAAGCCGAAATCAAAGGCCGCAGCCGTGGCAGTGACGCCTGGCGCCGTTTCAAACGCAGCAAGGCCGCGCTGGCCAGCGATTAATCGTCGCGCTGATTACCCTGTTCGTAATCTTCGCACCGCTGTTTTCCGGCTTCAATCGCCGATCCTGACTGGAGCAATATGCAGATTGCCCCGTCAGTAAAGCCAACACTATCTGGGCACGAGACACCCTCGGCCGCGACCTTTTTGGTGCGATGTGTGTGGCCATCGGCGGGCGCATTTCGCTGATGGTCTGGCCTGGCCGGCGCGCTGGTCGGTGGTGGTCGGCACCCGCGTACGGGCGCGTATCCGCCATCTGGGCGGCAAGGTCGATACACTGATGATGCGCTGGCTGGAAATTCTCTGCGCCTTCCGTTTAGTGTTTTTCGTGATCCTGCTGGTTACTGCTTTCGGCCGCAACCTGATCCTGATTTTCGTCGCCATCGGCATGGTGTCGTGGCTGACATCGCCCGTATCGTCCGCGGCCAGACCCTCGGCCTCAAGCGCAGGAATTTATCGAAGCGGCGCACGCTCTGCGCGTCCGACGTCAATATCGTGCTGCGCCACATCGTAGCCCAACGTGCTGGGCGTGGTGGTGGGTATGCCTCGCCGCTTGGTGCCCGGCATGATTATGTTCGAATCGCTTTCTCAGCTTCCTCGGCTTGAGCGCACAGGAGCCGATGACCAGTCAGGCGCGCTGCTGCAGGAAGGCGCGCGGAGACCTATGCAGGTGGCGCCGTGGCTGCTGCTGGTGCCATCCGCCTTCTGGTTACCACGTTGTTTTGCTTTTAACTCATCGGCGACGGCCTGCGCGACGCCCCTCGATCCGAAAAGCACCGCTGAGTATTTTCAGGCTGCCTGAAACAAACGGAAAAACTATGGACACACCACTGCTGCAAGTACGCGATTTGCGCGTGCAGTTCAAAACCGAAGACGGTCAGGTTACCGCCGTCAACAATCTCAACTCTGTGCTGCGTCAGGCGAAACCCTCGGTATCGTCGGCGAATCCGGTTCCGGCAAATCGTAAACCGCCTTCGCCATCATGGGGCTGCTGGCTGAAAACGGCATCACCTCGGTTCGGTGCAGTACGACGGCCGCGAGATTCTCGGCCTGCCCGCCAAAGAGCTGAACAAAATCCGCGCCGAACAGATCGCGATGATCTTCCAAGACCCGATGACCTCGCTCAATCCCTATATGCGCGTCGGCGACCAGCTGGCGAAGTGCTGCGCCTGCACAAAGGCATGGGCAAGTCCGCAGCCTGGGCCGAGTCGCTGAAAATGCTCGATGCGGTCAAAATCCCTCGAAGCGAAAAACGCATCGGCACGTATCCGCACGAATTTTCCGGCGGCATGCGCCAGCGTGTGATGATTGCGATGGCGCTAGCTGTGCCGTCCGCGCGCCGCTGATTGCCGACGAACCCACCACTGCGCTCGACGTAACCGTGCAGGCACAGATTATGGCGCTGTTAAACGAGCTCAAACGCGACTTCAACACCACCATCATTATGATTACTCCACGATTTTGGGCGTGGTGGCCGGCATCTGCGTACCGCGCTGGTGATGTACGCCTGTCGCACCCTGCTGGCCTACGGCCCCACCCACGAAATCTTCTACCACCCCACCATCCCTACATCCATCGGTTTGCTCGGCGCTGCAGCCGCGGCTGGACGGCAACGAAGCTCGAGCTCAAAAACCATCCCGGCAACCCGCCTAACCTGCTGAGCCTCGCCGTGGCTGTCCTTCCAAGAGCGCTGCAGCAGTGATGGACATCTGCCGCACCACCCGCCCGAACTCAAATTCCTGCCCAACGACCGCCAGAGAGCCTGCCATTAGAACACCGCACCACAACATCGCCATCGAACCCGCAGCCGTTCAGGAAGGAGCCGCACGATGAGCAGCCAGCCCTATTGCAAGTACGCGACGTGCAAACCCACTTCAACATCAAAGCGCGACGGCGCGATGTTCTGTGCAAACCCAAGCCACTCTCAAAGCCCGTCAACGGCGTATCTTTCGATCTCAAAGCCGGCGAAACCCCTGGCGTGGTCATGATGAATCGGCTGCGCAAATCCACCTTGCCTGCACCATTATCGGCCTGGTCGAAAGCCCGCCCGGCAGCATTTCTGTTTGACGGCGAAGAGCTGGTCGGCCTGTCGCCCAAAGCCATGCGGCTCAAGCGCAAAGACATCCAGATGATCTTCCAAGACCCGCTGGCATCGCTCAATCCCCTCGCGTGAGTGTCGGCCGCATCATCGCCGAGCCTGCTGCGCACCCTACTATCCCAATCTCAGCGATGAAGAAGTCCAGCAGCGCGTGTACACCATGATGGAAAAAGTCGTGCTGCTGCGCAGCCAGATTAACCGCTACTCGAATTTTCCGGCGGCCAGTGCCAGCGCATCGGCATCGCCCGCGCCCTGATCCTGCAGCCCAAGCTGATTATCTGCTGACGAGCTGCGTCTGCGCTCGACGTTTCCATTCAGGCGTAGGTGGTCAACCTGCTCAAGCAGGTGCAAAAAGAAATGGGGCTGGCGCTGATTTTTCATCGCCCACGACCTTCCGTGGTCAAGACACATTTCCGACCGCGTGCTGGTGATGCTATCTGAGCAACGCCATCGAGCTTGCGCACCGACAGCGCGGTGTACGACCACCCCACCCACCCCTACACCCAGGCGCTGATGTCCGCTGCCGCTGCCCGACCCCGATGCCGAGCCGCAGCAAAGTCATCCAGCTTTTGCCCGGCGATCTGCCCAGCCCCATTAATCTTCAGGCTGCGTCTTCCGCACCCGCTGCCTCGATTGCCGACAGCGAATGCGCCGAAAGCAAGCCGGCTGTGTCGGCAACGACATCCACCAAGCCGCCTGCCTGAAAAACGCGCGTCCCCGAGATTGCCCAGCGCTAAAGTACGGATGGTAAAAAGCAGCCTGAAAAGCCCGCAAAAACGGCTTTTCAGGCTGCCTTTGTTTTTCAGGCTGCTTTTCGTAGTAAGGCAGGTTGGTCTTGACCCAACGCTTGCTGAGCAGGCCGCGTTCTGAAGCATAGCGCCGAAAGTTCTATGTTTGGCGGGCGCTGGCCTATACAATCCCGTCCTTTTACCGTGAAGGAGAGCATGATGCTGAAAAAGTCCTGTTTGGCGCCGCGCTGGCGCCGAGCCTTGCCGCCTCGTAGCCAGGAGGGCGGCGCTCCCGCCGAGCAGTGCCCCGGCAGCCTGAAGCCGCGGCCGGTAGCCTGATAAACAAAAATCAACAATAAAGAAACCCTGCTGGTCGGCACCATAGCGACTTACGCGCCCTTTACCTACCACGACTTCAGGACGGCAAGCTCACCGGTGCGATGTCGGTTACCCGCGCGGTTGCCGCCAAGTTAGCGAGGTCGAATTTGAGAAACGCCGTGGATGCGATGATGGCCGGCCTGAAAGCGGGGCGCTTCGATCTGGTGGCTGAACCAGGTGGCGCTGACCACGCCCGAGCGCCAGGCGACGTTTGACAAGGCCGAGCCCCACAGCTGGAGCGCGGCAAGATGATTGTCGCCCGCACCGACCACGCGCCGATTGCCAGCTCGAAGACATCAAAGGCGGGCGTGAAAATCCGCGGTGATGCTCTCGTCCAACCACGACGAAGTCGCGCAGAAAATGGGCGCCGATATCGTCCACACCGACACCATGGCGCAGGGGCTGCTGATCGTGCAGGCAAAGCGCGCGGAGATTACGCTCGAACGACGAACTCTCGCCTTGGACTACCTGAAGAAAACCCCAAATTCCGGCCTGAAATCGGTATGGCGCACGCCGTCTGAAGAGAAGCTTGGCGCCGGCCTGGTAATCAACAAGCGGCAACGACGAAGCGCTGGCGAAAATCAACGCGGCGATGAAAGAGCTGCAGCAGGACGGCACGCTGAAGAAAACCCGGCGAGCAGTTTTTCGGTGAAGACGTCAGCGTGGAAATAGGCAGCCTGAAAAGCCGGTTTTGCTTGATACAGTAGCCTCGAAAGCGGGATCATCCGTTTTTCAGGCTGCTTTTTGCCCGCCGCGCCGCCAAAAGCGGTATGTGCGGCGCCCCTATTATTTGGCACACTCTGCGTGCTGACCGTATGGTATCGTTGCCGCCGTCCTTGCCCGATCGCCCGCCATGCGTATTCTCAGCTACAACATTCAGGCTGCCATCGCCGCCTGACAGCTATCTCAGCTATCTCACCCGCCTGCACCGCCAAGTGCTGCCCGGCGCCGCCAGAGAGCGCACGCTGCCGCGCATTGCCGCTCTATATCAGCGCGTTTGACGTGTCTGCCTGCAGGAAATCGATCTCGGCGGCCTGCGCAACGGCTTCAAAAGCCAGGTGCGCCAGCTGCTCGATGCCACGCCGTTCAGCCATTATGTTGCCTAGACCAACCGCGCCGTCGGCAAGCTGTCGCTGCACGGCAATCTGATTTTTGTCGAAACCGCCGCTGCGCTGAAGTGTGCAAACGCGCCGCTGCCCTCGCGCATTCCCGGCCGCGGCATGCTCGCCGCCGCCATCGGCCGGGGCGACGATGAAAATCGTAGTTGCCAACGTCCATCTCAGCCTCGGCCGGCTCGACCAATACCGCCAGCTGCGCCACGATCCGCCAAGCCCTGTCGCCCTACCGCCGCGTGTGCCTGCTGGGCGACTTCAACTGCTCGCCGCAGGGCGCGCCAGCTTTCGGTGCCTCACCGCCCACGGCTACCGCCATCAAAGGCTGTTTGCCCACCTATCCCAGCTGGCGGCCAACGCAGCGCTCGACCATATCTTTCTCGCGGGCAGCCTGAACGGCCACGGCCTGCCGCAATTATTTGTCGCTTCCGACCATCTCGCCGGTGGCGTACTGGTGGAACCGCAGCCGGTGGCGATATTTAACGGCAGCTCGAAAGCAGCAGCCTGCCGCATCTCAGCGGCAGCCTGAAAGCCGCAATCGTGCTTTCAGGCTGCTTTTGCTGTGAAGCGTGCCGGCTGTGCCGTTCTCCGCGGCAGCCTCGAAAACCGCAATGCCCTCGTTTTTGCGCCGGCAGGCGGCGGCTCGGCTTTCAGGCTGCCCGCATCCGGCCTGTCGCTGGTTGCTTTCAGACGCTGGCATCGCGGGGCAAAAGGCAGCCTGAAAGGCGGGGCGGCGGCGGGCTGTGTTAGAATCCCGCCTTTGTTTTTCAGGCTGCCTGCCACGTCCGCTCCCCGCCACATCCCCTGCGCGCCCATTCCGAATTTTCGATTACCGACGGCATTATCCGCATCAAAGACCCATGTCAAACGCGCGCGCCGCCGACGGCAGTCCGGCGCTGGGCTGGACCGACCTGATGAATGTGTTCGGGCTGGTGAAGTTCTACAAAACCTGCATGGGCGCGGGCATCAAGCCGCTGATGGGCGCCGACGTGCGCATCGCCAATCCCGACCGCCCCGAAGCGCCCCACCGTGCGCTTTTTGCTGATCCGCAACCACGCCGGCTAGTGCGCCTGAGCGAACTTTAACCGCCGCTCTACACCGATGCCGCCCGCAGCGAGCCGGCTTTGTTTGCAGCCCGAGTGGCTGGAAGCGGGCGACAACAGCGGGCTGTTGTGCCTCGCCCGGCGCACATCTGGGCGAAGTGGGCGCGCAGCTGATGCCGCAGCCTGAAAAGCCGCCGCGCCGCCCGCCGTTGTGCCACGCTGTTTCCGATGCCTTTATCTGGAATTGCAGCGCCTGCCGGAAAAGCCGGAATGGGAAACGGCGGTTTCAGGCAGCCTGAAACTGGCGCAGGAAATGGATTTGCCGGTGGTGGCGACCCATCCGGCGCAGTTTATGCGCGCGAAGACTTTCACACGCCCACGAAGCGCGGGTGCATTGCCGGCGGCTGGACGCTGGCGGATAAAACGGCCGCAGGACTTTGTCCGCAGCCAGTATTTCCGCCACGCCGCAGGAAGCGGCCGAGCGCTTTGCCGACGTGCCCGAAGCGCTGGCCAACACGCTGGAAATCGCCAAGCGCTGCAATCTCACGCTCACTGGGCAAAAATTTCCTGCCGCTGTTTCCCTTACGCCCGAGGGGCATGAGTTTGGACGACTATCTGACCAAACTCTAACGAGGGCTGTGCGGAGCGCATGGCGCAGCTGTATCCCGATGCGTGCCGAGCGCGCGGCGAAAATGCCGGAACATCGGGCGCGGCTGGATTTCGAGCTGGGCATCATCATCCAGATGCAGTTTCTGGCCATTTGATCGTGCAGGACTTCATCAACTGGGCGAAGTGAAAACGGCTGCCCTGTCGGCCCGGGACGCGGCTCGGGTGCCGGCTCGCTGGCGGCCCATTCGCTGAAAAATCACCGATCTCGACCCGCTGATACGCGCCTGTTCGAGCGCTTTCCCAATCCCGAGCGGTAGTCGATGCCCGACTTCGATATCGACTTCTGCCAGTCCAACCGCGGCCGCGTAATCGAACATGTGCGCGAAAAATACGGCGCCCAGGCGGTGAGCCAGATTGTTACTTTCGGCACGCTGTCGTCCAAGGCCGTGATCCGCGACGTCGGCCGCGTGCTCGATCTCGTTGTTTCGCTGTGCGACCGTCTGTCCAAACTGATTCCGCTGGAAGCCAACAAGCCGCTGAGCCTGGAAAAAGCGATGAAGCCGAACCGCAGATCCGCGAACTGATCGAAGCCGAAGGCGGACGAGCTACGATGGTGCTGGCGCAAAAGCTGGAAGACTTGACGCGCGGCCTGGGCATGCACGCCGGCGGGCGTATTGATCGCACCGGGCAAGATTTCGATTTCAGCCCGGTGTATCAGGCCGATGACAGTCGTCGCCGGTGTCGATGTACGACAAGCGGGCGACATCGAAGACACTGGCCTGGTGAAGTTCGACTTTCTCGGCCTGCGCAACCCGACCATTATCGAAAATGGCGCAGGACAATATCCGCGCTACCACCGGCGATGCCGTCGATGTCGCCACCATCCCGCTTAACGATCAGGGCTGCCTACTGATTTTCCGCGACGCCAACACCACCGCCGTTTTCCAGTTTGAATCACAGCGGCATGAAGCGGATGCTGAAAACCGCCCACACCACCAAGTTTGAAGAGCTGATCGCCTTTGTGTCGCGCTCTACCGCCCGGGGCCGATGGACAACATCCCCGATTTTCGTCGCCTCGTAGCGAAAGGCGAGAAATTTGCCTATATCCACCCGCTGCTGGAGCGGTTTTGGAGCCGACTTACGGCATTATGGTGCCCAGGAGCAGGTGATGCAGGCCGCGCAGATTATCGGCGGTCTACTTCGCTCGGTGGCGCCGACCTGCCGCGCCGCGCGCGATGGGCAGAAAAGCCCGAAGAGATGGTCCGGCACCGCGAAAGTCTCGCCGAAGGCGCCGCCAAACAAGGCATCTCCCCGCGCCAAAGCTCGACGAAATCTTTCGACTTAGCGGAAAAATCCCGCCGGCTACGGCTTCAACAAATCCCACGCCGCCGCCTATGCCCTGATTTCCTACCAAACCGCCTGGCTCAAAGCCCACTATCCCGCCGAATTCATCGCCGCCACCATGTCGAGCGAATTGGGCACCACGCGACCAGCTCAAAGTCTTTTCGACGATGCCCAGCGAAAGCCTGAATGGCATCACCTTCCTGCCGCCGGACATCAACGAATCCGACTACCGTTTCTGTTCCCGACGCACCAAAAACGGATCCGCTACGCGCTCGGCGCCATCAAAGGCACCGGGCGAAGCCGCCGTTGCCGACATCGTCGCCGCCCGCCAAAAGCGGCGGAAAAATTCAAAGACCTGTTCGACTTTTTGCGAGCGCGTCGGCGTGCAGCACGTCAACCGCCGCACCATCGAAGCCCCTGATCCGCGGCGGCGCCTTCGACAGCATCGAGCCCAACCGCGCCATGCTGTTGGCCAACGTCGAACTGGCGATGAGCCATGCCGAACAAAAGCCGACAACGCCAACCAGGGCGGCTGTTTGATATGGTAGAAGACGCCATCGAAGCGCTGACACTCGTTCCCATACCCCGTGGAGCGAAGCCGAGCAGCTGGCCGAGAGAAAAACAGGCCGTCGGCTTTTATCTCTCCGGCTCCCTTCTCGCCCCTACGCCGCCGCGAAGTGCGCGCGCAAACCCCGCTCGCCCAGCTGCGGGCACAGGAAGGCAGCGTGGCCGCGTTTCTTGCCACCGGCATCCGCAGCATTAGCAGGCTAAAGCGCGGCCGCGTCGTCTTTATCCAGCTCGAACGACAGCGCAAGCCGAAGTAATCGTCGCCGGCGAGCTGCTCGAAGAGCTGCCCCGCGAAACGCTTTCAAAACGCGATCAGATTCTCTGTGCGACCGCCGCATCTCCGCCGACACCTTCAGCAGCGAAGGCGGCTTGCGCATCCACGCCAACAGCGTACCGCACGCTCAACCAGGCGCGCTGCCACTCATGCCGCCGGGCCTGACCCTGCATCTGGAGCCGCACCACGACATCGCCGCCCTGGCCGAACTGCTGCGCCGCGCACTGACCCCGCCGCCGAGCGCCGCATCCCGTGCGCCTGAACTACCGCAACCGCCACGCCGCCGGCAGCCTGATGCCCCGGCCGCCCAATGGCGCACCGCCCCCAGCCCCGAACTGCTCGCCGCCCTGGAAAGCCCTGCTTCGGCAACCGCGCCGTACAGATCGACCGCTAGGCTAGGGTCTGTTTGAAAACAAAAGGCAGCCTGAAACCGGTTTGCGTGGCTTTCAGGCTGCTTTTAAAATCGCCGGCTCTGCAGCGGCTTCAGGCAATGCTCTCTAGCCTGAGTGTTGCGACGTGGTGAAGCGTTTGCTTCAAGTGATTGTTGTTAAGGTTTATTGGCCATTTTGGTGATCTCCTTCCATCGGCTCAGTTCGTCATATCTTGTAGCATAATTGGGGCGGTACAGGAGAAAACCGGTACGCGGTCATCCAAATATTGCATCAGCTCTCACCACATCGCGCAGGCTGACATAAATAAAAACATAATTTTCGTTTAGCGGTGACAGATCCGGTGCAATTAGCGCCTTTGAATATTGAGATACCGTCCCGGCCCGTCAATCCCCAAACCGAACACCTTACCGTTTTTATAGCAGATGCCGATCATCTGATTGTTATCAATGGCATCTGCTTCGGGGCGGGATTGGCAGCGCCATGCTCGGATGTTGTTCAGCATGCCGACAAATTCCGGCAAACCGTTCGGGTGGAATATCGAAATTGGCCGCATCACTTATACCCAAGTGCGGTTCTACTATCGCGGTTTTCCGGAATAGATAACCCGAATTGTTGCCTCACTTGAAAAACGCAGCATCTTTTTCGTTTGTGGCTCGATGACATACCCTGAATAGAGGACATGAATCCAAACGATATCTTTGTCCGAGATCGGAAGAATCTGCTTAGTGAGCATCGCACGTTTAGGAAACATACGATTGTTCTCTGCGGCCTTGATGGCAAGATTGGTCATATAAGGTCGTTTAATTCTTTTCAAGTATGCCAATTGGCGGCTGTTTAGCGGCTGCTTGATCGGGCTGTGCCATCAGCTTGTCCCATGCCTCCATATTCGCGGGCGATTTTGGTTTTATCTGTTTTTCCGTGTTTCCAGCTGGCTTGGTTTCGGACTGGAGTTCGGAGATACACGGCTTCGATAGTTTCGCATGCACCTGCCGTGGCCTGCAGCGAGCAGGCCGCAAGGGTTAGGGCGGCGGTGTAGGCGGGGAGATGTCTGTTCACGGGGTGTTTGCTCCTTGGGCGTGGCGGATAAAGTTGCGGATGATAGCAGTTTTTATATTCCGGAAGTAAAGGCAGCCTGGAAACCGTTTGTGTGGTTTCAGGCTGCTTTTGCCTGTATCCGGCTTTTCAGGCTGCTTTGCCGGCCAGCTCGTGGGCGAGGCGCACGGCTTCGAGCAGGCTGGCGCTGCGGGCGCGGCGCCGCCGGCCAGATCGAGGGCGGTGCCGTGATCGACGGAGGTGCTGGGGATAAACGGGCAGGCCGAGGGTGATGTTGACGCCTTCGCCGAAGGAGGCGGATTAACACCGGTAGCCCCTGGTCGTGGTAGGCGGCGAGCACGGCGTCGGCGTCTTTGAGCATAAAGGGTTGGAAACAGGGTGTCGGCAGGGTAGGGGCCGCGGATGTCGATGCCTTTCGCTTTGCAGTTGGTGCAGTGCAGGGATCATCACTTCGATTTCTTCGCGGCCGAGATGGCCGCCTTCGCCGGCGTGAGGGTTCAGCCCGGCCAGTAGATGCGCGCGGCTGGGCGATGGCGAATCTGGTGCCGCAGATCGTGGTGCAGGATGCGGTGGTTTCGAGTACGGTGTCGCCGGTGATGGCGGCGGGGCACGTCTTTGAGCGGCAGGTGGGTGGTGAGCAGCGCCACGCGCAGGCCACCGCCGGCGAGCATCATCACCACGCGTCTTGCGCCGGCTTTGGCGGCCAGATATTCGGTGTGATTCTTGCAAACAGGCAGCTGGCAGGTGCGCGTCGTTAATCACGCCTTTGTGCAGCGGCGCGGTAACCATGGCGGCAAAGCGGCCGGCGGCGATGCCGGTATGGGCGGTGCCGAGCAATTCTTGAGCATATAGGAGGCGTTGGCGGGGTCGGCTTCTCCGGCGCGGCAGGGCGCACTCGCAGCGGAATGTGCAGCACTTCGAGCGTGCCGCTTTCGGCAGGGTCGTTCGGGGTGGTAGTCGGCGATGGCGACGCTTTTTGCCGAGCTGCTCGGCGCGTTGGCGCAGCAGGCCGATATCGCCAGGGCACCACGGTGCGGCGGGCAGGGCGGCGGCGGGCAGATCGAGGCAGATGTCAGCCGATGCCGGCGGGTTCGCCGCTGGTAACGGCAAGCGGTAGGGGGTTCATGGCGGGCGGGAAACACAGGGTGGCGATGATACTGGAGCGCGGCGCGGCGGCGGGCAGGCTTTGCCGGCAGCGGCGGCACAGGCAGCCTGAAACGGTTTGTCGGCGGCAAAAAGCCGTTTGGGCGAAATCCGTTATAATTGCCGCCGGATCGCCGTTGTTTTGCCGCTTTCAGGCTGTCTGAAAGCGCGTGGGCAGCCTGAAAAACTCAAACCGAAAGGGAGTCCGTTATGAACCGTACCCGCCGCCGTCTGCTCGCTGTCGGCCGTATCTGCCGCCGCCGTTTTGTCTTTTGAGCGCCTCGCCCGAGCACTCGGCGCCGCCGCAACTTCAAAAACACGCCGCCTCGTCGAAAACCAAGCCCAAAGCGGTGATCGGGCTGGCGCTGGGTGGCGCGCGTCTAAGGGTTTGCCCATATCGGCGTGATTAAAGTGCTGAGAGCAAACGGCATTCCGGTGAAAGTGGTTACCGGCACCAGCGCCGGCTCGATCGTCGGCAGCATGTACGCCAGCGGCATGTCGCTGGACCGCATGGAATTGGAAGCGGAGATTCTCGGCAAAACCGAGCTGGCGGATCTCACCCTTTCCACCAGCGGCTTTATCAAGGGCGAGAAGCTGCAAACTGGATTAATCCGCAAGGTAAACAACCGCCCAATCCAGCAGTTCCCGCTGAAATTCGCCGCGGTGGCCACCGATTTTTCCACCGGCAAGGCAGTGGCCTTCAACCACGGCGCAATGCCGGCCAGGCGGTGCAGTACGCGCGTCGGCGGCGATTCCCAATGTGTTCCAGCCGGGCGCTGATCGGCGGGCGCAAATATGTTGACGGCGGTCTGGCGCAGCCGATGCCGGTGAGCCGCCCGCAGCCAGGGGCGAATTTCGTGATTGCCGTCGATATTTCCGCCAAGCCCACCCAGGCGGTGAGCAAGGACTTTCTGTCTTATCTCGACCAGACGCTCAATATTGGCGAGCATCTCGGCGCTCAATAACGAGCTCTCCAAAGCCGACGTGGTGATTGCTTCGCGCGCAGGACATGGGTTCGGTAGCGGTTGTCGACCGCAAGGCCGGAAGCCATCCGCCAGGGCGAAGCCGCCGCCCGCGCTCTGCTCGAAAAATCAAAAGCCGCATTGGCGCGCTACCAGTATTAGTCGACGGCGGCGGCTTTCAGGCAGCCTGAAAAGCCGCCGCAGGAAAACCCCATGAGCCATACCGTCCATCTGTCTTTCGAAGACATCGACAACACCGTTTTGCAGCGCCTAGTGCGGCGCGTTTGACTGCAACCTGCCGCGCTGGCCAAAGCGCTGACACTACGACAGCCGGCCGCTTCGCCGACTTTCACTTTCACCGGCGGCAACGCCCACGCCGGCCGCCGCGCCCTGCTCGCGTTGGCTGAAGCCGCCGAACACGGCGATTTGGACGATGCCGCCATCAGCCTGCGCTCGCCGTCGAAGCTCAAAAACCGCCGATGCCGCCTCGAGCCGCAAAACGACGCGCGACCAGTATTTCTTCCGCATCCGGCGCGGCAAACCCGGCGGCCGCACCCCGCGCCAAAACGGCTGTATCCGCGCGCTGCTGAACCATCGATGTTGTGTTCGCTCGGCGCTGGCACCGGCAAAACCTCACCTGGCCGTCGCCGCCGGGCGTCGATGCCATGGAAAAACACCAGATCGAGCGCATCGTGCTGGATTGCTCGCCGTCGAAGCCGGCGAAAAACTCGGCTTTCTGCCCGGCGATCTGGCGCAGAAAGTCGATCCCTATCTGCGCCTGCTGTACGACGCGCTTTACGATCTGATGGGTGACCGCGTAAGCAAAACTCTGGAAAAACAGTTGATCGAAATCGCCCGCTGGCCTCATATGCGCGGCCGCACGCTCAACGGCGCCTATGTGATACTCGACGAAGCGCAAAACACCACGCCCGAGCAGATGAAGATGTTTCTGACTCTGCATCGGCTTTTTGGCGCCAAAGCCGTATTACCGGTGATTTTGAGCCAGATCGACTCTGCCGCGCAACATCAAATCCGGCCTGCGCGACGCCAAAGACTCGCGCGGCATCGAAGGGCATCTACTCATACCTTTACCAGCGAAGACGTCGTCCGCCATCCGCTGGTGCAGAAAATCGTCGATGCCTACGATGCGGCGGAAGAAGCCGCAGACGGCAAAACGGCTGAATCGCCTTTCAGGCTGCTCGATCGTTCAGGCAGCTCTGAAACTTTGCCCGTGCCGGATAGCAGGCGATCGGCAAACAAATATTTTTGCTGAAAGGTTTTTGGCGCAGGTCAAAACAGCGGCCACGGCCGGTCGGGCTTTTCCGGCTGCATCGGTTACAATCGGCAGCGATCCACTCTTAAAAGCAGCAGGGAATTATGGACAGCGACATCATCGTCGTTGGCGGCGGCCCCGCCGGTTTGGCATTCGCCCGCCAGTTTAAAAAGACAGCGGCTTTGCGCATTACCGTTATCGAGGCGCCCTCGAAAGAGAGCCTGCGAGAATCCCGCTTTACGACGGCCGCGAAATCGCGCTTCACCCACCGTTCTCGCGAAAATCATGCAGCGTTTGGGGACGTATGGCAGCGCATCCCCTGAAAACGAAATCTACCGCCTGCGCGATGCCAAAGTGTTCAACGGCAAACTGACTACACCCCGCACTTTGCCGAGCTCAAAACACGCCCGCGGCGGCCCCACCGACCGCTTTCTGCAATCTGATTTCCAACCACAACATCCGCCGCGCCGCCTACGAAGAAGCCGTGTCGCTGCCCCAACGTTAGCCTGCGCTGCGCGTCGGCGTCACGCGTGCGCACCGACCGAGAAGCCGCTACGGTGGAGCTGGAAAACGGCGAAACCCCTGCACGCCCGCCTGCTGGTTGCCGCCGACAGCCGCCGTCGCAAAACCCGCCGCCAGCTCGGTATTTCCGCCGATATGCACGATTTCGGCCGCACCCGTAATCGTTTTCCGCACCAAAGCACACCGTTTCCAACGAAACACCGCCTACGAATGTTTTCTTCTGACCGCACGCTGGCGTTGCTGCCCTTTGGAAGAACACATGACCAACTGCGTGGTGACATCCAAAACACCCGCGCCGGCGAGCTTCGAACCTGACGCCCGAAGAGCTGGCTAAAGAACGCAGAAAATGCCTCGGCGGCCGCCTGGGCGATATGGAGCCGGCCGGCACCGTCCACAGCTATCCGCCGATGGGCGTGCATGCCAGCAAGTTTTACGCCACCCTGCGCCGCGCTGATCGGCGATGCCGCCGTCGGCATGCATCCGGTTACCGCCCACGGCTACAATCCTCGGCCTGAAAGCACTGACATCCTAGCCAAGCTCGATTCTGAAAGCCGAGAAAAGGCCGCGACATCGGCTCGCACAAACTCTTGGAAAAATACAATATCGAACACCAGCTGCACACCCGCCCGCTGTATCACGGCAACCAATGCGATGGTGAACTTTACCAGCCGAAACCCGTCCGGTCAAAGCCCTGCGGCGGCGCCGTGCTGGCATCAGCAACAACCTGCCGCCGCTGAAAAACCGATCAGCCGCCAGCTTACCGGTTGATTTTTGTTCTATTGGTATAAGCCTGAAAACCAAAACATGGTTTTCAGGCTGCTTTTTGGTTTGAAGCTCGGTTTTTCCGCAACAGGCAGTCTCTGAAAAGCAGCGTTGGGCAAAGTATTTTTCTCGTTTTCAGGCTGCCCGCCGCAGGGGCGTAGCGTGTACCGTTTGCCGCGTTCTGTTGTCTGTCAAGCAGCCTGAAAACGGCGAAATCGCGCAGGCTCGCCTTTTTCCCCGCATCACGCCACAATCGCCACTCCATCATTTGCCGCAAGGAGTGCCGTTATGACCCCCAATCCCGCCCCTGTTCAAAACCCGTTTATATCGGCGGCCGCTGGCTGGATGCCGATAATGGTGCCGTGCTGGCGGTGGACAATCCCGCTACTGGCGAAACCGTCGGCAGCGTGCCGGACTATGGGCGCGGCGGAGGCCGAACGCGCCGTTCAGGGCTGCCGCGCCGCGCTTCCGGACTGGCGCGCCAAAAGCGCCGGCGAGCGTGCCGCGCCGCTGCGCCGCTGGTTTGATCTGATGCTGGAAAACAAAACGCGCGCTGGCCGAAATCCTGACTTGGAGCAGGGCGCTGCTGGCCGAGGCCGAGGGCGAGATTGCCTACGCGCGCGTCGTGATGTCGAGTGGTATGCCGAGGGAGGCCAAACGGGTGTACGGCGACACCATCTCCGCGCCCGCGGTGACCGCCGCGTCTGGCTGCTCAAACAGCCTGTCGGCGTGTGTGCCGCCATCACGCCGTGGAATTTTCCCAGTGCGATGATCGCCCGCAAAGCCGCGCCCGCGCTCGCCGCCGGCCGCATCTTTATCGTGCGCCCCGCATCGCAAACGCCGTTTTTCCGCGCTGGCGCTGGCGGCGCTGGCCGAACAGGCAGGCATCGGCGGGCGTGTCAACGTCATCACCGGCGCCGCCCGCCCCATCGGAAAAGTGCTGACCGAACACACCCGCTGGTGCGCAAATTCAGCTTCACCGGCTCCACCGAAACCGGCCGCGAGCGATGCGCCACGTGCCGGCAGCATCAAAAAGTGTCGCTCGAACTCGGCGGCAACGCGCCCTTGTAGTTTGCCGACGCGATGTGGATGCCGCGTTGCCGGCGCGGTTGCCGCCAAATCGCAACGCCGGCCAAACCTGCGTCTGCGCCAGCCGCATTCTGATAGCAGCGCGGCGTGTACGACGCCTTTGCCGCCAAGTTCGCCGCCACCGCAGGCAGCCTGAAAACCGGCAGCGGCTTTGATGCCGCCAGCGATTTGGGGCCCTTTAATCGACGAGCAAAGCCGCCGCCCATTACCCGCGATCTGCTGGCCGACGCGCGCTGGAGAACGGCGCCGCGTCTTTGTGCGGCGGCAGCGGGCAGGGGCGCTTTTGATCGCACCGTAATCGGCAGCGCCACTGCCCAAAATGCGCGTGGCCTGCGAAGAAATCTTCGCCGCTGGCGCGCTGTTTGTTTTCGACAGCGAAGAAGAAGCTGTTGCTCCCGGCAACGACACCGAATACGGTCTCGCCGCCCTATTTCTACAGCCAAAAACCTGGCCGCTGCGTGCGCGTGGTCCGAAGCGCTGGAATACGGCATGGTCGGCGTGAACACCGGCATCATCTCCAACGCCGCCGCCCCGTTCGGCGGGGTCAAGCAGTTCGATTAGGCCGCGAAGGCTCGAAATACGGGCTGGATGAGTATCTGGAAACCAAATATGTGGCGCTGGGCGGGATTTGATTGAAAGGCAGCCCTGAAAGCCTTGGTTCAGGCTGTTTTGTTTGCAAAACGCCGCAAACACTAAAACAGTGGCAAGCCTGAAAGTTTCGGCTGCCTTTTGACGGCATTAAACCGATGGCGGTTTAGAAGGTGTATTGGACACCAGCACCAACGTAGTGGTTGCGCTTCCAAGTGAACTTCTCACCGTTTTTCTTCACGCTCTTTTGCGGAAGTAGTAGTCGTAGTCGGCACGCAGACCGAGGTTTTCGGTGAATTTGTACAGGCCGCCGACACCCAAAGTCGGACGGGCTTTTGTTTTGAAGCTGTAAGAGTCGCCGTCGGTATCTTTTGAGCTTTCAGTGTTTGACACTCGGGCCACACCGGCTTTACTGAACAGGCGGAATTTTTCACCGATATCGCCACCAACGGTTGCACGGGCCGCCGTAAGTGTGGTTTTAGCACTTTGTTTTTGCCGCCGGCACCGTCGTCAAAACGGTGCTTGTCGCCGCCTTTGAGTAAAGCTCGCGCCCAGCAGGTTGTTGAACCTGGACACCGGCACCGATCTGGCCGGCTGCGCGCGGGTGTTGCTTTTCGCTTTCGGTGTAACCCGGCTCTTCGTATTTGTAGGCTGTCCTGCAGCGCGCCAGAGTGCCGAACAACACATAGGGACGGATGCCGCTGGAAGTCTTAGGCTCGGAGCGGGTTCGGGTGCCGGCTCGACTACCGGCTGCGGCTCGGGCGCCACTACCGCTCGGGCTGGCGTTCCATCAGCAGACAGGGCGCGGGGCGTTGTCGGAGAAACGGTTGTCGCATTGCTGCATGCTCACGCGCACGGCACGGCCGCTGGCGTCGGAGTACCGTTACCGGCATATCGGGGCTGTAGGGTACGTATTTGCCCTGCAGCGCGCGAGCTACGCCGTCGCGGCCGAGGTGGCCTGCGCCCATATCGCATGCACCCAGCGCGTATTGCGGGCCGAGATCGCGGATGGTGGCTGTGGCCACTTTGCGCTCGCCTTGCGCAGCAGCGGTTTTTGTGGGTGGCAGACTGGTAGAAGCGGGCGGTGCCGTTGTGGACGGCGGCGTCTCGCATTCTGCGCGGTGTCGTAACCCACGTTGCCGTGTGCGTCGGAAACCATGCCGGCTTGGGCGCCGGCGCATCAGAGCCAGGGCGAGGCGCGATTGCAGGTAAGAATGTCAAACGTTTCATAATCGTTTTCCTATAAAGATGGGAAGCTCTTCAACGCCGGTCGCGAGCAGCGGACAAAACGCTGCGGGCGCATCGAGTAAAAGGATTCTACTATGCGCCGGCCTTTTCCGTATAGGAAATATCGATATTTTCCGATAAATTCGGCGACAAAGCGGCAATGTATGGCAAGTTCCGGCTTTTCAGGCTGCTTTGCCGCTGCACGATGAGTACAGGCAGGCTGAAAAATAATCCGTCGGCCGGTTTTGCCGGTTCTGTAGGCTTTCAGGCAGCCTGAAAGCGAAAATCCGTGCCGTTTTGCGCTTTGCCGAATCTTTAATCTTTCATAAGCCATGTCCTACACCATCGAAGCCATCGCCACCGTCCGTTCCCCGTATACCCAGAAATTCGGCATCCCGCGCCAGCCGCATCTGGTGCCTCGCGCGCGCTGCCGTTGCATCGAATTTTGCGCCGCAGTTTGGCGCCGACAGCGTGCGCGGGCTGGAAGGCTTCGGCCATATCTGGGTCAGCTCTGTCTTTCACGACGCGCTGGCCGGAAGGCTGGGCGCAGATGGTGCGCCGCGTTTGGGCGGCCGCAGGGCGTATTCGCCAGCCGCAGCCAGCACCGGCCGAACCATTTGCTTTGTCGCTGCTGAAACTCGAAACTGTCGGCTGCGAAAACGGGCGGGTGTTTCTCGAGTGCAGCGGCGCCGATCTGCCTCGACGGCACGCCGGTGGTCGATGTCAAACCCTATATTCCTTTTGTCGAAGCCGCCCCGATGCCGCCGCCGGCTTTGCTGCTGAAGCCCCGCCGCAGCTGCGAGGTCGAGTGGCAGCCTGAAAGCGGCGCTGACAGGCTGAGGAATCTTTCGAGGCTGCTTGTCGAGCAGAGCATCGCCTGAGAGACCCGCGCCCGGCCTAGCAAGATACGGGCGCAATATGCGATGGCCGTTGGCGGGGCGGACGTGCGTTTTCTGATTGAAGAAGGCTGTGCGCGGATTGTGCCGCTCAGGCAGCCTGAAAGATGCGAATGGCAGCAAGTGAAAACGTTTTCTGATTGGCTTCAACATACGCGTGACTGCACAAATAGAACTTGTTGCGAAACGGAAACAGAGCGTAAACGGTGTTATGCAAAAAGTAAATTCATGCGTCGCGGCAGCAGAGGGCATAAAACCCTTGCCTGCCGCCACCGCCCTCTATACAATGCGCCGCTTATCGCTTGGAGAGGTGGATGAGTGGTTGAAGTCGCACGCCTGGAAAGCGTGTGGCATACGTGAATAGCGTATCGAGGGTTCGAATCCTTCCTCTCCGCCAGATGAAAAGAAATCCCGTATCAATCAGGGTGGTTTTGATTGGTGTGGGATGTGTCAACGGCTGTCAGGAAAACGGCAGCCTGAAAAACGGTGTGTGTGTTTGTGCCTTTTGCTTAATTTTTGCCGTTTCGGCTCGAATTTGAAAAGCAAAACCGGGCTAAATCCGGCTAGGGTGCAATCTCATGCTATTTACAATGGTTTACATCTGTCTCTTTATTTAAGACGGTTTAATTAAGGGGCGGCATTTTCGTTAAATTGACCGCTATTTGTTTTTACATCAAAGCGAGCGAAACGGTTTTTCAGGCTGCCTGAAAACCGTTTCGCTAAATTTAAATTTTGTTGTAGCCCCTTGTGTTTTGCACTTTTAGGAAGAAAGCTATGAATAAGGTTTATAAAAGTTGTTTGGAGCGATGCCGCCAATGCATGGGTGGCCGTATCCGAAATCAGTACCGCCCATGGTAAATCCAAATCAAGCAAAACCATTGCTGTAGCGGTGGCTGCTGTGGGTATGATGCTCCGTCTGCTGCTGTGCAGGCCGCCGGATTAACGTGGGGGACTGGTGCTGTCGCAGCAGATGATGAGGCAATTGCCATGGGTAATAACAGTGATGCAAAGACTAATTACACAATAGTTTTGGGTAGTGGTGCCAAAAACAAATCAAATGGCGAGTCTGCTGTTGTTATTGGGCATGGTGCTGAAGCTACTAGCGCTGCTAATCCAAATACAGCGAAAAACACAATGGGGCAGCAGGTGGTGGTCGGTGAGGCTAGTGTGGCAACAACCAGTCTGTTGCGCTTGGTGCACAAGTATATGCAACAGGTCAGTCGTCTATTGCAATTGGTGGTGATGATCTAGGTAATAATGACAGTAAAACGTCTGCCGGGAAATATAGTGGTGCCCAAAGATTGGCGCAATTATGCCGGCCAGCCGATTACTGTAGAAGGTGTTTCAACTAAAGATGCTTCGGATCCGGGCCATCGGCTTTACCAACACAACGGCCAGTGGTCGTGGCTCTGTTGCCATTGGACATATGAGCCAATCAACAGGCAAAGCATCTTTTGGCTTTTTGGCGCGGATTCCACGCAGAAGCGGATGGTGCCATTGCCGTGGGTATGGTATCGCAAGCGAAAAGGTCCCGCTGCGGTTGCCATCGGGGTGGGCGCAGAGGCGCAAAAACTACATGCGACAGCAATTGGTTTAAAAAGCGATTGCTTCGGGTGATAGAAATATTGCAGTGGCGATTCTACGAAATCTGATGCTTTACGCACTATTGCAATGGGCTGGAAAAGCAGATGCATCAGGCGCTGATGCTGATGAAAACCATTGCTGTGGCGTTGATTCTGTATCAAGAGGGCGTCAAAGCGTGGCGCTAGGTTCTGCAACAGCAGCAATCGGCAACCAATCAACAGCCATTGGTAATAACAGTATCGCCAGAGGTAATTCTTCTATTTGCGATTGGTGGGGATGATTTAAATAAAGTTTCCCAGAGATGCTGGAAATTGGAACCAATCAGCGACAGCACTTAAATACAAACAATTAACAGGGCGATGATTTGATTCAAGACCCTGTTAATAAGCGATATATCTCTACTGAGGCAGGCAATGCTGCAGTGGCTTTGGGTGTGCAATCTTTGCTAAGGGCGATTTGGCCACTACCGTGGGTACGCGTTCATCAGCAAATGAGGCGGCAACCGTTGCGCTTGGCGCGCGCGGACGCATGCATCCAAGGAAAACTCTGTGGCATTGGGTGCGGGCAGTCTAACCGCTACAAACGCTACTGATGTGGCCATCAGCCACAATTGGTGCAATCACCTGACGGTGGTGGGACTAGCCCGTTTGCTGGTAGCGGCAATGTGGTTGCCGGTGACCAAGTTTCAGTTGGTGCGGCCGGTTTCGAACGTCAAATTAAACACGTTGCACCTGGTGCCAGTACCGATACCAGTACTGATGCTGATTAACGGTAGCCAGTTGTTCTATGGCGCAAAGGTTTACAAAGAACAAATTACAGCTGCTGGCGGTAATGGCATTCACTCTATCATGTGAATGGCGCAAAGTACTGATAATAACTATAATAATGATGGTGCGACCGACAGCAAAGCCTTGGCAGCAGGGATTAACGCTAAAGCGGCTGGCGCTAGCTCTGTTGCGGTTGGTAGCGCTGAAGTTGCAGCAAAATCTGTTGTTGGTCGGTCAAATTCCGAGGGTGCGGTTGCAATTGGTGATTCTGCTTATGCAGCGGGTCGTCAAGCAGTTACTCTTGGCGCTAGCCGTGCGGAAGAGGAGCAGGCGGTAGCCATCGGTTCTAATGCACGTTCTAGTGGTAAAGCCTCTACGGCTATTGGTGCTGCTGCAGTGGCTTCTCAAGAAGAAATAATATCTCTATTGGTTCCAGTGCCAATACTGCGGATAATAATAGTTAGCAGCCATTGGTGCAAATAGTTCTACCGTTGTAGCAGCAGCAGGTTCAGTAGCATTGGGTCATAGCTCTCAGGCTACTCGTGCCGCTATCGATGCGACTAAAGCAGTTTCAGGCAATGCACCACCGTGGCTAACAATCAGGTTGTATGCACTTGCGTCAGCTTCAATGTTGACCAAAACAATATTACGGCAACAGTAAAAGGAGAGTTGGAGTGCGAGTATCAGTAGGTACGCAGAATGCTACTCGTCAAATCATTAATGTGGCTGCTCGGGTACGCGGAAGATTCTGACGCGGTGAACGTTGCTCAATTTGAAAGCTCATAGCGAATCAGATTACTACTCAAGCCGTAGCGACCACTCCGTTGACCGTAGCCAACGACGGCAAAGTGTACTCCACCGGCTGCTGCCGACGCGGGCAAACTGGCCACAGCGGGTGATATTGCCACGCCATCAACAATAGCGGCTTCCAAGCCACTGCCGGCGGCAGACTGGCTAGCGGTACTACGGCCACTGCCACTACCGTTAAACCCGGCCAAAAAGTTACCTTTGCTGCCGGTAACGTTTTGACAGTGAAACAGGATAGTGGACGGCACCAGCGGTGACCAAACCTACACCTACGCTTTGGATGCCCAAACCGTAGTGCAGAATGCCCAAACTCCGGTGGTATACACCGATGCCAACGGCAACAAAGGTATACAAAACACACGGATGGCAACTTTACGATGCACCTGACGGCGCAGGTAACAAGTAGCCGCCGGCGACGTGATTGCCAGCATGCAGAATGCAGCAGGCGATCACCACTGCGCCGACCACATTGGCTAACGTGAAGGGCAATCTTGCCGATACGAGCAATGCCACCGGCAATCCGAACGGTAACGATCGTGCCCTGGCAGCGCAGGTAACAAAGGCAACAACGCCGCCACCGTTAACGACGTATTGAACGCAGGCTTTTAACGCTACAAGGCAATGGCGTAGTCAAAGACTTTCGTTACTCACGGCGACACCATCAACTTTGTTAATGGACAGGTACGGTAGCTAATGTAACCAGCACCAATGGCGTAAACCGAAGTGAAATTTGACACTCCATTGAGCTATGCTGATGCCTGAGCAACAACACCACAACGCCAAGCAATGCCGTAAATCTGGTGGTGGCGATCCAAACAAACCCGTTACCTTGGGCAATGTTGCCGAAGGGTGCAAAGACACCGATGCCGTTAACGTGGCACAGCTGAATGCAGCCAAAACCAAAAGTTCGGGCTGCCGATAACAGCCAGTAACCGTAACGGGCACGGGTTCCAGCACCGACCCATACAAAGTAGGTGTGGAACACCGTTACCCTGACTGCACCAGCCACAGGCACAGATGCAGGCAAAAGTAACCGTTCCTACTGGTGCTGATGCAGGCAAACTGGTAACCGCAGGCGACATTGCCAACGCCACCATCAGCAACAGCGGCTTTAAAGCTACTGCGGGTGGTAACACCACAGGCGCAGCGCCTACCGAGCAGCTGATTAAAACGCAGGCGAGCACCTTGACCTTGAAAGCAGGCGATGGTTTGACCGTAGAACAAAGCGGCAGCACGTTTTACTTACGCTTTGAATGCACAGCAAATTACCCAAAACGCGCAAACCCCAGTGGTGTACACCAAAGCCGATGGCAGCAAAAGTGTACCTAAACATACAGATGGCAGCTTCTACGACCAACCTAATGGTGCGGGCACACAAGTGCAGCTGCGGGTGATGTCATCGCTTCTATGAACGCGGGCGAGTAACACCCACATCTACGCCACACCACCTTGGCAAACGTGAAGAGCAATTTGGCTGATGCTGCTGCTGCGACAAGCTAACCCAGCCAATAACAGCCGTACGTTTCGCGAGCAAAAGGCAATGAATGCCGCTACTGTAAACGATGTGCTGAACGCAGGCTTTAACGTGACAAGGCAGTAGCGTAGCCAAAGACTTTGTTACTCACGGCGACACCATCAACTTTGTTAATGGACAAGGTACAGTAGCCAATGTAACCAGCACCAATGGCGTAACCGAAGTGAAATTTGACACTCCATTTGAGCTATGCTGATGCCACAGGCAACAACACACAACGCCACGCAATGCTAAAAATCTGGTGGGTAGCGATCCAAGCAAAACCCGTTACCTTGGGCAATGTTGCCGAAGGGTGAAAGACACCGATGCGGTCAACCTCGGCCAGCTGAAGGCTTCGCAAACCAAAGTTGTTGCAGGCACCAATATCGCTTCTGTTGATGACCATGATGCTCCGCCACCAACACCTACACCGTCAATGCCAAAGGCAGCGAGACCAGCGGTGTGGATGACGAGACCGTGGTAACGGCTACTCCCGATGCCACCACCAGCGTACCAGCTACAAAGTCGGTTTGGCAGACAAAGTTAAAGACGACACATCAGGCGTTGATGCCAAAGAATGCGAGTGAGACAACAAAGGTCTGAAGCCTTTACCGCCGATAACGGCGACACCGGTGTGAGCTGGGCGACAGCGTGGCCATTAAAGGCGACGAAGTATCGTTGCAGCGCCGATGCCCGGCAGCATCAGCGTGCGTCTGGCCGATGGCGACTGAATATCGGCCCGAGCACTGGTGGCAACCCGTTACCATCAACGGCAGCACCGGCACCGATTGGCGGACTGACCAACAAAACCTGGGATCCGAACAGCATCACCAGCGGCCGGGCGGCGACCGAAGACCAGCTGAAACTGGTGGCCTGACCAGAGCGAGGCCAGAAAGGCAGCTTCACGCCTGACAGCCCAAGGAGCCAACGGCTCTACCAGTGAGACGGTTCCGCGGCCCGACCTGAACAGCACCGTACGAGTAACATTGTTGTCAGCAAAACTGCCAGCGACAACAGCGTTACCTTCAGCCTGACCAGACCTGAGGCGAGACGGCCTGACCATCAGCAACGGGTGGTCCGGTAATCAACGGCAGCAACGGCATCAACATGGGTGACAAGAAAATCACCAATGTGGCTGACGGCGATGTTACTGCCACCAACAAAAGATGCGGTTAACGGTAGCAGTTGTATGCTGTTCCAGCAAGGAAGCTTGCAAAAACACTGCAATACCGTGAAAGCCGGCAATGTGCGTACCGCCGTTACCGGGCTCCCAATGCCAACGGCGGCGCGAGTCACTATCAATGCTGAAGATCGGTGGTGAGGCGGTGTGAACGATGAAACCGTGGTAACCGCGACCAACGATCCCACAACCAACACTACACCTACAATGTTGGTTTGGCAGACAAAGTTAAGGCGACGACATCAAAAGGCGTTGATGCCAAAAGGGTGCAGTAGACAACAAAAGGTCTGACGCGCACACCGCCGATAACGGCGACACCGGTGTGAGCTGGGCGACAGCGTGGCCGTGCAAAGGCGACAGAAACACTCGTTACCAGCGCCGATGCGCAGCATCAACATGCGTCTGGCCGATGTGCTGAATATCGGTCCGAGCACTGGCGGCAACCCCGTTACCATCAACGGCTTTCTCGGCACCATTGGCGGACTGACCAACAAACCTGGGATCGAACAGCATCACCAGCGGTCAGGCGGCGACCGAAGACCAGCTGAAAGAACTGGTAGCCGATCCAGGCAAGCCAAAAACGCAGCTTCACGCTGACCGCCCAAAGGAGCCAACGGTTCTACCGTGGAGACGGTTCCACTGTTGACCTGAACAACACCGGCGGCAACATTGTGGTTATGCAAAGTCCAGCAATAACAACGTTACCTTCCAGCCCTGGCCAAAGACCTGACAGGCCGACAGCCCTGGACCATCAACAACGGCGGTCCGGTAATCAACGGCGACGGCGGCATCAACATGGGTGGTAAGAAAATCACCGGTGCAGCTGATGGCGATGTTGCTGCCACCAGCAAAGATGCGGTTAACGGCGGCCAGTTGTACGCTGTTCAGCAGGAGGCGCGAAAAACGCAATACCAGCGAAAGCCGGCAATAACGTTACTGCCGTGCGAGGGCTCCCAATGCCAACGGCGGCACCGGGCTACCATCAGCGCTGAAAAATCGGTGGTGAGCGGTGTGAACGATGAGCAATACACAACTTC
>BNJV01002447.1_pt1 | contig 45683 bp, 49 predicted proteins | sample 8540591 | NCBI WGS metagenome assembly BNJV01 (sample SAMD00202457, study PRJDB9452) | human saliva metagenome | host: Homo sapiens
GGAATTCATCTCTTGTCAAAAGAAATATTCCCTTCCATAGACTTCACCTTCTCTTGGTGCTCTTGATGTCGCTGATATGAGAGTGCATGAGTCCTCTTCTGCCACCAAGCTTCTTAACTATAGTTCCCTTACTACTCCTGAAAATCCTGAGATTACAGAAAAGCACCTAACTTTTTCATACTCTTATTCCTTTATATAACGTAATTTTAGGGGCAAGTATTTACTACACAATTATCATCTTCTGATATTCATTCTAGAATTTCTAAAGGCTTTACTTTACAAGTTCTTGCATATTTATAATCCTACTTTTTGTATCATATAATTATTTCTAATCCTTTTTCATTCGCCCAGTCAAGTGCTCCATTTTACAGCCCTCTTCCAGCCTTTTTAGCTTGCTCTCTCTTTTCCTCTTCCATCTGAGGCTCAAAGAGCCTGCCTAGCTACCAGTCTTATCTCTTCTTTATTTTCATAATAGCCTGTTGCCAGTCCTGCAAGAGTATGCAGCCCCCAAAGGGCAGTTGTCTCCACGCGCCAGGCCTCCTCACGCAGGTATCCATAATATCTGCCTGAAACTGCATAAGGAGTTGTTGGCAGAGCACCTCCATCACATAGCCCCTTAATCTTACACTTTCGCATCCTCCTCCATGGCCTAAATACATCATGCTGACTGATAGGCTATGGACTCGAGTGACTCTATATAAGATGCTCCTTTGAGGTTCCTCTTGTAAGACCAAACACTGTCCCCTGGCATATTGATTCCAGTAAGGTGCACCCATACCTGTAAATGCGGAACTCCATGTACTCCGTCTAGCATCTTCAACTTCTAGGCATAGTCCTCTAGACTGAGTCAGAGTCCTAATCATCCTAAGACCCGTCTCTAAGCCACTGGATAGATAGCACCTGCCACGAATACACCTTGCCCTCAAGGGCGTATTCTGCCTTGTCCACCTGTGCTGGCTGCTATGGTTGTAAAGCAGTCCTGCCTTTTCTTTGAGCTTATGCCTCACTTCCCGTATTCATAAGGATGAAGCTTCCCGTACCAAAGTGTCTTCCCATCTCCTTTTTCAAAGCAGCACTGACCAAAAGGGCACGCCTGCTGGTCTCCCAGCAGCACCAGCTATGAGGTACTGCCTCCAAAGAGGAGCTTGACTTTGCTCTCCGTATATGTATGGAGCTTGGCTTTACCTCAGGAGCATATTTTTCAGGAATATCAAATATCTTAAGTGTTTCCTTATCCCATTCAGTTTATGTATGTTATAAAAACATGGTCCTTGAAGCATTGCTATAGTCAGTTACGTGTACCTTTTTGCCTGTAAGAGTTCCAGATAAGCCGAGGTATCAACTGTGCCAAGAGGGCTTACCCTCCTTCAGCCTTTTTGCTCTGCACCCTTTACATTGTCAAGTATCCAGGCTATCTTTGCTCGCTGAAAAATACGCATCAGGAATGAGGACCTGTAGCCTCTCTGATCATATAGTCTCCATAGCCTTTTCTTACCACCTCGTCTATCACTTATGCTGCTGTACGCCTGCACTGCCATACTGCTATGGCATTGTACACAAGCTCACACTGTTTCCTTATCCCAGACTACAGTTGTCTCCCTTTGATTGGTAGTACCCTATTGCTTCAATGTCTTCACAGCCTGCACCTATATTGGCCATAGCTTCTATAGCTGTAGCAAACTGTGATGACCAGATTTCCCTCGGGTTATGTCTCCCACAGGTCCGGCTGCAGATATATCTGCGTAAACTCCTTTTTGTGCACTGGTATACTATATTTTCCACCCTTGTCAAATAGTATACTCCTTGAACTTGTTGTCCCCTGGTCTAGTGCCATCAAATACTTCCCCATAATACCTCCTTAGCTTAGCTGCCACCTGGCCTTACTTCCGTTTTTCATCCTTTGTTACTATCAGCTGTTCTTCTATCTCACTGCTTTAATTCATTGACTATAGGAAATAATTCCTATAAGCTTTGAGCCTCCTGCCATGTTTTTGAGGATTTTACAGCCTCGTTTCTCTGCATTTATTATCAAGGGTGCCAAAGCCTTCATCACTAAACATCATGTCAAGGCGTACCAGCGCCGCTTCTTGCCTGTATCTGGTCTGACCATACCTAGGGCAGGGAGAGGCTGCCTGAAATGACTCTCCGCCTGAAAAGCGTCCCTCATCCCTGCTTTTACCTGTTATATATGGTATACCATAAGGTCTAGTCCTTTGTTAGTACCCTGACCTGCTTTCTCTATCTCATAGGTCCTAAGCTCAAACTGTCCTCCTGTCATAGAGGCTAAATCTCTTGTTGGCAGATATGAGAATCTTCTCAAGATACTGTCTTTGCACAAAAGGTCTCTATGTCCATCCTCGCTTTGGTACATTGCCAGAAAGCTTTGAGTAGAGATCATTTATAATTCCATACTCCCTGCCGCTTCTCCCCTGCCGTTTAGCGAGCATTAGCTGCTTCGAGATTTCACTGTCAGTCCTGTAGTCAGCCATATCTCTTCAACTCTGTATGGAGAGATTATATGCCTCATCCGCCACAGCAAAGTCCTTCTCTAAGCTTTGGGTATCAGGTTTTTCCTTATCCTTTTACAGCCTCCTTGAGGTTTGTGACCATACCGAGCGCCTTCATATTGCCCTCGTAGGCATTTATTTCATTTGAAATCTCTCCTATCGCTTTTTCATGCTCATTTACAAGGAGACCACCTTTTCCTCAGAGATGCCAAACCGTGACAGAGAGCTTTTCATGAGTCTTCCCTCTTAGCCTGACTACTATAGAAGATTAAGCGCAGTCTGTCTCAAGCTTCAGCGATAAGGGTTTTCCGTCCTTTCTTTTAAGCTCTTTTGGGCCTCGCTCTTCTCCTCTCCTCTTTAGCGTGGCTCTCAGCCCTTAGCCCTATCTTTCATCCTCAGCCTTTTTAGCTGCCAGCCTCCTCTTTACTCTTAAATGTCGGTCCCAATTCAATCTCCTTTATAAGGGATATAAGGCCTCGCAACCTCCTTAGCTGTCTCACTTTCTCTTTTCCTTTGCAGCTTCTTCTTCTTTCAGAAGGATTTTCTTTTCTTCAGCTGTAGGCTTCTCCTCTATAAGCTTTGATTCCTTACTTAGCATTTACTTCACCCTGCTCTTTGAGAAGCTTCACGAAAATACCTCAAGTTCAGCCTTAAGCTCATTAAGCTCTTCTTCCTAAGGCCTGGCGTCGGTAAATAGCTCCTCGTTTACAAGACTAATCAGCTTTTCTTTGTCAGCTCTTAAAATGCTCTTCCTTCTCACCGTCCTACAGTCTTAGAAGTTTCATATTCTAAAGCCTTGTGTTTACACTGTCTTTTAGCTTTGATACCCTTTCTTCAAGCCTCTCAAGTATCCTCTTCTTATCTCCTCCTGTCCCTTAGGAAGTAAGCAGGGTGAAGGATGAGAGGGAACCACACACAGGGCCAAGGCTCCCCTCCTTGAGGAGGTCTCTTGCAAGCAGGCCTGCCCTAAGCTCATAAAACAGCCTCCTCTTGGGGATTAGTTCATCCTCAGCCTCCTTAAATCTAAAGCTCATCCTCATAGGCTAGCCTTTAATGTATTTAACTTTTCTTTTTCATTTTTAGACTATCTAAAAGCCCTCTATCAGGCTATTTAGTTCACTAAGAACCTTGGCAAAGAGTCCTCATGATCTCAGCCACTAGCCCTCTCAAGACTTGGCACCTCCTTTAGAGCCTCAGTCCAGGATTTTTCAAGGCTCTCAAATTCTACAAACCTCTTCTTGCTTCCTCCACACACTTGCCTAACTTCTCTTCCCTCAGCCTCTTTAATCCCCTTTTCTCTCTTCTTCTCTTTAAAGGCTCTTAAAATTGCTCTAAAACTGCCCTTACCTTTTCAGATACTGTATTAAATCTTTTACCTACTGCTGTAGATAATTCTTCTAGCCTTCTTCTCAGCTAGCTTATATTCTCAAAGGCAGGGAGTAGTTCGAGGCAGCTTTTCTTTGTTTTATCTCAGTTCGTTTACTGCAGTTTTGATAGGTTTTCTCAGACTCCTTAAAAAGCCTGCACAAAGGGACTTGTGCTTCATGGCAGCCTCTATCTCCTTAACCAGACTAACCTTCTTCGGGATACTCCTCTTTTTAGCCTCAGTCCTCTTACCTCAGTCTCAGCCCTACAGACTTTCAAAGAAGCCCAAAAGCTGCCTGCCCTCAGTTGAGCTCCCTGTTTATCTTATCTCTTGTTTAAGAGGCCTCTTGCTCTTCTTTTTCTTTATGTTCAGGATGCATACTCAGAGTATCAAGAGCGCTTAAGCTCCCGTCCTCGCCTTTTCTCAATGTCGGTGATATCAACATCCTTTTTCATATCAGCAGAAAGGTATACTCCCCTATAACGCGCAGGGACTCTGATCCGCAATCAGCAGTTCGCACTGGGCTATAGTCACTCGCTCAGCCTTCTACAGCATCGCTTCTAAGCTTTTAACTGCGCAGTCAGTTCTTTATATATCTCTGTGCCAAAGAGTTTTTCTGAAATACTGCCTGCATATCATCTCTCAGCACCTCCATAAATTCGCCTGTGCTATCATCAGAGACCTGCATGACTGACTCTTTGTTAGCCCCACTATCTCTTCTATCTTTAGCATTGGTTTCTTTTGCAGGTTTTGAGACTTCACTCCCCATCAGCAGTAGAAAGCGATACCTTTTCCTTTCTCATCCTGTAAAGCCCTCGCTTCCTCTCTTGTAAGGCCTCTTGATGCCTTGGTATCCTCTTAACATATTCTTCCTCAACTTCCAAGTCTTTTCAGTAAGGTGAAGTTCTACAAAGGGTTCACTTACAAAGTCTGTAAATAGCTCTGAGCTCCTCTCAGACTTCTTGTATTGCCCGACTTCCCTCCAAGAGGGCAAAGACAATGGCATCGAAAGATGGTGGTGCTTGCCTGCACCACGTCTCATAATTAGAGCAAATTCTGACAGGGCTTAGTGAAGTCTATCTCAATCTTCTTTCCCGTAGAACCAAAGCCTGCATACCTTAACTTTTTAGGCCTCATAGACTACACCCCTTTAAGCCGTTTATTATCTCGGCGGGTGACTTTCTCTTCTTCCAGATTCATGCTCAGTAGAATGCTCTGCAGTTATCTATCTCCTTAGTTCGTGCAGATCTCAGTTAGACTACCTGTTTCACCTTCTTCTGACGCTCCTTCCTTATCTCTAAGGGTTTGGAAATCTCTCCCTTATTCTGTCAGCTGCGTCTACATCTGTAGTATCATCCTCAGTTAAAATGACCGTTCACATAGTCCTCAGAGCCCATCATTAGCACTTCTTCAAGCCTTCCTCTACACTTGATATTTCTAGAGCAAGCGGAAGAACCTCAGTGTTTATCCTGCCTTTTTCGAGCATTTCCACCATATGCCCTTTTCCTGTCCTGCCTCACTTACAGAGCAGGCAGGGGAATACCACGTATCTGTGGCGGTCTCCTATCGACTTCCAAAGGCTTATGTATGTGGCAGCAGGGCTGAATAGTCATAATCTTCAGAAATGTCAGCATCTACAGGTCTATGTTTTCACCCTCGACTAATCTCAGAGTCCATCTCTCCACCTCCTCAGGGATTCTTCCCAGGGAGTAGTACGATGGCTGACTCAGTACATTTCTTTCATCATCTAGTCTCCCTCTCAATAAGCCTATGAAGAGCCTCGTTATAGGGAGAGTTCTTTTCATTTCATCAGACCGAATACATACGAGACGGGCGCACAAGGAGAGAAGATAAAGTTTACCTTCCGTATTCATCCTCAAGTACCACCTTTTTCCAATATGTTCATCTGCCTTCTTGGGCGGGCCTATAAGGTGCAGGTTGTGCCTGAAAGCACCTTCCTGAGACTGATTGAGTACGTCTGCGCCTTTCGTGATTTTCTCACTGATAACATAATATGCATCTTTCGGCGCGCTCTGCAGCTAACTTCGATATGAAGCCGTCAAATGTCTCAATCGCATCAGAGCTGCACTGCGTTGTTGTGCACGTCCTCGCATGACTATGGCATCGGAGGCTGTCTCTAGCTTTACTTTTACTCTCATCTAAGGCCGCCAGCTGGTGCTTCACTCGGGTCTTATTCATAAGTTTATATGTGAAGATCTGAAATGTGGAAAAATCTATTTATACCCCCAAATCAATATTGTGATTGTTTGCTTGCTTGACATAATGGCAAATATTAGTCCAGCAATTTGTGACTTCGATGGTGTCTAAGTTAAATCCTAATTGGTGCTGTGTTGTTGTTGTTAATTAATAAGCTAGTCTCAACAGCCATACTTGCCTTGTTGTTTATCATAAGTCGCAAAGTTCAGTTAGTTTTTTGCATATTTTTTTTTTTATTATTTGAGTTATGTTTATCAATCAATTTGCTTTCCTCAATTTTACAATTTTTATCTTGTGTATAGAGATTGAAAATAATTTTTTTGTTCTTATATTACTTATTATCGGAATGTGTTTCTCATGGTTCAGTTATAATGTGTTTTGTGTTTCAAAGCTATCTTTGAAATCATGAAATTCATATTATACTCATATGCAGATTTTATTTTATTTTTTGCTGAGTTTTGTGCTAAAAAATAACTAAGACATAGTGTCTCCCTATTTGATTGATGTGCGGTTACCTCTCACCACCCTTTTCTCTAAATCCACCTATTATTCCGACCCTGTCCCGTCTTCTATAGCTCTTTTTGCCTGTCGTCAGGGCATAAGGCAAAGGGCCTGGGCATTCTCCTTTAGAGTTCACTACCCTAAAGCGGGGATGATATCTGGTTCAGGTTCTTGTGGGGGCGTTACCTGCTGCCTTGCCATCTTCCTATCTCCGGCAAGCTCTGCTGCGGCCGTGGGGGTGCCACCCTTCCCTTAGGTATCTGTTTTACAGCCTCATATACGCTTAGTCGGGAATCTTGTTATTATGGCATAGCTTTCCAGCTGTCATCTTCTTTATATCCTTTTCAGGATGAGCCGTCTATGTAAATGGTATTCCAATTTCTTATTTGATGCCAGCCTGCTATCCACTGACTTAAGGCATTTCTTAAAAGTCCCTTCACTCGGAACTTTACATTGAATTTATGAAGCCTTCTCTTTCATATATCAAAGGCTTTTGCTGTCTTCTCTGATTAACTGCTGGTTGTATCCTTGAGGGCATTTCCTTATGTGTGTCGGAAATGCGATCCTAAAGACAAGGCCTTCTCTGGTTTTCATCCTCTTGTATTTCCTTTTGGTTGAACTTAAATATCTTTCTTGCCACCTCATAGCTTTAGGTGTATCTTTCTTCCACCCTTGCCAGGCATTATGTGGCGCCAAGGAGGTATGCATCATTACAGTTCTCTTAGGGTTCTTTGTCTTTAAGATATCTCAGATTTCCTTTTTTCTTTAAAGGTTCTCAGGCTTGCAAGACTTGATGAAATACGGTACATAGTCATCATCATATGAGTGGTTGATGTATATTTCTTTAGCTTGCTCTTTATCTTAGACAAATCAGTGTGAGCTATGAGTATCTTGTTATCTTAATCTGCTGGTCTATCCTGCTTATCAGTAGTTTTTCATTGGGCTGGTCATCTCTTCCTATGAAATACCTGTGAGGTCAACATCCATATAGTATAGTCTTTACGAAGGAAGGGATAATATACAAATATATTACATAGAAGGTATGCTCAGGAAGCTAAGTCCTATCTCCTTAAGAGTGCTGTTCTGTGTGAATACAGGTGCAGTATGTACTGGGAATTCCTTATCTGCTGCATCGGACCATGTAAGGACTGTTCTCAGGGAAGGCGGTTGGTGTATCCCATTGTACTTGGTTCACAGCCTACCTTCTTCTCATAGTTTGCAGATAAGCATATGAGTCTTGTTTTCCCTTCCTGGTGCATGGTCATAACCTTTGCAAGGCATCTGTATCTACCAGTCGTAGGTGTCACCTTAAAATACACCTGTGGCGTTAAGTAAGCCTGTATTTTAGCCTGTCCGTGTCACCGTTCTCTGATGGAATGGCCTTTACTGCCAGGGAACTTTTTCTGTTTCCTTAGCTATCTAGTGTTTACTTTGAACCATCGTCAACCACTATAGTTTCTATCTTCCCTCCTGTAAGCAGGGTTTCAATGGCTTTGGCTCATATGTTCTGCTGAATTAGCGGGTATTGCAACATAATACTTTCATTATACCATCCTTTCACAAACTCTATGGCTTTTCTGTAGTTGCATCCATATTGGTAGTATGCTCTGCAGTCTTTCAGAGATGTAGATTCTTATATTCTTTGAAGATTTTCATTTTTCATAAAGGCATTATTATCATCATTTGAGATAGCGTGATAAGGCAAAGTTCGTATCGGTTGCGAAATTCAGGGTGATATTCCTTCATTGTGTCGTTCCCTTTGCATTCTGCAGTCATCTTCTTAAGTTCTGGTTGTATTCTCGTGTGGTCCTCATCAACGGTATAGTTTACTGCTTCAGGCTGGAAGGAATCTGCATCGTGGTAGCTCAAGTCAAACGCTTACTGACCTGTAAGGCAGGGCACTAAAGCACCTATCAAAACTTACCAGTCATTCCGCGTAAATATCACATCTCACAGTCAAACTCGCTTGCATTCAAAGAAAATCTTGCCTTCTTCAAGCTACAGGCGGTCCTTTTGCTAAGATCTGAAGCCTTGTCTCCAATAATGGGGTGGCGAGCATTTTCTTAGCTCAGTGTAGCCATCCTTTGGCATTTGCGCTGGTACACTCATCTGTGATAACCGTCGTCTTTTTCGGGTGAGGATGACAGGAACTACTTTACCCGTAACTGCAGGATGTCTCAGGGAACTCGGCTTCCTCCACTGCTTACCACCATGTGTGTTCACAAAGATATTTTCGTGCACATAGTCAGTAAGCTCTCTAATCTCCCTCATCCTCATTTTCTGACGACTTGGAGGATAGGGCAGCATGCCTCCCTACCGTAGGTGCTTATCAGCTTGTCTATGAGGCTCTCCGCCTTTTTCCTTATGCATATACTAACCTGTATGCTGTGAGTGAGCAGGATGGGTATGTACCTGCCATATACATTGCTGGCAACGCGATGATAGGCGGCCACCTGGTAAAGCTGACCAAAGTCGCGAGACCTCGCTGCTTTTGAGTAATGGAAAATATGCAGGGACCGTAGGTATGTATAAAGCCTCCGCATGCTCATCAACCTCGTCAAGGCATTCCCGCCTATATGGTCTCTCTCTTCAATAACCAGTACCTTTTGCCGGCTCTCTGCATCTTTCTTGCGGACCGCCGCTCCTGCAAAGCCGCTCCTACAATTATTATCATATCCTTACGCGCAACCTCCCTGGTTCGATTGCCGATATATAGACGTGCCTGCTGCAGCGTGAACATTTTCTACAGCTTCCTTTCGCTCCATCTGGCATCTTCTTGCACGTCTTTACATTCATTTATCTCGTCCAATCTTGCAAAGGTGTATAGGCAGTAAGGGTGCTGCTGTCTGCCATCCTGCATCGGCGATCACGGGGCTTCAACGCCCGAGCGGTACGCAGTACTGGGATGTTGTCAGGAGTCAACTCCGTGTCCAGATGATGATGTTGTTCAGACTGAGACCTAAGGATTATCATAATAGTTCCCTTTTTGTACCCCAAATCCTCGTAGAAATATATGTTCCTTTTGCTGTGAGAAGGCCTTACTTGTGCCGGAATGTGCGCTGTCATCCTCCTCGCCGGCATGGTCCACATCACATCCTTCGGCCTTTGCAGATGCACTGACTCTTCCACGCTCCCAGATACGAGATTACCCACAATGTCAGGCACGTATGCTCATGCCTCGTCAGCCACCTTTATCATATCTGCTGCCCATAGGAAGAAGCACTAAAAGTCTCCTGCAACGTTGGCAAAGTGTTTCTCCTGTGCTTCCTTTCTCCGTTTTCTCGAAAGCCTATATGGTAAGGTCTCTGGTGACTAACGGTGTTTAAACAGATCTGCTGACAGGAGATCTTCTCAAGCTTTTAGTCCATAAAAGGCAGGTGTGAGATGTACTCTGTTAAATATTTATCAGTTCTTCAGCCGTACCACCATTGGCACCAGTGTTTGGCTTATCTATATTGTTTAGAATGTGGTCTGTCTTTGTCCTAACAAGCTTACCCGCCCTGCTTGTATCGCTTTCGAGCTCTATGGTGTCATTTACTATATTGATGCCTGTTCCATGAACACTTCTCTCTCGTAGTCTTTCGTGTTTCTGCCGAGATGCATCCGATATGATTAGCTTCTGTAAGGAATGTTGATGATACCGTCTTTTCCGTTTACAATGTCTAACTTTTGTCAGGCTACACCATATACAAAAGTTACCTTTTATACAGAGACTCGAGGAGGCTAAGCAGCGTCTTGTCCCCAGCATGTATCTCCAGTTCTGCTGTTCACGAGTCTCAAGGTCCATAATAACCAAAGCTTCACTTAAGCTTTGTGGCATCCTGTGGTTTCCTGCCATACTATGCTTTGGTTGTTCTCCGAGGGCGAGATATGAGCCGCGACCTATATTCTCGGCAAGGACAGAGGTTTTCCTCTTTGTCAGACTGTGCGAGGCCATCTTATCATAGAGTGAAAAATAGAAAAACTGCTCCGTGCTTACAAAAGCTGAGTGCTGATGTCACCTCACTTCAAAGAACTGTGCGAGCAGGCTTACGGGTATATATGCCTGCTCCTCAATCACTAACCATCAGCCCTTGGAATACTTATAACAGAACTTCATGCCTCGTTCTTTCCTTCATATACGCCTCGATTCCTTCATCGTGCGTCTACTATGAGTGTAAGTCTCCAAGTTATCTTCCATTCTAAGCACCCTTAGCAGCATGATTGTCGCTTAATGAGTTCTTTTCATCCAAGAAGTCATCACCAAAACGAAAAACTCTCTTCATCTTATTATTTTTCGTTTCCTTAGTACCAGAGTCTCTCTCTCAAATGCACTATATTCTTTTTGGCATCCATCTTGTGAAAATCAACATCAGGATTAGCTGTGATGCCAAACTTTAGCTGGCTCCTTGCCACAGAGGTCTTTTTCAGGGTTTGCTGATTTTCTTCCACATCTCTTTCAAATGCCAGTAAATACGTAACCTTCTCTACTTTTTACCCTGTAGTATTCCTTTATAGGTAATTTGGAACCTCTCCAGCTGTCTTTGCAATGTACTTATACACCAGCCCCGTGATGTTCTCCGGGTTCTCAGTGAGCTGTAACTACCGGCTCTGTAAGCCCGTTCAACTACAAGCTTCCCCCAGGTCACAGTCTCGTAAGAGAATGGATGTTAACACGAGCATAGCTCATATTATCCATACTTGCATTGGTTTGAAGATACGGCTTTATCGCTTTTTCATCAGCCTTACTAAAGGGCGGCATTCGAAAATTTTTCTGCAAAGCTGTAATTATCAATCAGCTGACTGTCTCCTCTTGTAAACTTAATGGTAGTAAAGAAGATAAACTTTCTGCCATCCTCATTAATAAGCCTTAATTTGAGGGCAAACTCAGTATCCTTTTGACAGCTGTGAATCAAGCCTTATAGACATCTTTCTCTTGCCCTCTTCATCTATCTCAGGTTTTCATTTCGCCGTTTGCTATAACAATGTTGTCTATCTTGTCTTTTACCTCATACTCTACCCTGACAATACTGTTATTATAGTCATTGATTAAAAAGTCTATGCTTTATTATTCTCAAGCGGTGTAATCTCCTGCCTTACTCCAAGCTTCATCAATCTCCTGCCCATAACCATGCAGGAGGTTAATCTTTTATCCCTCTTAGCATATACTTTAGTAAAGGCTGCGGCAGACATCTCAGTTGTCTCCGTCCTCTCGAATAAGAAGGTCTCCTTTATATGCTTATAAAATACCCCGCAGACAGTACAAACAGAGTATCATTATTATCAGTTTATATATAATTTTCTGCATTCATCTCTCCAAACTCTTTTCCTGTTGCTGATGTTGAAAAAGCTGTACGCTTTACAGGATGGTCAGACAGCATAACCGCCTCAAGAGAAAAGTGACCTGCACCTCTATATTCCTGTAATCATTATTATACTTGGTATCCCACGATATCCCGTTAAAATTCATCCGACATCTGCAGGCTTATCTGATGGTGTCTTCCTCATTATCAGCTCCACCTAACAAAGACTTTTTATTCCCAGTCACCTTAACAACCTCATAATTAAGTTCAGCTCTTTCAGCTTCCTTTGTCCCCTCATCTACAACAGTAGATACATTCTTTACTCATCATGGGGGTAACACCTTATTCTTGGTAACTCCTATCTGAGTTCTGCCCTTATCAGGGTCAAAAGCTTACTACCGCATATATATTTTCTAGCAAGCTTATTCCCTTATCTGCTTTGAGGTCCCAGCAGCCCTCTTTGTCTTGGCATATACCATTATCCCTGCATTTCTGTCAGGCGGTGTACCACAGCGACATAGGGCCACGCAATCTTTGTTTTACGCCCTGGCGGCTTCATCACTATGTCTCAATTCCTTACAAGGTCTTTATTGCCCTTTTTATCTCCCCTGTGAGGGCATCCCGGCAGGCTTTTATACATACGATGATATCATCATCTTCATATAGGATTTTCAATATTTGATACCATAACTTCCTGTAAGCAATTCTACCACAAAAGACGGTCTAACTGCTTCCTTTCAGCTAAAACTTGCAAAACTAAGTAGTAGTATAACATAAAATCTACTTATCACTCATCTTAAGATTGTTGTAAGGTTTTAAAATAAGGACCTACAGCATCTAGCTGTAAAGTCCCTTATTTATTATCTGTATCTGTAATAGTCCTGTCCGTTGTGATGGAATAAATGATGAAGTGTATTGTCAAACCAGGATGCTGCCCTGTAGGTAGTATATCTCTCTAGCTACGAAGGCAATTGCACCATGAGTAGATCACCGTAAGGACTTTGTCACCGGCCTTTCTGGTTGAATCTGTAGCACATCTCCAGAATCTTCCGCCCAGCTTAACCGGTGAGAACTGTATACTCCTGTTCTTGGATTGTGTGTGCCAGAACAACTCCTGTGACTGTGTTAGGAAAGCTCTTATGTTTAACTCTGTTAAGTACCACGCTCTCAACATAGATTTTACTCGTCCATATAGCCTACTTCAGACTGTACAAGGCGGTAAAGGTTTTTCTTATCCTTTGCACTCATCTTGATATGTAAGCATTCTTGTCAGCCTCAGCCTTCTTCCTTTGCTTCCTCGGCTTTTTCCTTAGCTTCTTCTTCCTTTTCTTTTCTTCAGCCTGCTTCCTTGCTTCTTTCTTTTCATTCTCTGCTGCTGCCTTCTTGACTTCTTCCTCAGCCTTTCTTGCAGCTTCTCTTGATTGTCTTTCAGCCTCTGCCGCAAGCCTTGCCACTTCTGCAGCCTTTCTTGCTTCTTCCTCAGCTGACTTTTGCGTCCAGATAGAGAGTCTTGTCAGACCTCACTGTCAGCTACAGGATTTCCTACTTCAGTGTCTTCTGCTTTAGCACCATATGAGTTCGCTGTTGATAACATATTTAGGTGATAAGCAGACAGTTAACTGATACTTAAAATTATCCACTTAAACTCTTTTCTTCATATTGGTTCTACTAGTGAAAATGTTTACTTGTTAATAGATTATGTATATGTTTGCGAATATGTTACAGAATTATTACATAAACTATGTCCGTAGTATAAGCGCGTGGTCAGGATTTGTCAATACCATGTTTACTTTTAACGAAGGGTATATTTTATACAATCTTTTATTTTCATATATTATTTCAAAGAAATGAAGTCATATTTTTACCATAAATTTGTACTTCTATAGATTGATTTTATTTTCATTTTGACATGGATTTTTAAACTATGGTAATATTATAAAAGGGGCATTTTCTATTTTAAAGGAGGGTTTTTCAGTGGAAAATTACTAAGGGGGTATATAAAGAGTTGATTCTAAAAAGGAAATGAACGTTTTGTTGCTTCTTTTACGTATAAAAATAAGCATATATAGCCTGCAGCTTTGACAGTAGAAAAGGGCTGCAAATTCCGCCTATAACGAGGGCTATAAGCGCTAACTTCTACTAAAAGCCGCAAACCATAGAGCGACTATGATGAGACCACCACCCTTGATTTCTTTAAGTGGGTGACATAATCAACTTTCGTGATAACGGCCTATATGTGAAAATCCCTATATATTTAAGAAAAAGATACTTTGAATACTACCTCTCTACCAGTGACGTAATGAAGTTCTCCAGCAGATGAACTCTTCTACTATTCCAATCATAAGATACTTAGAAGAGGGCAGGCATTTCTTTGTGGCAGACCTTTACGGTATGCAGGTAAATATACTAAGCCGTTATGGCATAAGAAACTCTTTGCTGGTTGCAGGCAGGGATTATGTGTGTGTTAGCAGGAGATGATTTTGGACTTTAGGTATGAAAAATATTCAGATAATAAAGCAGGTATACGGGCGTCAGGATGGAAAAACAAAATATCCCAAAGCCCGGGTATACGTGGTAAAGATAAAATATAGAGGCGTGTGTGGTCGGAAGATATGATGATGAGGTAAAGGCTGCCATAGCTTATAACAAGGCGTGAACCACCTTGCTGATAAGGGCTTTAATAAAAAGCTATGAGCTAAAACTATATTGATGACTTAAACTGATTCACAGTATGAGAGCCTATATAAAGCAACAGAGCTCTCAAAGAAATTTCTTAGCTTTGTTTTCCTCAATTTCCTTCTAAAACGGATTTAACAGATGTGTTGCAAGAGACACGTTAGGAAGTGTAATCATAAACTGCACCGATATGCTTAGCATCCGTGATTCATAATGAAAAGAGGTATTGTTCTCAAATTTGATGTAATTACCTACAAGCTCAGGCAAAAGCCTATTTGAGCATCTAGCAGAAAAGAGCGTGTGACAGGGTTAAAGAGAATACAGGGGCTTGGACTGTTATTGTTTGAAGGCTTTACCACATTACTCATCAGGGCTACAGATGCTGTTCCCAGGACAATGAACATTATCCATACATAGGTTACGACTAGCTAGTGCTTGTTTTTCTAAATATCACGGACATAAGCACCCAAAGCTTCCTATGTATGCAAAGTAAGCAATATAAGTAACTATACATCATAAGGTCTGTAAGCCCTGCTCCTCCCATAGTAAATATAAGAGCTAGGACAGGGAGGCTTGAGGTCACATAAATCAGCAATTTACTGACTACAGATATCAGCTACCCATTATTATCCTATGGGTCCAAGGTTCGTGGCAAAGCAGCAAATCAAGAGTTCCATGGTCTCTCTCCCTGAGATAGCACCTCCGGTTATGTGGGGACTACAAATATAACCAGCAATCGAGGCCCGAATAAGACTGAATAAAACGTAATAAAGTCTGTTTAATCGTATATGTACTGTAAATAGGATATCCGTAAGCCGAGTTGCTAACAAGGGTAAAAACAGCCCTATGACGTAGCGCAATAAAAGCAATAAAGTCCCCCACCGTTATTGGAAACTTAATATTTCTAACTGACTGTTTTCAGCTCCTTTGTATACAGCATTTGTTCTATATCTTCCTCATAGCTTCTCCATTATCTTGATAAAACAGATTCAGGTCGTGCCCTCTCCTACAAAGGAGGTTATCATAACACCTGCTTCCAGAATTCTAAGAAGATATCCCTCGTCCTCATCAGAGCCGCCATAGCTTATGTAAAACTCATTTTCTTCTGTTATTGTGAGGTTAAGCACTGCTTCATCTTCCTTAAGAACTTCAGCAGCAATGTCAGCATTTTTCAACACCCTCATTATAGATTGGATTTTTCTATGTGCATTTTTGTTTCTATGCTTTCTATGCTTCCGCTCATAACAATTTTGCGCTTCTTCTATAACTGCAGTCCGGTAACAAGTCTCCGATATTTCGTGTAATATATGAGAGCTTATGATTGATAGTCTTATGCCTTCTTCGTATGAGCCTTCTTAGTATGTCCCTTGTCTCTATTCTTCCCTTGGGTCCATCGCGATGTGGGCTCATCAAGCACTAAAAATATCAGGATTGTGAACCAATGCGGGCAAGCCCCAGCCTCTGCTTCTGCCCCTTGATCAAAATCATCTACAAAAGAAGTCTAACTTGTCACTAAGTCCAAGCTCATCCAAAAGCCCTAAGGCATCTTTTCTCTGCCTCTCTCCCCGGTCAGGTCATAGGCTGAGCAAAAACTCAATATGCTCTGCGACTCTTAGGTTATCATACACGCCAAAGTAATCAGGTACATATCCAATTTTACTTTTGTATGCCTAATGTCCGTGCCAGGTATCAGGCGTTTATTATTACCTTTCCTGAATCAGCAGGGATAAGACCTGATATTATCCTCATGGTAGGTAGTTTACCCGCACCATTTGGCCCTACAGAAGCCGTATATCTCACTATCTCCTATTCTCAGTGAAATCCATCCAGCGCCTTGGTTCTTCCCAAAAGCTTTTGACTAAATTATCTATCTCTATCATTATTCATACTCCATTGATATCTTTGGAAATATTCGGTATGGTAAATGAAGATATCTCATCATAGGCAGTTTGAGTCTATCTCATAACGCAGAGTCAGCCTGCCATCCTTTACGTATAGGCATCACCCATATAACATTCCTGATCATTACCTTTTATTTAAAGCCCGACTTTCCCACTGTATTTAACATATTCTTTGATTCTATTTATATAATCCTCATCAGGCTCAAAAACCCATCATGCCTATCTGTCAGCTGTTGAGGCATATACCCCTGCAAAGGTTAACCTCTTCCTCTGTATCTTGTAAACAGCCTATGAGTTCCCTTATCTGGTGATATCCACGTCGTAGGTAGCTATCAACAGAGTTTTCCTATTTACCAGTGCATCATTTGAAAAACTGTAGCCTTTTCTCGTACATGTACATGGGGAGTTACCTATAGAATTCACGAAGTTATCCGGACTCTACACCGGTATCTACTGTTTTCTCTGCCGAGGCTTACTACCAATGTGTAGCCTTTAGCAGTGTTCACATCAGAGAATTTCACTTCGAGGCGGTTATTGGCAAGAGCAACAAAGGCAGGCTTCTATGTCCAGTATGAGACTTTTATCAAGTACCGAAGTCATCGAGGGCTTGAATCTGGGGTTTTCTCCTCATAAGCAAAGTCAAATATCCTGTTTAGGTATACAGGGTCCTGAAGAGCCTCCTGTCAGATCATTAAGGTAAACACTTTCTTTATCGGTATGAAAAGCTCTTGGTCTCATTCTTTGACACATCACCCAGATATATAATTTCGTCATCATATCAGCAAATACCTTACTTAAGTCAGTGCCAAGAGTATTGGTAAATTCTCCCTTTAATACTGTATTTGTCCCTATAGAACTTCCCTACGCTTTTGTGCTATGTTGGGTGTTCCCCTCGCCCTTAAATACAAGGTGTCAAAGGCGGCAGACTCTAGTACATTAATATCAGTTCCATCATACTTATTCTCTATGTTGTGGTAGCCTGTTGCTTGCACTGTCTTTTTCTGCAGGCTCAGTAAAGCTGCCACCATACAGGCTACCTACTTTTATATTCGTTGTTTACCTCTAGCGTATACGGCGTATTGGATAATTTGTTACTGAGAATGAAACATTTTTCATTATCCCCTTCTCTTAGGTCAATACAGATACATAGTTCATCTAGGATACCGTCTATACGGCTGTCCGTGCCACCATATAGATGATAACGGTATAACTGCCCATACCGGTACAAATATCCAGTATTGTACTCTCTCTCTACGCGCCAATATTAGGTATGTCACCGGGCTAACCACTATTATATATATGAATATAATTGCTGTGCTTGCCTGACTTGATATTCAGGTTGTCAAGAACCGGCACGACTACTCTCTCAACTCTCACACCCAGTCATTTTGATTTTCCTCCAAATACAGCCTTTAACATTAGCTCAGACATCTCACTCTCGGTTATGCTCACACCGCCCTGTCTGTCTCTTTTCTTTAGAATATCAACCGTCTCCGCCTTAAAGACATGCTCATAATCATGTGGCTTAATCACAAGGTCAAAGGGACTAAGTGCCCCTATGTCTCCTGTAATATCATCTTCTTTTAAGATATATTCTTTTTAATTCTAGAAATTCTCACTGCCGGGTAGGACTGCGTCAGCATCCATTGAAAAGAAAACTCGCAAACAACTATCTCCGACGCACCATCAGCATCTTTGCATCAATATCATCTTCATAGCTCTCAAGTTCTTTGCCACTGCTATCTATAAATGATACTCTTAAGCTCGGATCAGAGTTGTTGATAAAAAGGATAAAAATAAACCCTCGGCATTCTCTCACTTTTATGCCTAATCTCTCCTCACTGTGGGAAGACGGATTGTCCCCTATAGCATAATATTTTAGATATACACTTTCCCGTGAAGTCTTCTTGGCTTTTATTTATACTTACTTTAACTCTTACATGAAGATACTCGTATATAACCGCTACCCCGTACTCTATATCAATGTCTCCTATTGAAGAGATTCCTTTTGAGCCTTCACCCTTTTCTCGATAACCCTCTTACCTTACCCTCTGCTTTTGCTGATGTCATTAAAATAATTGAAAGAAATATTACGGATAAGACATAAAACAATCCTTTTTCACGCGTTCATCTCTCCTATTTTGCAGGCAATACTATTTCAAATACGGTTCCGATAGGTCACTCTTTACATTACGCTGCGCCATAGAAGTTCAACAATATTACTGTGTGATGGCAAGCCCCAGTCCTGCTCCTCCTGTCTGCAGGGACCTTGATTCCTCAACTCTGTAAAATTTATCAAAAATATGGTCTATGTCCTTTTAGGAATCAACCTTCATAGTTGATTATTCTGATATGTAAATCACGTCATTTTTCTCTCTGCACAAGTCAATGATGAGCTTCTTACCGTCTTTTACCGTATTTTATGCCGTTGGTAAGCAGGTTAGCTATAGCCCCTTGCCATGAGATCTCCATCCGCCCTCTATTTTTATAGTTTCTGCCGACGTCTTAAACTCCAGTGTCGGCCCCGCTTCCTGTAGGCTTGGGTGGCATTCGTCAGCAAGCTGTTCCATCAGCTTTACCACATCTATTTCAGTAAGGTGAAGTCTCAAGCTCTGTTGAATCAGTCTTTGTAAATGAAAACAGCTCTTCTATCAGCCCCTGAAGCCTTATTGCCTTCTCATAAAAGCCAATTTTACATATTCTTCATTCTTTATCTGAAGCTCCTCATTGCTCCTGCTCTCATAGGCTTTGCCATAACCAGCTGTAGATACCGATTGGTCAGTGAGGTATGCAGGTCGTGAGCTATGGGTAATGAACTCCTTTCTGCTCTTCTCCTCATCCTCTCCTTGCAAGAATACGGTTTATCTCTCCTGTTGTTCTATTGAGTTTTCAGCCATATTAGATAGCTCATCTTCGTTTCTTACCTCGAATTCAATGTCAAAAGTTTCCCTCCGAAAATTCCTCTATCCCTCTGTCTATCTGTTCCAAAATAATTTACTATCTTCTTTGTAAAAAGACAAAATATACCGAGAAAAAGAAGATGAAGCAGACTATCATTTCAATGAATAAAGCCTGCAAACCTACGGCTTTCAGAGAGCTTAATCCTACATCCTCCTGATAACGGCTGAGAAATATTATCGTTAGTTTGGCGTTTATAGCCTTGATATTTTCATTTTCACCCACATCATTCTCTCCATTATCCATTTGAGGAATCACCTTGTACAGATACAGTTTGTACCCGCACTTTGTACCGGGCTCTCAGGTTTTTGAGAATCTCTCTTTATAAAATCCTTAGCATAAATAATCCAAAAAGTAATAAGCAGGGTCGTTATCAAAGAGGTATCAAACTTATTATTACATAGGTTACTATTTCTATCCTGACACTGCGAAACAATTTATTTTTCAATCTTGTATCCTACTCCCCCATACTGTCTTGATTATTTGTATTTCTTGCATCCATTTCAATCTTTTCTCTTAGCCTTCCTGATGTGAACCATAACTTGTATTTGTACCTTCAAATGCCTTCTCATTCCATACCCATTGTGAATATGTCATCAGTGAGAATACCCTTCGGATTGCTTGCAAGAAGGCAGAGTATATCGTACTCAATAAGGTGTAAAAGCTTTGCCTCTTTGTCATAGGTCTTGACTTCTCTGGTACTCTTATTGGTATAAAAGCGGTCCAACCTCGATAATTTCATCATCTGTGGCACCACCACTCTTCTTCTCTGCATTAAACTCGGTAAATCTCCTAAGGTTTGCCTTGACTCTGGCGGTGAGTTCAAGCGGATTAACAGCTTGGTCACATAGTCTCATCTACACCGTTGCTAGTCCCACTATCTTGTCCAGGTCTGTAGACTTGGCTGAGAGCATAATGATAGGGATGTTGTGGTTTCACGAATCTTCTTGACTATGGAAAGGCCGTCCATGCCGGGCATCATATATCAAAGTATGGCAAGTGAAATATCCTCGTCCGCCTTAAGCATGGCAAGATCCTGTAACAGCATCATTTGCCTTTCTTACTACATACCTTCACTCTACAAGGTGAATCTCCACCAAATCAACTATTTGCTTTATCATCATCTACTACTAGAATCTTTTGCTTTAGTATCCATATCTACTCCTGTTTATTAAAATCATTAATTATCCGTATTGGTGAAACTGATGAAAAATTTCGACCTATACTAGAGTATATCATCTTTCTATCATATATATATTAAATAATTCTTACGATCTTTGACCTTAATCTTGCAAGCGATAAGGACAGCTAACGCTATCCTTATAAAAGAGAGGAGTGGTTGGTAAACAGAGTCACCAACCTGCAAATGAGTAAATCTATACAGAATTGGAATCTATAAATTTATGTTCAGCTTGGAACTTATCTGCTGTTCACTAACTGATGTCTAGAGTATACCGTACAAATATGAAGCGTTTTGTAATTAATTTTAACAAATTGTGAACATTCTATACCATTCCAATGAACAAGCCATAAGCATATGGTCCAAGATAGATTAAAAAGCGCCAGGAAGTTGATTCCTACGGCTATTTTTGGGTATGGTTCGCTATATATTCATCATTCATAGTTTTTAGTGAGATAATGAAGCAGGTTAGGAAATCACAAATCAATTACTCTATGGTTCCAACATAGATGTCAGCTGACCTCTGGCAAGAGTTGATATTCTAACCGCAACAATCAACATAGATTATACATATTATCCCCCAGCACAAGGCAGATAACTCCGTCTGTAGATACGATTTTAGAGGAAAAACTAAGCCCCCTTTTCCATTATGGTCTGATTTGGCCTTTTGCTCTCATCTTCTTTTCTTAAATAATTTTCTTTGGCATCTTTCATCCTTTATGTGGGTACGATTTTCCTTACTTTCTTCTCTTATTCTTTCGCCTGAGGCTGCATAGAGCAAGCTTTTATAATCTCTTCAAGCTCTGTCTTAAATTTCTACTTCATCCATATCGATTGCACGGCCTCATGTGGATGAGCTTATTATCCGTATCCTAGGCCTCTTCCTCCAGAAGTTCCTCCGTATAGCTTCCTCCGGGTCTAAGTCCAGTAGATTCTATGTATGTCCTTATCAGGTACAAAGCCTGAGAGCCTGATTTATATTCTTTGCAGGGTCAAGAATCTTCACGGCTCGCCCATTTGCAGATAAATATCTCTCCACCCTTAGCATAGGCTCCTGCCTGAAGTACAGGGAAACAGCTTGGAGTATAGTCATAAAGTATCTGATAATGTCAGGGTGGTAACTGTGACGACCCTCCTGTTCCAATCTGCTTCTTAAAGAGAGAATCACGCTTCCGTTACTCAAGCACATTGCCAAACCTTACTGCGACAAACTCTGTTTTTGAATAGTGCCCAAAGGTTTGATTATCATTTCTGAGATTCTCTTGCTAGCACCATTACAGTTGGTTGGGTACAGCCTTGTCAGTGGATATAAGAACGAATCTGTCTACTCCGTATTATCTGCGGTTTAGAGTGTTGTATGTACCTAGGACATTGTTTTTGATTAGCCTCATTGGGACTGTTTTCCATAAGAGGTACGTGCTCATGTGCTGCAGCGATAGTAGACAAGATTGGGCCTGTACTTTTGCATAGAATCAAGCCTGTCCAAATTACGCACAGAGGCTATAAGCACAACAAGGTCAAGCTCAGGGAAGTTGTGTCTAAGCTCAGGCTCTCTATGTCGTAGGCATTTTCTCGTATATATCTACTATGTGAGACTGCTTTTGGCTTATGTCCTATCTGCCCAAAAGCTCGCTTCCTATGGAGCCGCCTCCTCCTGTCACAAAAGAACCGTCTTGTCTCACTAGCCCATAACCAGGTCAAGCTCAGCATTTACAGGCTCTCTTCCGACAGATCCTCCACGCCCATCACGAGCAGAGTCGCTGATACGTGACCTCCATAATCTCAGTTGCGCTCAGGGGTAATTTTAGCTTTGCAGCCTGTGTCGGTGCAAAGACCTATCGGCTCACTAAAGCTCCTTTCTGCTCGCAGAAGGTATAGCTATGATTATCTCATTTTATCTTGTACTTTTGGGCATTTTTCGGGGATGTGATCTGTCTCCGACCACCTGCAATTCCGTTAATATAGCTTCCTACCTTGTTTCTTATCTGTCATCATGATGCAGCAAAGCTCCTTCATCGCTGGCACTTGAGAGGACATCTCTTATTACCATGTGTCCTGTCTCTCCTGCACCAACCAGCATCACCCTTGATGTCTGCAAATGTTACCCGTCGTCACTCTGCTGGTTATCTGCATCCTCGCGTTCATGTAGAAAGAATTCTCTGCAGTTAAAGCAGTAAAAGTATGAAGAAGTATAGGAAGTGGTAGGTTCTTGGGAGAAGAAGGCCTCATCCTTTTTGTCCTTTTATCAAAAGCTATGACCACTTCTGCTGCCGTAGCCTCAATGACAGCAATATCGATTCTCGCATTTTCACAACGCCGGCATAAGCCCAAGGCTGGTGTAGAGTGATTCAGGGTGAAAATATGAACTGTTGCAATCAGATTTTAAAAGGAGTACACTCTGCATATTCTCGGTAAAATATACCGGTATCTTGCTAGCTAAGGTCAAATCTTAAAGCAAAGCAAGGACTCCTGCAACCCATACGACCACAAGGTCGTATGATGATTAGAGTCCTCTTTATAAACTGCTGGTTTTTAGCGTAAAGTTAACTATCCCTCATTGGTTTCACTTCTACATTATCCTTTTTAGCAATATAAGCATTGATTCCATAGCCAACACTCGAGGAACACCCAGTAAAAAGAGGTGCAAGAACAGCACAAGAGTCATTGAAGATTCCCATAGAGATAACCTATAATGCCCAGTGATATAGCAACTCCAAAGTCTCTGTCTCACCGTTTAAGTCTCTTTTTCCAGTAGATCTTAAAGGTCTGTACTATATACATTACCGCAATGGCAAGGAAGCAAAAGCAGTGCCAGACCGCCGCTCTGAACTCAATCTACGAAGGAAAAAGGTCATGAGGCTTCGTAGTATCATACTGCCAAAGCGCTCATTAAGCCTTCCTATGTAATCATTCTGAGGGAAGGCTATGGTGAATGTGTCCGCACCGCTTCCCAGCAAAGAGATGATTGAAAGAAAAATACAGGAAGGTTCTTAGACCATATGTATCCACGTCCTGATGCAAAAGAATCGTGATCCCTTGATTATCGCAGCAGGTGCATTGTAGATATCATCGAGCTTACCGCCACCTGTATATCTTGTATCCGTTTCCGGTATTCATAAATGCAAATGAACCCTTTGAGTATTGCAGTTAATGAGATACCCTTTACATCATCACTTGCAGGCTTCATATACTGGAAGCTAAGGTCCTTTAGCTTGTCATCCTTTAAGTATACAAGTGAACTGTCCTCGCTAGTCTGGTGAGTCTATCTTGCTTCCGTCTGCCTTTGAGAAGTGCTACAGTTGCCTGTTTCTCCGGAGGCGTCATAGCCTATGTAAATGTGACACCATTGTAGGTGATTTCCGCGATGGTCATTTTTAAGCTCTACCTTTTCAAGCAGATAGTCGTTTTTCTGCATAGCTAAAGAGTTCTGAAGGTAGGTAAGCAGGTTCATGCCTATATAGTTAAAGTATATTGCCGTAGATGCGATGATGACAACAGCAAAACCAGCCATAATAGGCCAGCCCTTCAAGCTTCTGCCTAAATAAAATAATAGCAAATACACGGATACCGCAAATGCACCCTAGGAAGGTCTTGAACCAGAACCCATAGCGCAAAGGAAGTTGATTATGGTAATGATTCCCCCAGGAAAAGCCTTCTTCCATATTTTCTTAGAAAATACAGCAAGCACAAAGGAATATAGGGAATACTAAGGCTGCATAGAGCACTACGTAGTTAGGGTTGTAAAGTGTAAGGTAAACCTGGTGGTTACCTGAGCCTGAGAAGGTAAAGCTAAGGTTCTGCCTGATTTGCCCAGCTCCTCAAAGCTGCTTGGGATAATGAGGTAGCGTCCAAGCTTTGTTCTAGAAATCCTCACCTATGAGCTGGTAATACCAATATAAGAATGTATCACAGCAAGTACCGCAAGAGCACCCCTTACAAACTTAATGCCGTAGCTGTCACTGGTATATACATAGGCATAAATCAGTACGACACAGTAGGCAAGTATAACCGAAGTGTCTCGTGCTGCTCATACATTCCGTGAAATCCAAAGCTTCTGTACTTGGATACAAGGGTTGAAATCGTTGTAAGTGCAGCATATCCAAACACCGCATACATCCATACAGGCAGCTTTATCTTCTTGCCATCTAAAAACAGCTTGGCACCAAGGGCAAACAGCATAAGCACTGCAACTATGGTAAGTGCCTGCCTTCACTATAAGGAAGACATCAAGACTTCATCTCACCTCCAAACCATGGAAAACTGTGTGAGGTTGGTAGAATGCTCTGCAGCCTTACTATAAGGGGGATAAAGGCTATCACTATCCCCAATAGAAAAAGGCTGATTTTTCTTTCCCATTCCGGCTTCTTCCTTCTTGTTTTTATAACCGTATCTGTAATCCACTTTTCTCCTCCAAAGATATATATCCCTTTATGGGTTGTTTACAGTGTTTCATTGTCTACGTGTTTTTACCGTGATTCCATTTACCTCTACTCCTTCGCCCACAGGAATCGACAATCGAGATACTCCATCAACCATCTTAGTGCTTCACAAGGGAGGCACTTTCAGGCTTTACCTTTATCTCGATGTCAGGCGCCTTTATGCACTAAGCTGTTTGACCACCGGGAGGTTGTTGGCATATGTAGCCTTCTCTCCAGCTACCTCGTTGAAGGTATCTTTCAAAAATGCTCCAGCTTTTCGCTCTCAACACCGCTCTTACCCAGCAGCTCCTTTACCTCACTAAAGAGGTTAGCTCAACAGGCGCAGGGATTTCCTTGTTTAAGCTCAATTACTTCCGCTATATTTTCCTGCACTCTTTGAACTATCTCAAGACTTACCTCGTCCTTCAAGAGTCTCCGTTATAAGAGAATTAAAGGTCTCTGTCTGAGCCACCGGAGACGGCGAGCGAAACCGTTCCAAATACTGGCCTCCACAGGGAAGTCAGGGTATAGCTCCTCTGCCTTCTTGGTATAGTAGAGCAGGCTGTGAATATCAGGTCCCCTGTCATTAAAAGCAGGGAATAAAAGGCTTTGTCAGGGTGCCTCTACCACCCAGTCTCTCACTCTTTCTCCTATGCGGTTTGCATCTGAGTCATAGCCCAGAGCTGCCTTTGAGAGCTTAACCGGGCAGATAGCGCAGAGTATATACTCGTAAATGACATCTGAGGCATCTTCTAGGGGTCTCTCCGTCTTTTTCCTTTTCCTGGTACATCATAGTTGCCGTGGATTGCAACTATGTAGTATTTATCACTGCTGGGATAGTTAGCTATAATAAGGTCAAAGAAACTTCTCAAGCTTCTCCTCGTCTTTTTAGCCCCGCTGTCACGAAGCTCTAGGAACTTCTGCTGCCCCTTCACCAAACTCTGCCTCAAGTGAACTCCATATTTATAGAGGTTCTTACCAAGAGTTCCTCCCAGGCACTTATGGAAGATGCTTAAGTGCAGCAGCTCCTCCTCTGAGAGACTGCTAGAGCCTCTTCTATCACGAAGGTTTTTCCTTCTCAATGCTGACATAGCAGGCCGCCAGGCTATCGATGCAGTATCCATCTTTGCCAAAAGAGCTTACGTATCTCAGATACTTCTGTTTTTATTCATATTCTCACCTTTTTACGGCTATTTTACTTACGATAAAGTAAATGAGCCTTTTTCACATCTTCTTATTATAGCAAATAATTACGCAGAAATAAAGAGCTTCATTAGATACATTTTCAATCCGCTTGCTGCGGAAAGAATAGTAAATAATAAAGCTCTTGGTTTTTCTCCATATTTAAGTCAGCTTGTTAAATTATGTCTGTGCAAGGATAATAAGTTCTCTTGCAAGCAGGCATCAATCAAATTTATACCTGTGGCACTTGTTTTTATTATATTAAGCCTCTGAGAAAAAGTGCTGTTGAGAGTATCTGTCTCCTGTGTCAGGTAATACCGCTACTATAACCTTTCCCTTATTTCTCAGGTCTTTCTGCAAGCTTTCTTGCCGCAATCACAGCAGCACCTGAGGATATACCCTACAAGAACTCCCTCAGTCTTTGCGATTTCTCTTCCCTGTATCGAGGGCTTCCTCGTTCTCTACCCTGGATAATCTCATCATAAATACCGGTGTTAAGTGTCTTAGGCACAAATCCTGCACCCTATACCCTGTATCTTATGTGGTCCCGGAGCACCACCTGAAAGTACGGCTGAGCCTGTAGGCTCAACTGCAACAACTGACATTAGGATTCTTTGACTTAAGATACTCACCCGCTCCTGTAATGGTACCGCCTGTACCTATACCAGCCACCAGGATGTCCACCTTGCCATCTGTATCCTCCCAGATCTCAGGACCTGTGGTTCTTTTATGCACCTCAGGGTTGGCAGGGTTATCAAACTGTGCAGGAATAAAGCTGTTCTTTGTCTCCTTTGCAGGCTCTTCAGCCTTAGCTATGGCGCCCTTCATGCCTAGTGCTCCCTCTGTGAGTACAAGCTCAGCACCCATAAGCCTTAATTATATTTCTACGCTCCACGCTCATTGTATCAGGCATAACGATGATAAGCCTATAGCCCTTAGATGCTGCTACTGATGCAAGTCCTATACCTGTGTTACCGCTTGTTGGCTCTATGATGACAGAGCCAGGCTTAAGCTTACCTTCCTTCTCTGCTGTCTCGACCATACTAAGAGCGATTCTGTCGCTACTGAGCCAGCTGGATTGAGAGTACTCAAGCTTAGCAAGTATGGTTGCATTAAAGCTTATGCTTAGCCCTCATAATTGGTAAGCTCTAAGAGCAGTGTCTTTCCTATAAGTTCTGTAACCTTCTTGTATGTTGCCATGTTTTTCCTCCCAAATTCATAATCTTATGTTATATTGTTTAATTCCTATATTACCTAGTTATTTTTATAGGTTTAATCTCTGATAACTATCATACCCCATTTATTTTACAATGTCAACAGAGTTTTTGTCATTATCTTATTTTTGGTTATTATCATCAGTGCGGCTCTGTTATGACTGTCTGCATTTTGTTGAATAACACGGTATCAGGATACCTTAGAACTTCCCGTGGCTTCCTCCGTGAGTGCTTCCTGAGCTGCTTCTATGAGTGCTGCTGCCTCCCCTTGATGAACCTGACGAGCTTGACCTGCTTCTTCTTGTCTTAGACAGAGTCTTATACAGGAAGAGATCCTCGGCGTCAGTTAGACAAAAGCTGTCCTGTCTAGCATAGTTATTGGCCTGCAGTTCAGGCTTTACTGTCCCTAGCTGTCTGGTAAGGATAATACATATAATGAGTGAGAAAAAGAGGGCCGGCAGGACGGAATCCTTTACAACGTCTGAAAGTTTTTCTTTCTTTGGTACAAGCCCCTCATCATAGGTCAAACCGCTGTCATAATTGGCAAGCATTTTGTCGCATAAATTAATATAGCGTATAAAACCGGTGTAAGTATCTCCTTCTTTAATGACAGGCAAAAAGTCATTTGTCATATACTCTTTTGCCTCATCAGGAATTGCATTTACTGCCCTGCCATTTGTATATATAGCCCAGGTATTTGTACCAAAGTCCATTACAAGCAGCACCCGTCTCTAGATACACCGAGTCCAAAAGTTATTGTCCTTATAGTATTTTCCCTGCGTAGGAGAGTATGTTATTGTCATTAACCTCGTTCTTTAGCGTTAGTATGGATATATCTGCATTTCTGGCAGAGCTTGCCAAGTCAAGCTTTGAATTCTAATATGTTTTTTATTTTTCAGGGCGACAGCACTTTCGCGTTATCCACTCATTCTGGCAGCCTTTCTCCTCTGACTGTAATCTTCAGTAGGAGTTTCACTTTTTCCTTAGGCATGTGCCCACATCATAGGCTGCACCTGTTCTATACTGCTCGATGAACTTTTTACAGAGGTTGGCATAGGTCTTAAAACCCTTCATACGCTTCACCATCTGATAGATACTTGACAAACTTATCTGATATGTACTTCTGCCCTGCATCGGTAAATATATATATGCCCTTACCTTTTGTAGATAACGCCCAGTCTCTTGAGCCATAGTCAACTACTAAGGATGATGCCATCTCCCTTTATGGCCAAAGCCATAATTATTGTAATCATAGAAATCATCTGCAAAGGCTGTAACATCCTTTTCCTGCTTCATTTTCTACAGTGAGGACGACTACATCCACCTTCTCTTCTTCACTTATTTTATTTAGCTTTTTAAGAAGCTTTTTTCTTCCTCATCCGTTAGTACATCTGCCTTATCTACAAGCCTCGGATATTTAGCGTTATACTTTGTGTCCGCCAGAATTCTCATACCTGACATTTTCGAAAGACCTGTCAAAGAGAAGATAAAAGCAAGGAGAAAGAGAAGAAGGCAAAGCCTGCCACGTACTAAGCCACGTGCTTTATTATGATAAATATTTCCCAACTCTTTTTCCTCCTACAAGCGTGTTACAAAATGTGCTATGGTAAATATAAGCGTAAGTAAGGCAGTTGTGCCTACAAATATCTTTGCCCTAAGTACCTTGTCAAGAGGAAGGTCGCCTACAAACTTGCCTGTCTGACCGTTCATCGCAAAGATATACGGCTTATCCTTCCATCTGGTTGTAAATACCCACACCGGATAGAGAGCATACCTGGTTAAAGTGTTGTCTATATTTACAGAGCTTTGCTCAGTCGTTACATAGTTATAGCCGGTGACTGTATTTCTAAATGCCTGCTCTACCGAATTTCTGATTCTATTATTTACTACAGTCTTTTGCATATCTGAGCTTACATCATATTTATCAGCCAGGAATCCGGCAAGGTATGCTGTCTGAAAGTCAACAGCCTCACGCAAATCAAAGGGCTCAATGGACTGCATAAGAGTATCATCCATCTTCACTGATGCATCTGCAGGAACCGCCCTAAAGGCATACTCACCAGCCCTGGTAACAGCATAATTGCTAGTCTCTGTGTAGGTATAAGAGCTGTCACTCCAGGACCTTATCTTCTTGCATTTGAACCTGAATCTGCTGTTGGTAGCCGCATCATAGAGCCAAAAAGGCACATAAAGCCCCTTTATTTCTTCTATGTTGTTTTCATCCTTAAATATCTTCGGAAGCAATATCTTACCTTTAAGAAAATTGTAAAACTTCTCCTTAGCCTGCTTCTTATCTAACTTAAAATGGTATAACAAGGTCGGGGCGCAGCCCCTTTTCCCACTTACCTGTCATCACTAGGATTGCCGCAAAAAGGACAGGAGGTTGCACCCAAGGTATCATCTCCCACTATCTCTCCGCCGCAGGAGTTACAGGAATACACGGAAAGCCCGTCTCTTTCTCCCTCTTCCCAGCTCCCCTTAGGAGCTGACCAGTTTATAGTCTCTTTCTCGTCACCGTTTAAGATGTTATCATAATCCTTTAGGGTATCCATATCAAATTCAGTATCACAATACGGACACTTCATCTTTTGAGCTGCGGTGTCAAACCTTATGGCACCACCACAGTTGGGGCACTTGTATTCTATTAAATCCATAACTTTCTCCCTTGCTACATCTTTTCTAACTTTTCTGCAATCTGTCCTTCCACATACTTTACTTCAGCTTCAAGCTCTCTGGCTGAAGTCCTTACCACTCCGCTTCCAAATATTATCATCTGGATAAGTGCATCTGAGGTAGCCACCCTCACCAGACCTTTGCCTGTAAGCTCTAAGCTCGCCTTTGCTATGTAGCGGTCAGCAGTCTCAGCTTCTTTGGTATATACAATCCACATGTCCCCCTGCTTTGATGACATTTTTCCTTTCCTTTTTACCTTGTAGGCATCAAATACAAGGATGAGCTTACAGCCTTTGTAGCCCCTGATAATTGGCAAGCTTTTTCTATGAGCTTATCCCTTGCACTGTCGATATTTATATCTGCAAGTTCTTTTAACTCCTGCCAGGCAAATATGATATTGTAGCCATCTACCAAGAGGTAGTCATCCTTACCTATACTGCTTTTAACCCTCTTTGCATTAGTCGAAACCTCAGGATATTCATCTGCCCTGCCCCTGCCCTTCCAGCGGTTCCTGGCAGACTCTTCTTCCTTCTTTTTGTTGGAAGAGACCGCAGACTTAAGTATACTGTCTATCTCATCAGTTCCAAGAAAGACCTCTCCTCTATCGCTTCCCACCTGGCTTGGGATCCTGTTTGCATATCTTAAAAATGCCTCTTCTTCACTCTCTTCCTCCTTTGTATCTCCAAAATAAGGAAGATGCATATAGTTAATAACTTCATTCCAAGGCACTACAAAGCCCTGCTCCATGTGAACAGAACACTGAATCTGCGGTATTTTCAATATCTGCTTCAGGATAATATCCCATAGCTTCTATGACCTCCTCCGCATTGTGGCAGACTTCATAGTCAGACGGAGTAAGCGTAAGGGCTCCCTCTCCCTTTGTATAGGCTCTTAGCTCCAGGGCGTAGTTTTTTACCTCTGATACAGGTACCTTGCCGATAAGCACAGCCTTTCCCGGATATATTTTCAGGTGAAGAAAAGCTTCCATTCATCTTGCCTATATCTGTCATCGCCCTGCCTATGGATTCTTCCGGCACTTCAAGCTTAAACTCATACACAGGTTCAAGAAGAACTGAGCGTGCCTGCATAAGCCCCTGTCTTACCGCCCTGTAGGTGGCCTGTCTGAAGTCTCCTCCCCTCAGTGTGCTTAAGGTGGGCTCTTCCTGCCACAAGGGTAATCTTCATATCTGTAATAGGGAGAACCTGTGAGCACTCCCTTGTATTCTTTTTCTTCAAGATGGCTAAGAATCAGCCTCTGATAGTTTATACTAAGCTCATCTTCACTTACCTCGGAAGCAAAGCTAAGCCCACTTCCTCTTTCAGCAGGTTCAAGTCTAAGTTCCACCTCAGCATAGTGCCTTAGTGGTTCAAAATGCCCTACTCCGTACACTGTCTCAGCTATAGTCTCCTTGTAAAGGGTATGTCCCTCTCCAAAGCCTATATCCACATTGTATCTTTCTTTTATTAAGTGTTTAAGAACCTCGGTCTGCACCTCTCCCATAAGAGATATAGTAATTTCCTTCTTTTCTTCAGAATACTTTACTGATAGTTCGGGTATCTCCTCTGAGATTTCCCTGATTTTAGGCAGGAAGACATGGGCAGGCTCATCCTCAGGAAGCTCTACCTTGTAGCTCATTACCTGCTTAAGCACGCTTCCTACCTCAGTCCCTGAAAGCCATCCAAGGCCTCCTCCTGCCTTAGTACCTTTAAGTCCCTGTAACTACGCAGACCTCTCCTGCTTCTACTCTGTCACGGCTTTCATATTTCTCACCTGAATATATCCTTATTCCTGTAACCTTCTCATCTTCTATCATCTCCCTGACAGATAGGCTTCCGCCCATAAGCTTCATATAGGTGAGGCGGTTGCCTGAATCATCCCTTGCTATCTTAAAGACTCTTGCAGCGAATTCATTACCGTATACAGGTGGAATAATGAGAGCTGCAAAAGCTTTTTAAGGAACTCATCAACTCCCTCATATTTAAGGGCTGAACCGAAAAATGCAGGGAAAAAGCTTGCGGTTTCTTACAAGATTTTGGATGTCTGTAAAATCTACGCTCCCTGTCTCCATATAGGCTTCAAGCACCGTCTCATCAGTAAAGAGAAACCTCTTCCATAAATTTATCGTACTCAGCTTTATCACTATCGGCATCCGCATAGTCAATTATATTGGAATCAAGCTTTTCCTTTAGCTCTATTAGTATCTTCTCTTTTGAAGTATCAGGCTGGTCCATTTTATTTACAAAGATAAAAGCAGGGATATCGTAGTGCTAAGTAAGCTTCCAAATGGCAGACACCTGAGACTGAACACCTGCAGACGCACTTATTACAAGCACTGCCACGTCAAGGACTGACAGCACCCTCTCCATTTCTACAGAGAAGTCAACATGCTCGGTGTATCAAGAAGGGTGAAGTCCTTACCAAAGGCCTGAAACTCAGCCTGCTTGAGAAAATGGTAATCCCTCTTTCTCTTTCAAGCTCGTAATTGTCTAAAAAGGCATCCTTTTTGTCTACTCTTCCTGCCTTTTAACACTCCTGCAGAAAGCAGAAGACTTTCCGAAAGCGTAGTTTTTCCTGCATCTACCTGTGCCAGTATTCCAAAAACTATATGTCCCATAACTTCCCTCTAAAATCATATTTATTAATAAAAAGCCACAGACGAACTTCTGTGGCCTTTACTTTAATAGTTCCCTATGAATATCATAGAGATTTTTATAAGATTTATCAAGTGACTTTATTACAATATTATCCAATAATCAGAAAGAGCCGTGGCTGCCACCATGCGTACTTCCTGAGCTACTTGTATGTGTACTGCTTCCTCCTCCTGAAGAGCTTGAAGATTCTCTTCTGGTTCTTGAAAGCCTCTTATAGAGGAAGAAATCTTCAGCAGTGTTTACATAAAAGCTGTTGTTCAGCTCGTAGTTATCCGCTGTATACTGCTTACGTACAGTCTTTAGCTGAGAAGTCATACCATAGCAGACTGCAAATGCAAGGAGAAGTGCAGGGATAACAGAGGCGCCTATTAAAAAGACCATATTTCTTTCTTTTGGCAGATTACCTACATCATAGGCACTTCCTGTCTTGTACTGCTCAATAAATTTATCACAAAGATTCGCATAGGTCTCAAATCCCTTGTAAGAATCGCCGTCACTAAGGTATGGCAGGAACTTGTCCGTCATATACTTTTTGTCCTGCATCTGTAAATATGCTGATTGCCTTGCCCTTTGTTGATATAGCCCAGGCTCTTGAGCCATAATCCATAACCAGGACCAAGCCGTCTCTGCCACTTCCATATCCAAGACCATTATAATCGTAATAGTCATCTGCATAGGCAGTAATACTACTCTCTGTTGTCTCATCTTTAACAGTCAAAATGGCAACATCTATCTGCTGTCTTTCACTGATTTCATTTAATTTGGCAAGCAGACTTTTCTCTTCGCTGTCAGTAAGAACATCAGCATTGTCAACCAGCCTTGGGACCTTAGCCTGTGCATATACGGAGGTAAACAGGAAACTGAAACTGCTTATGAGTGTAAGAACGAAGACAAGGGCCATTGCCATAAAGCAGGCTTTTTTACTAAGTTTATTTATCATCATTATCTATTCCCTCCCCTCTAAAATACAAAGTATAGGACAAGAAAGAGAATTATCGCTGTTACAATGCTTATGCCTGCAAACAGCTTTGCTCTCAGACTCTTGTCTACCGGGAGGTCGCCAACAAATTTACCCGGTCTGTCCATTCATTGCAAAGATGTAAGGCTTGTCCTGCCACCTCGTGGTCAGCACCCATACCGGGTAAAGAGCGTATTTTGTCAGCTTGTTGTCTATGTTTATGGTAGACCATTCCTTGGTAACTGAGCTATAGCCTGTAACTGTATTTCTAAATGCCTCTTCTACGGAGTTTCTTATACGTGAGTTGACTGTCTGAAGCTGTGCATCAGAGCTAACATCGTACTTATCTGCGAGGAAGCCTGCAAGATAAGCAGTTTGAAAGTCTACAGCATCTTTAAGGTCGAAAGGCTCGATTGACTGCATAAGTACATCATCCATCTTGGCGGATGCATCTGCAGGAACCGCCTTAAACTCAAGATTACCGCCTCTTATTACTGCGAAGTAGCTAGTCTCAGTATAGTAGTAGCTTCTATCGCTCCAGCTTCTTACCTTTGTAGCCTTAAATCTAAGCCTGCTGTCAGTGTCTGCGTCATAGAGCCAGAATGGTACATATAGTCCCCTTGATTTCTTCAATGTGGTTCTCAGACTTGAATACCTTAGGAAGAAGAAACTTGCCGCCAAGGTACTGAGAAAACTTCGCCTTGGCCTGCTTTTTATCGAGCTTAAACGGAATAACGAGGTCGGGACGGAGTCCCTTTTTCCCATTTACCCTGTCATTACTACAGGGTTCCCACAATAAGGACAGGAAGTCGCTCCAAGAGTATCATCCCCGACTATCTCACCTCCACAGGAATTACAGGTATATACCGAGAGTCCGTCTCTTTCTCCTTCATCCCATTTTCCCTCAGGAGCCGACCAGTTCATAGTTCCCTCGGTATCTCCCTTTAGTATGTCATCATAGCCACGCAGGGTGTCCATGTCAAATTCAGTGTTACAGTATGGACACACCATCTTTTGAGCGGCTGTATCAAATCTAATTGCGCCTCCGCAGTTGGGGCACTTATACTCCATTAGTGCCATTGTCTTCTCCCTTATTCATTAAAATATACGGCCTATACACTACTATGCCACAGAGTCCTTATAGTTTTCCTTATCTGTGGCATAGAGTGTTACGAATATTTATGGACGTTTGGTACCACAGTTTGTACAGAAGTTACCGTTGTATTTTTATTGCCACAGTTAGGGCAGAACCACTGCATACCCTCAGTCTGAGGAGCGCTGCCCTGAGCCTGTGGAGCGCCGCTCTGAGCCTGAGCCGCACCCATCTCATAGAGGGCATTTGCATTCATTCCTCCTGCCTGATTTGCCATGTTCATACCCATAAAGCCCATCATTGCACCGTTTGAGTTGCCTGCGGCTGTCTTCATAGCCTCAGCCTGTGCCTGTGCAAGGTTAGCAGCTGCCATGGTAGGGTTTCTAAACGCACCTGATAGCTGAAGATTCTTGATTGCTGCAGAATCCTCTTCAGAAAGTGTGATTGGGTTAAGGGCAACAGAGATAATATCAAGGCCTCTAAGCTCCTTCCACTTTTTAGAAAGCACCTCATCCATAAGGTCTGCAAGCTCCATAGCATGGCTTGGAAGTCCGCTTGGTCTGATTCCCTGCTCACTAAGCTTGCCAAAGGCCGGCTGGAGAGCAGATACGAACTCTGTCTTAAGCTGGGCATCTATCTCATCCCTTGTAAATTCATCAGTTACATTGCCACATACATTCTGATAGAAAAGGATAGGGTTTTTGAATCTTGTATGAGTATACGCCTGAACAGCGTACAGATACGTCTATATCAAGGCCTACGTTGGCATCAAGTACTCTGAAAGGAATAGGGTTAGGTGTACCAAATTTGTTGTCTGTGAGTTCCTTTGTGTTGAAATAGTAAACCCTCTGGTCTCTTCCTGCCTGTCCACCATAGGTAAATCTGCCTATCATATCCTTAAATACAGCACCTACACTCTCACCAAAGCTGCCTGAGAACACACTTGGTGACTCACCCTGAATTAAAGGTATATTCACCAGGCTCAGCACATATTTCGGATACCTTTCCATTATTTACTATAACAAGACACTGTCCATCTGCAACTGCTATACCTGAGCCATCTGTAATCACATTGTCACTGCCGTGCTTATTGGATGATCTTCCACCTATTCTCTTGCTTCCCTTTTTCTTACAAGTACGTCAGCAGGAAGTGCATCACAATAAAAATATTCCTTCCACTGATCTCCAAGTGTTCCTCCTACAGCTCCTGTGAAAGCTTTAATAAGTCCCATACCACTACCTTCCTTTCATTTTCCAATGTAGTATTTTCTAAAAATAAACAGGATATAAAACTATGCGGCTTTATACCCTGTTTATTAAATTGAACCCCTAACAGGGCAAACTATAATATTTTATTATCTTACTCTAAAAGCTAACCTTAGTAGTATTGCCGGCATAATCCTTAACTACAAGTGTATATCTTCCACTTAAATATGCGATATGACCACTATTGATGGTTTTACCATTTAACTTAGCTGACTTAACTCCTGAGTCCTTATCGTAGAAAGTTACTTTAACGCTACTTTTTATAGGTTCTGCCCATTTACAACACTTACAATAGGAGCCTTCTTGTCAACTAAACCCTTAACCTTAAAGAATGCTGAATAGCTGGTTCCTTCCTTTACATCAGTCCAATTCACTTGGGGTAGTTTTATCTGTAACTCTTATTGTATAGTATCCGTTTCTCTTAACCTTGAACTTAACGGTATTGTCTGCATTTAACTTTAACTGGATGGCATTCTTATCAGTAGAGTTATTCCAGCCAACACTGTTTAAATATCCCCAGTAGTTAGCATTCTTCTCACCGTCTCTACCTACCTTACCATAGCGGTACTGAGCATACTTGAAGAAATCGCCCATTGCTGTTGAGAAAGTAACTGTTGCACTCTTTTTATCTTTATTTACCTTGTAGCTTGTCTTCACGATATTCTTAACTGGAACTGCAACTCCAACTACATTTATATTACCATCAAAGTCGCCATAGTTTTCATGCTTTGAAAGGATGCTCACATAGTATGTACCCTTTCTTAAGTATAGCTGTGAGCTGCTGCTTGCTGGTATCTTTCCAGTAACCGGCTTCAAAGGTTCCAACCTTTTTTGAAAAGGCTGCATCTGCATAAAGTGCATACTTAACAGATACACCATCGTGATTGTTAAGTGAGAAGCTGCTTCCTAAGAATACCCAAGAGTCCTCGTTAACTGTAAACTTAAAGTAATTGTTAACTGCCCCGCTGCCCTGAACAAGGTGTGTCTTCTGAGAAAATACCACGTTTAAATCGTCCTGCCCTACGAATTTGTCTGCTGTCTCGATATTTCCTTCTGCCGGCTCTGTGGTTGTACCCGCAGGTGCTACACTGTTTGCTGCCGCATCTGCCTCTGCTGCCTTCACTGTAGCAACAGGCTGTGGAACAACTACATTGCTCATCATAAGTGCTGCTAAAAGTAAAACGCCTAATTTCTTATTCTTCATAATCCCATTCTCCTCCGATTAAGATATTTGCAAGGTTTTAATAACCTTATATGAAGTATAGTATCATAACACATTTTGTTTTTTCAATAGATGTCATTTATTCTTAAGAAAACTGTTAACTTTTTGTAGTTTTTTTGTTTTATTTGATAAAGTTAGCAAATACAGAGACTCCAATCACGTCAGTATCCCACTTACAATCATAGCAAGACTGCTGACACTTCCTCTATTTCACCCATTTCCATAGCCTTTGCAGTACCAATGGCATGAGATGCTCCTCCCAGAGATATACCTCTGGCAATCGGTTCGTATATCCTAAAAACCCTAAATACAGTGATGGCGATAATGTTGCCTAGTATACCGGTTATAATGATGACAGCTACTGTAATAGCCACTATACCACCAAATTCTTGCGCAACTCCCATTCCTATAACCGTGGTAATTGATTTAGGAAGTAGGGTTATATACTCCTTATGCGACAGCCCAAAGGCAAGTGCAAAGAGCAAAACACATACCAGGTTAGAAATTATTCCTGATATAATGCCTGTCATAATGGCTGCCACATTTTCCTTTAAGATAGTCAGGTTCTTATACAATGGTACTTGCAAGACTGACAGTCGCAGGAGTGAGCAGATAGCTTAAATACTGTGCACTCTTATTGTAGTCCGCATAGTCTATGTGGAAAGTAAGTATTCCTGCTATGACTAAGATGATTGAAATAAGAAGGGGGTTAAGAATGGCAAGCTTGAACTTTTTCCTTAAAAGCAGCCCTATTTCATAACCGATAATGCTCACTACTATACCAAAGGTAGTGCTATTTTCTATTAATCCGTTCATGTTCCTTCCTTTCAATCAGTGCTTGCGTTATTTTCCCTGATACCGCCATTACTACTACTGTAGAAACCGGTGTAATAACAAGCACCGGTACCAACATGTCTTCTAGCTCATCAAAAGATGCAAGGAGTCCAACTCCTGCAGGTATGAACATAACCGGCATTATCTCTATAAGGAACACCGCTGCATCTTCTACTGCTCCAAGCTTAACTACCTTAGTCATAAGGCATAGCATCATAAGGCAGAGGCCGTATACACTTGAAGGTATGGGGAGGTGCACAAAATATTTTATGCCCTCCGCTATACAGGTAACCAGCATAATTATGCCAAATTGTCTAAAATACTTCATCTACTTTCTCCCTCTTTTTTCTACCCAGTCTGTTTCCCGATTTAACATCCTCTTAATGTATTCACCGGTGTATGAGTTCTTATTGACTGCAACCTCCTCAGGTGTGCCCTCAGCTATCACCCTTCCTCCTCTTGCACCACCCTCAGGTCCTATGTCAATGATATAGTCCGCTGTCTTAATCACATCAAGGTTGTGTTCAATTACTATGACGGTATTGCCTCCATCAGAGAGCTTCCTGAGAATATTGATTAGCTTATGTACATCTGCAAAATGGAGTCCTGTAGTAGGCTCATCAAGCACATAGATAGTCTTTCCAGTGCTTCTTTTACTAAGCTCAGTAGCAAGCTTGATTCTCTGGGCTTCTCCTCCTGAGAGCTCAGTGGATGGCTGTCCAAGACGGATGTAGCCTAGTCCCACCTCGCTAAGCGTTTCTATCTTTCTCCTGATAGTAGGTATATGCTCAAAGAAAGCTAAGGACTCGTCCACTGTCATATTCAGCACATCATATATGGACTTGCCTTTGTACTTTACTTCAAGGGTTTCTCTGTTGTAACGTCTGCCTTCGCAGACTTCACAAGGCACATAAACATCAGGAAGGAAATTCATCTCTATCTTGACTATACCATCACCTGAGCAGGCCTCACATCGTCCTCCCTTTACATTGAAGCTGAATCTCCCCTTGCTGTAGCCCTTTGCCTTGGCATCCTGTGTGGCTGCAAAGAGGTCTCGGATAAGGTCAAAGACTCCCGTGTAGGTCGCAGGATTGGAGCAGGGGCGTTCTTCCTATAGGCGACTGGTCTATGTCTATTATCTTATCAAGATTCTCAGCTCCAAGAATGGCATCATGCTTACCCGGTATGGTTCTTGCCTTATTTAGCTTCTTTGCAAGTGATTTGTAGAGAATCTCATTGACAAGGCTGCTCTTTCCGGAGCCTGATACTCCGGTAACCACAGTCATTATCCCAAGCGGGAATTTCACATCTATATTTTTTAAGTTATTCTCCCTGGCACCCTTTACTTCAAGATAGCCTGTTGGCTTCCTTCTTTCAGTCGGAACAGGTACCTGAAGCCTGCCTGAGAGATAGGCTCCTGTAAGGGAGTTTTTACACTTCATTATCTCTTTGGCTGTTCCCGTAGCTATAATCTCAGCGCCGTGTTCACCCGCTCCCGGGCCTATGTCTACTATGAAGTCGGCGGCAAGCATAGTATCCTCATCATGCTCAACAACTATGAGGGTATTGCCTATATCACTAGGTTTCTTTAAGTGAGGCAAGAAGCTTGTCATTATCCCTTTGATGAAGTCCTATACTAGGCTCGTCAAGGATGTAGGCAACTCCCACAAGTCCTGAACCTATCTGGGTAGCAAGCCTTATTCTCTGTGCCTCGCCACCTGAGAGAGTACCTGTCGCTCGGGACAGGGTGAGGTAGTCAAGCCCCACATCATTAAGAAATGAAAGCCTTGCCACTATTTCCTTAAGCACAAGGTCTCCAATTTTCCTCTGAGTAGGGGTAAGCTCTACATTTTCAAAATAATTCTTGGCATCCAAGATAGAAAGTTCAGTAACATCGGAAATGTTCTTATCTCCTACGGTAACCGCAAGCGCAGTAGCCTTCAGACGCTTTCCACCGCAAGCCTTACATGAGGGTGGTGCGCATAAAAGCTCTCGTACTCCTGCTTGCTTGACTCTGAAAAGGTCTCCCTGTATCTTCTTTCCACATTTTTTATAAGTCCCTCAAAAGGCACATCATATACGCCTTCTCCACGCTGCCCCTTGTAATGCACCTTAAGTACCTTGCCACCTGTTCCGTGGAGGATGACATCCTGTACTTCCTTTGAGAGCTTCTCAAACGGAGTTTTGAGGTCAAATTTATATGCCTTTGCTAGTGCTTCAAGAGTAGAATGGGTAAAGCTTCCCTTTTGAGTTGGAGGACTGCCAGCCAAGCACCACTATACAGCCTTCTGCGAGGCTTAGGCTTTTGTCAGGTATCATAAGGTCGGGGATCAAACTCCATCTTGTAACCAAGTCCCAAAGCAGTCCGGACAGGCTCCGAAAGGATTGTTAAATGAAAAGGTTCTTGGTTCAAGCTCTTCAAGGCTGATATTACAGTCAGGGACAGGAAAAACTAGATGAAAAGCTAAGTCTCTCCTTGCCTGAAACTTCCACAATGAGCAGACCTTCTGAGAGCTTCATAATCTGCTCTATGGAGTCTGACATACGTCTTTCTATACCAGGCTTTATCACAAGACGGTCCACCACTATCTCGATATTGTGCTTTTTGGTCTTTTCAAGCTTAATCTCATCTGATAGCTGATGAAGCTCACCGTCTACCATATGACCCTCACATAGCCTGCCTTAAGGGCACTTTCAAATACCTTAACGTGTTCACCCTTTCTTCCCCTTACTACAGGGGCAAGAAGCTGAAGCTTGGTGCCTTCAGGAAGTTTCATTATCTCATCAACCATCTGGTCTACAGTCTGCTTGTGTATTTCCTTCCCACAATTAGGACAATGCGGTACTCCGGCTCTTGCATAAAGAGCCTTAGATAATCGTATATCTCAGTCACCGTACCTACTGTGGAACGGGGATTTCTATTGGTTGACTTCTGGTCTATGGAGATAGCAGGAGAAAGCCCCTCATGCTCTCTACCTTAGGTTTTTCCATCTGCCCTAAGAACTGGCGGGCATAAGAAGAGAGGGACTCCATATACCTTCTCTGACCCCTCCGCATAGATGGTGTCAAATGCAAGAGATGATTTGCCTGAGCCTGAAAGTCCCTGTCATTACGACAAATTTATCCCTTTGGTATATCTATGCAGATTCCTTTGAGGTTATGTTCTCTAGCCCCTCGTATCCTGATAAAATTCTTTTGAATTTACTGTATTTTTTTCTTTGCTGGCATATTCTTCCTCGTATGATATAATGGGTTATAATCTTTGTTTATCATAGCAGAAAGATATTAATTTTTTCAACGGTAATTCGAACGAATGTTTTATATGTTTTTCTTATACATATTTCATCATATTTTTACTAATTCTCTATCCAGTCAATCAAATCACTTGTTGTCATAGTTCATCCAGTAACCGCCAATCCTCACTAATTTGCCATCTTTGTAGATATGTAGTCTTGGATAGCCTGTCACTCCCTGGCTGATTGTAAGCTCCTCATCATTATCTACATCAACCTGTGTAAACTTATATGTCGGTCTAAGTCTCGCTGCTTCTTTGTAAAGAGGTCTCTAAAAACGCTTGCAGTAACCACACCATTTTGCACTGAAGTCTACAATGACTATCCCTTTTTCCTGAAGCACTTCTTTATCAAAGTTATCTCCGGTAACTGTTATAACCTTTCGCCAAAAGCTCCGACATTCTTCTTTGCTGATATCTAGCTTAAGTGTTTTGCTGACCTTTTTGTTGGCTGACAAGGTAAGCTTAAGATTCACTTTACCGCTCTTTAGCGCCTTAACCTTGTATACCTTTCCTGACTTTTTGATTTTTGACTTTTTACTATCCTTTGTACTGATCTTAAAAGCCTTTATTCTTGCTTGAAGCAGTTACAGTTACAGTGATGTCATCACTTTCACCTGTTCCTATGGTAATCTCATCTCCTACTGTAAGCTCAGCCTTTGACTTTGAAAGTACAATGCTGTCTGTCTTAGCTCGAGCCTAATGTCTGCCTTAGTGTCAGCCTGTGTAAGCTCTGTCTTAGCAGTAAACTATCAAGCTGCCCGCAAGAGCCCCTAACATAAGTGATTTTTAAAATTTTGTTTGTCATAGTTTCTCCTTTATTTGTTATTCATATTTCCAGTATCCTTTTTACCAAGAGCTTATCTGTCCAAGCTTCTTTTCACAATATAAAGTATACCCTATTATTTGTCAAAAGTCTAATGCAGATTTTTCCACATTAGACTTTACTCTCTAGCGAAATTCTTATATATTCCATAGACAGCAAAAATCCCTGTAAGCCACTTTTTAGCAGACTACAGGACTTTTTCTTAGATCACAGCCAATACGATAGTTTTCATTCTAACCCTATTGCTAATTGTATCATATTTAATTTTGTTTTTACCTATTTAGAAACTCTTTATCGAAAGTTCTATCCAGTCAAGAAGATCCCAAACTGTCATATCCGTCCAGTAGCCACCTTCCTAATCAGTTTACCATTTTTATAGAGATGTAACGTGAGGAAAGCCTTCTATTCCTTGCTTTTTTTAACAAGATCTCGGTCTTCATCACCATCAACCTTGGTGAACTTATATATCTGCCTGATTTTGCAGCTTCTTTGTAAAGAGGATCCAAAAACTGACAGTAACCACACCACTTAGTAGTGAAATCAACAATTACAATCCCTTTTTGCCTGAAGCACTTCTTTATCAAAGTTCTTTTCCGGTAACCTTTACCACCTCACCAAAATCAGCCTCGCTCTTCTTTCTGATGTTTAACTTGAGAGTTTTACTGACCTTTTTGTTGGCTGATAAAGTTATCTTAAGAGTTTGCTTTGCCGCTCTTTATAGCTTTTACCTTATAAAACTTTTTCCTGACTTTTTAATCTTAACTTTGTTACCATCCTTAGTACTAATTTTAAATTCCTTATTCTTGTTAGAAGTGTATACATTTACGGTAATGTCATCACTTTCACTTGTACCTATCGTAATCTCATTTCCTATGGTCATTTTGACCTTTGACTTAGAAATTACAATACTATCTGTCTTTGTATCAGCTACAACCATCTCTGGCTTAGCTGTAAGTACTAAGACTCCTGCAAGTGCGCCCAGAATAAGTGATTTAAGTATTTGCTTTCCCATAACCCTTCCTTTATTCGTATTTCAGTATCCTTTTTACCAAGACCTTCTCTGTCCAAGCCTTTTTACAACAACTTCTTTTTGTCTCTATTCTTTGCTCCGCAAAGCTATGTTTGCCGTTTCAAGGCTTTGGGCGGTGTGCCTGCCAATCCTCATCTGAGTAGAACACCTGACCGCACTGGCATACCCAGTAGACAGTTATTTCCTGCTTTGTTACAGCAGGATGCTTGACTAGTCTTGTATACTGCTAGGGACCCAGATTTTCTTTTTAGCAGGTTTATTACCAGTCTTATTTCTCATTTCCTTTTCCCAGGCTTCTTGACCCTTTTTCTATGTTCTTATCTTTATTTTTCTTTTTATTATCCGACTTTATTGTCTTTTTACTGCCTTTTTCTTATCGTCTTTCTTGTCGCCTTTCTCGTTGTCTTGATTAGTATCTTGTTTATTGTTTTCTTTTACTATCTTCTTTCTGTCTTGTTTACTTCTTCTTTGTTTTCTTTGCTCTTTCCCTTAATGTCTATTTCCTTTTTAAGCTCATTTCAGGCTTGATTGCTCCTCTGTCTTTTTGCCTACCAAGACCTTTAATCTTACAGCCTGAGTTCACCTGCTTTATCTCCAGCCGTAAGAGCTACCTCTGTAACCGCATCCTGATTTACTTCAAGCTTAACGAGCTTACCGTCCTTCTCTATAATGCGCACCTTTGGAACTCTCACCGTCTTTAAGCTTGTATGCAGGATGCCCACCACAGCCTGTTGCCACAAAGGACCGAGCTTGAGAGGATGAATGCTGCTATTACAGATATTTTTTCTTCAAGTTAGATTTCATATTATCTCCTAGTCATTGCATTTCCTAAATATATTTACATTTATATACCATTCACCAAATATAATTTGTTACTTCAAAACATCAAAGCATAAGAATCTGATTGAGGCCCTGATTGCATGATAATTTACTATCTTTTGAGCTACAATATCTTTTATGATTCGCCAAAAGTCTAATGCAGATGCTCTACATTAGACTTTTTAGCTAAAACTTTGTTAATTACATTTTTTGCAAGATTTATTTGTATTCAATTACTGTGTTGTATCTTGCCATACTGTCCATATTGAAGGTAAGCTTATCACCCTTCTGTGTGAACTTAACCTTCTGAAGCTTATTTGTCGCCATCAATGTAGTATACATTCTTAACCGGCTTCTTGCCCGCAACTGTAGTGGTTACCTTGAAGTTTGCCGTATGCAAGAGGTGAAAGCTCAACTCTGTACATATTTACTGTATCTACGTCAAGTACAAGGTACTTCTTGCCCTTAAGCTCAGGTACCTTAACATTCTTAAGTACTCTTGAAGAAAGTGCATACTCACCGTTGCCAAATCTAAAGCCCTGTTACCTTGGTTGTGCCGTCAGAGCTTACTAAAGTAGTATCGTTCTTGTGAGCCTGCTTCTTGTTGATGAGGTAGAGTGCCTGTACGCTTCCACAGCTTAAGTGGTTAAATACATACTTCTTTGCGCGAATTCTGACTTGTCCTTCACTGTAAGTGGGAAGGCATCTATAGCGTAGTTGCCCTTTACTACTTCCATAACATAGTTGGTATCCTCAAGAAGTGAAAGGTCTACCCATCCATCTACTACCTTAGCTTCAAATGTCTCTCTAGGAGAGATGAACTTAAGTGTTACATTGTTAACCTTCTTCTTGTTATTGCCAAGTACATATACAGGAAGCTTGTAAGGCACTCTGTTCGCCATTTTTTCATCTGTCAACGCTTTTCTCACGCTTAGCAAGCTTAAATCCCTTGAATTCACCGTATGGAGCCTTGCTTGTAATAAGCTTCTTACCGTCGTTACTGATAGTTACGTAAGCATTCTTCATGCTGTATTCTTTATCTAAGGCTGAAATGATGTAGTCATTTCCAACTATTAGCTTAAGTCCTGAAAGCTTGCCGTTCTTTGAAAGAACAACCTTCTCAACCTTCTGCTTTGTAGCATTGTAAATTCAAACTTTACAGGCTTCTTAAGCGCAGCTGACTTAAACTGTACAGGGTATATCCTTAACATCTGCCCTCTTTGTATTGTAGATAATCTTGTAGTCTTTGAGGCTGTACTTCTGACCGGTTGTGCACTCTCTCTGTATCAAAGGCTGAGCCTACAGGAATCTTGCCATCAAGTCTTACAAGGTCAACATAATGGCTTGTCACAACTCCTTCCAGATTATCAGGGTTCTTGTATCCCTTAAGTAAAGCCACATACTTTCCTTCTTTATTGAGCACGAATCTGAATACAGTCTTATCTTTTAGCTTGTAGAGAGGATTCTTATCAAGTTTCATCTCATACCATACACCAGCTTCTCCATTAAGTGAGAGAATTCCGTCTTTACTACTATAAACTAATGTTGATTTTTTATTATCCAGTCTTACAAGTCTGAAAGGAAGTACGCCCTGTGGCTGATATCCATGGTCGCTA
>BNJV01001289.1_pt1 | contig 45676 bp, 77 predicted proteins | sample 8540591 | NCBI WGS metagenome assembly BNJV01 (sample SAMD00202457, study PRJDB9452) | human saliva metagenome | host: Homo sapiens
ATGACAGCAACTAAACAACACAAAAAGTTATCCTCGTTGGTGATGGTGCCGTAGGTTCATCTTACGCTTTTGCCCTCGTAACACAAGGAATTGCACAAGAACTTGGTATCATTGAAATTCCTCAATTGTTTGAAAAAGCAGTTGGTGATGCTGAAGACCTTAGCCACGCGCTAGCTTTTACTTCACCTAAAAAAATCTATGCAGCTAAGTACGAAGACTGTGCGGATGCAGACCTTGTAGATTATCACTGCTGGTGCTCCACAAAAACCAGGTGAAACTCGTCTTGATCTTGTTGGTAAAAACCTTGCTATCAACAAATCAATCGTTGAACAAGTTGTTGCGTCTGGTTTTGACGGTATCTTCCTTGTTGCTGCTAACCCAGTTGACATTTTAACTTACTCAACTTGGAAATTCTCAGGATTCCCTAAAGAACGTGTTATCGGTTCAGGTACTTCACTTGACTCAGCTCGTTTCCGTCAAGCACTTGCTGAAACTATCGGTGTTGATGCTCGTTCAGTTCACGCCTACATCATGGGTGAGCACGGTGACTCAGAATTTGCCGTTTGGTCACACGCTAACGTTGCCGGTGTTAAATTAGAACAATGGTTGCAAGCTAACCGTGATTTGAATGAAGCAGACCTTGTTGAACTCTTCATCTCAGTTCGTGACGCTGCTTACTCAATCATCAACAAAAAAGGTGCTACATACTACGGTATAGCAGTTGCTCTTGCTCGTATCACAAAAGCTATCCTTGATGATGAAAATGCGGTTCTTCCACTTTCAGTCTTCCAAGAAGGACAATACGGAGTTGAAAACGTCTTTATCGGTCAACCAGCTATCGTTGGTGCGCACGGTATCGTTCGCCCAGTTAACATCCCATTGAACGACGCTGAAACTCAAAAAATGCAACTTTCTGCTCGTGAATTGCAAGAAATCATCGACGAAGCATGGAAAAATCCAGAGTTCCAAGCAGCTTCTAAAAACTAATTAAATAAAGAAAAGAAAGGTTCTGAGACTTAAGTCTAGACCTTTTTCTTTTCTTTCACATCAAGATTTTTATTTCATCTTTAGCAGCAGCTTCAGCATCATCATTACTGATAACACCAAGATGAATATTTCCAACTTTTCCTTCTGAATCAATTAGAATTTCTGTTGGAATACTACGGATCTGATGAGGCTTGAAATGTAGCTCCGGTCACATCATAGAGAACAGGGATGTCTTTATAGCCTTGTTCTTGATACCACTTTGAAATTGCTCAGTGGATTTCTCTCCCTTGAAGACCTGGGGCAAGTGTACAGTTAAAATTTCAAAAACTCACGATCTTGCTTTGCAGCTAATTCCATCAATTCAGGCATACTACGGCACGGACCGTACCAGAAGCCCAGAATTTTGTCAGATAAACTTTCCCCTTGTAGTCGGACAATTTGACCTCTTTACCATCCATTGATTGTGAGGTAAAATCAGGGCTTCTTTTTCCTACCGCGATTTGCTGAACACTTGTTTCATGCTGAGTTTGTGATTGACTTTGACTTTGCTTTGGTTTCTTCATTAGCTACAAGCTGTTAAAAGAGAAAACTGATAAGAAACTAAGTCCTAGATAGATTATTTTTTCATATTTTCTCCTTTATCCAAAAATTCCTGATAAGATATTTAACTGACCAAACATGAGTAAAAGCCCCATAAGAATATTAAGAATCCTCCGATTTTTCTTTAATAAAATAATTCGTGGTTTGATCTTGCTAAAATAAGGCATAATAAAGCCAGAAGCTAAGGCTAACAATAAAAATGGGAGAGCCATTCCTAACGTATAGACAAAGGGGTCAAGAGCGCACCTTGCAAAGCACCATTATCATCCCTGATGCAGCCAGAGCTAGTACAGAGCTTAGAACAGGACCGATACATGGAGTCCAACCAAAGCTAAAAGTGATACCAAGTAAGAAAGCTGACAAATAACGATTGGATTGCTTACTTTTTAGATTAAAACTTTTTGCACTTCAAGCTTTTAAAGTGAAAAATCTCCATCTGATGTAAGCTAAAATGATAATGATAGCTCCCATAGCATATCGAAACCAGTTAGTGTAGAGTAAGTTACCGAGGAATCCAGCCAAATCCAAGTATAAAAAAAGATGAGAGATGCCTGCAATAAAACAAAGAGTTGAAATTAAGCCTGACCAGGCACATCTCTTCCAAACAATCGAAAGCTGCTTTTTGGATCACTATCCAACAAAAATACCAGTATAGACCGGCAACAAAGGAAAAATACAGGGTGAAAAGAATGATAAAACACCCGCTAAAAAACTGATACGAAAAATAAAAGACTTTCCATTAAACTACCTTCTTTCTAAATCACTTTATATTTTACTACAAATAACATAATAAGTCGTATGTGCTACGCTACTTTATGGTGAAGAAAAAGACAAGGAGCTAAACTCCTTGTCTGCTTTTATTAATAAGTACCTTCTTCGCCCTGAGCTAGTCAAGATAACCGGGCCATCTTTGGTAATGACAAATTGGTGTTCATACTGACAAGAAAGACCACCATCAATGGTTTTATGGGCCCAACCAGTTTTCATATCAGTATCGATTTCCCAATCGCCTGTATTGATCATGGGTTCAATAGTCAAGACCATTCCTTCACGAAGACGAAGTCCACGTCCTGCAATACCATAGTTAGGTACCATTGGTTCTTCGTGCATGGTTGGTCCAACACCATGCCCAACGAGGTCTAACTACTCCGTAACCACGACTTTCAGCATAGTCTTGAATAGCAGCACCGATATCTCCTATACGATTGCCTACTACTGCTTGCTCAATCCCTTTATACATAGCTTCCTTGGTCACGTCCATCAAGTTTTTCACTTTTTCAGACGGTGTACCGACCGCATAAGCCCAACATGAGTCAGCTAAACCGCCAGTATAACTTTGGGTGTATTTTTTCATGTGCTCAACATTATTAAAGTTTAACTTAGAGACATAAGGTCAGATTTTGGCAATTGGACACCCGAGTACCATGTCAACCTGAGCAAGTCACCCATCTTTCAAGATGTAATGACGTGGAAAAAGCGTGAGCCACTTCGTCGTTAAGGGAGCAACAAGTAGCATACGGATAATCCATAATAGCACCATCTACTCCAATCTGCAAAGGAAGATAGTTTTCTTCTTTACAACGACGACGAACATATTCTTCTACTTCCCACATATCTACACCTGGCTTAATAATATCACGTAAGCCGATATGGATACTAGCAAGAAAATCACCAGCCTTATCCATTGCTTCAATTTCTCTTGCTGATTTTTAAAGTAATCATGTTTTCTCCTAAATTCTAGTTAATTTTTACAGTTACACTTGCCTTTGATACAATCTGTTGATTCAAATAAATATCGTAATCAATAATGGCTGAGCGTCTGGTATGATGGATAATACGAGCTTGAATTTGTAAAACATCATCAATCTGAACAGCCTGTAAGAAATAAATCAACATCTGTTCGATAATGAGGTTTCTCCCACTATTAACCACCAAATTTTGAGTCATCAAGGTTAAAAATCTCTGATAACACACCATTGGCACAGAACCCCATTTTTATCAAGCATGAATGGTTCTACGGTAATCACAACTTCATCGTGATGATATGACAATTTTTGTGCAATTTGTTCAGAGAAAGTTGGTAAAGCAGAGATTTGGGAACGACTCATCTTTTCCATAACATCTCTTCGGGTCACAACTCCAAGCAAGGTATGATTGCTTCGAACAACTGGAACCATTTCAAAGTCTTCGGCGATCATTCTCTGACTGATATTAGCGATATTGGTAGACTAGACCTGTCATATATACCGTCCGTGTCATTGCCTTATCCAAAGTAGTCCCAGGTGACTTATCAGCTGCATCACGCATAGTCATAACTCCAACTACAACTTGATCCTTGTTAATAACAGGAAAGCGACTGCTTCTATTCTTTCGAACCAAATCCAAGTAGTCTTTTATGGTATCAGTATCACGTAGGTAACCATATTCATGACTGGTACGGAATATTTTTTCTACCGTTAAAATATCTGTCTTGATCTGAACATTTGACAGGGCACGGTTAATCATAGTTGCAATGGTAAAGGTGTCGTGCTTGGTACGTAACACCGGAATATTCTTTTTGTTAGCCAGTTTAAGGACGTCTTCAGCAATTTCGAAGCCACCAGTGACCAGAACAGCATTTTTCATTTTCAAGTGCTAGTAATTGGATCTCTGTTCTATCCCCTACGATTAAAAAGGCCACCATCATGAAGGTAAGAAAGAATGTTATTTTTCTGTCATAGCTCCAATCGAAAAATTTTACTGAATTCACGATCCAAGCCATCTTGACCTGCAAGAACTTCCGATCCAGTAACTTCAGCGATTTCAGCAAAAGTCAGTTTTTCAATAGAAACTTTTTGACTTTTTATCCGAACAGTTCCACTTCTGAGGACGTGTTTCTACCAAACCTCTATTTTCGGCCTCTTTAATAGCGCGATAGGCAGTACCGTCACTAACACCTAAGTGATTGAAATACTCCGAACACTGACACGTTTTCCGACCGGTAATTCTTCTAAATAAGATAATATTTCCTGATGTTTACTCACTTAGTTCTCCTTTTGTATAACGAAATTCGAGATAATCTCTCATCTTACGACTATATCTGTCACTCCCTTTAAAACGGCGGTAGAGATTGAAACCTGATTTTTCAGCAACTTTTTGACTAGCAAGATTTTCTAAATGCGTTCATGATAGATAATTGCTTTAAACCCTAGTTCAGCCATAGATAAATCACACAAGCTCTTAACAACCTCAGTCATATAACCCTGACTCCAGTAGTCTTTTTCAAAAATAACCAAGTTCCGCTTCTCTTTTTATCTCATCAATTTTCTCGAACTTGATGGACCCAATCATTTTACTATCTTTTTTATGACAGATAGCCCAAATTCCAAGCGGAGATTTCATGAAGTAGTTGGCCAAGGCATATTGACTTTCTTCTATGCTTGCTTGAGCAGGAAAAAAATAAACCGAAGATTCTTCAGTCTGAAGCTATATGATGGAAGTCATAAACATCAGTAAAAAGAAGGGACGGAGAGCTAGTCGTTCCGTCTCACAAAAAGAATACATTGCTAATTTTCGTCCAGATATTCATATCTATCCTCTAGAACTAGTCTTCAATAAGTTCAATATCCGCTCCAAGATTGCGTAATTTTTCGATAATATTTGAATAGCCACGGAGAATAAACTCAACATTTGTAATTTCAGTTCTACCCTTAGCCATCAAAGCAGCAATGACCAAGCATGCTCCTGCACGTAAATCAGTTGCTTTTACACTTGCTCCGTGTAATTGTTTGCCACCTTTATAAGGATATGATCATTTGTTGTTGAAATATCAGCATTCATTTTCGCTAACTCAAAGACATGGTTGACACGTTTTTCATAAATGGTATCAATCAATGTCCCACGACCTTCTGCTTTTAATAACAAAGGTGTAATTGGCTGTTGGAGATCCGTTGCAAAACCAGGATAAGGAGCTGTTTTTATATTTACCGCCTTTAGGTCTTTTTTTGTTCTTCAACAAAAATACTATCTTCTGAAACAGTCATATGAACTCCCATTTTCTTCTAGCTTAGCAATAAATCCTTCTAAGTGTTCATAAAGAACATTATTAATTCAGATTCCTTGCCCAACTGCAGCTGCCATGGAAATATAAGTTCCAGCTTCAATTCGGTCAGGAATTACTTGATGGCGAGTTCCATGAAGACTCTCAACACCATCGATAGTAATCATATCAGTACCCGCACCTCGAATATGGGCTCCCATGTTGATTCAACAAGGTTTGCAACATCAATGATTTCAGGCTCACGAGCAGCATTTTTCAATCACTGTACGCCCTTAGCCTTAACAGCTGCTAACATTGTGTTGATAGTTGCACCAACACTAACAGTATCCATGTAAATATGAGCTCCATGCAAAGTTTGTCCCTGAGTGGACAATTTCATATTATCGCCTTCATAAGTAGTCTCAGAACCCATAGCTTCAAATGCTTTAAGATGCAAGTCAATAGGACGTGGTCCAAGATCACAACCACCAGGTAAACCAACGGTTGCTTGACCAAAACGTCCCAAAAGGCTACCATAAAAGTAGTAAGAAGCACGTAAACTGTTAATTTTACCATATGGCATTGGTTTATTTTGAACACCCACGCGGATCAATTTCTAATACATCGTCATAACGTTTGACACTAGCTCCCATGATTTCCATGATTTCAACAAGGCTAGCTACATCTGAAATGTCTGGTACACAATCCAAGATAACAACATCATCTGGCTAAGATGATTGCTGGTATTAAAGCAACCACACTATTCTTAGCTCCGCTAATGTTAATTTCTCCTTTTAGTGGACGTCCTCCATTAATGATAATTTTTTTCATTATATACTCTTTCACTAAATTTATTAACAAGGTCTCACCCTATATTATACCATAAATCTGATATTTTAGCTCATTACTATAGAATAATTAAGATACTTAAAATTAAAAATAACCTTTGAATTTTTTATAATGTTGAGATAAAAAGTATTTTTAATAATACATAAAAAGCTTCCCGAAGATATCGAAAGCTTTATTTAATGTACTTTCTAGCTTCCTCGCTTTTCATTTCAAGGCTCGGAATAAAAGGTTTAATTAGACCTTCTTATTTTAGCGATTGGGTAAACAGAAACTTGTTTCTTATCGCGACCTTTACGTTCGAAACGTACTACGCCTTCAACTTTAGCGAACAAAGTATCGTCTCCACCACGTCCAACGTTTACACCTGGATAGATGTGTGTACCACGTTGACGGTATAGGATTGATCCACCTGAAACAGTTTGTCCGTCAGCTGCTTTAGCTCCAAGACGTTTAGCTTGTGAATCACGTCCGTTTGATGTAGAACCTCCACCTTTTTTGTGGGCGAAAAGTTGCAAGTTGTTAAGAGTCATTTTTAACATAATGTTTTCCTCCGTGTTAGTTTTCTGTGATAACTCTGGTTTGGACGAACTCAGAAGAGTTCTCCGATAAGTTTGCCATACCTAAGAAAAATGATTCAAAGAATAATTGTGTCATTTCTCTCTGGTGAGAAGGAAGATCTTTTGGAATTTCAACCATCAGATAGCCACCTTCATCTTCGTTTAATTCTAAGATTGGTTCATAGCCTGCAAATTTCTCAATGGAATTGATAAAGTTAATGGCAAGCGTAGAAACCGATGCACACACGACATCTAAGCCGTATTCGCCACTCTCGGCGTGTCCAGTAATCTCCGCACTCCTCAGCTCGCCATCTTCGGCTCTCTCAAAGACTGCTTGTATCATGCGTTCTCCTTAAAATTAAGCGTTGATTGCGTTGATGACAACTTTAGTGTATGGTTGACGGTGACCTTGTTTACGGTGGCTACCTTTTTTTAGGTTTGTACTTGTAGTAACAACCTTTCTTTTTGTTTTCCTTGTTTTTCAACAGTTCCAACTACAGTAGCTCCAGCAACAAGTGGAGTTCCGACAACAGTGTTTTCACCACCAACAAGAACAACTTCGTTAAAAGTAACTTCTTGACCAGCTTCAACGTTCAATTTTTCAACGTAAACTGCTTGACCAACTTCAACTTTAACTTGTTTTTCCGCCAGTTTTGATAATTGCGTATGTGCTCATTATGCACCTCCTATGATTTTTTGGGGTTTCCCCGAATTTTTGTGAAGACTCGCCTAGCATCGTGGGACGAACCACTTAAACTTGATGAATCAAGCAACGATGTTCGTGCGGTTGCACAGGACTGTGCATAGTCAACTCTACAAGTATAGCATGATTTCCAATATTTTTGACAAGCATTTATTATCAAAAATTCACGCTACTTTTATCGACTTTTTCCTGTAGTTTAGATAAACGATCATACTTAGATAAAAAAATACTCATCATTATACGGGACATTCCTAAAATAGTCTTTTTCGTTGAAGATAATCGTTAAATAAGCTGACAAATACTACTCCTAGAATGAAAAGCTAACTAGTAGGCTCACAAAAATCAATCCCTTCTCATAAAAAGGCTCTATGTTTGGTACGTATATAGTCACCAAAACGCGAGCATCGTTCGTTTTGATATTTCCCGTCATAAAAGGCATTATTATAGGCAATTCCAGAAACCTCTCCAAAAAGCTGTTGTAACGAGACCCATACAAAAAAAGCCAGAGGAGGAATAATAAACATGTTATCAACACTCAATGGAACAAAGCCGATTATCAATGATAAAATAGCTAATGGAACAAGTGATAGAATGGGTTTTTTAACAATGCGAAGTTTTTCCTTGTAAATCGTAAGCAAAAAAACGCCTAACATGAAAGATAAAAGTGTCAATATCTTTATTTCAGCATCAGCTACATTTTCTCTGAACGATTCCGACTGATAAAAAGACCACGTTTCCCCTGTTTGCCCAGCGACTAGGGTATTTCCTCTGACCAGAAAGGTATAGGCATCGACATAGCCTGCACAGAAAAGTCAAAAAGCGCCAATCTTTTTAGAATGACGAGAAATTTTTCTCATAGGTAATAATCTCATACTAAACTCCTAAATTTACTGTAACTATTGTACCATTTTTTCTAGAAATTTCGAAGTATCAAAGCAAAAGAATTATCTCAAGGTAACTAGTTGCTTCCTTTCTATGATATAATGAAATCAATCAATTACTAGGAATAAGGAGAGTCTATGCTAAAACTTGGGATTATAGGAACTAGTTCAATCAGTCATCATTTTATAGAGGCCGCTCATGCTAGTGGACAATATCAGCTGTAGCCACTGTCTATTCTAGAAAATCTAGAAACTGCAGAACAATTTCTGTTGAATCGGTTTATCAAGTCGTTCAGCTATTTGATCAGATGGATGCTCTTTTAATGATCTCCTTTGATGTCGTTTACATCGCTAGTCCAAATTCTCTGCACTATCGTCAAGCTAAAGCTGGCTTTATCATGCTGATAAACATGTCATCCTTGAAAAAAACCAGCTGTCACTCAACCACAAGAATGGCAGGATTTAGTTCAAACAGCTAAAGATAATAAATGTTTTATCTTTGAAGCAGCAAGAAACTACCACGAAGATGCTTTTGCCGCAATCAAAGACTTTCTTGCGAACAAACAAATTCTTGGTGCAGACTTTAACTACGCTAAATATTCTTCTAAGATGCCTAACCTACTTGCTGGCGATACTCCTAATGTTTTCTCAGACCGTTTTTGCAGGTGGTGCACTTATGGATCTTGGTATTTATCCTATCTACGCTGCTGTTCGCTTATTTGGAAAACCGACTCATGCAACCTATCAAGCTCAGAAACTAGATAATAGCATTGATTTAAATGGGGATGGTATTCTCTCATATCCTGACTATCAAGTGCATATCAAAGCAGGAAAAGAATATCACTTCTAATCTTCCTTGTGAGATTTATACTACTGATGGAACCTTGACACTTAATACAATCGAGCATGTCCAATCAGCTACTTTTTACAGACCATCAAGGAAATGAAGTTCAACTTCCTATCCAGCAGGCTCCTCACACCATGACTGAGGAAGTTGCTGCTTTCGCACATATGATTAAACAACCAGACCGAAACTCTCTACCAATCTTGGATTGATGATGCGACACACGTCCACAACCTACTTTACACCATGCGCCAGGATGCTGGCATTAGATTTGAGGCAGAAAAATGAAAACCAAACTACCTTCCGAATGGCTAGAACTCCTTGACCAACTCGGTTTCCAAGAATTTCACTCCCCATTCAAACTCAACTTTTTCAACCTATAACAGAAGGTGAAAACCTGCTTGGAGTCAGTCCAACTGGTACAGGGAAGACTTTTAGCCTATCTCCTACCTAGTCTTCTCAAACTGCAAAAAGAAAAAAAGCCCAACAATTATTGATTTTAGCACCTAATACTGAGCTTGCTGGACAAATTTTTGAAGTCACTAAAACCTGGGGTGAGGCCATCGGATTAACAGCTCAGCTATTTCTATCCGGTTCGAGCCAGAAACGCCAAATTGAACGACTTAAAAAAGGACCAGAAATTCTGATCGGAACACCTGGTCGTATCTTTGAACTCGTTAAATTGAAAAATCAAGATGATGAACGTGAAACAATCATTCTTGATGAATTTCGACCAACTCCTTGATGATTCTCAAATTCATTTTGTCGAGAAAAATTACCAACTACGCACCTCGTGACCATCAACTTATTTACATGAGTGCCACTACCAAATTTGACCAAGATAAAATTGCACCTAACACGCGCATCATTGATCTATCAGACCAAAAGTTAGACAATATTCAACACTTCTACATGCAAGTAGACCAACGTCACAGAGTAGATATGCTTCGTAAACTGGCACAGGTTGAAGATTTCCGTGGTCTTGTCTTCTTTAATAGCTTGTCAGACCTTGGAAGCGCCGAGGAAAAATTACAATATCGTGATGTTTTAGCAGTTTCGCTAGCTAGCGATGTCAACGTTAAATTTAGAAAAGTTATTTTAGAAAAAGTTCAAAGATAATCAACTGACACTACTTCTTGCCACAGACCTTCTCGCTCGTGGTATCGACATTGATAGCCTGGAATGCGTGATTAACTTTGACGTCCCTAGAGACACGGAAACTTACACTCACCGTGCGGGTCGTACAGGACGCATGGGTAAAGAAGGCTATGTCATCACTCTTGTGACACATCCAGAAGAGCTTAAAAAACTGAAGAAATTTGCAAGTGTACGTGAAATTGTCTTGAAAAATCAGGAACTGTATATCAAATGAGAGTGGGACAGAAATCGGTAATTCGTTAGAATTCGATTTCGCCGTCCCACCTCCGCACAGTTGAATAGGGCTGTAAAAGCTGATGAAATCAGCGTAGTAGAGCCCACTCAACCACTGCGCCTTGCTTACAATTGAGAGGCTAGGACTTTTGTCCCAGCCTCTTTTTCTTATTCCCCAAGTAATTTCTATACGGTAGTTGGCAAATGGAACACCTTCTTTGTTTTGTAGTTGATAGGCTAGTTCAATCTTCTCTTCACCAATTTCATAGTGACTTGTTTGGATGATAAACTCCTGCATGCCCATAGGTGTTGGAATATAGGCTAAACTATCAGCATCCTTCAGAAAACGCATGATGGTCTTGGGATTTGAGAAACGTGACATGACCAGTTCCTCCCCATTAAATTTCAAAACTACTTTTTTTCTTGGTCTTCATTATAAAACAAAAGATAGGAAAAATCGCCCTTTTTCACGTAATTCAACATCATAAAGTTGGTCGATTACTTCCAATTGTTCATCGAAACTTGATGGTATTTCTCATTCTAATCTTCACAACTATTCCTCTTTCTTCTCACTTATCCCTACTATTTTACCAAAAAGGCAAGGAATTTGCTATAATGGTCTTATGAATGAAAAAGTATTTCGTGACCCTGTTCACAACTATATCCACGTTAATAATCAGGTCATTTATGACCTGATCAATACAAAAGAATTTCAACGGCTTCGTCGCATCAAAGCAGCTTGGGTACATCCAGCTATACCTTTCCATGGTGGAGAGCATAGTCGCTTTTTCTCACTGTCTAGGAGTCTATGAAATTGCCAGGCAAATTACGGAAATTTTTGAGGAGAAATATCCTGAGGAATGGGACTCTAGTGAATCTCTCTTAACCATGACTGCAGCTCTTCTACATGACCTCGGACATGGTGCCTATTCGCATACTTTTTGAAAATCTTTTGATACCAATCATGAGGCTATCACACAAGATATCATTCAAAAGTCCCTGACACAGAGATTCATCAGGTCTTGTTACAGGTAGCGACTGACTTCCCTAAAAAGGTTGCTAGTGTCATTGACCACACCTATCCCAACAAACAAGTCGTTCAACTAATTTCTAGTCAGATTGATGCAGACCGTATGGACTATCTCCTTCGCGACTCCTACTTTCACGGGTGCTTTTTATGGCCAGTTTGACCTGACACGTATTCTCCGTGTTATTCGTCCTGTGAAAAATGGGATTGCCTTTTCAACGGAATGGGATGCACGCCATCGAGGATTATGTACTCAGTCGCTATCAAATGTATATGCAGGTTTATTTCCACCCAGCCACACGAGCCATGGAGGTTCTTCTGCAAAATCTTTTGAAACGTGCCAAAGAACTCTATCCTGAAAATAAGGACTTCTTTGCCCTTACATCCCCACATCTACTGCCATTATTTGAGAAGAAGGTGACCTTATCTGACTATCTTGCACTTGACGACGGGGTTATGAATACCTATTTCCAACTCTGGATGACTAGCACAGATAAAATTCTAGCTGACCTTTCCCAACGTTTTTATCAACCGTAAGGTCTTCAAATCTATTACTTTTTCTGAGGAAGATCAAGACCAGCTTGAAATCATGCGGAATTTAGTAGAAGAAATTGGTTTTTGACCCCAACTACTACACAGCTATTCATAAGAATTTTTGACCTTCCTTACGATATTTATCGACCAGAGTCTGAAAAATCCAAGAACTCAAATCGAGATTGTCCAAAAAAATGGCGAGCTGGCAGAACTTTCTAGCCTATCTCCTATCGTCCAATCTCTTGCAGGAAGCCGTCATGGTGACAACCGTTTCTACTTCCCTAAAGAAATGCTTAAGCAAAACAGTATTTTCACGAATATCATTCAACAATTTTTCACATTTGATTGAGAATGATCATTTTACTCCAGACAAGAAATAACAGAGGAAATTTATGAGTATTAAAACTAATCGCTGTCGATATAGATGGTACCCTAGTTAATAGCAAAAAGAAATAACTCCAGAAGTTTTTGCAGCTATCCAAGATGCCAAAGCAGCTGGAGTCAAGGTTGTCATTGCAACAGGACGCCCCCATCGCTGGTGTTGCCAAACTCCTTGACGACTTGCAGTTGAGAGACGAAGGGGACTATGTTGTGACCTTCAACGGTGCCCTTGTCCAAGAAACCGCTAATGGTCATGAGATTATCAGCGAATCCTTGACTTACGAGGACTATCTGGATATGGAATTTCTCAGCCGTAAACTGGGGAGTCCATATGCATGCTATTACCAAGGACGGCATCTACACTGCCAATCGCAATATCGGAAAATACACCGTACACGAGTCAACCCTCGTCAGCATGCCAATTTTTTTACCGTACACCTGAAGAGATGGCTGATAAAGAAATCGTCAAATGTATGTTTATCGACGAACCAGAAATTCTCGATGTTGCTATTGAAAAGATTCCAGCAGAATTTTACGAGCGCTACTCTATCAACAAATCTGCTCCATTTTACCTAGAACTCCTTAAAAAAATGATGTAGACAAGGGTTCAGCCATTACGCACTTAGCTGAGAAACTTGGACTAAGTAAGGATGAAACCATGGCGATCGGGGATGAAGAAAATGACCGTGCCATGCTAGCAGTCGTTGGTAATCCCGTTGTTATGGAAAAACGGAAACCCAGAACTCAAAAATCGCCAAATACATCACCAAAACAAATGATGAATCAGGCGTTGCCCATGCCATTCGAACTTGGGTCTTGTAAACTGTATAGAATATAATAAAAAGCACCCCAGAGTTAGATATAAAAACTAACTCCTGGGGTATTTTTTTAGAATACAGATTACTCTTTTCTCATCAAACATAAGTGCAGCTAATTCTTCTCTTTCAGCTTCAATCACTTTTTCTCTTCCCAAACTGGAACGAGTAAGAAATGGTTGAACGGCACAACTAGTAGCCATGGCTGTCGCTCTTAGTGGGATAAATCTATTGAGATTTATGATGAGCAAGATACTTAGGATAGAAAAATAATACGAATAGAACTATTACTAAGACTAAGCGAATTTTTATATTCTTTTTTTAGTCGAAGGTATTCTTCTTGGGACTCTGACATATTACCTCTTTTTTTCTAAACTCTATACAGCTAAAAAGCATTAGTACAGTGACTCTTGCTGTAAATCTTTGATAAAGGCTACAACTTGACGATTCTCAATCTTCACATAATATCCACCGCTATTATTGACAAGTTTATCCTCTTCATATTTATCAATCTTTACAGCATAAAGACCTTTGGGTAAGGGTTGATTGTAAAAGAATTCCTTCATTTGCGATTCGAGACCTTTAAGATAGGAATCATATAACTGACCTGTCTTGTCTTCTGGAGTGTAGTATCGAAATTGAAATTCTGGTATAAAAATATCTTTTTGGAAAAGATATTGAGCATCCATAGGATACATCCCTTGTAATGCTTGTCCATTTCTTTGATTTTTCCTCTAAGATTTCATCATAAAGATACATGTTGCCAGATTTACTATTAAATTGAAAACTAATCCCTTCGTACTTCAAAGCAGGCATTTTTAGGATCTATAATTGAAGTGTCCAATGTTTTTAAAAAAATTCGCTGGTACCTGGACTAATCTCAATTCCTAAATAAGCTAATTCTGGAAAGGCGTGATAAATTTTTTTGTTTTTGTTCATAATCTACTTCTGCATCCGTCTTTTTATACTTTTTGCTATCCGAAGGACGAGTATAGTATTTAAAACGAGAATTAGCCTGATAGGTTTTACCATCTATATTTTTCAGTGTAAGTACCATGGATTACAAATCCTCCTACACTTGTATAGTTTTTCATATTTTTCTAAATCAAACTGACCTGTAAGACCGTAGTTCTGATAAGAGCGATACACTGCTTGCTCAAGTTCATTCCGGCTTGCATAGGCAAATAGCCCCCACATGTCCATCATTACAAAAATAGGACTAAGAATTATGAACATTGCGAATAGTATAACCATGGATAAGCAGCCAATTAATAAACCTTTTTTTCATCTCTTTTCTCCTAAACATTCTATGCCCATTATACCACACCATGGATATCTTATGAATGGTTCAAAATTTGGTCAAAAGAAAATACACTGGTTATCCAGTGTTTTTTTGTGGCTAGTACTGCCCCCTGCAGACCTATCCCTATATTTCTATAATCCTAATTTGTTGATAATTGTAGTTTTTAAAGAATAAAAAAACGATTTAAAAATATTGAAAAAAATAAGTTTTTCGGGGAGATTTTTTCGGCAAAAATATTTTGAAATAATTTATCCAAACACTTGACACCTCACTTCTCCGTTATATAATATAATCAAGGTAGAAAATTGAGGTCAAGAATATGAGAAAAAGTTATTCAAGAATTATTAGAAAGTTCTATATCTACTTCTGCTATTTCACAAGGTGCTGGAGTACCATGGACTACTGTTTCTGATCTTAGGAAAGGAAAAAAACAAGCATGGACAAAATGGCACTTCTAACAGCAGAAAAAAACTTTATGATTTTTTTCTTTGACTAACAAACAGTGAATTTGTCACTGTTTTTTTATTGCAAACAGTTGTACAGTTACTTAAATCTTGAGAGTACAAAAATCAGATACTTTTGTTATCGTTTCGCCCCAAGTTTTTGACATCTATTTTTTTCTCATTTTCTATAAACAAAAAGCCAGTTAAACTGACTTTTTAAAAATTATACCCACTTACCTGAATAATCTAATTTATACTTACCTTCAATCACTTCATTTCGAGCATACACACCATTAGATTTCAAATAATACCATGCTTTATAGCTTGAATCATAAATCCATTCACTTGATGCCATTTTTCCATCTGATTTCAGATAATATGAACCTTGCCAGCTATTGCGTGAATAGCTTCCATCAGACTTCAAATAGTACCATGCTTTGTAATTTGAATCATAAACCCATTCATTTACAGCCATTTTTTTCCATCTGATTTCAGATAATAAGAACCTTGCCAAGTATTTCTCAAGGGTTGATTATTCTTATAAAAAAATACCAGGTTTTGCCTTCTTGAATCCAGCCATTCTTCTTAAATGAAGGAACTGGAGCAGGCTTAGAAGGAGTTTTTCTATCTGTTTCTCCTTTGATGGAGTTGGTTTAGTCTGAACAGGTTTTTTTATTCTGAACATATCGTCCAGTTCCATCCACATAGTATCGACCATTATCTACCCATGAATCCGTAACCATTTTTACCATCAGAACCGAACCAATAATCACCTTCCCATGTGTTTTTTAGAGGTTGATTATTCTTATAGAAATACCAAGCAGTTCCTTCTTGAACCCACCCATTTTTTTGTTTTTTTGTTTTTGAACATATTTCCCTGACTTGTCAACATAATAGCGACCATTATCTACCCATGAATCGGTAACCATTTTTTCCATCTGATCCGAACCAATAATCACCTTCCCACGTGTTTTTTTAGAGGTTGATTATTCTTATAAAAAAATACCAAGCAGTTCCTTCTCTTATCCAGCCTTTTTTCTCTTTCAAAGCTTCTTTTTGCTTTACGTTCTTTCTCCTTCTCTTTCTTCTTCGTTTAACTTATCAATTTCTTTAGAGATTTTTTTCATATTCTTTATAAGAATTATTTAGCCTTTTCCAACTTGCTTTTTTCAGATTCCAACTCTTTCTCTTTCTTTCCAAGAGTTGATTTTTCTGTTACTTTCTATTGTATTTGCAGGGGTTTTTGTACTAAAATTGTTCTTAGTCGATTGTGAAATTTGCTTGTCCGAAACAGTAATAAAACTCATCCCAGTTCCATCTTTTTAATGAATGAATTGAGAAACCAAAAATAATTTATCTTATTCGGTTCTCCCCAATTTAAACCAGCAATAGATTGAGCATGAAAATATTCATAACCATTATAGAGAAAATCTAAAAATCGCATCATAGACCATACGTTTTAATTCTGCTTTGGTAACTGTGTTTGAACTCCAAGTGGTACTTGCGCCATTCTCATAATATTGCCCACCATACTCTTTTTCTTCATCTTCCTTACTAGAAGTAGGTAAACCATACTCTCTAGCAACTTCGTTAATACCCTTCACATAATGCCAATCCCAAACTCCCCTATTAGCTTCCTTCATTTTTAATAGAAAGTTTACTAGCAAAATCAATAGACGATTGAGCAAGAATAAGTTCCTTAGTTCCCATTTGCCTTCTTACTTGGTTTATCATATCAAAGGCAAAATAATTCAATTCAATCAATACATCTTTAGGAAGATTATCTAGATCATAGACTTCAGCTTCATCTGAACTAACAGTTACAAAGTTATTCTTCTGTAAAACTAACTTAGCACTTTCACTTTTTCAGAATTTCTTCTGCCTGTCCTCGCTCTTTTTCACTCTTACTATAATCAAAATTATCCTTTAATGCTTTAACATAAGCAGGACTTACCTTAATAGTATTCTTTTCACTATATGGACCTTTCAAATCTTCAACTTGTTTCTTCAAGCTATTAACCTTATTCTCAGATTCAACAAGTGAATACCAACGACCATCACCTAAATAGCCAGTAACACCATTCTTCTTAGCAAGTTCACTTCTTTGATTATCCAATTCTTTAATCTTGGATTGTCTTGCAGAATCAGCATGAGCAACACTACAACTAAATGCGAGTATAGTTGCAGTCGTAAAGTAAAGTCAAAGATCTCTTGAAATTCATTCTATAATCCCCTTTTTAAATAATATCATTTATTATATTATAGCATATATATCTCTAATTCAACATTTTTTTCTAAAAATTCAACAATCACTCAAACTTCTCTAAAACGAATATACGTTCTTACAATTTTAGAAATTATCTTACTGTAATAACTATGACTCAACTGACCGACAGCATACAACTAATAATATAAAAGCTTCACAACATTTTTGTTGATACATGAGCATCAGCACCATTTTTACATGAGCATAGATTTTCAAATTCCAGCAGAATCGACTAAAGATTCGGTTATACTTTTTTTATAATCCATTCTTCGGAATAAGTTCTTAAAAGCTTGACCCTCTTTATAATCATACGCTTCAATTTTTAACTCACCTCTTCCCCTCTTCAATCTTTTTCTACTAGGCCAAGTAAAAACCCTTCACTTCACTCTTATGGACAAATTTAGTCTTATCATCATTAAAGTAAATAGTTTATTCATAACTTTTTCCTATAGTCAACATTGTTACCAATCCATGTGAAAATTGGTGTCGACAACCCTAGATTATCTAAATCATTTGGTGACAAACTTCTTCACTCTTCACAGTTAATTTTTCATCAACATAGATAAAATCATCTATCGTACTATTATAGAGTTTTGCTAGTTTATAAAGTTTTTTTCAATACTAGACTCACGATCTCAACTTTCATAGCGCTTATATGCTTTTCTTTTGGATTCTTAGATAGTTTGCTAAATTATCTTCTGACTTATTATTTCTTTCTCTATATAAAATCAACGCTTTTAATACGTTAATCATTTTGATTCCTCTGTTTAACTTTTTAGACTGACATTTCAACCTTTTTAAATTATGAAATACAAAAACAAAATAGACCAGCTTCTTGATCCACTTTATTCTATACTCATTAACTTAAATCTAATTTTTGGTCAAAATTTGGTCAAAATTTTGGTCAAAAACTAAAAATACTAACCTATTTTTAAAAAAACTAAATTGTGATGATTGCCGATAAATAAACACTTTTAATATTCTTTACGTTTCTTTACGCTTCTAAAAATACTCCCTGCAGGAATCGAACCTGCAACTACTCCTTAGGAGGGAGTTGTTATATCCATTGAACTAAGGGAGCTAGAGAAAAACCCTGCCTTGCAGCAGAGTTTTTTCATCGAATTAACGACGGATTTCTTTGATACGAGCTGCCTTACCTTGAAGTGCACGCAAGTAGTACAATTTCGCACGACGTACTTTACCGTAACGAACAACTTCGATCTTTTCAACACGTGGTGTGTGGATTGGGAAGATACGCTCAACACCTACACCGTTAGAGATTTTACGAACTGTGTAGTTTTCTGAGATGCCAGCACCTTTACGTGCAATAACAACACCTTCAAAGATCTGAACACGTTCACGGTTTCCTTCCACAACTTTCGCGTGTACACGAACAGTGTCACCAGGACGGAATGATGGGATATCAGTACGAAGTTGACCTTCAGTCAAGCTTTGGATTAATGGATTCATTTTATTCTCCTATCTTTGTCAATCTTGAGGATTCTTCCTCAGCGGATAAACTGTATTTTTGTGTGTCCATTACACACAAGATACAGTTTACCAAATTTCCACAAAAAAAGTAAAGAAATTTATAGCAGAATTCCTAAAAAAATCGCTGCTAAACCTCCTAAGTAAGTTAAGAGAAAATAGCTGTAAAAATACCTTCTTGTCACTAAGTAGTCTCTGTAGCTCATCATTCAAAGTTGAAAAAGTCGTTAAACCTCCACAAAAATCCTGTAGCTAGGATGGTATAGACTTCCTTGGACTCCACATGATTATAGAGTAAACCAATCAAAAAAACAACCTAGAAGATTGGCTATGAGTGTTCCTAGTGGCATTATGAAATCTATATTATAACGAGAAAAGAAATAACGAACTAGGGCACCAAGCCCACAAGCGATTGTAAGATAGACGATTACCATTTCTTCCTCCCCAAGTAATAAGCTAATAAGAGACCTCCGCCAATGCTCAAAACTAGGTAGATTACCAAGCTCAAATAACGGCCAGTGTCTAGCAATTTCACAGCATCTAATAGGAGACTAGAAAATGTCGTTAACCCGCCACAGAATCCTGTTCCGAGTGCTAAAATGGCGCCCTTACTAGTTCCTTTAGAAACTATATAACCTTTTACAAGATAGACTAGGCAGAAAAGCCCTAGATAATTGACAAGAAGCGTCCCCAAAGGAAAATCTGGACTCGCTGGTAACCATCTAGATAGCTGATAACGAACTAATCCTCCTAGCATACCAGCTAGAAAAGATTCCTAGAGGGTAAAATTTTTTTCTTTTTTTCATTTGATCGTTTTATCCTGATAATCACGTGAACGTTTGAGAATATCTGAAAAAAATCTCAACAATTGTATCTTCGTATTTTTTTGTTGCCTACATGACTTTTTGACTTTCTCAAAGATAATTTCTTCTCTTTTAGTATCTAGAATAGGTTTTCCTGAAGCTTTTTTTATAGGCAACTACTCCTTCAACTAAATGCATCCTCTCTTCTAAAAGTTGAACGATCTGGTCATCGATTTTTATCAATTTCTTGTCGAATATTATCTAAATCCATAGAGTCTCCTTTTCAATTGAACTATCTATCAAAAACTGTGCTACCTCATTTGATTAGCACAGTCAGATTTTTTTATCCTACTTTTGCAGCTAATTCTTCTGCAAATTGCTCCAAGCGTTCAATATCTTCTTCCTCGGCAGAAAGGTCTACCTTGACTGATTCTGAACCTTTTTTCTGCTCCAGTCGAAGCAAATACACGATCAAAATCATCTACAGCCTTACAGAATTCGTCGTAGAATGTATCACCTGATCCGACCACTCCATAGATTTTATCATTCAAGTTAAGGTCAGCTAAGTCTTCGTAGAAGTCCATCATCTCATCTGGAAGCTCGCCATCACCGTATGTGTAGGTTGCAACGATTGCAAGATCTGCTTCTAAAAAGTCAGAAGCATCAACAGTTGTACACTCATCAACATCGACATCTAAACCTAATTCTCGTAATTTATCTGCTACAATATCAGCGATTTCTTCAGTATTACCGGTCATACTGGCAAATACAATTTTTGCTAATGCCATAAGGTCCTCCTCAATTTATCTTCCTCCATTATATCACAGATTTTTTTCATTTTTAAAAAAATAAAAAAACTCTTGTGCTACAATGATATGAGAAAGAATTGAGGTTATTTATGGAAATTTGCCATCAAATTTTTAGAACAAATTAAAAATACGATACAATTATTATTCACCGTCACATGAGAGCAGATCCCGATGCCTTGGGAAGTCAAGTTGGTCTTAAAGAACTGCTCCAGTATAATTTTCCTGATAAAAAGATTAAAGTTGTTGGCTATGATTTGCCTACCCTAACATGGTTAGCCAAAATGGATGAGGTAGAAGATCAAGAATTTGAAGGAGCACTTGCTATTATTTGTGATACAGCCAATACTGCTCGAATCGATGATAAACGTTATCTTAATGCTGAGACAATTATCAAGATTGACCACCATCCAAACGATGAAGAATATGGAGATCTGGTTTGGGTAGATACGACTTCTAGTAGTGCCAGTGAGATGGTAGCTATCTTTGCAGAGGAAACCAACCTTAAATTATCTTACCAGGCCGCTTACCTCTTGTCTGCTGGAATCATTGGTGATACTGGTCGCTTTCTCTATCCTTCAACTTCTGCTCGTACCCTTCGTATAGCGAGTCAACTGAGGGAGTATGATTTTGATTATGCTAAACTTACACGTCATATGGATACAATCAGCTATAAAATCGCCAGACTTCAAGGTTATATCTATGATCATCTGGAAGTGGATGAAAATGGAGCTGCCCGTATCCTACTAACTCATGAAATTCTCCAGCATTATCAGATAACAGATGCTGAAACAGCTGCTATTGTTGGTGCACCAGGCCGCATAGAAGACGTCAGCCTATGGGGAATCTTTGTAGAACAAGCTGATGGACATTATCGTGTTCGTCTACGCAGTAAATCAGTCCCTATCAATGAAGTAGCCAAAGAACATGATGGCGGGGGGCATCCACTAGCTAGCGGTGCTAATTCCTACAGCTTAGAAGAAAATGAAGTCATCTATCAGAAGTTAAAAACTTATTGAAAAAAATAAATAAAAGACTTGCCAAAATAGTCATAATCTGATAGACTATTAAGGTAACAATCTATGGCTCGCAAAGAGACCATGGCAGAAAGGAAATATTGCAAAATGAAAAAAAGATATCCATCCAGAATATCGCCCAGTTGTCTTCATGGACACAACTACTGGTTACCAATTCCTTAGCGGTTCAACTAAACGCACTAACGAAACTGTTGAGTTCGAAGGTGAAACTTACCCATTGATCCGTGTGGAAATTTCATCAGACTCACACCCATTCTACACTGGACGTCAAAAGTTCACTCAAGCAGATGGACGCGTGGATCGTTTCAACAAAAAAATACGGTCTCAAATAATCATAAAAAGAACAGCTTCGACTGTTCTTTTTGTTACTTCGAATTAGGAATCAACTACCACTGCTATTCCACTATAGGTGACTATCAGCATACAATTCTCTACTATCAGAGATTCATAGATTATCTTTACTTCATCAACAAGAACTCTGGCTCTATCCAGCATTTCTACTAAGACTTCAACTGGAACTTGTATAAACTCTCTCTGATAATAATTTGAAGGTCCTCCATAAACGTTATAAATTGAACCGCCATGTACTTTTCATATTAACCCCTGCAAGCACTTTGCCCAAGACAATTCCTTTGTATCCTAGGATTATCTTTCCTTCAATTCCGTAGTTGAAATAATCATATTATGGCTCTCCTTTAGCCTTTTAGTTTAGCTTGATAGTAAGGCTTCCTATATTTTTATTAAGTATTTTTTTATAGCCGAACGCAATCACTACTCATATAAAAAGAGAAGACTACAAATCTTCTCTTTTTCACACTTTTAGAAAAATATATCATAAACTGAAACAAAAAGCCTATTAGTCAAGCAGACTGCTTGATACAATAGGCTTTTTGAAACATTATTATTTAACTGCTTCTTTCATGGTTTACCCCCTTATCTTAATTCATCTATGCTGTTCTCCAACGCATCAGCGATTTTTGCATATATTCGGCCAAGAAATGTATTTCACCTTTCCACTTTTCAAATCAGAAAAAGAAACTACGATTGACTCCGGACATCTTAGATAATTGATTACCATTCAAATTTCTTTCCTGCATGATTCTGTTCAATTGTTTCCACATTTCCACACCTCTAAACACTATATGTTGTTGAACATATATATATATAACAATATGTTGTGCTTTTCTGTTATATATGTTATAATCATCTTTGACTAAGACCTCTCACCGTTTTAGTCAAAATTCCAATAGAAAGGAGATACAATCATGGGTAAAAATCAGCATGTCGTCCCTGCCAAAAATGGTGGTTGGAACGTGAAAGGTGCTGGCAATTCAAGAGCAACTGCTCATACTACTACAAAAGAGTGAAGCTACAAATATTGCTAGACAGATTTCACGAAATCAAGGTTCCGAACTAATCATTCATGGCAAAGATGGGAAAATTCAAAGCCGTGACAGCCACGGTAAAGACCCATTCCCTCCTAAAGGCTAGTCATAATTTGGTCTTAGACTTACAACATATTCTGCATCAGGAGTTACATCATCCAATGTGACTTCTGCTATTTTTTTCTTTCCATCGCTGGTTTCAACAATTAGTCGTGTATAGAAACGACTATCTAAAATATTCACCCGATTTGGTTTAAAGTTATACGGATATCGTCTTGGTCTCATTTACTCACCCCCTTTCAAATATGGTATAATCAAAATAAAATGATTGGAGAAATCTTATGGATTCTAATAAACTATTCTGCTTATTTTGCGGTTATTCGGTCCCCAAAGCACTACGATACATTTCGAGAAGAAGAACACTACTTTTTGGATTCGTCGTCCACATGTTAATGTTGAGGAAAAATTCGAACGACAAAATAACAATACAAACAATGAATTGTCCGAACTGTCATAAAGTTTCAATCGACATCGTGGGCGTAGGAAGTCAATTTCCAAATCGTATTATGCACTTCAACCCTATTTCGCTTGCTAAAAGTCTGACCCAGACTACATCCCCTCAGGCTATCAGAAGTGATTATGAAGAAGCTCACGCTATCTTAAATCTCAGCCCCCAAAGCTTCTGCTACCCTCTCTAGACGTTGTCTACAAGGAATGATTAGAGATTTTTGGGGAATTTCTAAAGCAAGGTTAGTAGATGAGATAGATGCTTTAAAAGAGTCTGTTGACCCAAGCACTAAAAAGTACTCGATGCTCTACGAAAACTTGGGAATATTGGCGCCCATCCAGAAAAAGATATAAATCTTATAGTGGATATCGAACCGAATGAGGCTCACAAGCTGCTTAAGTTTATAGAATTACTGATGCAAAAAAATGGTATATCGAGCGTCATGACAACGAGCAATTACTACAAGATATTTTAGATTTGGACAAAGATAAACAAGATCAACGCAAGCCTAAAAATTCTTGATAATGCGGAGAGCAAGGATCTAATTCAAATATTAGATTGCCGTCCATGTTATAATACTGTTCTACAACCCTAATGCCATCCGTCTCGGTTCCTTCACCTCTCAAAAATTGAAAGGTGGATAACTTTTTCAACCTTCAATTCATCAGGTCTACCACGTCTATCGTGGTATTTTTTTCTTTGCCCTGACATCTTTTTTTCCTCCTTTCTCCTTTTTCTCGCTCTATGAGCAATAACTAGGAGAGGAATCGCGCCACTCTACGCTACCCTAGTTTGTTTAGCCTCTTCAACCTTTTCAAGAACTAATATTGTAAGAGCCATTTCTTGAAAGTCTTTTGTCGTCAAATACGATAACGTCGCCGTAAACTCTTATGGCTGTTAGTAGTGTATTGTACAATGCGTACATATCATCTGATGATAGTTTTTCACGATCTAGGATTTCTCCAAGTTTAAGCGAGCGTTCTCTGCGATTCTTAACTTGTAAGATTTCTTTTGCTAGTGCGATTTGTTCTTGTGTTGTAAATTCTTTAGTCATGTTTTTTTCTCCGGTTTGTTTTTGTTATTTCCTTAAAGCTTGATTATAGTTTAACATGTTAAACATAAAATGTCAAGTATGTTAAACAAAAATTTACTTTTTTTATTTAAAGATGTATAATAGATTAAACAATATATAGAAAAAGAGTTTTTTTAAATGAAGTTAGGGAGAATTACTTAAATCATATAGAACTGAGCATAAATTATCAATGGATGCTTTTTGTGAATTATCTGATTTAACAAAAGGATATATTTCTATGCTTGAAAAAAATGAACATCCGAAATCGAAAAAACCCATCGTCCCTTCGTATGAAACAATAGAAAAAATTGCTAAAGGTATGCAGATCTCTGTTGAAGGCTTAATTGATATGCTTGATGACGATCAAGAAATTCAAATTAATGCTACTCCCCTGTTCTTTCAAAATCCCCCATCCAAACCATCTACGACCAACTAGAACAGCCCTAGACAAAGAAAAGTTATCACATACGCTGAAGAATTACGTGACGAACAAGAGAAACGAAGAAAAGCGAAGATAAACGAAGTATCGGAAAACATCATCAGCTTGTATCAAGTCGAGATAGTATCTGAGACGGCTGCAGCTCGTGGATTTAACTACGGATTTGGTTACGATGATACAGACAGAGAGACTATAGAGGTTCATGAACGACCACCACGCCACGATATCGCAACTAAAGTCAGAGGAGATTCCATGCAACCTGACTACCAAGACGGAGACATTCTCTATTTAGTAGACAAAGGACTGACTACCTATAACGGAGATTTAACAGTTATCGCATACGGAGACCGTTCTTACTTCAAGAAGATATATACCGAAAACGGACGCTTACGCCTAGTGTCGCTCAATGACAAGTATGAAGACATTATCCTAGACTTCCCACCAGCCGAAGACACACATATCAAGATTTTTTTGCTATGGTTGGGGTGTATGAGGAAAATAAAAATAAATTTAACAAAAATACCTTGACAAAATTTAAAACAATACAGTAAAATGGAGATAATTTAAGAAAAAGTGTCAATAACTCTACGGGGTCTGATGCGGAAAAAGTCTTCTCCATTTACTTGGAGGAGGCTTTTTGAAACCATTTAAAGATTTGGAAAAAAACAACTTGATGTGCTCGAAGATAGAGATCTTGCTATCACTAATAGAGGCGTGCATTAAAATATTTATTGAGTAACAACTACTACAATATCATTAACGGATACAGTAAATTCTTTCAGATAACAGATAGTGATAATTATATAGAGGGCGTCACCTTTGATGAAGTAGCTTCTCTCTATACTTTCGATAAGGATATTAAGAGAGCTATCTTGCAATCTATACTTGAAGCAGAACATCACATAAAATCTATTACAGCTCATAGATTTGCAGAGGCTTATCAAAATCAACAATATGCTTATCTCAACACTAAAAATTACGACAACGATAAAATCCTTGATGTAGGCTATATCGTATCTAGACTCTCCAAAAATTGTAAACTACAATAAAAAAATAAACGTGGAACCTCAATCAACCACTACTATACTAACCACAAAGATGTCCCGATATGGGTTTTAACTGACTATTTGGAATTTGGTGATACACGAAACATTATCAAAAATTTGCCAACGAGCCTACAAAATAAAATTGCAAAGGATTTAGTTAGTTTTTAAAACAAAACAATCCTAATTTCACTGATGTATTCCCCAGAAACTATGATTTCTTTTTTAAAAAAATATCAACCAAACAAGAAACGTATGTGCTCACAATAATAGACTACTAAATTATAATTGTACCGCCAATAGTGTTTGCTTTTGATCCTATCCATGATGATTTTTAACTTACAAGACGACGATTCCAGAAAATCAGTCTACTCAACAGTTGTCAGTTTACAATGTTTCATCAGTGGAGAAGAGTTCAATCGTTTGTGGAATACTCTTAGAAAGAAAGTTAGAAAACTAGAGAAAAAAAGTTGCCTTCTATAGACATCAATGTAATCAACCAGTCTTTAGGATTTTCCTGATGATTGGCACCGTAATGAACCAAGAGTATAAATAAAAAAACCAACTGTTTCCAAAATGGAAACAACTCAAAAATCCCACACTCGCCATCGCCAAACTTTGAGTGTGAGGATATTCTGGATAGTAAAAGGCATTAAAAAGCCCTCTTTACTATACCCATTTTATCAAAAAAGTGAGGTAAACGCAATGTAGGTAGAACAACATAAAAGTGGAAAAGTAAATTTTATTGAGAGGTATAAAAATCCTTACACCGAAAAATGGGCTAGAGTTTCAGTACTTATGGAAAAAGACACTCCTCGCATCCGAAAAAGAAGCTCAAAAAAACAACTTGAAATCAAGATAGCAAATATTCTAAGAGATCTGGAAAGCTCAGAAATGCTTTTTACGGAGCTTTTCGACCAGTGGTGGGCATTCTACCAGCAAGAGATTAAACGTTCTTCTATCGCTTCCTTAAGTGGCAATATCAAGGAAATAAAATCTGATTTTGGGGTAGGGATAAAAGTTTCTAAAATTGATCCAAAATACGTTCAAAATTATCTAGATAAACTCGACTGCTCCAGAAATAAAAAGAACGGAACAAGTCCATGCTCAATCTTGCTTTTTGATTATGCTGTGGATCTTGGCATTATCAAGGACAATCCAGCTAGAAGAGCTAAACTACCAAGGGTTTAAAAAAATCTTTGGAAGATTGGAAAAAAAGTAGAACAAAAAAATATCTTGAGGAAGATGAAATCAAAATACTTCTAAAAGAATTGTATCGAAGGCCTAGCACCTATCGGATTGGACTGCTTTCTGAATTTATGAGTCTAAATGGTTGCCGTATTGGGGGAAGCCGTTGGGATTGAACCGCATAACGTTGATTATGAATCTAACATCCTGCAACTTCATGGAACCTACGACCACACAAATGGATATCAGAAAGGTGAGAAGACATCGCCCAAAACCCTGGCATCCTATCGTGAAACCGTCATGACTACTCGTGAAAAAGAAATTTTAGAAGAGATGGAATTCATGAATGAACTAGAGAAGAATACCAATCCTCGCTATAAAGACATGGGCTTCATCTTTACAACAAAAAAATGGAGTGCCTTTGCAAACAAACTCTTTTAACCTGGCTCTAAAAAAAGCTAATGAAAGACTTGAAACACCAATCCAGAAAAACCTTACTAGTCACATATTCCGTCACACGCTTGTAAGCCGACTTGCTGAAAACAATGTACCACTCAAGGCTATTATGGATCGTGTAGGCCACTCAGACGCTAAAACAACCACTCAAATCTATACTCATATTACCAAACAAATGAAATCAACCGTTGCAGATGTCATGGAAAAGTATTAGTCTTTGCCCCAAAAATGCCCTCAAAGCAAACAAAAAGCCTATTGACCAAGCTATAAAGCTTGATACAATAAGCTTTTTGAAAGCTATATTATTTAACTGCTTCTTTAAGAGCTTTACCAGCTTTTAAATGCTGGAACTTTAGAAGCTTTGATTTTGATTTCTTTACCAGTTTGTGGGTTGCGACCTTTACGAGCTGCACGTTCACGAACTTCAAAGTTACCGAAACCAATCAATTGAACTTTTTCACCAGCAGCAAGGAATTCAGTTACTGCTTTGAAAACAGCATCAACTGCTACTGCTGAATCTTTTTTAGTCAATTCTGTAGCTTCTGCTACTTTAGCGATCAAATCTTGTTTGTTTGCCATGTTAATGAATCCTCCAAAATTATTTCTGATTAACAAATATAATCATAACCTAAAAATTCCTTCTAGGTCAAGTCAAAAATACGCTTTTTTATTTGATTTTTTCTCTATTTTTTTAGGGAATTATACCTAATTAAAATAGCCCATGCATTTTTCACCTGTGTGAGTCTGGATAATAGATCCTGTTTCTAGAAACTGAAATTGGCTTTTTCTACATATGGTTGCAGAACAGCTTTCATCTCATTTGCCCAGTCACTTTGTCCCAGCATATGAAATACCAATCTCTGCTACTGAACGATTTGAAATAGTAGCGATTAACTCCTCCAACCATTTTCTTAAAAGTCTTTTGAACCCACGACCTTTGACAATCGGTTGAAGTTCATGGTCTTTTCATCTGCATCACTACTCTGATGTTAAGTAAAGAGCTCAGCATAGACCAGTAACACGCTCAATACGTCCACCTTTTACAAGATTTTCCAAAGTAGATACACCGATGTAAAGCTCAGTGTGATGTTTGACTTCTTCTATATGAGCTAGAATTGTTTCTAAAGGTCTTTTTCCTTCTTGAGCCAATCTAGCTGCTTCAACAACTTGAAACTTCAAAGGCCTGATCTGTGAATGAACTATCAAGAACAGTGACATCTGCTGTCGATAAAGCTAGCACCCTGACGAGCTGCTTCTACAGTTCCTGATAAAGGCATGGGACATGTGAATAGCTAAAATCTGACTACCATCCTTGCTCAAAGTCATCAAAAGACCTCAGCAAAGAGTCCCAACTGGAGGTTGACTTGTCTTTGGAAGATTCTTACTATCTTGCATCAAGCGAAGGAACTCTCCTTCTTTCAAGATCAGCATCAGAATAAAGAACACTATCAATCATGACAGAAAGAGGTACTACTGTAATATTTAGCTCTTTGACTAGTTCTGGCTCGATGGTAACAGAAGAATCCGTTACAATTTTTAACTTTTGTCATATGTCTATTCTTTCTAAATCATATTTAAAATAATTTAATTTAATTCAACTTTTAACTATCTCAATTATACCAAAAAGAGTAAAATTTCATACTCTATCCACCTAAATTTTCAAAGCATTTCTCTAAAGTTTTTTTATTAATAAAAAAAAATAACCGCCATTATATGGCGATTATATATCTGACTTTAAAAAAAAGTTGGTTATAGAACTCTTGCATCTGCAAATCATCTGGTACTAATTTTAAATAGGATGTGAATATACTCTTTTAGCTTCTTCTATGTGCCCTAACTCTCTTAGTAAATAGATATACTGTTCTAAAAAAATTCTGGATTGTCCTTCAGTTCTGGGAGCGAGTTCCTGATAGGACTCATAGCTCGCATCTAAGTCTTCTAATCTCTTGCTAGCTACGAGCAATGAGCCACTTTAGTCAAGAGATTTTTCAGGCTCATACACTGTTAAAGCAAGAATATCATCATAACGTTTCTTGCTCTTGGTAGATGAGTTGCTAAGCGTAATAAGATTTCTTCCTGATCTTCAGCATCCTCTTGTGCTTGTAATCAAATAAGATTCAGCTTGCTCTGGATGATGCAATTCATAAGATAATTGGGAAGCAAATAGTAACAATCTTGTCTCAAAAAGGATTTTTTTGCCAGCCCCTGCTTTGTGCAATCTCTAAGAGCTTGCTTCTGTCTGGTGTTCCTTTATGAAGGGCTTGACTGTATCCATACTCATAGCCCCTCAAAAGTCTGGGAGAGATAGTGTCTAACTGCTTTAAAAGTATAGTACAGCTTTCTGGTAGTCTTCTTGATCAAAATAGAGACTTGCAAGCTCAAAGGCTGTTTGGTCATCATATTCTAACTCTAAGGCTTTTTCTAAAAATTCTATTGCAGATTCAAACTCACCTAAACGTGCATAAGCAAGACCAATTCTCTGATAGGTCGAAATTCCAGTTTGATCGTAGATAACTCGATTATCTAATTGAGCATAGCCTTTAATGGCTTCTAAATCGTTTCCTAGCTCACTATCTAGTTCAGCTAGTCCAAATATCAGGAGAGGATCATCAGAGTAGCTACGAGCTTCTAAGAGCTTCTCACGCGCAACATCTGTCAATCCTTCCATCTGATATAAATCTGCTTTTAAGGCAAGGGCTGATACGTACCATTCACTTTCTGGACCAATCTTCTCTAAATAATCAAAAGCTTCTTCGATAAGTCCATCCTCACCAGCTATTGCAGCTAGATTGATGTAGACTTCTGGAAATTTCGGTGCTAATTTCTCATAGATTTGTGCTGCTTGTGGATAGAAACCAATCCCTTCGAGATATGCAGCAAGTTCAAGAAGAACTTCATCTGAATCTTCATCTAGGGCTTTTTGGAAAAAAGATTCTGCTTTTAATAAATCTTGTTGCTCCAAGGCTTCGAGCATTTGTTGACTATTGTTCACCTTCAGTCTCCTCTACTGGTTCATAAAGTCCACTAACTCCTTTATACCAATCAAAAATCGCTGAGATGACTACTTTTGCGGAAGCGTAGATTGGAATACCTAGCAATACACCCCAAATACCAAACATGGATCCTGAAGTTAACAGTACAAAAAGAATAGTAATTGGGTGAATATTCAATTGACTACCCAAAATCAGTGGAGAAACAAAACGTCCTTCAATAGTTTGCTCTACAATGAAAACGATAATAACTTTTAAGAGCATAACAGGACCAGCAATCAAACCCAAAACAAGGGCTGGAATCATTGCAAGAAAACTACCTAGATAAGGAACTAAATTAAGAATACCAGCTGTAATACCTAAAGTAACAGCATATCGAAGCCCAATTATCTTAAAGAAGATAATAAACATGATAGCTACGATTACAGCCACTGTAATTTGCCCTCGAACATAATTGGAAAGTTGTTGATTGACTTCTGAAAGAACCTTACCAACTGGTTCTCTCAATTTATTTGGTAAAAATTGAGTAATATAGTCTCTAAGTCCTTTTCCATCTCGAAGGAGATAAAAGAGCATAAATGGCATGATGATCAGAGCGACAATGACCTGTGACGTTCCACTGATAAGAGCACTTACCCAGTTAACAGCCTTAGAAGAAATATTACTTGCCCAAGCAGTTGCTTGTGTTGAAAAATTAGCAAGAACCTGCTCCAGTTGTGGTCTAAAGTCATCTGGTAAACGCTTGGTAACAAGGTCATTAATAACTCTGTCAGCATCTTCGAGATAACTTGGTACATTTTGCGCAAAAACAACTACTTGACGTTGAAGGTTTGGAATCGCAACGGCTAGTCCAATAATCAAGAGAATGGCAATAATGATAAAGATAATACTAATGGCTAAGACACGGTTTATCTTGTACTTCTCCATCAAATCTACTAGTGGATTCAAGAGGTAGAAAAGTAGACCCGATAAAATAACCGGCAGCATCACTACTGATAAAAAGTCTATAACTGGGACAAATAAAAAGCTAATTTTACTGAGAATAAAAAAATATTGAGACCTAATAACAAGGTCACCAAGAAAACAGTGATAGCTTTATTGTCTAAAAACCATTTAAAAAAACCAAGATAAGGTAAAGTGTTTCTCTTTTTGTTCCATTTTTTTCTTCCTTTCCTTTATCCTAACATTATACCATGTTTTAAGAAAAAAAATAAGGGGTTTTTATAGTCTTTTAGCAAAGGATAAATTTGTCCTATTGAGAAGTCATGAGCTCTTTTTTCTGATTTAGATTTTTTTCATCTAGCAGGCCTTTTTATGTTATAATTGAATTATATTTTTTTCTCGAGGTATGAATATGAAAGAAATAGTATATTTTGGAACCTATACACGACGTATTTCTCAAAGGGATTTTACAAGGCTGATTTTTGATACTGAGACTGGCAAACTCTCAAATCTAGAACTCTTTGCAACCGAGCCAAGTCCAACCTACCTAGCCTTTGATCAGCATCAGCATCTCTATACTGTAGGAAGTCATGATGACAAAGGTGGAATCGCAGCATACAAAACTGATGGTGTCCTCCTGAATCACGTCGTTGAAGAAGGTGCTCCTCACTGCTATGTTGCAGTCGATGAGACACGGAGTCTAGTCTATGGCGCTAACTATCATAAAGGTCAAGTTCTAGTCTATAAACGTAAAGAAGATGGCTGTCTTGAATTGGCAGACAAAGTTCAACACACTGGCCATGGTCCACATGAAAACCAAGTTTCTCCCCACGTACACTACACCGATTTAACACCAGACCAATATTTGGTAACTTGTGACTTGGGTACAGACGAGGTCACTACCTATGATGTCGATCTAGAAGGAAAGTTGACTAAACTAGCAACTTATAATTGTAATCCTGGTGCTGGTGCTCGTCACCTTGTTTTCCACCACCACTACAAGATTGCTTATCTCATCTGTGAACTCAACAGTACGATTGAAGTATTGATTTACGATGGTGTTGGAGAATTTGAACAAATGCAGGTCATTTCAACCTTACCAGATGACTATAGTGGTTTTAATGGTACTGCGGCTATTCGTCTTTCTAAAGATGGCAAATTCCTCTACGCTTCTAACCGAGGCCATGATTCTATCGCTGTTTATAGCATTTTAGCAGATGGAAGCTTGGAATTATTAGAGATTGTTCCAACCAATGGGAAAAATCCACGTGATTTTGATTTGTCACCTGACCAAGAATTCCTTATCGCTGTTCACCAGGATTCTGATAACGCGACAGTCTTTAAGCGCAATCCTGAAACTGGTAGACTGGCAGAACTCTCTAATGAATTTCATGTTCCTGAAGCAGTCTGCATCAGTTTCAATAAATAAGTCATAAAAAAATGAACTTGATTTAACAAGTTCATTTTTTATTTTATAATTTATTTCCGACATTGATACGGTTAATAGCACGTTGCAATGCAATTTTAGCACGGCGCTCTTGGTCGATTAAGTGTTTGTCTTGTGCTTCTTCAATTTCGCGTTCTGCACGAAGTTTAGCACGTTCTGCACGACTAACATCAATATCGCGCGCACGTTCAGCTGAGTCAGCAATAATGGTAATGACATTATTAGCAATCTCAATAATTCCTCCGTTTACTGCAATCCAGTTCACATGAGTATCATCATCGATGCGTTTAACTTTTACTTCATCAACTGCTAGAACCGCAATCATATTTTCATGTCGTGGCAAGATCCCCATCTCACCATCCAGAGTTCGTACCGATACAAAGCTGGCATGGTGATCATAGACGAGGCCATCTGGTGTCACGATCTGGACAGTTAAATGTGCCATAGATCACCTCTTAAAATCCCATTTTTTCAGCCTTAGCAATAACATCTTCGATTGAACCTACTCCACGGAAGGCATCTTCTGGCAAATGATCGTATTTACCGTCAAGAATTTCCTTGAAGCCACGAACAGTTTCAGCTACTGGAACATAAGATCCTGGTTGACCTGTAAATTGTTCCGCAACGTTGAAGTTTTGTGACAAGAAGAACTGAATACGACGTGCACGAGCAACCAAAGTCTTTTCTTCATCAGAAAGTTCATCCATACCAAGGATGGCGATGATATCTTGCAACTCATGGTAACGTTGAAGAACACGTTTCACTTCAGCAGCTACTGCATAGTGCTCTTCTCCAACAATTTCAGGTGCCAAGGCACGTGAGCTTGAAGCAAGAGGGTCAACGGCAGGGTAGATACCCAATTGAACCAATTTACGTTCCAAGTTGGTTGTTGAGTCCAAGTGAGCAAAAGCTGTTGCTGGCGCTGGGTCAGTATAGTCATCCGCTGGCACATAGATAGCCTGGATAGAGGTTACAGACCCCTTCTTAGTTGACGTGATACGTTCTTGCAATTGACCCATTTCTGTTGCGAGGGTTGGCTGATAACCAACGGCTGATGGCATACGACCCAAAAGGGCAGATACTTCTGAACCAGCTTGTGTGAAACGGAAAATGTTGTCAATGAAGAGAAGAACGTCTTGACCTTCTACATCACGGAAGTATTCAGCAATTGTCAAACCAGTAAGGGCAACACGCATACGTGCTCCTGGTGGCTCATTCATCTGACCAAATACCATGGCTGTTTTTTCGATAACGCCTGATTCTTTCATTTCCCAGTAGAGGTCGTTCCCTTCACGAGTACGTTCCCCAACACCAGTAAATACTGAGATTCCACCGTGTTCTTGGGCGATGTTGTGAATTAATTCTTGGATCAATACGGTCTTACCAACTCCGGCACCACCGAAGAGTCCGACCTTACCACCTTTAAGGTAAGGGGCAAGAAGGTCGATAACCTTGATCCCTGTTTCTAGAATTTCTGAAGAGGTAGACAATTCATCAAAAGTTGGTGCTTTTTTATGAATTGGCTGACGCTCTGCATCTTCACCAAAAGGAGCTTCCAAATCAATGGTATCTCCCAAAACGTTGAAGACACGTCCTAGAGTTTCTTTCCCAACTGGTACTGAGATTGGACGACCTGTGTCCAATACTTCCAAACCACGGGTCAAGCCATCAGTTGATTCCATAGCGATGGTACGAACCATGCCATCTCCCAACTCCAAGGCTACTTCAAGGACGATTTTTTTGTTTTTTTCTTTCGTCATTTTTTTGTAGACGACAAGTGCATTATTAATCTCTGGTAGTTTCTCACCTGCTGCAAACATGACGTCTACAACGGGACCGATAACCTGAGCAATTTTACCTGAACTCATCTACTTCTCCTATTCTGTATAAGATACTGTCGGTTCCTAGCTCAACTAGGTCCTAATACTCTTCGAAAATCTCTTCAAACCACGTCAGCGTCGCCTTACCGTACTCAAGTACAGCCTGCGGCTAGCTTTCTAGTTTGCTCTTTGATTTTCATTGAGTATAAGTTCATTTTCATACGAGCTGGACTAGAGCCTATTCTAAGGCACTAGCTCCTGCTACGATTTCTGTAATTTCTTGTGTAATCGCCGCCTGTCTGGCACGGTTATACTGGATAGTCAAATCATTGATAACTTTTTTAGCATTATCTGTCGCTGTTTGCATAGCCGTCATCCCTGCCGCATTTTCAGCTGTCTTGGCATCGATAATAGCACCGTAAATCATACTTTCTGCAAACTGCGGCAATAGTTGATCCAAGATTTCTTCACGGCTAGTCTCAAGCTCAAAGGTCAAGCTGTAGTTATCATCTGCTTCATTTGGGTCCAAGTCGACAATTGGAAGCATCTGCTCAACACGCATTTGACTTGTCAGTGTATTCACGTGGTGATTGTAGCAAACATAGAGCTCATCGAAAAGTTCATTTTGATACATTTCAATGGTTTTTGAAATAATCTTACGAACTTCATCGAAGCTTGGTTGACTAGCTAGACCACGCAATTCATAAATTGGCTGAATACCACGAGCTTTAAAGAAGTCTGCTCCCATACCACCGATACAGATGACTTCAAAATCATCACCTGAAGGATGGTATTCTTGTTGAAGTTCCATGACAGCCTTCAAGATTGAAGAGTTATAGCCTCCAACAAGACCACGGTCAGAAGTAATGACGATATAGCCTGTTTTCTTGACCGGGCGGCTAATCAACATTGGATTTGTTGATCCACCAGCACCATCTCCGTGAAGGATGTCTGTAAGGAGTTTACGGACTTTTTGAGCATAAATCTGGAAGTTGCGTGCAGCTTCTTCAGAACGACCTAACTTAGCTGCAGAAACCATCTGCATGGCGTTAGTAATTTGACTAGTATTTTTCGTTGAGGCGATTTTTGTTTTAATATCATTTAGAGATACTGCCATCTGACACCTCTATTCTTATTGGAAGCTGGATTGGTTGAGAAACTCAGTTATCGCAGCATCCAAGACTGCTTCTTCTGGCAAGTCTTTTGTTTCACGAATAGTTTCCAAAATCTCTGGATGTTGCGCATCAAAGAAGGCATGGAATTCTTCCTCAAAACGAACAATATCATCAACTGATATAGTATCCAAGAATCCATGAGTCAAGGCATACAGAATGGTTACTTGTTTCTCAACAGGTAGTGGTTTATGAACTGGTTGTTTCAATACTTCTACAGTACGACGACCACGGTTCAATTTAGCCTGTGTAGCTGCATCCAAATCTGAACCAAATTTAGTGAAGGCTTCCAACTCTCGGTATGAAGCAAGGTCGATACGAAGAGTACCAGCAACCTTCTTCATGGCTTTAATCTGAGCAGAACCACCAACACGAGATACAGAAGAACCCGCGTCAATAGCTGGACGAATACCCGCATTAAAGAGACTATCACTTAGGAAGATTTGTCCATCCGTAATAGAGATTACGTTTGTGGCGATATAGGCTGAGATATCTCCTGCTTGAGTCTCGATAAATGGAAGAGCCGTGATAGATCCACCACCAAGCTCATCTGAAACTTTAGCAGAACGCTCAAGTAGACGGCTGTGAAGGTAGAAGACATCCCCTGGGAAGGCCTCACGACCTGGTGGACGACGGAGCAAGAGAGAAAGTTCACGATAAGCTACCGCTTGTTTAGATAGGTCATCATAAACAATCAACACATGCTTTCCCTTGGTACATGAACTCTTCTGCCATAGCAACCCCTGCATAAGGAGCAAGGAAGAGCAATGGAGAAGGTTGTGAAGCTGAGGCTGTCACAACGATTGTGTAATCAAGGCTCCGTACTGACGAAGTGTTTCTACTTGTGTACGAACTGTTGATTCTTTTTTTGTCCAATCGCTACATAGATACAAATCATATCTTGACCTTTTTTTGGTTCAAGATAGCGTCAATAACGATAGTTGTCTTCCCTGTTTGACGGTCACCGATGATTAACTCACGTTGGCCACGACCGATTGGAACAAGGGCGTCAATAGCTTTCAAACCTGTTTGCAATGGTTCTGAAACAGACTTACGTTGCATAACACCAGGAGCTGGTGCTTCAACTGGACGAGTCTTATCTGTGTTGATTGGACCCAAACCGTCTACAGGACGACCAAGTGGGATCGACAACACGTCCAATCAAGCTATCACCAACTGGAACTTCCATGATTTTTCCTGTACGACGAATTGTATCGCCTTCACGGATATCTGTAAAGTCTCCAAGGATGATAATACCGACATCTGTTGATTCTAAGTTTTGCGCCATACCATAAGAGCCATTTTCAAAAAAATCAACAGCTCACCACTCATGGCATTTTCGAGACCATGAGCACGCGCAATCCCGTCACCAATATAGGTTACAACACCTGTTTCAGTCACATCAAAATTGGGTTTGAAATTTTCAATTTGTTGCTTAATTAAAGCGCTGATTTCTTGTGCGTTAATTGCCAAAAGAACACCACTTTCTATTTCAAATTTTCCTTAACAACTTTAAGTTGTTGTTTAATACTCACATCAATTGTCTTGTGATTGGCAAAAATAACAAAACCACCGATTAAACTATCGTCAATTTTTTCCTTAATGCTACGAACTTTTAGAGACATCTTTTTCTCGATTAGAGGAATTAGTCGTTCTTTCTGTTCATCAGTCAAAGGATGTGCAGACAAAATAGTCACTTCAAAACGATTGGTTTCTTTTTCAAGACGATTCAAGCAATCTACAATCACATCATAAAACAGGTTTGATCTGTGATTGTAAAGTAGAACCTCGATAAAGTTTTGCACTAAAGGTGACACAGAGTCCTGGAAAAAACGAACCGTTTTTTCTTTATCCGACTCATCTACTGCCACCTGAGCTAAAAAAGAAGGTAAGCCTGTTTCTTCAGCTACTTGCTTGATTTGAGACAAGTCTGAAAAAATAGAGTCTTCTTCTCCTTTTTCAATCACTAATTGGACAAAAGGCATGCTGTATTTTTCAATTACCTTTAGAGTCTTTTTGTCCATTAAGCTTCTCCTAGCTGATCGATATACTGATCAATGAGTTCTTTATGTGCCTGACCGTCAAGGTTTTGAGAGATAATTTTTCCAGCTAGACTGATTGTCAAGTCTGCCACATCTCCCTTAACACTTTGTAAAGCTTCAGCTTTATTTTGAGCAATTTCTTGGTTGGCTTTTTCTTTTAAGCGCCCTGCTTCAAGTTTAGCTTCAGCCAAAATATCAGCTTTACTTTTCTCAGCTGTTTCCTTTGCATTCTCGATAATAGTTTTAGCTTCGGTACGGCTACCTGCTAACTCAGCTTCGCGTTTGCTAGCAAGTTCCTCTGCCTTTTTACGGGCTTCCTCGGCACCATCAATATCTGAAGAAATCTTTTCAGCGCGATCATCTAAGACACTGGTAATATTTCCCCAAGCATATTTCTTCACTAAAAAGATCAATAAAAGGAAGGAACCAGCGATCAGAATAAAGTCACCAATAATGGTACTAATAGTTAAATCCATCTTCTAATCCTCCTCTACTTACTCTTCCCCTTCATTTATTTTTTTACCAATGTACATAGATGACAACATGGTAAATACATAAGCTTGAATACATGAAATGAAAATCGAAAAGGCTGTCCATAACATGTTTGCAATAAAGGCAAAAGGATACCAATACAAGGCATGTTGTGACAAGGCCAATAGCAATCCTGCTAAAACCTCACCGGCAAAAAGATATTTCCGTAAATCCGAATCGCCAAAGAGGCAAAATTGGTGAACTCTTCTAAAATGTTCATCGGAGTCATGAAGCCAGGTGTAACAAATGCTCTCAAATATTCTTTAACGCCTCTACGACGAACTCCTTCTACATGAGCGATCAAAGTGATCAATAATGAGAGGGATAAATCGTATCCAAGGTTGGCTGTTGGAGAAGTCCACAAGTTATAACCGTTTGTTGTTTGTACTTTTGCCATTAAACCAATATTATTGGCAACCAAGATAAACAAGAATAGAGAAAATAGGAACAAGGAATAATCCTTGATGTAAGAATCTCCAATGTTTGGTTTTGCAAAACTAACTACAAAGTCATAAATCATCTCAAGAGCATTTTGTTTGCCCTTGGGACGGATGGTCATTTTTCGACTTGCCCAATAGACAAAGGCAAAAACCATCAAAACAGTTACAAGAGACATGGCAAGCAGGGTCAAATCAAAGGATATTGGTCCAATATTAACGGTTGGATTCAAACTTTCTTCCATGGTTTGACACCTCCATTTCTAAATAGAGTTGTCTATTTAATGACAAATGCCATCGCTAGGGTTACAAAGAAGGTACCTTCTACAAAGGCAACACCAAGAATTAAAAGGCTACGTAATTGGTTGATAATTTCAGGTTGACGAGCGGCAGACTTGAAGAGATTACTCATAATCATTCCTTCAGCAATAGATACACCCATACAGGCAAGACAAAGTCCGAAAAATGTTAAATTCATGACGAATTCTCCTTTTTTAAATTAAATTTACCTCCCTAGTTTAGTCCTAAAATTTGCTTTTGTCAACTGTTTGCTTGTAATGGAAGCGTTTCGAATCATTTATTTCCAATTTTACGATTTTCAAGACAATTATATAGAAAATTTTATTGTCTTTTCATACCACTTTCACTGCCTTTCCTTGTTTTCTGAAAACAAAAAAACCGAGTTTTACAACTCGGTTTTGTCAGTTCTTATCTGAAATAGATTGAGTAATGATTTTGACAAGCTGGATTAAATGCAGCATTACAAAATGGACAAGTGCCCGTCTCTGTATACTCCTCATACGTTAGTGTTTTCCCACAGGAGCCACATAAGATAGGTCTATCCTCTTTCAGATTTAAAGGATAGGGAGAAAATATGTGCGACTCCAGTTCATTATGACACTGATAACAGGCATAGTATTTTTGACACTCATAGCACTGAAGTGCTGCGATATCCTTATCACCATGGTAATGAACACATCTGCTTTCATGATCTACTAGTAAGCCCTGAGTTTGAACCATTCTTTTTCCTTATCTAGGCACGAACTGTGACGCTTGTTCCATCTTCTTTATAGAGATTGATGAGACCTTCTTTCAGGGCACGTACCATGTCACCAGCTTCTACTGGTTGAGGAACCTTGATAGTCAAAAGTTCCATTGGATTTGGGGCGCGATCGATTTTATTTCCTTTAGCATCGTGAAGGTCTTCAATATAAGTCTCAAAATGACGGAAACCTGGACCGTAGAACTCAACTTGGTCACCTTCGTTGATAACGTTACGTTGGCGAATGGTTGCTGTCTGAGTCGCATCATCATAAGCTACTACTTCAGCAACAAACTTGTATTCTGGAATCTTACGACGAGCTCCGAAAAGTTGTTCATTTTCAGATGGTGTCCCGTAGTAGAAACCTGTAGCCAACTCACGTTGGGCAACCTTCCACATTTCATCAATCAAGTCTTGCTTAATAGCTTCAAACTTTTCAGGGCTCTCAAGGTAAGCATCAACAGCTGCCTTGTAGCAGTTTGTTACTGTTGAAACATAGTGGATAGACTTCATACGGCCTTCAATCTTAAGACTGTCTACACCATTTTCAATCATATCAGGGATATGGTCAATCATAGACATATCAACCGCAGACATAGAGAATTCTTCAGGAATTTCTCCCTTAAGACTCTTACGTTCCTTACCGAAGGGCATATCGTAAAGGTCATATTTCCAACGACAGGATTGTGAACATCCACCACGGTTGGCGTCACGCATACTCATGTGGTTAGAAAGGGTACAACGACCAGAGTATGAGATACACATAGCTCCATGAACGAAAGCTTCAATCTCAACATCTGTACGTTTGCGAATCTCTGCCAATTCTTCCATAGAAACCTCACGCGCCAAAACGACACGAGTCAATCCAAGTTCTTTCCAGAATTCTAGGGTTTCGTAGTTAGTCGCACTGGCCTGGGTTGAAAGGTGGATTTCAAGTCCTGGTGCTTCTGTTGCTGCAATCATAATCAAGGCTGGATCAGACACGATAACTGCTGCAATCCCAATATCACGCAACTTACGGAACCATTCGCCGGCCCCTTCTTCGTTTCCTTCGTGCATAACCATATTGGCAGCCACATATACCTTAGCTCCATACTTAGCCGCGAACTGAACTCCTTCTTCCATTTGTTCGAAAGTAAAGTTCCCTGCACGGCTACGAAGACCATAGGCCTGACCACCGATAAAGACAGCATCTGCTCCATATTGAACAGCTACTTTTAGTTTTTCAAGTGTTCCTGCAGGTGATAGAACCTCAGGACGTTTCAAAGTTTTTGTCATGTTTTCTCCTATTTGCAATATAAAAGTTTGACACTAATCTTTACCATTTTATAGCAAAAAGGTTCTAAAATCAAGTTTTGATTGATTGTTTAGACAATTTAATCTAGGATTACTCTTTAATTTTTTGGATGGAGTCTCAAGTTTCCAACTATTCCATCCTCTAAAACGAAGAGAACCTTCTTGTTTCAATCGGTATAGTTCACTGCTGTCCGATGAAAGTTGAGACTGAGAACCATTGCCTCTTCTTTTTCTTTTTCAGCAGAATATAATGGTAATTTTACTTTTAAGTTTTTTAAGCAATTCTGAATTGGATGAACTCTTTTTATCATGCTGGCCCATAATCACGACATCAGCTTGTAAATCAGGATAGTTCTTGAGTAAATCTTTTTCTTTTAAGTTTCTAGCTATCAAAAAGTTTGGTCTAGCAATTTCCCATGAAGAAAAGTTTGAGAAGTTTTATCCTGACTTTTTCGTGTCGATCATGTTTAACTGGCTCCCAAAAATAGAGATTTGTTTCTTTGTTTTTATGCTCGAAATGATTATCTTGTTTAATTTCAGTTTTTCAAGCAAGTCCTTCTGAGCTAGACTCTCTTCTTCCAATATAATTTCTTTAATCTCAAAAAGCTCTGCTAACTTCCAAGAGGTTTTTCAATCTGTTTGTCATCACTATTGGTTAGAATTAACTGATCAATCTCGGCGACTCCTCGACTTTTAAGATAGGGAATCAAGTTTCTTTGAACTTGGCTAGAAGTCGTCTTTTTCTTGCCATGCTTCTTTGTCTTCATCCTCTTCGTCTTTGCCGACATCAATCAGAATAGTTTTTTTCCAGTCAAATCCCTTAGAAAAACACTCTGTCCTTGTCCAATATCGATTAGAGTGATTTCATTTTCCAAAGGATATTTAGTAAGGATAAAGAGTGTACTAACTATGAAAACTAATAGTGACAATCTTTTCCAGTTTTTTCTTGAATCATACAGTAAGGCCAAAATAAGTAAGAGGGCCAGTAAAACCCAGAGGCTAGGGTTGTCCAAAAACGATGGGCTTGCTAGTATTCTGAGCTACAAAACGAATGATACTTTCTAGTCCTTCAAAAAATAAAATTAACTTGAGTGACTGGATAAATAAAGGAAAGACAGAATAGAATCGATAAGAGAGGCAATAAGACCAAGTCAAATAAGAAAGAAAAAGCAAAGGTCAAAAAGGATTGACCATGGTTGAAATTCAGAAAAATAGAAGGTTAAGATGGGCAAAATTCCTAAGGAAATAATCAAACTTTCTCTTAAAATAGCTTTTACACCTTGCTCTTCTTTGCTGGTCATTGTTAGGATAAAGGCATAGGCACAAGAAAGGACCCCACCGGTCGACAAGAAAAAAAGTTGGGCATGACCAGAAATAAGATCAGAATTGTCAGGGCAAAATTATCTAGTCCCTTAAATCCATGTTGGGCTAATAATTTTTGTAGGAGACTACGAATGACTGAGGCTGAAAAGCCTGTTAATCCAGCATAGATTAGCGAAAATGGATAGGCCAGCCATCTGAACTTTTCTTGACTTAAACCCAAACGTAAGACTGCATTCTTAAAGACATTCATAAAGAAACCTACCTGCATACCAGATAAAAGCAAAAAGATGAATAATTCCAAGACTTGAATAAAAGCTCATTCATCTCCTCGAAGTCTGTATCCAAGTGCCCCAACAATAGGCCTGTCATATAGTTACGCATCGGGTCTGGAAAACTTTGTCTTGATCCAAACTACAGCCTTTCGACGTAAACTAGACAAGTGTTCCCCTATGTCCAAACTGCTAACTATTTTTTAGTGACTGGATTCTCTTGATATTGAGTATCTGGTAAATTCCTTGGATCTTCAGATAAGCTTGGTAATCAAAACCGCCAAAAATTCTCTGCCCTTGAGGTTCTGATAATTTTTCCTTCAAGTTCAATCTCATAGATGTCTGTAAGATGTTGAAATTGTTCTTTCTCGGCTTCTGTTTCAAACTTATAATAAACCTGAAAAAAATTCTTCCGTCAGCTTTTCCTCGAAAGGATAGACTATCTCCGTTCACCTTGATGGTATCAGGTAATATTCGCACTGTCTGGACCGAGTCGACAAGATATTGACTCGCTTCTTCTTACTGCCATTTTTGATAGACAAACCAAGATGCGAAAAGACTAGATACCAGGAAAAACTTTGATGACTATCTTCCAAGGATACTGGATAAAAAGGCAAAGCAGTAGAAATACAAAACCAAGAAGGGCAATAAAACTAGCCGAAAAAGATAGCATAGTAGAGCCAAAGCAGGAGAAAACTGAGATATATTTTGGGGACTGGAAAGCGACTAATCCACTGTAACATAGTCTTTTAACTTTTTCTATGGTTTTTAGCACCAATCCCAGAAACCTTCTTAAGATCGTCAACAGACTTAAACGTTCCCTTGGACTCGCGATAGTCAATGATGTCCTGAGCTCGTTTGCCCCCAGACCCTTGACTTGTTTCAGCTCCTCCAAAACTAGCTTTTATTTATATTAACCTTCTTGCTTTTCTTACTACTAGCCGTATTGGGACTGGCTTCTTGAATATCTGTTTCCTCCTTACTTGGGACATAGACCAGGCTTTCATCACTGACTTTCTGAGCTAGATTAAGGGTCTTGCCATCTGCATTTTCAGTCATACCTCCAGCCTTTTGCACAGCATCATGAACCCGACTACCAAGTGGTAAGTTATAAATGCCAGGTGATTTAACAGCTCCCTTGACATCAACAGTAATTAGATCTTGCTCTACCACTTCTGTGGTTTCTTCTATATCCTTAGGTATTTCTTCTTTAGACTTGACTTTGACAGAACTTTCAAGTTCTGTTTGTGGGCTTGTATCTTTTACAGGAATTTCTGGTCCTGGTTTTAATAAGAAAAAGCCCCTACTGCCAAGCCTAGTCCAACACAGACAACGATAATTTTGTACTCTTTGATTTTTTCGATAAGAACTTCCATATTTTCTCCTCTCTTAGCTTATTCGTAATGCAAAGAAAAACAGCTGAAAAAAATCTTTTTCAACTGCTTACTTATTTGAAAAATACTCTTCCTTGGTTAGATATAATGCACTCTCGTCACGATACGACCTTTTTTTCATGCTGGTCCATACGAGCATATGGTTCTTCGTGAGAGAAGTGCATGCCTGATTTCTCCATGACCTTCCTGACGCAGGATTGTCCTTTATCGTGAAGGGCGGTCAACTTATTCATTCCTACCTTTTCAAAAGCCAATTCAATTACAGCTCGATTGGCTTCTGTCGTCAAACCTTGATTCCAATATTTTTGATTGATAATATAACCAATGGCTGCCTTCTTAAGAATAGTATCCAACTTATGCAAGTCAATAGTCCGATAAACTCTCCACTACTTTTTAGTTCGATTCCCCCATCGGCCTAAAGGGATTGGCTAGATAAAACTGAGCAATATTGTTCTTGGTTTCCTCTAAGCTTTGATTGGTTGGAAAAGTGTAGCGCGTAGTTTCTTTATCTGAGGCGTATTCAAACATGGCTCTGCATCGTCAAGTGTTACTGGTCTAAGTACTAAGCGTTCAGTTTCGATAATTGGATGATTAGCTAGTTTGATAAATAGTGATTCCATGATTGCACCTCCCAAAAATAGGTTGCTAAAAGAATAACATAAAAGAAATAGGTTTACAAGTTTTTCATGTGAACAATAATACAACTCTTCTTTCAAAGATATTTTCTAATTATAAAAATGTTACTCTCTTAGTTTCATTCTATAAACATCCAATTATTGTTACCTATTTTCCAAATAAATCTTTAGTAATTAAGGACAATCCCCCAAAACCTATAAAACCTGTGTTCCTATCGTCAAAATAACCTTCACGAAATAAAACTATTCCACCACTACCAACCACATTCTCAATATACTCACTATTTTTCAGCTATTATCTTTGAAAAAAACCTGACTGTAAAAAAGTTGTAACTTTAAGTTCCTCTGCAACAATAATAAATGAGCTGTTTGTTTTGCTAGCAAGATTGAAACAATGTCTGAAACAGACTCTCTACCTAATACTTGAATTCCACCAAAAAATTTCACTTTATTATTCTTCTTAATCATAATCTCATCAGAATAATTTGCATTCCTAACTTCTAGGTCTTGCTTTTTTTAATTTCAAAGTTTA
>BNJV01000828.1_pt1 | contig 45673 bp, 55 predicted proteins | sample 8540591 | NCBI WGS metagenome assembly BNJV01 (sample SAMD00202457, study PRJDB9452) | human saliva metagenome | host: Homo sapiens
AAAATTCGAAAAAAATAATCCAATCTTAACTGTAATTCCAGTTGAGGTTCGTCTAGACGATGAACTTTATATAGATAATGTAACTATTACTCCTGAGGGTATTTTTACGAAAAAAAGTAAATGCTGGTATGAAACCTAGCACTAGCCAACCATCAGTTGGAAGAATCTTAGAAGTATATGAAAAAAACTAAAAAGTGAAGGTTATGAAAGAATAGTAGCTTTTAGTGTATCTTCAAAATTATCTGGTACTTATTCATCATTCTTACAAGCAAAAGATCTTATCGAAGGACTAGAAATTAAAGTAATCGATACTGAACAAGTAGCTAGAATGGTAGGTTGTGCAATTGAAAAAAATCGTTAAAGATTTATACAGCAGGAACACTTGCTTATGAAGATATAGAAAGTAAATACAAAGAACTTTTAGAAAAACAAAATGTTCTAGTAACAGTAGAAACTATGGACTTCCTTTATGCTGGTGGACGCTTAACTAAAGCTCAGTTCTTATTATCAAACTTATTAAATATTCTACCTATTATCACAGTTAAAGATGGTTTATTAACTGTTTCTGGAAAGCATAGAGGTATGAATAAAGTTCTTACGAAAATGTGTGAAGAAATTAAAGAAAAAAATCCAAAATCACTATTCATACTATATACAAGTGATGATTTACTAGCTAAAGCACAAGATACAATAAAAAAAGTATTTGGAGATATCGAAACTGAAATTGAAGTTGTTTCTCCAGTTATTGGATGCCATGCAGGGGCCTCGTGCTCTTGCTATTGGGTATCTTGGATACGATAAATAGAAGAAAAAAAGATGCAATATTTTTTTATATTGCATCTTTTTTTCTATAGAGCTCTTATTTTTTCATTCATTTGTTTTCTTAACTTAGAAAAATCTTCTTTAACTACGACAGTATCAGCAATATAATCATGTAATCCTTTTTTTCTTAGGGTAGTATACCTACTAAAAGATATGGAATATAGAAATAATACTGTCATTAGTATTCTTCCCACACCCTCACGATAAATTACATCAGACCACGATAGTTTTTTTCACCTTTATTTGTTTCTACTTTTTATCTTCATTATTACTTTACCTAATGTTTGAGAAAAGAAATATGTCATAAGGATAAAAGTAAGTAAATAAAACAATAATAAAAGCTTAAAGTAAATTCTCCAATTAAAGAAAGTTTAATCTCTACATTTAAATAGTTTAATGTTGCTGTATTGAAACAATCCTGTAATTGATGCAAACTACTATTAAATCTATTATATAAGCCATAAATCTCTGCCAGAAACCTGCATAAAAGTTTCTCTGATAGTTTTACATAATCTTCAAATGTTGTTGGTAATGAAAAAAATCTACACTACGACTATAATTATTATAATTATAATTTTGATTATTTGTTTGATTAGCTTGTTGAGTCAAATTTCTCAGATTTTACAGATTGTTCATTATTTTGATTTTTCTTTTGATTCACTACTTTGATAGTCAGACTGCAACATCTCATTACTTTTCATTATTAGTAGTTACCTCACTAGTTTGGATACTATTTGATGTTAAGTCCCTCAGTTTTGGTGTTTTCACTTGTGAAGTTTCACTATTTTTGATTAAGGTTTGATTCATTACCTAGATAATCAGGGGTTTGTATTTTTCATTATAATTATTAGTCATTATAACTACCCCCTAACCTAAATAGCTTCTTTCTACACTAGTCGATGACGCTTCACTATTAAACTCTGAAATAATTGATCTAGTTGTAGCTTTTTACTAATCTAGATAAAAATACTTTCTGATGAACTATCTTTTCTTAATTCAATAACACTTGGATTACTTAGATTCTTCTCCTCTTTGATTAAGTTAATAAGTTCATCTTCTGTCCCGATTTTATCTACTAATTTATTTTCTACCGCTTGTTTACCACTATAAGTTCTTCCATCTGCTAGTTTTTTAACTTCATCTTCACTCATATTACGTCCTTCGGCAATAGCTTTAACAAATCTATCATATGCTTCTTTGTTTTGTTCTTGATAAATCTTTCTAGTAGATTCTGGTAAATCTTCTGCAAGTCCACCTATTGCTTTTTGATCACCTGAACGAATAGTTTCTTGTTTAATTCCATGTTCATTTAAGAATTTTTGAGCAGAAACATAACTCATTATTACTCCAATTGATCCGGTAGTTGTTTCTGAATTAGCATAGATTTTCTTAGCAGCCATAGAGATATAATAACCTCCTGATGTTGCTTGTTTTTTCATTGCTACATAGACATCTTTCCCACTATTTTTTAAAGCATTATAAATTTCTGCAGTTTCATATACTCCACCACCAGGGGTATTTACAGATAATAAAATTGCTTTTACATTTGGATCTGCTGAGGCAACTTTAATTTGATTTATTATTGATCCTCTTGAATATGTATTAGTCATTTCTGAACCAATTTCACCTTCAACAGAAATTTTTTGAATAACTTCGCTTCCGCTACCTTCTTTTAATGTTAATTTATGAACTGTCTGATTCATTAGAAAATCTGCTAGATATCTATCAGATGCTTCTTTTGACTGTTCTTTTGATCCTACTGTTCCACCTATTAGTGAAACAATTACTAATACTACTACAATCGCAGCCGAAATTAACCTCTTATTTTTAAATTTCATATTAATTTTCTCCTAAGATTTCATTTAAGTTATAGTATTTTATACTTTATTCGCCATAGCTTTTTGAAACGAATCTATTATAGCGCTTCATAAATGCTAATTCTGCAGTACCTGTCTGTCCATTCCTGTTTTTAGCTACAATAACCTCAACAGTAGAAACATCACTAGGTTCTTGAACTTCATTTTCATCCGCATCCTCACTTCTATAATAGTCTGAACGATATAAGAATGATACAATATCGGCATCTTGCTCAATACTTCCAGATTCCCTAAGGTCACTCATCATAGGACGTTTATCGTGGCGTGATTCTACACTACGTGATAACTGTGATAATGCTATAACTGGACACTCTAATTCCCTAGCCATTTGTTTTAAACTACGAGAAATCTCAGAAACCTCTTGTTGTCTATTATCTGTTCTCTTACTTCCTTGTAAAAGTTGTAGGTAGTCGATAACAACAAGGTCCAAGCCATGCTCATTTTTTAGAAGTTTACATTTTGCTTTAACTTCATTGACTTTTATAAATGCACTATCTTCGATAAAAATATTTTTCTGATTTAAGAAATGAACAGCTGTTTCCAACTTCATCATATCATCATTATCTAAAGTACCTTTTTTGATTTTTTCAGAATCTAACATTCCTTCACTACATATCATCCTAGATACCAATTGGTCCGCACCCATCTCTAAAGAAAATAAAGCTACTGTTTTTTTCTCACTCTCATCTCTATGGTTCTTACCTGCTACATTTAAGGCAATATTTAAAGCAAAGGCTGTTTTCCCCATAGAAGGACGAGCTGCTAATATTATCAGGTCACCTTTCCCTAAACCGACAAGTTGGTCTAATGTACTAAACCCTGTTGGAATGGCAATATTCTGACCTTCTCCAGACATACGTGCTACTATTTCTTGGAATACTTCATTAGTTACATCTTTCATATTTTTAAACTGTGAAGTTTTTGCTCGTTCCATAGCTCTTTCTACTTGATCGAATAAAGTAGCAGTTAATGAATCAATATCAGCATTCCCTTGATTCATCTCTTCAGTACTACTTAATAAAGCTGAACGAATTTCACGATATATAGAATATCGTTTTACTAAATTTGCATAATGCATTATATTACGTGTACTTGGCGTAATATCATAAAAGCTCCACTATATATAATGAGGCATCCATAGATTTGAATGCCCCACTATTATTAATTTCTTCAAATATTGTAGTGGTATCAGGTATTATTTCCGCTTCATCTAAACGTAAAAATAGCATTATAAATATCCTTGTTTTTTTCATCATAAAAGTCTTCTACATCAACTGCAGCTTTGACTTCTACTAATTTTTTTCTGGCTCTTGCATAAGAGCTCCCAAGCAGAGATTGCTCTGCTAAAAATAACAGAATCTATATGATATTTCATTCTTCCACCTACATAATTATTATTGTTCCACTACATGAACTTTAATAGTTCCTTCAACTTGACTGTGTAATTTAATTTTTTTACATTTGTATATCCTAAAAGCTTGGATTCCATGTGGTAAATCAATTTTTTTCTTATCTACTTTAAGATCATGTTGTTTTTTAAGTTCTTCAACAATTTGTTTTGAAGAAACTGATCCAAATAATCTTCCACCTTCTCCAGCTTTAACAGCAATTTTAACTTCAACATCTTCTAATTGTTTTTGCTAATAATTTAGCTTGAACTAACTCTTCTTGTTTATCTTTTTTTCAACACGTTTTTTTGTTGTCCTTTTTAATGTAGCCATATTAGCATTAGTTGCTTGAACTGCTTTTTTATTCGTAATTAAGAATTTTGCATATCCGTCAGCAATTTCCTTAACGTCTCCTTTTTTACCTTTACCTTTTACATCTTCTAAAAATATAACTTTCATTACCCTATCTCCTTTAAATAAAATTCACTTTTAAATTTATTAAACTACTGTAATAATACGTGATCTATTGCATCATTTAATCTTGACACTGCTGTATCAATGTCAACACCCTCTATTTGAGTAGCAGCATTAGCAAGGTGTCCACCTCCACCAAGCTCTTCCATTACTAACTGAACATTCATATTACCTAATGATCTAGCAGAAATACCTACTCTATTTTTATCTAAATATCCAACCGCAAAACTACATTCAATACCTTTTAAAGTAAGTAGTAAATCTGCACTTTGAGCTAACATAACGTTTGTATATGTTTTTTCACTTGGTGCTTTAGCTATTACTATCTCTGGTGTTTTCTGAATAGAATTATTAATAATTTCTACTCTATTCATAAAGTTTTCAATTGGTTCTTTTAAGATAGTTTTTACTTTAGTTGGATCTGCTCCATTACTTCTTAAATAAGCTGCAGCATCAAATGTTCTTGAACCTGTTCTTATAGAGAAGTTTTGAGTATCAACTACTATACCACCTAGCATAATTGTTGCTGCAAGTGGTGTGATTTTTTCAATTTTTGTTTGATATTCAATCAATTCAGCTATTAACTCCGATGATGATGACGCATATGGTTCTATATATGTTAATAGTGGATTTGTTATTATATCTTCACCACGTCTATGGTGGTCAATTATAACTTTTCTTGTTTGCTTTTGATAATATCGCAGCATCTATAACACGAGAAGCATCTGATGTATCTACAATAATTAATGTTGTTTGAGGTGTCATTAATTCCCAAGCTTCATCACTATTAATAAATACTTTTCGTCAATGTTTCATCAGTGTTTTCAATTTCCAACATAATTTTTTGAATAGTTTCATCTTTATCACTGTCATTTAAAATTATGTAACAATCTTTTCCTACTATTTTTGAAAAAGTATAAATACCTACACAACCACCAATAGCATCAAAGTCAGGACGTTTATGCCCCATAACTATAACTTTATCACTATCAGAAATAATATCAGCAAGGGCATTTGATATAACTCTTGCCTTAATTCTTGTGCGTTTTTCTTGCGGATTAGTTTTACCTCCATAAAACTTAATCGTTCCATCAACGTCTTTCATAGCAACCTGGTCTCCACCACGCCCTAATGCAAGGTCTAGAGAACTTTTTGCTAATTCACCCAATTCCGGTAAGAAATCTGTTCCCATCCCTACACCAATACTTAGGGTAATTGGTGCATCAAATTCTTCTTTTAAGTTTCTAATTGAATCTAATATCTGGAACTTATCTTTTTCTATCTTTTTAAGATCTTTAACATTTAAAAGACCTATAAATCTATCCTCATCTAATCGTTTTAAATAAATACTATTTTTTTCTTAGCCCACTCAGTTAGAATTCTAACAACAGTAGCATCAAAAGCTACTTGCCACCTCATCATCTAATGAATCATAAACATCTTCATAGTTATCAAGACTTAAGTTTAAAATAATAGGTCTTGTATCACGAAATCTCTGCATTACCACTTTACTTTCAGTAATATCAAAGAAGTAAATATAACCACTATCTTTTTGATAATTAACTTTGTAGTGTTTACCCAAAAAAATTTCAAACTGATTATCAACTGGTGTTTCTACATCAAAGATTTCTTCAATTTCAGGCATAAGTTCTAGTATATTAACACCTTTTTATTTCTTCAACTTTTATATGTTTATAAATAAAATTATTTGCCCATTCTATATTTTTTTATTTTTCGTCTATTACTATAATACCGATAGGGAATTTATTTATTCCTTTTTTTCAGACGAATCTTTTATTCGATTAGTTAGCTTGCTAACATATTTTTTTCAGTTTGTTCAGCAACTTTTTTTAGAATAATAGTAGATAGGGATTAGTGCAAGAAGTAGCACTAAGAAATATATACTAAGCTTTCTAAACTTAGTAGACCCTATTACTATAGCACCTAAAAATAACAATTGCTAAAAATAATTAATTCATACTTTCTTTTTTTGCATTCATCGCTATCTTCCTTTCTTCATGATAATATAACTTTCTCTTAATTTAAATACACTGTCTACAAACCCAAGCATTTCTAAAATTGGGTTAAATATTATAAACAATATAACTAACATTACTTTTTATACTAGTTTCATTTTTCTTTTTAATTCAGCAAAGAAAAAAATGCTGTAAACAAACCATTAAGTGCAAAAGACAAGTCCTAATATTGTATTAGTATTTTTGCAATAATACATACCAAAAAAATTATTAGAACTATCTCCTACTTGTACACCTACTATTAACTCTATAATAACTAAAACTATATAGATGTTCGCAATACGAGAACTTAGAGTAATTCTACTAAACTTAGGAAACGTAGGAATAATAATATATTCTCTTCCTAACATAGATAATGTATATTGAACTAATAGTAAACTGTATAAGAATAACGTAATAAACAATGTTACAGGGAAAGTTCTTTTTCAACGAATCAATCGTTGATAATAAGACACTTTTATCAATAGTTTGATTAGAAAGTGCACTTTCTTTTTGAATATCATTTACAAATTGATTAATTTGTTCATTTGTAATATTTAAAATTCCGTTTTTTTACTAATAATGCTGTGTAAATAGCAATCCCTAAAAAAATAAAAAAATGCAGAAACTGCTGTAACTAGGAATACCTTAGAGTTTCTTGTTACTATAGATTGATATACAATAAATGCCAGTACCATGTGCATAGTAAACCAAAAATAACATATATGGATTTGAGAAAAAAACATCAATATTACAACACCAGATAAAACAAGCGGTAAGTAATATTTCAGCCCTCTAGCTCCTAGTACATATGTTAAAGGGAATACCGCTAAAAAAAGCTCCTATTTCCACTATATTAAGGAAAGCACTTAAAACAACTAACGCAATAAAAAGTAAGTGAATAAACAATTATTTTAGTATTACTAGGTTTCTTAAAGAAAAAAATTTATTCTCTAATAATTTCTCTAATTCTTTTTTTAGACTTTCTGAAATGTTATTATTCAATTTAACACTCCTTTTTTTCGTTTTTTTATAGAGAACCTCCGTTCTATATCCTATTAATTATACCAAATTTTAATACTTTTTTTAAAGGAAAATAAAATTTAATATTTCACTATTAACCTATCAATTTAAAAACAATTTTTTTGAATTTTTATTCATTATTTTTCCCCTTCATTTTTCGAAAAAGTCATAAAAATTTGAAAAAAATCTTTATTAAATTACTATATTTTTTTATTTTATATTGACAAAATCTAAACTTCAACTTATCATATATAACATAGGAGAAATACGTATACAATTATAGTATTCTTATAAAGTATGTTTTTTTATTAAGGAAAGGAGAAATTTTTATGAAAAAGACATATTATAACTATTGTTACTGTTAGTATAATTGTCCTTACATTTGCTCTTGGTGGTTTATATTATTTAACAAAAGATGATGAAAGCTCTTCTAACTCAAATACTTCATCAACAAATAATACATCCGAAACAAAAAAAGACAATAATAATTCAAACAGTTCTAATAATCAAAGTAACTCTAAAAAAATTCTGACAGCAAAGAAAAACTCAGAATCACAAAAAGGTAAAACTCCAGAAACTGTTAGCGAACCTACTGTTATAAACGGTATAGTACTAGCTAATAAAAAAACACCCTTTACCTAAAAAAATTATAACCCTGGTGAAGATCCAACAGCGAGAAAAAAATGTTAATAAACTGATTAAAGATGCTCAAAGTGCTGGAATGGATATTACAAATCAAGTATCAGGATTTAGATCTTATGAGACACAAGTTGGCTTATATAATAACTATGTATCTGCACACGGAAAAGCAGAAGCGGATAGATTCTCAGCTCGTCCTGGATATAGTGAACACCAAACAGGTTTAGTATTCGACCTTATCGATAGTGATGGTCAGCTGCTAGGTTCTGAAGGGACAAGTGAACGTAGTAAAAAGGCTGCTCAATGGCTTGCTAATAACGCACATAAATATGGATTTATCGTTAGATATAAACCAGAATTCGTAGAAAAAACTGGTTACATGGAAGAAAGCTGGCATATTAGATATGTTGGTCAAGATGTTGCAAAAATACTTTATGAAAAAAATATTCCACTTGAGGAGTACCTAAATGCTCCAGGTGGAGACTACGCAGAATAATAATAAAAGGAGAAATTTATGAATAATCAAAACCCAAATAATAACAGGAATTATAATTCTCAGAATAATAATCCTAATTACAATAATGATCAATATAACAACTACCCAAATGACCAATATAATCAATATAACGAGCAATACAATAACCCTGATTATAACGGTCAATATAATAATCCTGGTTACACTGGTCAACATTATGATAACCAAAATACTCAATACAACAATACGGTTAACGACCAACAATACTACAATCAACAAAACAACCAACAGTATAATGTACCACCGGTAAATCCTAACTATAACAATTATAATGACAACAATAGTTATAACGAAGAACCTAAAAAAATGAAAAAGAAAAAGAGTCCTATTCCAATAATTATTACAGCTATAGTAACTTTCTTAGTTCTAGTTGTAGCTCTGTACTTCGGATATAATAAGTTTATGAAAAAAAGAAAAATGTTGTAGATGTTTCAGCTTATGAAATTAATTTCGTAACTTATGGTACAAATGGAGAAGGAAAACCAGAAGTAGATATTAAAAAAATCCCAGAAGTAGCTAACACATCTACTGAAATTTCTAACTTCTTATCAAAACCTGATATTTCTTATGATAAGAAAGAAAACTTAAAAAAATGGTGATAAAGTAGAAGTTACTATTACTTTAAATCATAATACAGCACAAAAAAATTAAAATTAGATACAAAAGGTGAATTCAAACGTACATTCACTGTAAATGGTCTAAATGAGAAAGAAAAAGAGAAAGAAAAAGAAAAAGAAACTATTATAGTTAAAGATAACTCTTCTAGCTCATCATCTTCGTCTAATTCTAATCGTACATACTTCAGCAATAGAGCTGCTAGAATATATGTAGACGCTGGCGTTAACTTAAGAAGTTCTTCAAACGATTCAAGTTCTGTATTATCAACAGCTAAAAAAGGTGATACAGTTTATGTTGATTTCACTGAAAGAAACTCTAGTGGTGAAACTTGGGCATTTGTAACATATAATGGAAAACAAGGTTGGATGAGAGCCGATCTTATTGGACACTAAAAATAAAAAAGGACCTGACTAAAAAGTCAGATCCTTTTTTTATTTATCTTTTACTCTAAGCTTAACCATAAGCATACTTAATAATGTAATACCTATAACTATTAAGAATATTGCTTTACTTTGGTCAAAACCGAATAAACCATTAGCTACATGTTTAGCTATCCAAACATATACATAGTCACCATAGAAAATCCCTAGTGCAAAGAATGCTTGGTATATTCCCATACTTACATTTCGATACTCTCTATCAAAATATTGCATAGCAAGAGAGATAAGCACGTTATATGCTCCACCATAACCTAAACCATTTAAAATATAACTAAAGTAAATTATATATGGATTATTTACATATAGAGCTATAATGTAGAATGCTAACGCACAACCAAACATAAATAGTAATGTTTTTTGTAGCCCCCATTTTCTTGTGAAATATACCCCTACTAAAACACCCGCTATTAGCTGCGGAATAGCAAACACAGCATCCATATAAGCAAGCATAAGAGGACTCATTCCTAATGAAGTTTTTCCGTATGCTATCATATTAGCTCCACTTGTCGCAAACTTCACAAATGAAAGTAATAAAGCCATTATACAGACATAGATAAAACTTCCATGTTTTAATACTACTTTAACTTTATCGAATGAAAAACCACTGTTAACTGGACGATAGTCTTTCATCATAAATGTTAAAATAAATGTTGCAACAGCCAATATACCTGATACTATCCACATATAATTAAAATGTTTATATTCATTTATAGTAAAGATATATTGTATTGGTGCTGCGATAAATTCAGCAAGAAGCGGCGCTACTGATAAAATAGATACTGATAACGCAGCTTTTTTTCTTTAGAGAAAGTTTCCGAAAAATATAACATTAAACAATGCTAACATTGTCGCACTTATACCTAAAGATAACGATGATAAATATAAAGTAGTATAACTACCATTAAAAGCTACTAAAAAAACGAAGTTACAATTAGTAAAAAAACAGTGATATTTGAACGAATATTTTACGTCGTCTAAATATATCACTCGCTATAAACATAGGTAATCTTACTATTAAACTCATTAACCCATATCCTGCAGCTATTTGAGAAGCTAAAAGAGGTGTTAATGATAATCCTCCATTTTTCTACTGGAGTTATGGCGTAGAGCTTTCTATACGCCCTAATAATACTAATTGCTGACCAAAAATAATACCAATATCCAAAAATATAATTATTTGATCCTTCTTCAATTCAAATTTTTTTCGTTAAGTAATAAACTAATACCAAAAATAAGTACTATCATTATTAGTGAAAATAAAAATTTTTTTGTTTTAACCATCTCCTAACTATTTTTTTAACTTATAAATTATACCACAAAACAGAAAAAAATACGTACAGTAAATACATCATATTCTTTTCTATGATTTAGCTAATGTTAAAAAGCAAATTTCCGCATCAGGGAATCTTTCCTTTAACACTTCAGCACAACTTATTAATGTATTACCACTCGTTATTACATCATCTATTATCAATATTCTCTTAGGATATTTTTTTCAAAATTTAGATTATCTATTATTCTAAACTTATGCTTTTCACGTTTTTTATGAAGTTTTGATTGTTTTTCTCGATAGTCACATTGCATGGTATCAGTGTATTTCACATTACAAACATTGCATAACTGTGCTATATGGTCAAAACCTCTAGTGTATTTCCTCGTATTATTTATCGGTACTATTGTAACAAGATTAAACTTATATTTTTTTAAAAAAACAAGCTAAAAAGCTCTCTAAATCTTTCCGCTTTATGAATAGCCCCAGAGTATTTAATATTATATATAGTCTCCTTTTAAAAATTCATAATCACCAAAAATAATACAGGGTATATCCTACTACTTCAGTTATATTTATGTCAATATTATATTTGCATTCTTCACATAAAACTAAACTATTCTTTTTTTAGAAAAACACATTATTAAAACTAAGTTTTTTTCTACTATCTCTTTCTTACAATATATACACTTCATACTTACTCCTTATTTAGCTTTCTGTAGCTAGCTAAATTATTCATATACTCTATTTCTTTTTATTGCATGTTTTATATTCTTAGTTATTTCGTCACTAAAATAAATTATCTCTCCCGTATTATCATACTCTTTTCTCCCTACTCTTCCTGCAATTTGTATTAACGATTCTTTTGTAAAAATTTTTTTATGCCCAGCATCGAAGACCATAACATCTAAATTATCAAAGGTTACACCTCTTTCTAATATTGTTGTCGTTATTAGTATATCAATTTTTAAAATTATAAAAACCTTTGAATTTTTCTCGGATCTGTCTTTATCTTCACTATAAACAAAATCTATTTTTAATACTTTCTGGAATATACTTTTTCCAAGTAGTTCTTTAGACTTTTGACACATGGCTATTATTGGAACAAATATTAGTAATCGACGCCTTTTTATTTAGAATTTGCGAGATATATTTATTTATTATTTCTGATTTTTTTCCTCAAAAATTAATACTTTTTTTATTTACTTTTTCTTATTCTCGGTACAGGTAATAAGTAACCATGATATCTAATCAGGGATTTTTTTATTATTTCATCCACGTAACTTTTTAATTTTTTTGATGGTGTTGCTGATAAAAAAATACTAAAACACCTTCTTCTACTAAAGCTTGATAAAGCACCCTCTTCTAAACACTCGTCACCTGAATATGGGAAGGCATCTACTTCATCAATAATTACAATATCAAAATATCCATAATATTTTATTAACTGATGCGTTGTCATAATATAAAAATTTGAATCAACAAAACTTTTTTTCATCACCATGCAAGACGTTAATATCTAAACCTTTAAAATCTTTAGAAAATCTAGTGTATAATTCTTTTTACTACATCTTTTTCTAGGAATAGCCATACATATACGTTTATTAGACATAACGGAGTCATAAACTAACTCATAAACTATCTCTGTCTTACCTGCTCCACAAACAGCCCAAACTAAAGTATTATTATTGTTTCTAGTATTAATTACTAATTGTTTACTTGCTTCACTCTGCAGATCACTAAGCTTAGTACTTGGTTTTATTATATTTTTTTCTTATTTATAACCGGAATATTAATCTGAAACATAGGTGCAAAATTATCTACACGGCCAAATTCTAAAACACCTAATGCAATAAACTATCTTAACATCTTCATTTTTTTATAACTATAAAATAAATTTTTGATTAGTATTCCCGCATCTAATACAATGATATTGTTTCTTTCTATTTTCTACACCTAATAGCTTTTTTTAACATGAGGACAAGAATCTAAATAATGTATTTTTAATTTTTTTAAGTTTAATAAGTCAGAAATAGAAAAAAAGTAGCCCATTATACTTTTTTTAAAAATTCTAAATCAGAATAATTTAAAAGTACAGACTACTCCTGACGTTATATCATTGTATATTTCTTCAAAATCTTTATTTCTTTTTCCCAAATTTCAAATAATCATTATATATTTTTTTGTAATAATTTATCTTTTTTTATTTTTCAGTAATATTGCAATAATGCACGCAATATAAAAGCCTCAATAAATTCACAATATTTTTTTTCAAAAAAACATAATTTACTCCCTAAAACTTTCAGTTTAATTTCTCATTCCTCTTACTAAAAAAATCACAAATGAACATTATAATGCTAATACCATTACCTTTGATTTCCACTTAAAAAAATATTTACAAAGCCAAAAATATATTTTTTTAAATATTAACTTTTTTTATGTTTTTACAGTTACTAGCTTTTTTTCAAATATTATTATAACTAATATATAAAATAAGGAGAAATCTGAACTCATTTAATTTCGTTCAATTATATCGATTTTTTTCTGAGATAATTTTTATCTTCTTCAAAATGACCAATTCCATCTTCAACAACAAATGTACAAACCAATTCAAATCCTGTTCTTTTACGATCGTCATAATAACTTCCATTTATTAAATAGACTCCATCAATAAAAGAACCTTTTGGTAAACTTAATAGTTTTGCTTTGAAAATATCGACATGCTCTGTCGGATAAGAATATGTAAGACTTGGATTAACTCTAGAAAAATTACAACCGATACTAAGTCTCACCCCTTTATTCTTCATTAAATTTTCAGGGGTAATATTATAAAAGCCCGCTGCTTCAAAATCTCCATTATCACGATTTTTAACTGCCTGTGAAATAATTGCAGCACAGACTTTCTCTCTAGAATCTAATTCAAACTTACAATAAAAATCAAACGTCACTTGTTCATTAAACAATTCATTAATTTTATTCGCTATATCCTTTTTTTATTTTTATCTTCCTCTAGTTTATATCCTGGTCTTTTTTTATAAACATCTAGTAAAAAAATTAAACTCATTACGTTTAACAATATCAAATAACTCTCTTTCTTTGACATTAAGTAAAGGTTCAATTTTTTTGATGAAAGATCAAAATACAAATCCGCTCCGTGTTCTTCGCTAGGTTCCCGTATATCTGCCTGCGTATTTTTCATTTTAAAAACATAACCATCAGAAAAATTTTTTTCTGTATAATTTAACTTAACTCGAGTTCCATAGTATGCTTTCAATTTCTTTTGTTGTGTCAACCACTTTTTAAATTACCTTTGAGACCTAATGATTTAAATTCTTCTGCTAAGCGATAATCTTTAGATTGTCGTTGTCCATAAGAAGTCAATATTATTAAACTTATAACAAAAAGTTACTACTATAATTATATTTTTTTCCCTTTCATAGTACGATTACCCTCTACTTTACTCCAATATATTCTATAATATTCTTCAGAGTGATTAATTTCATTTTTTTAAATAAGTATTAAATGTTATATCTGTATATAAATGAAAAAGCAATTAATCTACAATAATCATATGAATCATTTAATTGTATTTTTAAATATAGATAAAAAAATCCAATACTACTATTAATACAGCAATAATAAAAAGCATTCTATAAAAAAATAATGTATAACATTATTTTATAATAATCTTTGAGTATCATCTCAGATAATTCTTCTTTTTTTAATATTTGTAATAATCTATAATTCCTTACAATATTGTCTTTATTTTTCATTTTTAACAAAAAAATATTTACAAAGCAAATAAATATATTTTTTTCAAAAAAATCTACTATTTACATTTTTTTACAGTTGCTAACGTTATCAAATAATGTTATAATAAATGTATAAAATAAGGGAAACCCTATAAAAGTAGATTGTCTACTTTATGAAAGGAGTGCTTTAAAATGTTAAGATATCAAGTACGAGGAGAAAATTTAGAAATCACTCAACCAATTAGAGAATATGTTGAAAACAAAGTTTCTAAATTAGAAAAAAATACTTTTGCTGACAGTTTAGAAGCAAACGTTTACGCTAATGCTAAAGTATACAAAAAAATAATAAGAAAAAAATTGAAATCACTGTGCCTTTTAAAAGGTGTTACACTTCGTGCAGAAGAAACTAACGAAGACTTGTATGCTGCAGTAGATTTAGCTGTTGACAAACTAGAACGACAAATGAGAAAACACAAAACAAAAATCAATAGAAAAGGTCGAGAAAAAGGATTTGTTAACGAAAATCTTCTTACTAGCGAATTAGAAGATGTAGAAGAACCATCAGTAAATCTTGGAAAAAGTTAAACAACTTAAAGTTGAAGTTATGACAAGAGAAGAAGCTGTTTTTCCAAATGGAACTTTTAGGTCACGATTTCTTTGCATTTTTAGATGACAAAACTGGAGAAGTTTCTATAGTTTATAAACGCCGTGACACAGGCTACGGAGTTCTAGAAATTTCTAAATAATTTTAAAAGCTTGAACTTTGCAACCACATTCCGGATGTGGTTGCTTTTTTTCTATAACTTTATATTTTTCTAGGAAATATTATAAAATATAAGTAGATATAATAAATTTTCGGAGGTTCTTATGACAAAAAAAAGTTGCTTTATTTATTGAAAATGGTAGTGAAGAATTAGAATTTATCGCTCCGCTAGACATTATGCGTCGTGCTAATCTAGAAGTAGATCTTATCTCTGCAAATAATGAAGATTTTTATAACAAGTTCACACAATGTAAAAAAATACTCGCAGACAAAAAAATAGACGAAGTAAATAATATTTTTGGAATACGATGCAATAGTCATACCAGGTGGTATGCCAGGAAGTACTTTACTTCGAGATAATAAAAAAATTATTGAATTTTTATCAAACAATGTATAATTCTGGAAAATTAGTTGCCGCTATTTGCGCCGCTCCTATAGTGCTTAGCGCTGCTGGAATAACAGACGACAAAGAAGTAACATCTTACCCTGGTTTTGATAAAGAAATTAATTATAAAAATTACAACTCTGATAAAGCTGTTGTTATAGATAAAAAAACGTAATTACAGCACAGGGACCAGCTGTAGCTATATTATTCGGATATGAAATAGTTAACTACTTATTACAAGATAACACTGCAGAAGACGTTAAAAAAGCTATGTTAGTTCCAGTATTAAAAAATAATCTTTAATTACAGACCGCTCTAAAAAACCACTAAGTAAAATTAGATTTACTTAGTGGTTTCTTGTTATATTATTTAGTTAATTCTTCTAATTCTTTCATAGCCGCTAAAACTACTTCTGGAGTACATACATCAACAGCTAGTTTGAATGATTCTTTATCGCTTGCAGCAAATTCTGCAATTTTTTGCATCTTAGCCTCAACATCTTCTACAACATTTACACATGCTAAGTTATAAGCAAGGTTATTTTCTTTATAGAATGGAACTAATTTTTCCACTTCATCTTTTTTACCTTCTGCTAATAATTGAACTAAGATACCGTAAGAAACTTTTGTTCCGTGTAATACGCTATGAGTTTCTTCGATTAACGTCATACCGTTGTGCACCGCATGAGCCCCTGCCATACGACCATAGTGTACAGCAAAGCATCCTACACATCCAGAGATTGCAAATACAGTATCTACTGCATTTTTAAAGCTTTCTGTAACTTCTTTTTTATCTAAAGCTTCTAAAGCTCCATTTGCGTCACGTAATAATACGTCACGAGTAATTTTTGCTGCTTCTAATCCCATTCTAACTAATGGATCATTATATTTATTATTTCTTTCTACTAATACTACTGCTTCATACCATTTAGCAAGTGTATCTCCGATACCTGCTACAAAGTATTCTTTTGGAGATTCTAACAATAAATCTAAATCAACAACACACGCGTATGCTGTACGTTTGAAATATCCAACCTCTCTAAATGTTTTATCTGGGTGATAAACAGCAGCTACTGGTGCATATGGAGCACAAGTTGCAATTACTGTAGGTACAGTCATATACTCTTTATTTAATACACTAGCTACACCTTTGGCAGTATCGATTACACGACCTCCACCTACTCCAAGTACTACGTCAACATCTTGCCCATATTCATCTGCAATACGTTGCATATCTTCATATGATGCAGTTCCATCATACTTAGCTACTCTGAACTCCCTATTACCTTTATAGAATTTTTTTGAAAGCTGCATAAGATTTTTCCCCAGTAACAATTAAAGGAGTTTTAAAACCTTCTAATCTACTATCAAGTGCCGATAACGCGCCACTTCCTGAAATATATTCACTCACTCCTGGTCTTGATACATTTGCTAATTCAAACATTTAACATCGCTCCTTTATTGTTGAAAATTTTTTAACTAATTACGATTATAACATTTCCGACAATTAAAATCAATAGTTAGTTAAAATAAATTTATTTTCTGACAATTTAACGTTATAAAAAAATAATTGCTAGTTATACATAGCAATATCGTAATACTAGCAATTATTTTTATTAACTTTATCTAGGATAAAAATATAGTACCTTCTCTTTTAGTTTCACCTTTTTGTGATTGATTCTACTATAGTACTAGCTTTTTTTCTAAAAGCAACTATTTTTCCCATCTAACTTTTCTATTAGTATTTTTTTCTTCCTTTATACGGACTATATAAACTTGCTTCGATACTTTCTATTCTTAAATAATAATTCATATCAAAGTTATTTTTCTTTTAACATATTTTTTTATTTGTTCTAGGTTATCTTCATTATAATCAACGTATTCAAAAAGTTTTTCTATTAAGTAATCTATCAGCCAAATCAGCAGCTATTTTATCGTCTTTTTCTTGGATTAAAAGTACAACAGTACAATAATGAATTTTCATCTAATCTAAAGTATTCTTCAACAGTCACTTCTGATTTTTTTCTAAAAATGGAACTAAAACTTTTATATCAGAAAAATAATCTTTATTTACTTTTAAAAAAATATCATTTAACCTCTTAAATAATTGGATAAATACCGTTTCATAGCTTCTAGCTACAGGATGATAGTACACTTGCCAATACATTTGATAACGAGCCATAATATAATCTTCTACACTATGAATACCTGTATACTTAACAACCAGTTGCTTTCTATCATCATCTATTTTTCTAACACGCATAGTTCTCAAAATTCTCTCAAGATCAAATTGTCCATAACTTGTCGCTGTAAAATATGAATCACGCAATAAATAATCCATTCTATCTGCATCCAGTTGTCCAGATACAATTTGATTTAATATATCATTTTTATGAGTGTGTTGAATAATCGCAACAATATCATGTGGTAAGTTTTTAGAAACTTTACTTAAAACTGCATTAAGTTCTGTATTTCCTAAAATTATCTTTACAGTGTAGTCTTCGTGACTGTGATTTGTTACATGCTCAAATGCATGAGAAAAAGGTCCGTGACCTACATCGTGCAGTAATCCAGCAAGCATAACAGATACTTTATCATACTCACTTAACTCGTTACTTAGCGACTTAATTTCTGTAACCATTCTTCGAACTATTTCATACACTCCTAAAGAATGTGAAAAACGTGAGTGTTCTGCTGTTGGATATACCTGAAAATCTCCACCTAATTGTCGAATACGTCTTAATCTTTGAAATTCTTTACTATCTATACATTGCCATACTACTTCATAATTAATATGAATATAACTATGTACAGGATCTTTTAAAACTTTTGTTTCATCTAATTTTCTAAATTCCATCTTTTTTCCTCTATATAAAATATGTTAAATGTTTACTCTTTCCCTTTTATTATATCAGAGGCAAAAAAAAAGACAAGCCTAAGCTCATCTTTTTCGTTATTAATCTTATTTTTCGTCTACAACGTATGGTAAAAGTGCCATGTGTCTAGCTCTTTTAATTGCTGTAGTTAACATTCTTTGATACTTAGCTGAAGTACCAGTTACACGACGTGGTAAGATTTTTCCACGTTCTGAAATGAATTTTTTAAGTAATTCTACGTCTTTGTAATCGATAGTTTCGATGTTATTTTTAGTGAAATAACATACTTTTTTACGACGACGCATGTTGTTACGACGATTGTTATTTACTGCCATTGTGCATGTCCTCCTATGTAATTTTAGTCTTCTTTAAACGGATTTACTACATCCTGCATGAAGTCATCATCTAAGTTACTTGGGAAGTTTTCCCCAAAATCAGAGAATGATGAACTGTCATTAATAAAATCTTGCATAGCTGAATTAGCTTGCCCTTGGTTTTGATTAGTATTGTTATAATAATTTTGATTATTATTAAACGAAGGTTGTGATTGAGGTTGATTAAAACTCATAGAGTCAAAACCGTTGTTTTGTCTATTTGAACTAGATTTAGATTCAAGGAATTGGATTCTGTCAGCTACTACTTCAGTAACATAAACAGTGTTACCATCTTTACCTTGATAATTTCTAGTTTGAATTCTACCTTCTACACCGATTAAACTACCACGCCCTAAAAAACGAGCCATGTTTTCTGCTTGTTTTCTAAAAGCAACGCAGCTTATAAAATCAGCTTGTCTTTGACCGCTTTGGTCAGCAAATGTTCTATTTACAGCGATTGTAAAATAAACCATCGGTATATTCGAACTAGAATATCTTAGTTCTGGATCTTTTGTTAATCTTCCTACTAATACTACGTTATTAATCATAGTAAGCCACCCCTTATTTTTCTAATCTAACTACCATGTGACGGATGATATCATCGCTAATTTTTGCTAAACGATCGAATTCTTTTGTAGACGCATCTGTTTCTGAAGTTAATTCTACTACATAGTAGTAAGCATCGCTGAAGTCTTCGATTTCATAAGCTAGGCGTTTTTTACCTAAATCTTTAACTTCTACTGCTTCTGCACCTTCTGAAAGAATATTTACGAATCTTTCAACCACAGCTTTTTTAGCTTCTTCTTCAATACGTGGTTGAACAGCAAACATTACTTCATATTTTCTCATGTGTGTGTTACCTCCTTTTGGTCTTTGCGACTCTCTATTTTTCAAGAGAGTAAGGAGTAATAAAATTACTCTAGCGAATATTATATCAAGTATAGAGATAAAAATCAATAGATATCTCTGATTTTATGATTATTTTTCAAAATACTTTTCTTATAATATTATCACTAACCAAACATACTGAAAAACGTAAACTATATCCTTAAAACAAGTACTTAACCTACAATAAATTAACTATATAATAGAGAAAGTTATATTGATACTACTAATAATAAAGACAGTATTTTTATATTTTTTTCTTAATATGATCTATACAATTATTATATCTAAATTAAAAATTAAATCGCTCTAAAATTTAACATATAATTTTTTTCAATATAAATGTTAAATTTATATAATACAATAAAAATCAACAACAAAAAAATGTAGATTCATTAATTTTTGAAAAAAATTATTCCATTAATGAAATGTTCATTTATATTATTTTTGTATGTTAAAAGTATTATTTACAATTAATTTATGCGAACTCGTAATCCCTTACTTTATTTTTTTCAAAAATTGTTTTTTTACCTTAGATATTAGCTATACAAAAGCTTTTATTATTCTATTAAAAAAATATATTATAAAATGATAACTAATAGAAATTATCATTTACAAAAAAAATTAATTCTAACCTAGTTTTATTATTTATACAAATATAATTAAGGTAATTAACCTATTTCATCTGTTATACAATTACATGTATTATAACAGACAGAAAAATCATTAACAAATATTTTTAGTGTTAACTTTTTGTAGGTTTTTGAACTGTATATCTAAAAACTTCATTGCCTATACAAATAAAAAAATACAGCTGTCTTTTTCTTTTTTTAATTTAATAAATTTTCATTAATTTTCTATGCTTCGGTTTTTCATTTTAATATTACTTTTTCCTATGTTACACTATCTGTAAATGGTAGTCGACACCAAATAAAAAAACTAAAGTTTCAACTTTAATCTTAAAAAAATTATCTAAATTTTTCTAGATAGTTTTTTTACAAATAACAAACATAATAAAATTATAAAGAAAATTTCGGGAGGAATTTATTATGGCGAAAGAAAAAAAGTTACAACTGTTGATCCAGTTGAAGAAGTAAACAATCTTGTTAGCAAAGCATTAGTGGCTTTAGAGAAATTTAAAGAAATTGAGTGCCAAGAAAAAATCGATAAAATCGTTCATGCGGCTGCAGTTGCAGCATTAGATCAACATGGACCACTTGCAATCGCTGCTTTCGAAGAAACAGGTCGTGGTTTAGTAGAAGATAAAAGCAATTAAAAAAACTTATTCGCTTCTGAATACATTACAAACAACTTACGCGGACTAAAAACAGTAGGTATTGTTGATAAAGATGAATCAGATGGTTTAACTACAATTGCTGAACCTGTTGGTGTTGTTTGTGGTATCGTACCAACAACTAACCCTACATCTACTACAGTATTTAAATCATTAATCTGCTTAAAAACTCGTAACCCAATTATCTTCAGCTTCCACCCTGCTGCAAATGAATGTTCTAAACAAGCAGCTCGTATAGTTCGTGATGCAGCTATTAAAGCTGGTGCTCCTGAAGGATGTATTCAATTCATCGAACAACCATCATTAGATGCAACAAACGCATTAATGAACCATGATGGAGTAGCTACTATTCTTGCTACTGGTGGTAGTGCAATGGTTAAAGCAGCTTACTCTTGCGGTAAACCTGCTTTAGGTGTTGGTCCTGGTAACGTACCTGCTTATGTACACAAAGATGCTAAATTAAAACAAGCAGTTAACGACATCGTATTAAGTAAATCATTCGATAACGGTATGATTTGTGCCAGTGAACAAGCTGCTATCGTTGATACTGAACACTACAAAGAGTTCATTGAATTAATGAAAAAACACCATGTATACTTCGTTAACAAAGAAGAAAAAGCTAAACTTGAAGAATTAGTATTTGGAGCAAAAGCTAACTCTAAAAACTGTGCTGGAGCAAAATTAAATGCACAAGTAGTTGGTAAATCTGCTGAACACATTGCTGAATTAGCAGGATTCGAAGTTCCTAAAGGAACAATTATCTTAGCTGCTGAAGTTAAAGAAGTAGGAGAAAAAGAACCTCTTACTCGTGAAAAATTATCTCCAATATTAGCAGTAATCAAATCTATTAGCACTGAAGATGGAATTGAAAAATCTCGTCAAATGGTTGAATTAAATGGTTTAGGACACAGTGCTGCTGTACATACTCAAGACGAAGAAGTTGCTGAACAATTTGGTAAAGTAGTTCCTGCTTGCCGTATCTTATGGAACTCTCCATCTTCATTCGGTGGTATCGGGGATATCTACAACGCACTTATCCCATCACTAACTCTTGGATGTGGTAGCTACGGAGGAAACTCAGTATCTGGAAACATTGGAGCTGTGAACTTACTTAACTACAAAATTATTGGGCGCAGAAACAACAACTTACAATGGTACAAAATTCCCCCAAAAGTATACTTTGAACCAAACGCAATCAGATACTTAAGCGAAATGGAGGGTTTAGAGAGAGTGATGATCGTAACTGATGAATCTATGGTTAAACTTGGATTCGCTCAACGCATCATTGACCAATTAAACCGTCGTAAAAATAAAGTAGCTTACGAAGTATTCGCTGGAGTAGAACCAAACCCAGATATCACAACAGTTCGTCGCGGATTAGAAATTATGAATTCATTCAAACCTAATGCTATCGTATCTCTAGGTGGTGGATCAGCAATCGACGCAGGTAAAATCATGTGGTTATTCTACGAAAGACCAGACGCAGACTTCAAAGAATTAATTCAAAAATTCTCTGATATCAGAAAACGTACTGTAAAATACCCTCACTTAGGAAACAAAGCTAAATTTATCGCTGTTGCTACAACTTCTGGTACAGGTAGTGAGGTTACACCATTCGCAGTTATCTCTGATAAAGAACATGATAAAAAATATCCACTAGCTGACTATGCTTTAACACCAAACGTTGCTATCGTTGACCCTAACTTAGTAATGACAGTACCAGCTAGACCAACTGCTGCTACTGGTATGGACGTGTTAACTCACGCTACTGAAGCATACACTTCTATCTTAGCAAATGACTACACAGATGGTATCGCACTTCAAGCAATTAAGATTGTATTTGAAAACTTAGAAAAATCTGTTAAAGAATTCGACAGAGATGCTCGTGAGAAAATGCATAACGCATCTTGCTTAGCTGGTATGGCGTTCTCTAACGCATTCTTAGGTATCTGTCACTCAATGGCACACAAAATTGGTGGTAAATTCCACACAATTCACGGTGAAACAAACGCTACATTACTTCCATACGTAATCAAATACAATGGTACACAACCAGGTAAATTATCAATCTGGCCTAAATACGAACACTACAAAGGAGCAGAAAAATTCCAAGATATCGCTCGTATGTTAGGACTTAAAGCTGATACTCCTGAAGAAGCAGTAGATTCTTACGCACAAGCAGTATTCGAACTTGGTAAACGTGTAGGAACTCCAATGAGCTTCAAAGACCACGGTGTAGATTACGATAAATTCAAAGATGCACTAAGAACTCTTTCATTAGATGCATACGAAGATCAATGTACACCAGCTAACCCTCGTCTAGCTCTTCTTAAAGACTTAGAAGGAATCATGGAAGCTGCATGGCATGGATTTGACAAGAAAAAATACGAAGAAAATAAATAATATTTGAAGATTTATCATTAATATTTGCTGTTTACTTCTTAACCCCCATCCTTGAGTTAGGATGGGGGTTTTCGTTATATTCTATCTCTTGTAAAATACTCGTACATATCTTCTCTAATAGGTGTTTGTATTTTATAATAAAATTGGATTACAGTATCTCCGCTTCTTTCTCTATGAACTAACTTCGGTTCACCTACAGTTTTCATTTCACCTAAAAAGTAGAAAATCCTTGCTCCATCTTTATCTTCTTTATTCTTTCTCATAAATAAATAGATTTTTGTATCATCATTATAAAAGTACTCGCACTCTTTAGATTCTAAATTACGTCGAGGTTTAGACATCGATGTAAAACCATTATCCGGTAAAAAAACCATGCGTATAATCTCTATTAAATGAATTTTCATCAATATCATAATTTATAAATACTGGCAGAGTTTTCGTTCTCTCATCATATTTATAACCACCTATCGCAAGCGGAACGTAGTTTATTCCCCATGAGAATAACTTACAAATATCTTCAAAAGCTATATTTTTCATATAAAACAAAATTAGTATCTCTATATAGATGGTCTTTATAATACTTATTGTATCTATAGATTCCATACTCAACTAATTCAATTAATAATTCTCTAAAAAGCTTCAGACTGTAATTCCTTATCAAATTCTGTTGATATTTTTTTAGTGTATTACTATTCTCATCTAAAAATATACAATCACTGAATTTCTTTTTTTAGTAACACTACTAGTTACAAAATTATTCGTCAGTATTTTTCTTACTAACTTCTAATTCATAATCAGCTATAAACTTATTGTATTCAGCTAGCATAATATCTTTAAACTGCCCTTCAATGTTTTTTTCGTATCACCTTTTAAGTAGTAAACTTAAAATTTGTAACTCTTCTATTTTTTTACTAAGTATTAAATTAGTAGATACAAAGTTTAACATATTTTTCTGCAGTTTTTTTGATAATTGACCTTTATATTTAAATTGACGTTCCTTCTTAGTAAGAAAAGTATAATAGCTTCCTGCTACTTCAAAAGATTTTTCTTAATATCTAATGCATCATAATTTTTCAAAATCATAATATGTTGGAATTCTTCCTAGTTTATTTTTTTAATTTACTATACTCTGTAGCGACAAAAATCCATGTATTTAGCTTAACATTGTCGATAGCACTGTATATTCTTTGTTTCGAAATTTCATCAAAATGAATAGTAGATGTTCCCGGTAGATATCTTGTTCCTTGCGATAAAAATTTTCTAACTGTATCTTTATCATAACTATTATCTCCAGATAAGGCTACTGGAATTAGAAAGTTATTTTTATAGTTTGCGATAAAATCTATTATAACGACAAAGTCTTTGTCTTTACTCTTTCTAAGACCGCGTCCAAGTTGTTGAATAAATACTATAGCACTTTGCGTTGGTCGTAACATTACTACTTGATTAACTTCCGGAATATCTACACCTTCATTAAAAATATCAACGGTAAAAATATAATCAAGAACATCACCAGAATCAGCAACTAATCTTTCGACTTCTCTCTCACGTTTTTCTTGACTATCTTCACCTGTTAGACTAGTAGTTTTAAAACCTTTTTTATTGAATTCATCACTTAGTGCTTTTGCCTCTTGTTTTGAAGAACAAAAGACAAGCCCTTTTACTCTATTACCTGAATAGCCGTAATAGTTTATTCTATCGATAATGTGATTGACACGTTTATCTGAATATAACTTAGAAAAATCACTAAGTTCATCTATAGGTTGACCGTCAATTTCTAAATCACTAATCCCAAAATAGTGAAACGGACACAATAAGTCATTTTCCATAGCTTCTTTTAGACGAACTTCGTAAACTATATTGTTATTAAATAATTCATAAATATTAAAACTATCTGTTCTATCCGGACTAGCTGTCATACCAAGATAAAAAGTAGGTTTAAAATAATCCATTACCCTTAAGTAACTCTCAGCACCTGCCCTATGTACTTCATCAATAATAATTTCATCAAAATAGTTTTTAGAAAAACTTTGATAAACTTCTTGCTTAGATATAGTTTGAATCGTCGCAAAAATAAAATCCGCTTCGGTATTTTTATTCTGTCCCGTTAACAGTCCATATGAACGACTATTGCCAAAAATCAGTTTAAAAGTTTCTAGTGCTTGTCTTGCTATTTGTTCACGGTGCACTATAAACAAGACTTTTTTAGCATCTATACTCTTCATCCCAAAGGCTGCCGCAAATGTTTTTCCTGTTCCAGTCGCAGAAATTAGTAATCCTCTATTATCTTGTTCTCTTAACTTTTCTAAGTTTTTTATAAAACTTTGTTGCATCTTATTAGGATTGATTTCCTCGGAAATAATCTTTTTCTTCTTTTTTACTTCGAGTATTATTAACACTAAAGTCTGCAATATACTTTTTCTCTAATATCACTATATTTTTACAGACTGATTCCATAGTGAATTAAACTCTTCTAGCACCTTAGAGCTATGTTCTAAATCCTCCTGAACTAACGTATTCCATTCTTTATTAATAGTTATAGCTGCGCTCGTCAGATTTGAACTACCCATTAAAATATTCCATTTATGACCTTGTCTAAAAAGATACCCCTTTGTATGGAAGCCATGCTTATTTTTTTCACTATCATAAATTTTTTTAATTCAATGTTTTTTTAAATTTATTTAATTTGTCTAATGCTTTAGGGGTATTAAAATATAAATAGTTTGTCGTTAAAAATTTTACCCAGAATATTTCTTTCTTTCAAATCTTCTAAAAGTTTGAAGCAAGCTAGTTAGACCACTTTCAGAAATAAATGCTACACTAAAAAAATAAACTCATCACATTGTTCTAATTCTTTTTCTAAAGTACTTAGTACCTTTTTGGGCTTCTAAATAATTATTATAAATAAATGTATTTTTTTCATTGTCACCCTCCTTTAGAATTATTAACCATTAATTATTTCATAAGTCATTAAAAGCTTCTTTCATAACTTTAACATTATGTACCCTAACCATTCTCGCTCCACGTTTTACCGCTTCTATAGATAAAGCTGCACTAACTATATCCCTATCTTTTGGATTAGTATTTCCTCCTAAGACATAATCTGTAGTTCTTTTTCTACTCACCGCATATAAAATTTCACAACCCTAGTGAATTAAGTAGTTCTAGTTTTTCTAGTTATTTCTAAATTAGCTTCTGCAGTTTTTCCCAAATCCCATACCAGGATCCAAAATTATATTTTTCTTTTTTTCACTCCTGCTTTTTAAGCAAATATCTACACTTTCACTAAGTTCACGAACTACTTGCTCAATTTCATGACCTTCTTCAACACCACCATTATGCATGACAAAGATTGGAATATTGTATTTAGCCGCAACTTCAGCCATATTACTTCCTTTTAACTCCATTTACATCATTTAATGCATCAATACCTTCTTTAATCATATATTCAGCAACTGTCGGTTTATACGTATCAATACTAAAAGCATACATCAGGAAATTCTTTTCTTAAAGTTGGAAATACACTTTGTAATCTTGCTAATTCATCTTCCTCACTAACAACAGTAGAACCTGGACGAGTTGACTCCGCACCGATATCAATAATATCAGCACCTTCTTCAACCATCTTACGTACTCCTTCGATTGCTGCTTCTACATCATAAAAAAATCCCCACCATCAGAAAAAAAGAATCCGGAGTAAAGTTCAGTATTCCCATAATTAAATATTTTTTTCATTTAAAAAGTTTTCTAAGTTTATTCATGTTTTCACCTTACATAATTTTTTTCTAACTATTCTTATATATATCTAACTATTCTATTATAGCACGAGGGGAAGTTGTTTGCAGTAAAAAAGATAAAAAGCCCATCGCTATTTCGATGAGCTTTTATAGTTAGTAATAAAAAGCTGAAATATTGTAAATATAAACCTAATTAATCTTCAATATCTTCACTATATTTTTAGTTTGTCTTCCGCTACTTCTCTTACTTCTTTTTTCTCTTTTTGAATTTTATTATTTCTTAATGAATGCTCCGAAAAATTCTCAACTTGTTCCATTACTTTTATTGAAAAACTTCATTATTATATTTTTAGCGGATATCCATTTTTAGCTAAACAAATTTTTTTATAGATAGTTGCAATTCATTTCTAACATTCTGATTATTTAACCAATCAGCAAAAAGAAGATTTTTGTATCTATTTCCTCTTTAATTTTTAGATAACTCTTTTACATTTCTCATTAATTACTACACCTCTATAACAATGTCCTCTCCATAGTCGAAATTATATTTATCTCTCATAGCTATTAAAATATCATAAAATGCTTTTTCTTCAAAAGTTAATCCTAATTTCCTGAAACTTTCTCGATTCTCCTTCATTTTCTCTAATATTTCTAAAGCCTGCTTTTGTAGCCATTGTTATAATATCTTGAGACGTCAATTCCTGAATCTCTCCTACCTCTTCTTCTGATAAATTTTTTTCGTCTTTTCATGATACTCTGCAATAGTATTCTCTAACATTTCCTTAAATGACCTAGCAGCAATACTATTAACCTTACCATATTCCCTTATTTCTTTTTCAACATTTTTTACTAGAATTTCTAATTTTGTCGCTGGCATTTTTAATATTAGATAATCCCTCAAAATATTCTGGTGATAGTATATCCTCTTCTTCTCCATTTTTCTAATATACTTTCTACTTCATTATATTTCAAAGCTTCCTCGACCATTTTTGACACATCTCTATTCATAGAATCTGCATCTATATCACTTGTGCCACTCATCTTACGAACAAATCCTGCTATAGCCATAAAACACTGGGCTAAAGCCATATCTTTTCATTTAATTCTCCAGATGGCTGACAAATATCATAAGCCGCTTTCATTCTTTTTACTGTCTTCAAGAAATATGTTTTTAAACGATACTTCCCTTATCTTTCCACTAGATTCTATATTTAATTTTTCTAGAGATGAGAATACATATTCAGCTGCTGAAGCTAATAATGTATACCTTTCTATCGGATCATACTCAACACTTATAAACGGTGATAAATCATAATTAGAAAATAATCTCTTCAAAATTTCTAGTTCATCTATAAATGCACCCTTAGCCTGAGAAACATCGTCCTTTGTAGGTGCAATAGATGTGTCTCCACCATAAATTTTTAGAGCTTCTCTCATATTTTTTTCGTATTCCTATATAATCTATAATTAATCCATATTCTTTATCTGGATATTTTTCTATTAACTCGACTTATAGTTTGGATTAAAAGATGTTTCTTTAAAGGTTTGTCATTATATAGGTATGTTAGCGTAGGAACATCAAATCCAGTTATCCACATATTTACAACGATAACCACTCTGAAATTTGACTTATCATGCTTAAACATAATATCTAGTTCTTCAGAACGACTATCATTTTTAGCTCCCCCAGATAATTATGCATTTCTTCACGGTCGTTTTTTCCCAACACTTGCCACCATAGCAATAGTCGGCATTGGTTTTATTTTTCAATTCCTCAGATGTTACTTTTATCCCTCTGGAACTTTTTCTTTTTCAAACCATGTAGGATATAATTGTTCAAATTTCTTCAGTAAGTTAAATGCAATTCCTCTATTAGAACAAACCACCATTGCTTTTTTTGAATTCTGTCTGGATTCTTATCACAAGAAGAAGTGTAATGCTCATAAATATCTTTAGCTAATCTTTCTAAACAGGAATCTTCGCCTAAAATGATTTCCATTTGAACTCATAGCTCGTTTACTAGCTTCGATATCTTCTTTTGTAGCACCCTCTTCAGCACATTTTTCATAATAAGATTCTATTTGTTTTTACTTTATTTTCATCTAACAATACTTTTGCTATTCTAGGGTGATATTTAATTGGTACTGTTAAACCATCGGCTACCGCCTGATCCATCGTATATCTATCAATCTCACCCCAAAAGTCTGATATGTTTCAGCAATCGGTGTTCCAGTAAAACCTACAAAAGTTGCACCAGGAAAGGCTTCCTTTAAAACTTTGGCATAAGGTTTAGAAATCATTGCTCGCATATTCTCATCAGCATCTTTACTAAACTGAATTTTTTCCTAGATTTTTCTATTTGACTTCTATGTGCTTCATCTGAAAAAACAAATAATATTATTTCTTTCATTTATAAGACCCTATCTTGTCATCTTCTCTATCACAGAACTTCTGAATTGTACAAATATAAAATCCTCCACTATTTCTTAAAACCAAGTTCTCGTCTTAATTCAGCTCTACTCTCTACGACCTTGACTTCACCAAGATTTAAAAATTCTGTACTTTTTGTAAATAATTTAGCACCTTGTTTTTTTGTAGTTCATTTCTATCTACTATTAATATAATAGTAGGAGAACCCATCTCAAGTATATCTGTACATCTTAAAAGCAAGTTGTCTCGCTAGAAATGCCATTGTATATGTTTTTACCACATCCAGTAGCTCCAAAATATGTACCACCCTTACCTGTTTTCCCAGAAACTGATTTTTTTATACTCTCTCTCAATAGTCTAGCGGCAAAAAATTGAGGATAACGGCAAACTATTTCACACTCGTCAGAATCGTAAATACTGTCTCTAAAAATAAATATAATCTCTAAAAATTTCTAAAAATCTATCAGGACTATATACTCCACTAATAAGTGTTCTAATTTCTTCAAAAGACGTTCTCGCTATCTTTTCATCATCATTAACACGACGCCAAGCATAAAAATGTTCATAAGGAGTACGGATAGTCCCTAATCTAGACTTCACACCGTCTGAAATACAAGCAAGTGGACTATAATGTAGAAGATGTGGGATATCTCGCCAATATCTTATATAAATTTGTTCCCAAGCTTCATGTATGGTTGCACGCGCATTAGATGGATTTTTTAATTCTATAATACAAAGTGGTAATCCATTTACAAATAGAATAATATCTGGTATTCTTAGACTCTTTTGTCCATTGTTAGTATATTCGACTTCAAACTGGTTAACGACTCTAAATGTATTATTTTCAGGATTATCAAAATCTATTAGCTTTATCATTGTAGCCAACCCATTCTGTGGGGTAAACTGTAATCCGTAGGTATACCATTTGTATAATTTATGAAGAGTACTGAACTCAGTTTCTCCTCCTGCTAATCTTACTATGTCAAATATCTGCTTAACTTCTTCGCTATTTAAAGTTGGATTGGTTTTCGCTACGAAATTCTCAAAATCATCTTTAATTAGTACATCTGTAAAGCTTTACACGATTCACATCTTTACCAAAAGTATATGTCCATCCTACTTGTTCTAGAAACTTTATGAATACTTGTTCATATTCTGATTCATAATAGCGACCATTATATTTTTCAACATACTTTCCCCAGCCTTTCCCTCTATTTTCTTGCTTCTTCAATAGATCCTTTTATTAAAATTGGACAAATATCTTTGATTTGCTGTTTTTAATTTTTTTCATTTATTTCTTTTCGTTCTTGATATACTTTGTATATATTAACAATACTTTGTTGGATAGATATTTTTGGTATAGGAATTTTTAACTTGAGTCATTAAATTAAAATCAAATGTATCTCTAACTGAACCTATTGCATGGTATAATGTATATCTATTAAATTCTTTTTCTTGATAACCACATCATTAAATATTCGGGCAATATAACATTCTCATTCACTTTAAAAAAACACAGTACATTGGTGATACTATACAAGGGTCATTTTTTCCGAATATAATGCTATTGAACCTAAATTTATTCTAGAGGGATTATAAGCTATATTATTTTCGAGACACAACTATATAATTTTTGTATTTACTCCTACCATATTTGCTCTAGTATCAATAAAACTCCCACTAGATTCTATACCTTTAACATTCTCGTGTTTGTTATCAATATTTTTCTCTTACTATCTCTATATGTCCGCCTATTTCTTCCACTTTCATTTTTTCTACGTAAATCTTCTATATACATCACAAAACTAACTTCAAATCTTCAAAACCTTTTTCATAACTCTTTTGATTTTCTATCATAGCATTGTAAATATCAACATATTTTTTGTTGAATTTCAATAGGTGGCAATTCTAGTTCGATATCACACATATCTTCCCAACTAAAAGTTTCCCTTGCACTTCCCCAAGAATTAAATCTGCTATATCTATCAAATTCAGGACGATTATAGTACATATGCAGATAGTCTGGATAAATATTATTCGAATCTTGTACATAAAAATACAATAGATATAGAAGAAACTAAATAACTTTCTTTGGTATTATTGAAAACATAAAAGAAATTTTATCTCCTCTCCTTGATGTATCAGGTACATATGCAAAATGGTTTGGGGGTAAAATTTTTATATGATGTTAACTTTACTCCATCAAGATTTGCTTTCGTTTCAATCATTTCTTTACTAGTAGATATACCAACAACCGCATCACTACTATATAAGTCATTAACATTCTTCAACTTAGATTCTAGTATATAATCTCCTAATCTAACCTTAGTCAATTTCATAACCTATCCCCCTAAATGCTTCTTCTAGCATTTTCTGTGATGCTTTTTTTCTTGTTTCATAAGATTTGACATTTCTTTTTGTATACGAGACATTTCCTTCTCAAAGTCTATATCTAGATCACGGTCGATAAATTCAATATATTTACTCGGTGTTAATGTCCAATTTTTTTCCTTCTATTTCACTTATATTCACACTTCTATAAAGTTCTGGTTCTTCATATTGATTTCCATCTGTTCCTTCATTTTGCCAAGTATGATAAATGTCTACCGCTTTCTGGATTTGTTCATGAGTTAATCGAACTTTTTTTCTTATGTTCGTCTTTCACCTTATTTTTCTGTCCATTGACGAAGATCTACAAATAGTATTTCTTCTTGGCGATTTCTCAGACTTCTGCCATTATACTCTCCACCTTTTTTTATTTTGATTTAATATCCATAAAGTGACACTTATATCTGTTGTAATGAATAATTCTCTAGGTAAAACTATAATCGCTTCTACTTTATCATTTTTCTATAAGTTTTTTTCTAATATTTAAAAGTATCACTATCATTTAAGGCACCATTAGCAAGAAGAAATCCTGCAACACCTTTATTTGGTTTTAAATGTGATAACATATGCAATATCCATGCATAGTTGGCATTACTCGCAGGCGGTATATCATAATCAGCCCATCTAGCATCATCTTTTAAGTTGTCATTATACCATCCCTTTAAGTTGAAAGGTGGATTAGCCATTATATAATCAAAATATAAACCTTTATGTAAATCGTGAGTAAATGTAGAATCGTATTCCTCACCAAGGTGATGACTAATTCCGCGTAGTGCCAAATTCATTTTAGCAAGTCGCCAAGTTGCCGCTTCTTTTTCTTGACCATAAACATTTATACGATTAATATCACCTTGTTTAGCCTTAACAAGTTCCGCACTTTGAACAAACATTCCTCCACTACCACAGGCTGGATCATATAAAGTTCCATCGTACGGTTCTATCAACTTCGCCATAAGCTCTACTACATCATGAGGCGTATAAAATTCTCCTTCTTCTTTCGTTGCATTAACCGCAAATTCTTTCAGAAAATACTCATAAACTCTTCCTATTAAATCTTTTTTCTTCTCCAAAAGCTTTATGGCTAATCTTATTTACTTCATCAACTAATTTTTTTATATCATTAGCTCCTAAATTTCTAGTTGTGAACGTCCCTTCAATAAAACATCCTTTTAAATCTTTAGATGTAGTTGCTATACTATGTAATGCTGTATCTAAAGCTACATTTAATTCTGGAGCTGGTGTGTTTATTATTGTATCCCACTGAGCTTCTTTTCGGTAACGCTATAATTCCATCCGTAAATACTGGGTTTTTCTAAAAATGCTTCTTGCATATTTGGGTCATTTAAATCTATACCTTCCTTTAATAACCTATCTTTTAGGTTCTCTAATCCATCCTCGTATTTTTCACCTATAAATCGTAAAAAAATATTAAAGTTAACATCATATCTCTTTTTCAAAAATGAACCTGAGTTACGTGCAGAACGCAATATATTCCTACAGCTAAATAATATATTATCTATGTTTAATCCTGTTTCTTCGATCTTCTTCTTTTTCATTAGTATTATTCCTTTAATATTATTTATTTCTATATTTATCCTTTCCATTATATCATACTTAACATTATTTTTTTATTAAAATATAGAATTTTTATAAACTTGAATAACACCTCTTATTTTTTCAGTAATCGCTAAATTAACCCTTAGATTCCTATGCCTCTCATATACACTTTGCTCTCCCATTTCAATAACCAAACATTTTTACACTTAATTATATCAATCAGTATTCAGATCATTAATATAACCTCAATATATCAAATTAATCTATTAAAAAGGTATATTATTGATTAGTATATTTTTCTTAGAAAAAAATTATTTCTTTGAATTCTTTCTTTATTTTACTTATAATATAATAAAATTAAAAATTTTTACTTTACAAACTAATCATGTAAATTATAAAACTAATAAATAATAATTTTACAAAAATATAACTCATTACTACCTAAGGAGAAACTATGCAAGATTTTTATCGCACAATTTAGTGATTATGCACCATTAATATTTTTTTATTACTAGCATCTATTCTCCCTATTTTTATTTCCACCAGGTATATTCTCAATCATAGGTGGTTACTTATTCGGCTTCAAACTAGGAGCTATCCTAACTACTACTGCAGCAATTGTATATACTAATGTAATGTTTCTTATCTCAAGATACTTCGCAAAGAGATTATATCAAAAAAATTTTTTTAGTACGAAAATTATCATTTAAGGAATTTAATAGAATTTTTTTGATATTAAAGAAAAATAAGCTAGCTGTATTTTTTTAATAATATTTAGACTAATTCCTATTTTTAACTAATAGCGTTGTAAGTTATTCATCATTTAAAATCATGTTTTTCCCAAAACTTGAACTAATTTTTATTTTTATAAGTAAAGTATAATTTATTATTATATACCTTAATTCTCCATGACTTGTATAGAAATTTTTTTCATTATTTTGGTAGCTCCTCTTTATCAACCAGTTAAAACTATTAATAAAAAGAAGAATGTCTATTATTTATTGACATTCTTCCTATTTTAAATTTTAAAAATTTTATTAGTTTAAAAGCCTAATCCGTAATTTTTCTTCTAATCGTTAATTTTTCATCCTAATCACCTAATCTCTTCACACATTCATAATATTCTTTAATATATTCAAGTGAACTATAAAAACTCCGAAAAAAATATAAGCAATCTTTTTGCTTTTTCATAGTCTTTATTTTTCGTGATATTCACTTCCTAATTCAGCAATAAATTCTATTGGCAACATGCTTTTGAGTATCAGATTTTATCTTTTACATTATAATCTCCATAAAATTCTATCTCTACATTATTATCTTCTATAAACTTAATTATAGTTAACGACTCATCCTTATCTTTTTTTAAATAAAAAAATCAAGCGATATCAAGAATAGCTTGTACTCTCTAAATCTATCTTCACTCAAAAGTATTTTTTTCTAATTTTTTCAAAACTATCTGATAACTTCAGATTCGCTCTAATCACCCCTTGAATAAGAACTTCTTCATCAGACATAAAATTTATTGATGAGTATAAAACCTCATCATTTATATATTAGTCCATACAGTCTTTTTTTGAGTATTTTTAATTAAATAGTACTCCACTGATACAATTTGAACTACATCTTTATATAACTCAAAAAGTCTATCTATTGCAAAAACACCCTATTCCTGCCGTCGCAAACTCAACTATCCCCCTATGTTATTTACACTTTCTTTAGCTGTTACTATATTCATTAAAACTTCTATTAAATTATCTATTTTTATTTATATTTTTCTTTAGCTACTATTATAGACAAAATGAATATAATTAAATAAAAAAACAAACTTTATTACAACCGCTCCCTTTATCACAACGGACTTTATTTGAATAATAAACCTTAACATAAGCATGGAGATTAAAACTATAGAAACATATATTGAAATCTTATAATAATATAATATACCAATAATCATTAAAAAAACCTATCACCCAAAAAAACCCCTGTTAATTTATTAATTTTATATAATTTTTTCAGAATTTTTTTATCGGGAATTAAGTTTCTAAATAAAGTTATGTTAACTATGAATGAGTATGGTCGATTTGTACCAATTTGTGTTGATAATAAAACTAACAATACTCCCAACACTAGCAACAATAATGTAATAAAAAAACCAATTAAATATAACAAACATATACAAAATTGTATTTATACTGGCTTTTTATTATTAACACTTTCAAAGATTTTTTTAAAAAAAGACATAAAAAAATAAATACATACGGAATACTTTAATTACTATAACTATTCTTAATAAAAATATAAAAGAGCAACTCAGGGCTGTTTTTAAAAATTATCTCGTAAAAAAAGATAATAAATAAAAAAACGCAGTAATTAAAAATACTAAATTCTCGGCAAGATATATAGATGAAATAATATCACGTTTTTCATTATCTCCCCCAGCTAATTTATTAATTCTATTTGTCAAAGGCATCATACTATTTTCGTTAAAAAAATTTTTTCATTTTCATATCTCCCCTTATATACTATTTTAATAATTATATCATAATTTTTATTAATATTAAAAATTATAACTATTAAAAATAATCTCTGAAAATATTATAATAATTGCACCAAATAACCTGTAATAAAAATAAAATTAATCTTACAATAAAAAAATATTAACTCGGAAAAATTCTATAAAAAAATCATGTACCCGTAAAATATTTGTATTATTATAAATAATATAGCATCATCAATTAAAAATATCAAGTATTTCTAATAGATTTTTTTAGTACAATGATAATATCTAATGTAAACAAAAAAACATCTATTTTTCTAAACCTTCTGTATCTGTATTATATTGGATAACACCACAAATTTTATTATATTATATTCGCTCTTCTTTTTTATATAAGATAAAAAAATATTATTATAGCTTAATCAACATACCTTTTCTTCTATAGTGTAATTTATAAAAGCAATATATGGTATAATAATAGAGATTATAAATTATAAACAAAATTAAGGAGAAACTATGCAAGATTTTTATCGCACAATTTGGTGATTATGCACCATTAATATTTTTTATTACTAGCATCTACTCTCCCTATTTTTTTATTTCCACCAGGTATATTTCTCAATCATAGGTGGTTACCTATTTGGATTTAAACTTGGAGCTATCTTAACTATTACTGCAGCAATTGTATATACTAATGTAATGTTTCTTATCTCAAGATACTTCGCAAGAGATTATATAGAAAAAAATTTTTAGTACGAAAATTATCATTAAAAGAATTCAATAGAATATTTGGTATTAAAGAAAAATAAGTTAGCTGTATTTTTTTAATAATATTTAGATTGATTCCTATTTTTACCTAATAGCGTTGTGAGTTATTCATACGGACTTACTAGAATTTCGTTTAAACATTATTTTTATAGCTAATCTTATCGGACTTATTCCTGGACGACTAATTTGGCTAAATTTTGGTTCTACACTTAATAATATTTGGAGTTTAGAATTTTTACAAGCTTTCTTATTAGTGTTAGTATTTATTGGTGTTGGAATTTTTTTGTCACAAAAAGAATGGATTAAAATAGTAAAAAAATGCTAAGCAAGTTATATTTGCTTAGCATTTTTTTCATAATATATTTTTAATTCTGGAGTTTTTAAGACCTCATCTATCTTAAACCCTAACTTTTCATACATATTCATTACATATTTATTAGCGGCAAAAACTGTTAAAGTTACACTCTCAATATTCTTATCACTAAATAAAAAAACTTCAAAAAAACTTTTTTCAGCGCTTCTTTTTCCAAATCCTTGTCCTGTTTTTTTGAGGATTTATTATAAATCTACCTATATGAGCATTATTATTTTTCAAATCTGATAATTTGTATTATACCTATAAACTCTTCTTTGTTAAAAAAATTGAGAATACATTATCCATTTTTTTGTATCTTATCTATATCTAATGGATAGGAAATTTTTGTACCCATCCATTGTTTTTTTGGAAATTTTTTTCTCCTTTTTTTCATTTGACCAATTGCATAATAATAAAGAATTATTTATATTTATTTCATTTTTCTAATCTAATATCCATATCTCCACCCTCACAAATTCTATTATTTTCTCCATTATACTCTTACAAAGTTAGTTCAACCTGTGTCTTTTATTCACTCAATTTTTCATACATTATTTCTAACTCTATAATAATGTCACTAATAATGACCACTAGATTCATTTTTTTAATATCATAAACCATCTATATTAATTTTTTTCTTCTCTACTCACTTATTCTCTTTTCTTAATACAGTTAAATTATATCACAAAACGATAGAAATAATATCCTTTACAATTAAGCTTTCTCATTATAAAATTAAATGTATATTATAAAATGTGGAGCTTATTATGAATTGTAAAATAAAAATTTGAAAAAAATATTTAAAAAGAAAAATAATTTAATAGATAAACATAATATTTTAGAGCTTTTCGATAAATTAGTCTTTAGAAACACTAGCTGAAAAAAACTACTTACCATTTGATGAAGATAACGTCGTTAATTTCGCTATTGAATGTGTATGTGAAGAACTGCTTATTACATCATCTTATAAAATCGAGCGTACTGGTATGAAACTAGGCCTTCATAGAATGGAGCATATCCTTGAACTTTTCGACCATCCTGAAAAAGATCTTAAAGTTATCCATGTAGCTGGAACTAATGGTAAAGGTTCAACTAGCTCTTATATTAAAGACGTACTAAAAACAAAATACCGAGTTGGTTTCTATTCAAGCCCTGGAATGCTTAGTTTTAATGATAGAATTCGTGTTAATGATGAGTTTATTTCTTATAAAGAGGCATACAGATTATTTAAACTAGTACAAGAAACTTACGATAAAAACAATCCTGATCCTAGTGATAAGTTATCATTTTTTGAAATCATCACAGGTGTAGCTTTATTATACTTTAGGGATCAAAAAACAGATTTTGTTATTATGGAAGTAGGTCTTGGCGGCGTTATGATGGAACGAATATCTTTAAAAATAAAGAACTCTCAATTATTACAAAGATTGGTTTAGATCATACTGCTATATTAGGAGACACTCTTGAAAAAATCGCCTATGAAAAAGGCGGCATAATCCAAGAAAATGATCATGTCCTTATGTATCCGGCAAAAGATAGTGTAGTGAATGTAATTAAATGATATCTGCGAAGAAAAAAACATGCAACACTTAATATTTTAGATACTAATGACATTGAAATTAAAGAAGTAAATGCTCGAGGGAATGTCTTTAATTTTAAAAAAACGAAACTTACTCAACTAAAAATGGTAGGAGAACATCAAGTTTACAATGCATCTTTAGCGTTAAGCGCCCTATTTCAACTTACGTGAACGTGGAATAATAGATATAGATAACTCTATTATAAAAAGAAGCTCTAGCTGAATCAGTCTGGGTTGGACGTTTAGAATGGATAAGAGAAAATATTCTATTAGATGGAGCTCATAACAACGATGGTATTGATAGCTTAGTCGCATATCTTAATAAACAACAATTCTCAAAACTAACTATACTATTAGGTATTTCTAGAGGATAAAGATTACAAAGATATGATAGCAAAAATTAAAAAGCAGTTTCCGCAAAATTTTCAGCAACAAAAGTACCTATCGAAATCAAAAGAATCAAACTTAGATAATCTAATAGCAAGTTTTGGTGAGTACACATGTTACAAAAATACGATAACTATGAAACTGCATTAGCTAACATAATACCTAACTTAGAAAAATGACGAGATTTTTCCTAATCACAGGATCACTATACTTAATTTCAGCAGTTAGAAAAAGAAATACTTGAGAAATATTAACTAAAAAAAGAACCGATAACTTAATATCGGTTCTTTTGTTTATATAAGAAAAAAATGAATACCTTGAGGATTTTTGAATCTTATTATAATAACTTTTACATACTAATAATTTATTAATTATTAATGTTTTTCCAAAGCAGTCTTCAATCATAGTATTAACATTATTTGTTGTATTTATAATCTCTTCTAATCGTACCTCTGCCTTGTTTATTGTTTGACCTCTATTTTTCCTTAAGTAAACTATTAAATACTGACGCTTGTTTATTAATTTTTATTTAATATATCACTTACGAGGTTATGCGCTTTTTAATATTCCATTTATATTATCATAGCCGTATATTAGTTCTTCTAGAGAACCTTTTTAATGATTGCTTTTAATCTAGGTAAATTCAACAATACATTTTTCTATATCTGGAAGTAATCTCGAATGTTTTTCTTCTATTTCCTTACTTATTTCTCCTACTTCTTTTTATAGACGCTGCTTCACTTATACAACTTTCTACTGATCCATAATAAGTTTTATCTTTACTTCCTATGGTCTTTTGATATATTTGAATAGGATATTTTTTCAACTGCATTTTCTACATAGTACTTATTCTCTGTAACATTATTTAATATATCCTTCGCTCTACTTGCTACTGAGTTAAAAATAGTTACCTAATTTATTTATCATTTCTCCCGATAATTCTTCAGTTCTTGTATCCACCTGCTTATCAAAAGCTTTCACTACCGCAACATCATTAAATACATTAGTCTGTTTTAAAAATGTATTATAGTCTGATGGTACTGTAGGGACTTGATAGTTACCTACTACTTGTTTTATTTTCTTTTTAGTTTATTACCTAAATCTGTATCTGATTCGTTAAAACTATAAGCCGTTATCTGCACCGCTGAATTCATATATTGGAAACAATTTATTAATGTTTTGAACATTTTTGCTTTTTCAACTCGGATAACTTCTTTTAAAGCATCTACTATTCCATCATCAAAAGCCACTTCTGTTGTTTTCACCTTTAAAACTCTCTCTAATTCTATCTTTAAAACTATTTATTATATTTTCACCTGCTTTAGCTATTTCACTTCTGACATTTAAACTTATCATTGGTCCGTTTACGTGTGACTTTATAATATCCACTATGGATGCCCTTCTTAAACTCTTAGCTACTTCATTACTCGAATTAACTACCGCAACTAACCGACCTTCTACAGAACTATAATCAAATAAATGATCATCTGCTTCTACCCACATAGTTTTTTTCCTGTATTGTGAAATTGGATAGAAAAAGTTTTAGGATTATAGTCTCCTACATGACTATATTTTTTTCCTTATTATCATCAATATCATTAAATAATTTATCTAGTTTTTAATCATACTTATAACATTCATTTGTTCAAGATGATTTATTGCATACTGTTCAAGGTTTCTTTTCTATTTTCTTTTTGTTCGATAGTTCATTGTTATATGCTTCTGCACTATTTAACATATTTAATGCTGTTTCTAAATCCTTAATTGCTGTTGTTAATTGATTAGATAGATACTTTAGACTTTCATAATTAATTTTTTTATTTCTAATCCACCATTGATTTTTTTCTGTAAATGTTGGGGAAAATAAAGGTTCCTCTTCTAATTTTTTTCGATCCAATCTAAAAATCTATTTTTTTCCATCGTTATCTATATCAAGCTCTTTTAAATCTATTTTTTTCCTACTATATTCCCATTTTTTATCAATTAAATTACCATCCTTATCAAATCTATCCTTCCATGATTTAATTGCATGATATTTAAACCCTATATCAAATGCATTACTTATTAAAGGTATACCATATCCATTTGTATCACTATCTACATAAATAGCAATTCCCAGTTTGTCTCCACCATGATTCCCTATTATATCTTTAGGATGTCTATAATTTTTAATTAAACCAGGGTTGTTTAAAACAAAATCTATCTGATCTTTATTCATTGTGTTAGAAGCATCTGGAGCATTAAAAACTGTAGCTTGTGATTTGTTTTCTGCTGCATTATGGACAGCCAAATAACCTCCTAAAGAATGACCCGTAAAATTAAAAACTGAATTTGGATATTCCTGTCTCATTTTTTTTGCAAATTTTTCTGAAGTTGCTATTTGGCTCCCAGGATGATTAAAACCAAATACAACCTCATCACGATCTACTCGTACATCATTTAAATCACCTGTCCCCGCATATGCAATTATTATCTTACTCGTATCTACATTCCCATCATTATCTACAGGAGCAACTGCCATTGCCTGCATTCCATTTATAGAATTACTTTCTGTATCTAAAACTTCAAACTTATTTCCATGTATTTTTTTGTCCTTTTTCTATTTTTCTTCTTATCTATATCATATACTGTTGCTGATATATCTACATAATTTTTATCTGATACATTATTTTTGCATATATTACCTCTGCATTATCATTATTATATTTCTTATTAGTTTCTAAAAATTTAAGCTTTCCTCCTTTATATGTTTCTACTAATAACTCTCCTCCTAAACCTTTTTACAAGAAATGATATTGTTATTTTTATCATTTAAAAATAACATCATAACTCCAATAGCCAGTTGAAAAATTTTCTTCATAACCTTTTAAATTCAATTTTTTATTGCTTCATTATCATTCAATTCCACTTTTTTTCTTTTTATATATTCTACTATTCTTTCTTGATCTTGTCTTATTTTTCCTTTTTATCCTCACTACTATTCGTACCAACAGCAAACACTATTATTATGACAAAAAAACAGCTACAATTGCTAATACCGTTCTAATTATTATTGCTAGCATATCTTTCACTTTTTCCTACCTCCTCTATATACATCTTCTTTATTTATTATAACATATATTTAGGTAAAAATAGAGTTATTATACTCTTTTTATTTGGTTATTAAGTTTCGATGAAATCACTACTCATCTATTGCTATTTCTGACTCTTTACCAACTTTGTATAAAAACGGAAGAAAGATTTTTTATTTGATTCATCGCTCATCATTGTTCCTCCTAAAAATACTCTATTTTTTTATATTATTTATATTTCTACCTATAATTTTTTTCTTTTTGATGTTTCTATTTCATTCGGATCAGATAAAAGATATCTTTATTTCTTCACCTAAATCATTTTTCTGACAAAGCTATTCGATATTTAGAATTAATTTCTAATTTTTGCTCTCCACATCCCACTTGTAATATCTTTTATCAAATTCAAGAAATTTTTATTTTTTTCAATCTCTTCATCATTTTTTTAGTTGTATTTTTTTCTAATACAAATTGAACCATTCTTTTCTTGATCTTGCTTTTATTTTTTCTTTTTATCTTCACCTGTATTACCTTTTTAATCCATAAATTGTTATTATAACTATAAATGCTATGAATGCTAATATTATTCTTCCTATTATTGATTTCATATCTTTTCATTTTTTTACAAACCTTCTTTGTTTTACACCGTTTAACTTATTATAACATACATTTAGGTAAAAATAGAGTTATTATACTCTTTTTTATTTGGTTATTAAGTTTTTATAAAATCTCTACTTTTTCATTACAATCTACCTGTACCATTGCCTGCATTCCATTGTCTTTTATTGTTTTTCTAATGCTAGGGCTTTGAATTCCCCCTACCTTCTTCTTACTTAAGTATACTCCTTCTTTATAACTTTAGTTGCATCTTGTGAATTTATATTATATGAACAGTTCTGATAAATTCTCGTTTTTTCAGCTGATATCATTATTAATTGTCTCTTAAATATAATTTATTTTTATATTATTCAAGTCTATTTTTCTAACGGGAGTACTTCTTTTCTTTTTATTTTCTCAAAAATTCTCAATTGGATCAAGCCCCCACTCACCTTCTATACTATTTAGTTCTTCAATACTAGAAATAATAATCACCGTTGAATATTCATCACTTTCATTTATTCTTATAGACAATCTATATGATCCCGCTTCATATTTTTTTCAAATTTTTGAAACTCTATTGATTTTATATCGTAGTTTTTTTAGATAATATCTTAACAACATTATCTTGTTGTTCTTTAGTTATTTTCACATTATTTGATCCGCATCCTGCACTGAATATTCCTAGTACTGCTAAACTAATTATACTTACCAATACTTTTTGTAATTTTTTTCATTTTTTTATAAACTCCTATATTTTTTTATCCTTTAACATACTCTATTTCTATACTTTTTAAATCTACTTTTTCATCTTTATTTTTATCTCTTATCATCTCTCCATTACTCTTATTTGTTCTATGTAGTATTCCTATATAACCATTCTCACCTATCCCATTAACACTATATACAATATAATATTTATCATTTATTATTGCATCTGCATGCCATACGCCCGTCGAGTTATTCTTTTCAAAAACTCTTAAACTCTATTTTCCTAACATCTTCATAATTTTTTTAACTGTATACTCAGCAAGTCTCTCTTGTTCTAATCTAATTTTCCTTTTATCCTCACTACTATTCGTACCTACAGCAAATACTATTATTATGACTATAAAGGCTATAAAAGCTAAAATTATTCTTCCTATTATTGATTTCATATCTTTCATTTTTTCAACTTACCTCTATTATTCGTATATTACCTCTATATTAGACTCATTTATATTTTTTCTTATTCTCAACTAAATTAATATCTCCTTCTTTCGTAGCACTTAAAACTACTTCCTTCCTTTCCCTCCACGAAGTATAGTACAACTCTATTTTTATCATTTATAACAACATCATAATGCCAAGCCCCTGTTGAAGTATTTTTCGTAATCTACAAACTTAATCTTTTTTTATTTCTTCTTTGTTTTGTAACTCAACTTTTTCTTTTTATATATTCAACTATTCTTTCTTGATCTTTTCTTATTTTTTTCCTTTATCTTCTCCAGTCTCATAGTTAAAAAGCAAATACTATTATTATCATAAAAAAAGCTACAATTCCCAATATTATTCTCAGTATTACCGATAGCATATCTTTCATTTTTATTATCCTACCTTATAAAAGTTATTTTTGTTTATTATAACATATATTTATTCATAGAGTTATTATACCTCTATCAATAACTTAAAAAGAACCGATAACTTAATATCGGTTCCTTGATTAATGGCTTAAGCCAGTTGAGGAGGCGAAGTCTCCGAAACAAAAAAACCACCCGCTATGCGGGTGCGAGATAAAAAGTTAAACAATTGAAAAATCATCCTTTCTTGATAAAAATAAGAGTAGTTCAAGCTCTAAAATAAAGAAAGGATGATTTTATAATGGCCAATAAACATAATAGTTTATCGCATACAAAGTGGTTGTGTAAATACCATATTGTATTTACCCCTAAGTATAGACGAAAAAAATTGAATTTAATCAATATAAACGAGATATAGTAAATATAATACAAAGATTGTGTAAATATAAAGGAATAGAAATAATAGAAGGGCACATAATGCCAGATCATATACATTTGCTTTTGTCAATTCCACCAAAATATAGTGTTTCAAGTATAATGGGATACTTGAAAGGAAAAAGTTCATTGATGATATTTGATATGCATTCAAACTTGAAATACAAGTATGGGAATAGAAAGTTTTTGGGCAGAAGGATATTATGTAAGTACAGTAGGACTGAATGAAAGTACGATAAGGAAATACATCAGGGAACAAGAATCGCATGATATTGCGATGGATAAGTTGACAACAAAAGAATATATAAATCCATTCGGGAATAAGAAAAAATAAATAGACCCGTTTAACGGGTAGCGGGCGTCAAAATACAATAGGGCTTGAACGAATGTGAAAGCCAGCGCCTTGAGGTGCGTGTTAGTAACAAAGGGTTATACCCACAGAGAAAACCACCCCTTTTCAGGGGTGGTCATTATTTATATT
>BNJV01001708.1_pt1 | contig 45542 bp, 66 predicted proteins | sample 8540591 | NCBI WGS metagenome assembly BNJV01 (sample SAMD00202457, study PRJDB9452) | human saliva metagenome | host: Homo sapiens
AATTCTTCGTCTGTCTTCCTCGGCATCAACAACATGATTTTTCCATATTCTTCACCAGTTCGGAGTCGGTGTCGTCGCGGTCCATAGCCCAACATATCCCCTCCGAGGCGCTTATTTTGTCACGAAATTTCACATTCGAAGGCATCTCGATTTCAGATATCGGGTGTTGTCGAGCCCACCTGTCCGTCAGGATTGCATCCTGCACGTCGGAGCGGAAGAACTGGTGGTGCCTGCTCACTTTCCACCCAGCTCCCAAACCAAACAAGGTGTTGCACAACCCCAGGTTCAAAGTCTGATCCTTCCACACATGGTGCATGTGTCTGGCTCCATGTCACATAAGAATGTCCGTCTACATTTGCGGACGAGCACACAAAAAGAAGAGATAGAAAAGTGGCTAAAGAGCTACCGTGATTTCGTCAGAAAAACAAAAGAGGTCCTGTCTTCCTGACGGACCAAAGGGGCAGAAAGCTCGGGAAACACCTGTCTCCCAGAGGGCTCCAGGATGCCTCAGATGCCAGAGATCAAAGAAACAAAGCAACAAAGAGGAAATTGGAATATATGACACATGGATGAGAGAATAATGAAAGAGAATAAAATATTATTGATACTGAAGAATATCACCGAGGGTCGCGAGTAGTATAAAGAAGAGGGTATTATAGTTTGTTACACCACCACCATCTGCGGTCATTGCGCTGGCATTAAAGAAGGGCAGATGACAGGCTCTAATGCCTTATCTCGCAGAATCATTATGAAAGCAATGGCGTTAGCCCCGCGGCGATTGACCACGGCGGCTTAAAGGAACCAGCAGCTCAAGCCTGGGCGCAGGTGTGCCTGGCCTTGGGAGAATTCATCGGATTAGCCCAGTTAAGGTGGGTGCCACTACATGCATCAGAAGCAAGACAAATGGTTATAAAGGATGTAGACGAGCCAGAGTAATGGTAGTGGGCAACTGGGCAAGGGCATATAATATGGTACATTTTTTTTTCAAGAGACATTAGAAAAGGCAACATGTGATATTGTTTCTAACTTTAGTACTTCCAGATGAGGGATATGATTTAAATGCAGAGAAAGGCCAAGGAAGTTCTATAAGACGTCGGAAGAGGTGAGGAAGAGGCGAAGCGCTCCCGGAACATAAGCCTTGTAAGTGGTGGCTGGTGAAACCGGCGCGGTTTGAAAAGGTATATCCAGTATGAGTTTACCTGTAATTGTAAGGGTCAGATAAAGCATTGCAAAGTTTCTGATCTATATTTATACTTACCTCCATCATTTTGCTGCAGTAGGTGATAAAAGAAAACAGGGCACCATCTTTTACTAAAGGATTTCCCAGGAATGCTGTGGACATAGGGATACTTGCCCTTTATGGCGTGGAAGGCACCGCTTAAGCAAAAGAAAAGATCAGAGATATAGGCGTCACCCGCCAATGTAACATTAATTTGCCACATAATGAACCAAAACAGGGTCAGCGGCGCCCCACCATAAAGCGAAAGTGACATTGAGAAGTTTTTGCTATCAGAGAGCGGCACAACTGCTGAAAACAGAGAAGAGTTGTTGTTAAACACGGCATCCCCGTTAATAACCATATCGTACAGGAAATTCGGCAAGCCTGGTGATACTCTTCATCATAGAGTGCAGCAAAGGAAGCGCCTACAGTGAGAGGCCATTGCAGCGGTGATGTCCGTCACGAAAGCAGAGACTAAACAGTGGCGGCGTCAGTAATCCCAAGCCTGATTAACCCCGCGGTACGCTGACAGGCATTTGATGGTGGATGATATTTTTGGACCATAGATTTAGTATACCAAATCTTCCTGTCAAGGCTATTATCTACCTTAAAGAAGGTATCCCAGTCCTGTCGCACCGATAATAATACCGATATCGGAAGGATTGCGGTAGACAATGACCGGACTTAGCTCCGTAAGTGATAATGGAAGACTTTGTCTCAAAATGTAAGTGTACAGGATAAAGCACTTAGACTCGCCCAGGTATGAGATACAGATATTTACCTTGAGAATTATACAGTGGAGAGAAGATGACAATTATTAGTACGAAAACTTTTCTAAATCAACAAAAAGAGCATGTGTTGATATTGCTCATTAAGTATGTTAGTTACTGGAGAGTATCAGAACGAGATGAAAACTCCCATATAAAACTGTCATACGGAATAATACGAAGGAGGTGGTGTTAATGACCGCTTATGAAATCATAATGATTTTCATAGGGATAATAGCTTTGCTATCCTTTGGCGGTTTGTTAATCGCCATTCTTACTTATCTGGCAAGAGAAAGTAAGATTGCACCTCGTTGCACATACGAGATAAGTAGTATCATTTTGATTCTATTAAAATCTTTAGGGAGTATCTATTTAGTAATGGATACCTCTTCCGCAATTGTAAACACTACATCTAGACAAAATTCAAGTTATATAAATATCGTTGGCTCCTGCTCCCTGACTTTCTGCTCATATACTGCGGTAGTATTGCCTTTATCATAATGACATATTCGTATCGCTTTACAAATTCATCAAAGCTCTCAGAAGATGGGTCGTACAAAACCAATTCCAAAAGAAAGAGACAACCGATATTTTCTGTCATAGTTGACGGTTGAGCTTGCTAAGTCTCCTGTATTATCTATCTTTTGATCAACAATACTGCATGTCTGTTTAAGCTGCCACAAAGACAAGGAACTGTCCCTGCGCATTCTGATGGCAACCTGCTCGCTTGCGTCAGCATAGTACATTTGCCACCCTTTGAGGGCGATATCTCCTATGTCGGCCAAAGGTGTCATTTATTGACTTAAAACGGTTGATGTCAAGCATCATTCCGCCATGCATAGATTACAAAGCCTGCCAAAGAGGTAGGCTCCCATTGAAGCCCCTGTGAGGTTGTCATCAAGTACTTTTCCTTGTATGCTCATAAAGGCACTGGAAAGCCCTCATGGCAGCATCTCACCCAGCCTGTAAGCAAGCCCATAGAAAAGAATCTGCACAAGTTTTATAAAGACAGGGAAACAAAGAAACACCCAGATCGGAAAGAATCTCACACTTTTATTCTAAACGAAGTATGGATGACGCGCTGTACAGGATGTAGCAGATATGAGGACATAAACATAGTGAAAGAAAGGCGTCCTCTTATACACGTTGTTTTCATCTATGACAAAACTCATAGGATAGAATCGTTGATACTGTACTAATGAAAAGGATAACAGCAGGTATGGAGATTATTCTGACCATTTCTATTTGACGTATTGCCACAGGTGGAAGATTACAAAAATATTCCAAAGCAGGTAACAGAGATATATCTATATGTACGACAGTATTACCGACTATATTAGCTATCCTACAGTGCGCCGGGTCTGCCGTCTGCGGTAAAAACTACAGCATCAGCAGATAATCCCATCATCAGAGGTGTCCAAGATAGTTGTAACTATTTTATCGCTCTTAATATCGACTGATTGCAGGATGAGTAGTATAACGCACCACTGCACTTGCGACTATATATGTGTGAGTCCCATATTCGTACTCTTATATTTATGTTAAAATGTTGTTAAAAGTACTTCATGGAATTTGTATCAGTATTTACTAACAAAATCACGTTGCTGTATTTTGTATACACCAGTTTAATTATTACACTCTTAACTCATAGAAAAGTGAGACAAACGATGATTTTGCGATATATAAAAAGACTTAATTTTATTGGAAAATGTCAGCCTGCTATGTTAAACAAGCTTTTGCGGAGAGTATCTGCGGCAAAAGGAAACTCCCCATATAAACCGTTTACACGGAATAATGCGCAGGGAGTAGAGTCCCTGCTGCCGCAAACAAGCGAAGCAGTCTGTTGATCACAAGCTTAGGAGTACCATAGTACTGTGATACTCTTCTCATAAACTGCAAAGCATATTATGATAGCAGGTAGCCAAAGGTATAATGCTATTAGAGAATGCTGCTTTAGGAGAATATATTGTCTTTTGACACTTTACAGTGTATCAAAACGACACTTAAATATATTAGCATACAGAAAGGCAATTATCGGGTATATTTACAGGAAAACCCTGCTATTACAGGCGGAACAGGTTCATTTGGACACGCGGTTACGGACAGGTTTTCCTCGACTGATATCGGAGAGATAAGAATATCTCAAGGGATGAGAAGAAACAGGATGATGATGAGACACGAGTATCAGCGAAGATGCCTGAGGTGGTTGAAAAGATTGTTCTACATAGGAGATGTGAGGGACATCAATTCCGGTTAAAAATGCTGATGAAACGGAGTTGACTATAGTCTCCACGCGGCAGCACTCAGCAGGTGCCTTCCGTGAGTTCTCCCATGGAGGCAGTTAAGACCAACGTACTTGGCACTGAGAATGTGCTAAAATGCAGCCATAGAAGCAGGAGTAAGAGCATAATCTGCCTTCCACAGACAAGGCAGCCTACCCTGTAAAACGCTATGGGTACAAGTAAGGCTATGATGGAAAAGGTAATAGTGGCGAAGTCCCGCACCGTAGACCAGTCAGCGACCAAGATATGCTGCACCAGATACGGCAATGTTATGTGCTCGCGTGGCTCGGTTATCCTCTTGATAGACCAGATATGGGCAGGAAACCCTATTACAGCGTCACAGAGCCTACTATGACCAGATTTATAATGTCACTCGAGGAGGCAGTTGACCCTCGTTCTCTTTGCATTTGACATGATGGCGAAAACAGGAGATATACTGGTTCAGAAGGCTCCCGCCTGCACTATAAAGGTTCAGGCCGAGGCAGTCGATTTGTTTGACGGCGATAAGAGCGCTATTGCGACAGATAGGTATAAGACATGGCGAGAAGATGTATGAAACCCTGCTCACTAATGAGGAGTGCGAAAGAGCTATCGACCTTGGTAAGTTCTAGAGGGTGCCTTGTGACAGCAGAAATCTCAACTATGACAAATATTTCACGCAGGGAAATATTGAAAGAGCCAAGCTAACAGAGTTTAACTCCAACAATACTGAGCTCCTTGATGTGGAGGAAGTAAAGGCAAAGCCTATGGAGCTTAGCTACATAAAGGAAGAGCTTTGAGAAGTAGCTACCATTCATTTGAAAAAGAGCTAAATATAAATGATGCTGCAGGGATGAGATAAGCTGTAAACCTCCTGCAACTAAGGATATCAGATGATTTGATACACAGATTACGAAAATAGCGGTATGGGCTGGTAAAATGTCTGAATAAGGCAGAGAACAGGATTGATTAAGATATGAATATACTAATTACAGGTGCAAAGGTTTTTGTAGAAAGAATCTTGTGAGAACCTTAAATGTAAGAGATGGGAAAAATACCACAAGACCCGAACTTAGAATAGATGAAATATATGAATATGATGTAGAATCAGACAAGGAACAGCTCTTTTACTATTGTGAGAGGGCTGACTTTGTATTTAATCTGGCAGGAGTGAACCGCCCTAAGGATGAGGAAGAGTTTATGAAGGGTAACTTCGGATTTGCCTCAGAGCTCTTAGGAGCGCTGAAAGAGACAAAAATACCTGCCCTGTAATGCTATCTTCTGTGCAGGCACACTTGCAGGAGATTTCAGACTTTCAGAATACGGCAAGTCTAAGCTTGCGGGCGAGGAGCTTTTCTTTGACTATAGCAGGGAAACGGGAGCAAAGGTGCTGGTATACAGGCTCCCAAACCCTTTTGGTAAGTGGTGCAGGCCCAATTATAACTCAGCAGTGGCCACCTTTTGTTACAATACAGCCAACGACCTGCCTCTTACCATAAATGACAGAAATACCGAGCTAGAGCTCTTGTACATAGATGACCTTGTAGAAGGGCTTTTAGATGCACTTGAAGGGAAAGCACAGTACTGTGAATATGATGGAGTAGAGGCAAAAGGAGAGAAAGATGGCAGGTATGCCTACATTCCTGTGACTCATAAGGTGACTTTGGAGAAATAGTTGATACCTTAGAGGAATTTAAGACTCGCCTGAGTAGCTCTATATAATGCCTGAGATACCAGCGGGTAGCTTTTGCAAAGGAAGCTGTGATTCAACGTATTTATCATATTTACCAAAAAGAAAAGATAAGCTTTCCACTTAAGATGAATGTGGACAACAGAGGCAGCTTCACAGAGTTTTCAAGACCACCTCCGTGGTTGCTCCCTCTGTAAATATAAGCAAGCCTGGTGATAACGAAGGGAGAACACTGGGCACAGTCACCAAGTGGGAATTTCTTTATAGTAGTGTCCGGCAAGGCCTCACACAGGAGAGAAAGATAGGAACGGATGAGATCTTAGAGTTTTATGTAAGCGGAGAGAAGATTGAGGCAGCACACGATGCTGCCGGGCTATACACATAACATCATCACTACCCTCAGATACAGAGGAGTTGCATGCTTATGTGGGCCAATGAAAGCTGTGATAAGAACAGACCTGACACCTTTTGGAGAAGGTGAAATGGATAATTAAAGAATGATAAAGCAATATGATGGATTGATGAAGAAAAACTACGGATTAAACTCGATTTAGCAGTGAAAAATGAACGATTGGTAGTATAGAAGCTGCAATTAGTAATAAAATGAATCTTTGAAACAATGAGGTATGAAGATGAAGACAGATTACACGGATGTGAGTTTTTGTAAATAACGGTAAATTGAAGTTACTAATAATGTTGGTACAAGCGCCTGAGATAATCAGGCTTTCAGAGGTCATGAAAGCAGTGCAGGCATGTATTTGACTGTATCTTAGCCCACAGGCCAGAACTATGATTATAACTTGAATGGTATCTTTTTAAGGACTGAAGCTTAAAGATGCGGAAGTGTATATGGATGCGGTAGGAGCGGACCTTGGAGAGACGGTTAGCAATATTATAGCTGCTCGTATAAGCTATGGCAAGCCTTAAACCGGATGCCCTGCTTATACTAGGTGATACCAACAGCTGTCTCTCTGCTATATCAGCAAAAAGGCTTCACATACCTATATTTCATATGGAAGCGGGCAACAGATGTAAGGATGAATCGCCTGCCTGAGGAGACAAACCGCAGGATAGTGGATATAATCTCAGATGTGAATCTGGCTTATTCTGAGACAGTGATGAGGAGATACCTAGCGGAATGTGGCCTCCCAAAGGAGAGAACCTATGTGACTGGCTCCCCTATGGCTGAGGTACTAAGAGCCAATCTTGCCGAAATTAAGGCAAGTGATGTACTTACAAGGCTTAATCTAAAAGAGGGCAAATACATCCTTTTATCTGCTCACAGAGAGGAAAACATAGATACTGAGGAGAATTTTACATCCCTTTTCACAGCGGTAAATAAGCTGGCAGAAAAATACGATATGCCTGTGCTTTACTCCTGCCACCCAAGGAGCAGGAAACGCTTGGAAGAATCAGGCTTTAAGCTTGACAGCAGAGTTATCCGCCAGTGAGCCTTTAGGCTTTCACGACTATAACAAGCTTCAGATGTCTGCATTTTTGGTAGTATCAGACAGTGGCACCTCCTGAGGAGAGCTCTTTCTACATAAGCGAGGGCAGTCCATTCCCCGGCAGTCTGCATAAGAACTTCTACCGAAAGACCTGAAGCCCCAGACAAAGGAGACTTCATCCTTGCAGGCATAGATGAAAAAGAGCCTCTGCAGGCAGCAGACACAGCCATAAATCTGAAGCTTTAATGGCGACTCACGGCCTCCCTCTACACCTGACTATATGGATGAGAATGTAAGCGATAAGGTGGTAAGGATAATCCATGGGTATACTGAAGTGTGAATAAGATGGTGGAGGAAGTAGGGTAACTTTAATGGGAAATGAGTAAAAGATAAAAGTTTTTGGACAAAATAGAGAAAAATTAGTAGAATAGAACTAGAATGAAGGAGCTCATGTGGATGTCAGAGAAAAAGATTGAATAACAGCATATTTGATGTATCTTGTGTCAACTAATTATAGGAAGACTCATAAGATGATTAAAGGGAGACTTTGAAAAGCTGGACAAAAAGATGAAATATTAAATTATATTGCGGAATGCCCAGACATTTTCGATAGTCTTACAGAAGATAGAAATGGTGGAGGAGATTGATAACTATGTTGCAAGCTGATTGTGAATGCATCCTTTATCATGGAACTGTCTCTGAAATAAATTTAAGTTGATGTGACGAAGGGAAGGAGGACTTTGGAAAGATTGGAAAAGGCTTTATGTAGTAACATCTAAAACAGGCTATAGGTATGATGCACAAGAAATACAAATACTACGTCGTAAACAGAAATAAGAGTACTACTGATGTTAAAAGAGTATTTTCATGAAATTGAGTTGGATATGAGTATTTAGAGAGTCTTAATGTTAAACAATTTTATACGCCTAATCTAGAATGGTTGATTTTATTCTTCGTTGTAGAGAAGATGGTGGCACACCATTATGACTATGATTTGGAAATAGGACCAACTGTGGATGATGATACAATGATTTGCTTAGAGATATTGGGATGGACTTTATGGAAAAGTTGGGATATATGAAGCCACAAAAACATACTGTTGAAATCAATTGAAGCGGGAAAACTAGAGTTCAGTATTTTTATTACAAGCAAGAAGTGGCTGATAGATTGATAAAATCTATGAAAGAAATAGATTTGGAGATGATTGATGTCTGAGAACAAAATTGAAAACAATTAAAGGCTTTTGCGGTAAATAGAACTCAAATTTACTGATGACCAAATTAGGCTTAGTGGATGAAGCTTACGCCAAATTTATGCAAATGGAAATGTTTGACCTGTTAATGGATACAGATTCAAGATGTATTTGGAACAGAATGAGTTTTTGATTGAATGCTATGAAAAAGAAAATTGATTATGAAAGTGAAGAACTACATAAGTTCTTGAAGCAGCATAGGTTTAATAGTGGGTTCTGGGGTTGAATAAGATGGTGTGGAGGAAATACACAAAAATGTATTTAATTTGTCCTAAAAAAACATAGTTATAATCTCCTTATAGGAGGAGTAAGTTATGAAGCATATATATTTAGTTAATTATAGAGTAAAAAGGGATTAAGACCTTAGAAGAAGAGGTATCGCTTTCCTTCTACAAAAAGACGATAACAATGCCTTTTAGACACTAAAGAATATAATATTAAAGGCATATATGGAATCAACGGTTCAGGTAAGTCAGGAATAGTGGCATCCGTAGATATACTTAGAAACCTTCTGCTTGATGATGGCTATCTTAACAATCCTATAGTGCAGAAAAACTTAGACGCGATTATCAATAAGAAATCGAAGGAGCTTTTTATCAGTGCAGACTTTCTGGCTGAGCATAATAAAAAGACATATCTTTATAGTTATGAAATAATGCTTAAAAAAAGGCTATTACAGATAAATATGTTATTAATCTAGAAAAATTTTCTACAAAACTTGCAACGCTCTAAAAAAAGAAGGATTTGTTCGTTTATTTGAAGTTAACGATGGTACAATAACCTATATAGATGAAAGTATAGAAGCAGAGCTAAAAGATATATTTATGCAGAAAACCTTGAATTTATTATCGAGTTCTTCGATAGCTTCTGTCTTTTTAGAAAAAATGTTTTTATCTCGATAAGAAGAATTTCTCTGATGAAATTATCAAATAGTAGCATGTTCCTTGTTAATTTAATGGAATTACTGATATTCGAGTACGAATAAATGTATATATGGATCAAGTTTGATAATCACACAGCCTATCTCCTCAAAACAATATGATTAGGTATTCTACGGAATCAGATAAAGATGGTACATATATTGATTCTATTACGTAAAAGTGCTATAAGGATGAATCGTTCTTGATGATAGATACGATCTGGCGATGATACAAATCTGATTATGAAGTCTAGTTATGAATATTATGAAAAGAAAGTTAAAAATTAAAAAGACTTTTATTAAAATTTTTAAATCAGATTTGACCAATATTGAAATTGATAGAAAAGAAGATGAGGATGCTTTATTCCTGTAACTAAATATGGTTTATGGAGATTATTCAATCCATACAGAATTTGAAAGCAAGGTGTAAAAAAGCTGATAAAACTTTTTGACTACTTACAGTCTATGGTGCAAGGTGAAATTGTATTTATAGATGAATTTGATTCAAACCTTCATGATGTGTACTTATGTGCCTTGCTGGAATACCTTATGGAGTATGGTAAAGGACAGCTTTGCTTTACAACACATAATGTTGGGGCTATGGATGTATTAAAGAGAAATAAAAAGTCCATAGACTTTTTGTCTGTAGACCATAAGATTTATCCTTGGACAACCAATGGCAACTATTCGCCTTCAAAATTATACAGAAATGGTATGATAGAGGGCTCTCCGTTTAATGTGGATTCCATTGATTTTCATAGGTATTTTCGATCCTCTAGAGGAGGTAGACTAAGAATGGGTCTTCAGTTGATATTTGTAGTAGAGGCTAACAAGAAAAGTAAAACTGATTGGATATATATTAAAGAGACGATAGACAGGTTTTACAAATATGATGTGGCACACTTAAAACTATCCGCTGTATATATGGAAGGTAAAAACAAATATTTGTCCAGAGAAAGAAGCACTGCTGATATCTAAGTACAATGGGCTTCTCACTAATGTTACGAAGGTGATTTATTGCTTTGATTGTGATGATTATGACAGTAATCCTGTAGATAAAGAATTCCTAGAGAAAACGCAGGAATTTTGCAAAGCTAACAACTATGAGTATGTGTGGTTTTGTAAGGACATTGAGAGAGTTTACCTGGGTAAAAAGGTAGAAGATGGGCATAAGAATAGTGAAGCAACAAGATTTAAGGCAAATAAGCTGATTGCTGGAGTGAGTCAGAGTAGATTAAATGGCAAAACCATTAGCCGCAATATGAGCAATATACCAAGTGTGCTTGATGAATGTAAGCCACACTTGGTGAGAAAATAATATAATCCGTTGGAGGAAAGTAGTGAACAAGCCTGCAAACTAAATTTTCATTTGAGAATAACATTTTTGACATAATAAGATATTATGCTATGCTGCAAGTCATGATAAATCACATGGCAGAGCATTTTAAACTTCAGCTTCCTGCGGTATTACAAGCTTTAATTAAGTTTCAGGGAGTTGTGATCCTCTTTGCTTTAAGCGGCTATCTAACTGCTGCTTCACTTGATAGAGATAGTATGAATGGAGACATAGACAAGCCAAAGTTTCTTAAGAAGAGATTTTTTAGAATATTTCCGAATACTGGCTCTGTGTGCGTATAAATACTGTTGTGATTTTCGTGCTATATAGCCCAAAGCCTAACTTAAAGGAAGGACTGATATATGTTATTACTCAGTTTGGTTGTCTAAACTTCTACACCGGTGAGTGGCTGAGAGGCTATGGTGTAGGTGCTCCTAATGGAAGCCTATGGACTATACTTGTAGAACTGAGTTTTATGTTATAATATTACTTTATATGGAAATGGCTTTAGAAATAAGGGGATTATAACATGGACCTTATTGCTAGTGGTGTTTGCGGGAATGAACTATCTATCTGCAATATCAGGCAATCCGGAAATGCTCATCATAAAGCTGATAAAACTGCAGTATAATTCCATACTTGTAATATGTTTATGATTGGCTGTTTCTTTTTACAGATTTAGAGAGAAGATTTTTAATTACGATAGTAGATTGATTGCATAGCTGGCAGTATTCCTTTGTAGCAATGTACTTTGGGAGACGGGACTGATATCTGGGTTCATACCTCCCATCGCTAAGCGGGATCGCCCTTGCAGCTTTATGACTATTATTTTTGGATATTTATTTAAGATAAAGTTTAGAGCTAAGACTGATATAACCTATGGAACTTACTTGTATCAAGATGGTTGTAGTAAATGCTATAATTGCACTTGGTGTAAAGGTAAACTTTGTAGTTATGGGAATTGGGCATAGTTGTAAGTTTGTTGCTGGGGCTTATGTCCCTCAAGGTTTAATAAAGCTATACCATATATTATAAAAAAGAGCATAAAACCTTGGATGAGGTGATGAGAGGATAGAGTTTTAAACATAAATACTGTTAAACAATGAATTAGGAGATTAAAGATGCGTAAACTATACCTGAAATTTAGCGTAATATTATTGTTTTTGTTTCGTATTTTTTTAGTAGTTTATAGCTTTTGACCCAAATGATTTTTGGGAGTAAGGCTAAATCTGTTACATAATTTAGATGATAGCAGAGCTGTATCTTATGACGGTGATAAACTTAGAATCAAAAGCCCATATCCTATATTAAAATATGTAAATGATATAGATAAGGACGATGAGTATAGTTTAATATTAGGAGATTCTAAAATTACCTTTTAGATGCAGAAAGAATTTCGAATATGTCAAAAGAAAAGTATCTTAACTCATCATATGGTGGCTAAAAGCGTTAGAGGAAAGTATTCTTGAATTTTGGGATATAGTAAAAGAGAGTAAACATAGTGATATTTGAGCTTGACTTCATGCACTTGATAATAATTGGAGAATGGATAGAATAAGTAAATATTATGAATTGTCATATATAGATTTTACTTAAGCATATTGTTTTTGATTATTATAATAACAGGCTAATGTTTGAGAGTTTGTACAAAAATATCAAGAAGATTAAAGAGCAAAATGGAGATTAAGGAAAGGGTAAGAAACGGTACATTGAATATAGAGAAAGAGTTAAAAATATATGAAATAAATGAAGAAGCTGTACTAGAATTGGAGAAAAATAAATGAATATTGCAAAAATAATAATATAGAATTGATATATTTTTCACCACCATTATATAATACTGTATATGCATTAGTTGAAAAGCATCCTTTCTTGATAAAAGAGCTTTGATAAGATTAAAGAAAAGTCTTCTGGCGAAGGGGCTATTATTTATGATATGCAGAGTCTTTCTGACTTATCGTTTATGGATTCGAGTGACAGATGTATCACACTTTACTGGCAAGATAATGCGACAGGTGGAAGATAACATAGTGGGTGATGATGTTAAGTACGATGAAAATATGGAGATAACGAGGAGAGATGAGAAAACTTTATGAAAAATACTAATTTTATTATTTCTGCACTATTGTATATTTTATTATTTTTATCGTTTGATACTAATGATAAGTTTGGAGTTAGAATAAAATATTTTACATAACTTATCAGATATTAAGATTATTTCGATGATGGTACTAAGACAGCTTTATTCTCCGTATGCTAATTTTTGATTACATTAAAACATATGAGAAAGTTGGAGATACGGATTATACTGTTATTTTTAGGTGATTCAAGGCTTCAAAGGGTTAATTGTCAAAAGAATGTATAAAGAGACTGGGAGAAAAATATGTAAACTTATCTTTGGTGGTTGCACATTGGATGAGGAAGTGTTTGAACTAAAAATATCTAATGAGAAAGATTAAAATGAAGAAAGTCATTTTTAGTGGATATTTATACACTTTAATAAATATAGGAACTTAAAACTGATTAGATGAAAATTCCAGGTATGACAATACAGAATTATATTTTGATTATTGGAATAATAGAACGATGCTGGAAGAATTGGGTAACTATATTAAACATGAGAGATATACAACATAATAAAAATTAAAGGAAATATAGTAGGGATAAAGAGAGATTTTATTTGCATTTTACGAATATACTACAAGAAAGCTTCCCTATGCCATTAATCAGGAAGCACTAGCAGAGCTGGATATTTTGGTTCGAGATTTAGAGAAATGGGAAACAGAGGTAATATTTTACATTCCACCTGTATATAAAGTATTTTTATAGTGAAATGCTTGAAAAACATAATCTAATTCTGAGCTAAGTTTACTTAAAACAAAAGCTTTTCAGATTGCTACTGTATATAGAGATGCAGTATCTCTCAAAAATTTATCACTTGATGATAAGTATTGATTGATAATTTCACCTAACAGAATGAAGGGATGCTAAATTATTGAAAATATCATAACGGGCAAAAAGAACATAGATACTTTAAAAATTATTGAAGATTCTGACATCTAAAATAACAAAAATTGATTACAAATACAGGAAGAGAGGAAATTTTTGGATATATGAGAATTAAATATAAAATATGCTTTAGCTGCCCCATTACCGCCTCCATATGGTGGGATTGCGAATTGACAAGACTATTTACAGAGTATCTATAAAGAAATAATTTAGCAGACATTTCTCTGTAAATACTGCCCCTAAGGGAAGAGTGACGGAAGGAAGGGAACCTTAAAAGAGTATTTGTAAGTGGATTTGCTATGATTTGGAATAGTCTCTGCAAATCAAGAGATAAAAATAAGAACTGATAAAATGGATTGTGTCCATATAGCGACAAGTGGTTCATTAGCGGCTATTAGGGATCTGATGGTGGCAAACCTGCTTAGAAAGAAAATATACCCTTTATTTATCACATACATTTTGGCAGGATCCCCTGAAATCATAAGGAAAAATACAATTGAATGGAGACTAATTAAAAACAGTAATTTACTATCAGCTAGAACTATTGCTATTGACAAAATACCAGAGATGAATTAAGTGCTTTGCTTTGGTGATAAGATAGAATATATCCCAAATCCGATTGATTTAAAAGTCGTTGCCTATTCCCAGTGAATCAACTGAGAAGTCAGTATGTATCTAGGCTGGGTAATTAAGCAAAAAGGTGTAGAGGAACTTGTATCGTCTTGGGATAGTATTCAAACTGTGACTCATGACTGGAGATTGCAGATTGTTGGACCTTACAAGAAAGAATATATAGATGAGTTAAGAGAAAAAGTATAGTTTTGAAAAATGTTGAGACTTATTGGAGAAAAATCTCACAAAGAGGCTATGGAACTGCTTAACAGGGCATCAGTATTTGTCCTGCCAAGCTATACAGAAGGATGCCCATATGTTATAATGGAAGCTTTATGGCTCTTAAGAAGATAATTATTGGAACCAGAGTTGGAAAACATACCTGAGATGCTAGGTGATAATTGCGGTATTTTTGATTGATGTACAAAATGTAGAAGAACTAAAAAAGCATCTTAAAGAGGTAATTGCTCAGGCTGATCGATATGACAATCTGAGAGAAGCTGCTTATGAAAAAGCAAAAAGTGAATACGATATGAGCAGGATTTCCGCGAAAATCTTAAATATGGTTAAGGAGATAATAGGGAAGAGAGGCTGATGAAGAAAATAAGAGTTTTACAGGTTGTTCCTAGCTTTAATGTAGGAGGAGCAGAAGGACTGGTACTTACTTATCTGAGAAATTTTGACAGTAGCTGTATGGATATGAAGGCTGTGTCATTTTATTCACCAAGCGGTTCTATTTATGATGAGATAATAAATGATGAAAAACTCCCTGTTGCCTACTTAAATAAAAAAGGACCTTTGGATATTTCATTTGTGAAACAGCTGAAAGCTGAGATTGAGAGCTTTAACCCTGATGTTATACATACACATATGTCTGCACTTAAATATATCGTGATGGCAGGTACTTTAGGGAAACCGATATTTCACACTATACATAGCGAAGTCCTTACAGATGCGGGAATATATGATAGACTTGTAAATAGAGTTTCTTTTTCAAAAAGTATAAGGTTACACCAATTGTCTATAATGAAGAAGTTACAGGGAAGTTATTAGATATTATGGCTGTACAAATACGGTTGTAGTGAGCAATGGGATAGATGTGATAAACTCTAAGAATGGAGTTAGTATAAGGGATGAACTTGGGAATATCTGAAGATCCTTTGTTTTATGCTATATGGGAAGCTTTTTCAAAAGCCTAAAAACCATGAATTTCCTAATTAAAGTATTTAAAAAGTTCTGTCTATAAACCCTAATGCCAGCTCTAGCTCTGGTAGGTGGTGGTGTGATTGGAAGACAGTATTAGAAAGCTGGTTGTAGATGAAGGTTTAGATGGAAAGGTTTTATTTTAGGCAATCGTACAGATGTAGCTAATATACTTAAATCAAGTGATGTGTTTGTATTTCCATCACTATATGAAGGTTTTGGAATAGCTAGTTTTGGAAGCAGAAGCAAGTGACATGCAGTAGTCTCGGACAAAGTGTCCCGGCTAGCATTTGTAAGGGCAAATAATATAAAACTATCATCATGGACACTGATTTGTCAGAATGGTGTGATACTATATTGAAAACTAGAGGGAGAGCACGATGAGTCAGTAAATATAGGTATTGAAAGAAATATGATATTAATAATGTACTAAAGAGAATTGTATGATGTTTATTTATATAAAATTGATAAAACATAATTAGCGAGGATATGTATGATTGAAAGTTATTTTAAAAGGCTAGGGAATTTTTAAGTTTATTTTTCCTTGCTTATTATATGATATTTATCAGATTTGATAAATATGATTTTGGAGTAAGACTGAAAGTACTTTTGATGAGATAAAAAGATAATTTTGTAGTTGATGATAGTGGTAATAGGATTACAAAAACTACCATTTTTCCCACGATTAAGTACATTGCAGAACCTAAAGATGATCAATCATATAGCATTATTTTAGGTGACTCAAGAGCATCTTTTATAAATCCACAGTATATGGCGTAATATGGATGTAAATAAAAATAAAACTACTTGGTTAAATTTGGCATTTGCTCGTTAACAGAAAGTGTCTTAGAATTTTATTACACTCGTACAAAAAGTAAAGCTGGATAAAGTTGTGTTTGAACTAGATTTTAAGCATTGTGTCCTGAATTAGACTTAGACAGACTTACAAGGTTAGAGAAGTTAGTAAATGGGAACTATATAAATGCTACATTTTTGACTACTTTAATCAATCGATGATGCTATGGAAACAATGGCCGATTATACAGGGACAGAACATTATTAAAATAAATACAAATTATTTGAGTAGAAGAGACAGCCTTAGAAAAGAAAAGACATAAATAGAATATTGATTGAAGATTATTCTAACTGGGCAGATAAAATTTGCTATTGATAGGAGACTTATTGCTAAGCTGGTTGAAGTAGCTAAGTTTTGTGATAAAAATGGAATTGAACTCATATTTTTTCTCCTCCGATTAACGGTCAGCTTTATAAAAAGTGATTTCAAAAATATGACATTTTGAATCAGGTAAATCAAAGTAAAAAGTTGAATTATCATACTATGCACCGGCATATGATATGCAGTTTATCACAAAGACTTCATATATGGAGGATGATTGGAATGAGGTGGTTCATTATACTAACAATATTTGAGGGATAGTTGAAAGAAATTTAGTAGATAAAAGTTATGAATATATACGCATTTATAATAAAAGGAAGATTACTGCAATGATGATGCGTCTTTATATTACTAATAGCGATAGGAATTTGTGATTATTAGGAGGAATAAGTGAACAAGTTATATAAGAAACTATGTTATCTGTTTATTCTTTTTATAATATACTATGCTATTTGTTTATATGATTTTGATTTGTATGATTTTTGGAATTAAGATAAAGTATTTTAAGTATACTAATGACTACATATATAGCAGATGAAACTGGAAATAGAGCTATAAAATATAATCCTATTTCCTACAATGAAGATATATAGCAGACTGTTTATCTAAAGAGATAAATACATAGTATGTTATTTTTGGTGATTCTAAGTCGTACTCTCTAGATCTGATGCATATTGCCTGAAATTGAAGGCAATAGATCAACACTGGCTGAAATCTTTCCTTATGGCGTTGTACCTTAGAAGAAAGCATAATAGAGTTTTATTATACAGCGCAGAAAGAGTAGACTGATAAAGTTATTTTTGAGTTAGACTATAGAGCTCTAAAGTCCATCGTATGAGATGGATAGATTAAGTAGGCTAAATGAATCTTTAGATAGATGGAATTGTATAAGTGTTATTTCTTTTGACTACTATAACAATAGAATGGCATTGGCCACATTACTCAAAGTATTAAAGACGAAGAGGTTTAAAAAGATGTAGTATTGATAAAATAAAAAGCAATGAAAAACAAGATACTAGATAAGCAGATGCTTAAAGAAGATCAGTTGATTTGGGCAAAGGTTATAATGTAAAATCAGGTTATTGATAATGTGACTAATAAATATTGCTAAATACTGCAAGAACAATAATATGAAATTATATTTTTATTCGCACCAATAAATGGTATACTATAGATAAAGTAGCTTTCAAAATCTAAAGTTTTTAGAGCAAAATGGAAAAAGTAAAAATGATGATGTCCATCTATGCACCTGTTTATGATATGCAATATATATCCGGGTTATCATTTAGGAAGACGATTGGGACAGATGTTGCACATTATACGGGTGAATGATATGTAAAACAGTAGAAAAACCTTTAGCAGGTAGAAATCAGAGAATATCTGAGATATATATGAAAATGGAGGATGAGTAAAATGATATTTTTAAATCCGTTTTTGGATGGCTATGCTGGCAATATTACTGATATATTATAAAGTGAAATCTATAAATACTAAGAATGTGATATTAGTTCTGTTTAGTACAATCTGTATGTTAGATATGCTGAGTGGAGTGCACTTTTATTTACTTGCAACGATTGTGACTACTTGGATCTATGGATATTTATACTGAGAAATATCAGGATTCAAAATCGGCACGATGTATTTGTATGGTTTATTGGTATAGGAGTGAATTTGGGAATATTATTGGTGCTTAAATATAATGGACTATATATTAGCTAAAGGGCTAAATTTTTGAGTGCCGATAGGACTATCGTTCTATACATTTCAAGCATTGGGGTTATTGTATAGATATAAGAAATGGAAACTGTGAAAGAGAAAAATATATGGAATCATATATTGTTTTTATGCTTTATACCTCAAATGGTAACAGGACCAATTTCAAGGAAAAAGTCAGTTATCTGGAGAATTCTTAAAGGAAAAAGCTTTGATTATGAAAGAGCGATTGCATCTCTATATAGGATGACCTGGGGATTTTTCAAGAAAATTGTTGTGGCTAACAACCTAGCGGTGCTTGTATCCGCAATTTATTCTGATTATGAAAATGTATCAGAGCTTTTACTTTACTATAAATGCAATGCTCTTTTGTTGTGCAACTTTATTGTGACTTTGCAGGTTGTATGGACATAGCGATTGGTGCTGCAGGGGCTTTTTGGAATTGAAGTAGTCGAGAATTTTAATAAACCGTTTACAGCTAAAAACGTATCTGAACTTTAGCGCAGATGGCATATAACCCTTGGTACTTGGGTGAAAGACTATGTATTTTACCCTATTTTACTTTTGGATGAATAGAAAGACATCTAAAAAGTTTGTAGAAAAATAGGCAAGAAAAAGGTTTAAAAAGCTATCAACTTATATAGCTCTTGTGATTTTATGGAGCATAGTTGGACTCTGTGCATGGTGCTGATTTGAAGTATTGGATAGGTAACGGTATGCTGCACGCTTGTACCATCATACTTGGGGAGATACTTACACCTGCATTTTACCAAAAATAATTGCTATCCTTAAAATAAATACTGAGAGTAAACCTTACGAATATTTTCAGAGGACAAGGACTTTTCTTATATTCTGTATAGGAAAATATGTTCTTAAACCTTGATTCAACCACTACAACAGTTAAAGTTCTCGGTAGAATGGTCACTAAATTTTGCAACCAACATTAGCAATCATGCATTTTTTCTCAAGTTTGTTAGGTAATGAAAAAAACTGAAAGGTATTGATTGGGATAATGTATGGTTATTTTCTTAGTGATTTACTGCATTTGATGTTAAACTTGGAGAAAAACTAAGGAAAGAGAAATATGGCGTAAGATGGTTGAATTATGCGGTAGTAATAATTATTATTTTTTGCAAGTTTTATATTGCAAAAATGGTGGATATGGCGACTCAATTAACTTTATATATATGCAATTTTAACTTTAAAGATTGAGCGTATTAAAGTTTGCTAATTAAAAATACTTTAGGGGAAAAATATGAATGAGTTAATAAGTGTTGTTATTCCCGTTATATAATGTTGAGCAATATGTGGAGAGATGCTTGAACTCAGTTATAGAACAGTCTTATACCTAACCTTGAGATTATCCTTGTCGATGATGGTTCAACAGATAAGAGTGAGATATGTGACCAGATACGCTCTTAGAGATAGTAGAATCAAGGTGATTCTATGAAGAGAACGCAGGACTCGGAGAAGCGAGAAACAGGGGATTGAGGATAGCTTCAGGAGATTATATCTGCTTCGTGGATAGTGACGACTGGATAGAGGAAGGCTATTGCAAAAGAATTGGTGCAGGCTGCTGAAAGGACTAATTCCGACATTTGTAATATGCGGATATAATGAGTGCCTTAAAGGATGGTAAGACGCCCTAAAGTAAAGTATGATGACTGCTTTTCACTACTACAGGTAAAGAAATATTACATTATACAATGACAGCAAATAGTAAATATTGGTTCAACATTTCTGTTTGGAATAAATTGTATAAAAGAGAGATTATTTCTGAATTGTGGTTTAAGAGCAGAGTTTATGAAGATATAATGTACAATGCAGAGTCGATGTACAGAGCTAATAAAAATAGCATATGTAAATAAGTGCCTGTATAATTACAGGATAAATAGAGAAGAAGTATCATATCAAAGGGATTTCAAAGAAAAGACAATAGAGTTCGAGATGAAGTTCAAAAGAAGAAAGAGTTGAATTTTTTAAGAGAAATAATGAAATAAAAGCTTGCAAGAGATGCTGAGGCAGTGGTTATATGATGATAAGCTCCTGTACTATGCATTTATGAGCCTATCAAAGGATAACTATAGTGAATACATAAAAAGTATAAAAGAGGACTTAAGAAAGTGTGGATTCATAGCAGACACCAAAAACTATATTGCCTTACTGATATTTAAGTGCTTTTCCACGGCTATGGATAAAAATTATTAAAAAGAAGTATAAATATTGAGAGGTATGAGGTATAATGGAAAAGTGTACTATTTTTGGTAAATAGTTGTGATAAATACGAGGATGATGGTATCCTCTATTTAAGATAATGAAGGCTGAATGGAAGGATAGGAAGGTGGCTATTGTGCTCAATACAGAGTCAAAAACCTTTGATTATGAAGATATGGGGATAAAGACGTTTAGACTGTATCAGCCTGGTGTTAAAGACAAAATGGGGAAGAGGCTTATTGAGACACTTAAAAGAATAGATACTGAGTATGTGTTAATGTATTTGGACGATCAACTAGGGCCTGTATAACCAAAAATATGTTAGATCAGTGCATAGAGTGGTTGGATAAAAACGATGATGTAGCTGTTTTTGCTTTTATGCCTCGCATACGGTGAGAACATAAAAGATGGCAGGTTTGAGGGCTTTTGAGAAGAGACCCCAGGATGGGGAATATAGACTAAATTGTCAGCGGCAGTGTGGAGAAAAAGAAGAACTTATAGAATATACAAAACCTAATTATAATCCTTGGGAATGGGAGATATTTGGCAGTATAAGAACGAGAAAGAGTAAAAAGTTACTATTCCATAATTAAGGGTGTGGAGCCTTTTTGAATATCAGCTAAGTGAAGGAACAGGTATATATAGAGGAAGATGGGTTGATAAGGTCGTTATACCTTTATTTTAAAAACACGATATTATTATTGATTTGTCCATAAGAGGGATAGAAAAGAGCCGTTTAATGAAAAGTCAAAAAGAAAGAACTTTTTGAGGAAAGTAAAAGATAGAATACTCTATATTTTCAGCCAAATACTTTTAAATTTAGTGAATATTATGATTAGCGATAATGCCAGGTACTAATGTAAAAATGAATGATGAAGTATTCAAACCACCAAAGTGGGGAAGTATTAAGTCAGAATTTGAAAAGAGAAACATTGAATTTCATACTCTGGATAAGTATGAGAACTGGGAAGAGGTAGATTGGATTATTTGTGATGATGGTTATACCAGCTTTGAGGATTATGCTTGGCTTGAAAGAATATGGAAAAATAAAATGGGGAAAAACTAGTTTATATAGCAGAAGAACCTGAAATAGTGGACCCTAGACATAGTGAGGAAAAATATTGTTAAATTACTGAAGACGTTTCCTTATATAACTACATATAATCCTAATGTGGTTGGAGAAAGAATATTTGTCCTTTTTTGTACCGACTTTTCCATATAATTGTATAAGACAGGGTAAAAAAATTTTCAAACAGAAAGTTTATTGTCAATATTTCCGGGGATAAAAAGCTCGGATGATCCCAAGAGAATTATATAGTGAAAGATTATCTTTATAAAATATTGTGAAGATAACAATGTGGATTTCACATTATATGGTACTGATGGAATTCGAATGAAAGACCAAGTTATAGAGGGACTGTTGCCGATAAACTTGAAACATATGGAGATTATAAATATGCGCTTTTGCCTTGAAAACTCAAAGGATATTACAGGGTATATAACTGAAAAAATCATGGATTGCTTTTGCAGGTAACATACTTCCTATATATGCTGAGCAAAGGAAATAAGTGATTTATTACCTAAAAGGCTTGTATATAGATTATTTTTCTTTTGAAAAGTAAAAAGTGAGCTTTTAAGATATTTACAACAGATATCAGAAGAAGAATGGAATGATAGGATTTTAAGAACAAAAAGAATTTATAGAAAATGGTGGTTTATTTCAGCATACAGCAGCTGGCTTTTGTGGATACATTTGTTAAGATTTTTTTCAGATAAAACTTATATTAAAGTTTCAGACACAAAAAAATTTTATAAAAGTTTTTATGCTGATAAGATTGAAAAATAAAGGATAGACTCAAATTAGGCAATGTAGGATTCATTGTTAAGATGTACAGAAAAGTTGTAAAGCCACTTAATTAAGAAAAGTGATTAAATATCGCTTTTATAATTAAAGGCTAAAAATGGCTGAATTACCTTAATAGGCTAGCATAAGAAAGGGAAAAAAATATGAATAAGGATAGTAAGATTTTTGTTGCAGGACATAATGGAATGGTGGGCTCTAGTATAGTGAGAAGACTAAATAAAAGAAGGATATAACAATATTTTTGGTGCGTAGTCGAAAAGAGCTTGATTTAACAAGACAGTCAGATGTAGAAGATTTTTAACATAGAAAAACCAGAGTATGTCTTTCTGGCGGCAGCCAAGGTTGGTGGAATAGGAGCAAATAGTGAGGCTTTTAGCAGACTTTTTGTATGAAAAACATGGTTATGGAGATGAATGTTATTCATTCAGCCTTTAAGAACTCTTTGCAAGAAATTGGAATTTTTAGGTAGTGCGTGCATATATCCTAGAATGGCACCTCAACCGATAAAGGAATCCTACCTTCTTACTTCTGAACTTGAGAAGACAAATGAAGGATATGCATTAGCAAAAATATCGGGCCTTAAATATTGTGAGTTTTTAAATACTCAGTATGGTACAGACTATATTTCGGTAATGCCAGCCAGTTTATATGGACCTAAAGATAATTATCACCCTACCAAAAGTCTATGTAATTCCCTGCTTTTTATTAGACGTTTTTCATGAAGCGAAGATAAACAGATTAGAAAAAGTAACTTGCTGGGGAGATGGGACACCACTTAGAGAATTTATGCATGTAGACGATTTAGCCAGGATATGTGTTTACTTTAATGAATAATTACTCTGATAATGAAGCAATAAATGTAGGTTCAGGGATTGAACTTACAATAAAGGAAATAGCAGAAAAGGTTGCAAAAGGTTGTAGGATATAAGGGAAAGATTGAGTGGGATATCCTAAAACCAAATGGAACCCCACGGAAACTTAATGGATAATTCAAAGATAGAGGCATTAGGTCTTAAAGCTGAAATAGATTTTGAAAACAGGGTCTAAAAATGGCATATGAAGATTTCTTAAATAATGAAATAAGAACGGAGAGATAAAATGATAATATCACGAACTCCATTCAGAATCTCCTTTTTGGCGGAGGGACAGACTATCGTGAGTTTTTATGAAGAGTATGGTGGAAGTGTCTTGTCTACAACATTCGATAAGTACTGCTATGTAACTGCGAGACATTTGCCCTAGATTTTTTGATTATAAATATCAAATTAATTACTCTAGGATAGAAAGAGTAGTTGATTTAGATAATATATTGCATCCCGCTGTTCGAGAAACTTTAAAGTACATGGATATGAGAGAGATGTTTGTAGGCTATGATGCAGACCTTCCTGCAAGATCGGGACTGGGGAAGCAGTAGTTCATTTGTGGTTGGTATGCTTAATGCTTTTTATGCTATTAAGGGGAAGTATATAGATAAAAAGGCTAGCCAAGGAAGCCATACATATTGAGAGAGTTCTATGCAATGAAAGCGGAGGTATTCAGGATCAAATAGCGGCTTCTTATGGTGGTTTTAATAGAATTGACTTTAGAGAAGATGATTTTTCAGTTCAAAGTGTAGTTATGGACTTTGAAAGGAAGAAGAATTTGGATGATAACCTCTATGCTCTTTCTTTACAGGGTTTTTCAAGAATATCTTCCGAAATTGCTATTGAGCAGAAAGAAAAGCAACTCACAATAAAATAAAAGAACTTAAAGAAATGCTAAGTTTAGTTGATGAAGCAGAGAGAGTATTAATCAATAAAAAAATCGAATTTAAGTGAATTTGGAAAAATACTTGATTATAGTTGGAAACTAAAAAGAGGTATAACAAGTAAAATAACTACAAATGAAATAGATAATATCTATTCTTCAGCTATAAAAGCAGGAGCTTTAGGAGGCAAAGTTATTAGAGCAGGGAGGAGGAGGTTTCATCATCTTCTATGTGGAAAAGAATAAACAGGAAAAAGTTAAAGAAGCTTTTGTCTGGATTGCTTAATGTACCTTTTAATTTTGAAAATGAAGGAACAAAAAATAATGTATTATATGCCAGAAAATTATACAATCGATTAGGAAGGAGACAAAATATGAAAGGCACTTATAACTGGTGTTACAGGAATGGTTGGGTCACATTTGTGTGATTTTCCTTTTAGAAAATACAGCATGGGAAGTTTACGGAGTTTGCAGATGGAGAAGCCCGTTAGATAATGTAAATCACTTATTGGAAAAGGGTTAATCAGAAAGACAGATTATTTTTTCGAATATGCAGATTTAAATGATGAAATGTCATTAATAGAAGTTATTAGAAAAATAAAGCCTCGACTATGTATTTCACTTGGCAGCTACAGAGTTATCCGCTGACTAGCTTTTACAGCACCAATAGATACCTTAAATACAAACATCTTAGGAACTATGCAGGTTATTAGAAGCTATCCATCTTGAGATGAAGAATGACGGTAGCTACAAACCAATAATTCATGTTTTGATGCTTCCAGTGAAGTTTTTGGCAAGATTCCAAAGGAAAGAAAACCAGAAACCGGAATATGAGGAGTGCCCATTCCACCCAGCATCTCCTTATGCAATATCCAAGGTTGGAACAGATTTACTTGGAAGATATTATGCAGAAGCCTATGGAATGACAGTCATTACCACACGTATGTTTACTCACACCGGACCCTAGAAGAGGAGATGTATTCATGAATCTACATTTGCTAAAGCAAATTGCAATGATAGAAAAAGGGACTTATTCCACCTGTAGTAAAAGTTGGAAATCTAAATTTCTAAGAACTTATGCAGATGTAAGAGATGCTGTAGAGCTTATTATATGCTTGTAACAATCAATCCAATTGCAGGGAGAATATTACAATATTGGCGGTACATATACCTGTATGGTTTCCGATACGTTAAATACACTTATTTTCATATTCAAGTAAAAAGGATGAAATAAAGATTGAAACTGATCCCCGAGAGACTTCGCCCAATAGATGCGGATTTGCAAGTACCAGATTGCAATAAATTTCATAAAACATACTGGTTGGAAACCTAAAATTAGCTTTGAAAAGACAATGCATGACCTGCTTGATTATTGGAGAAATCGTTTGCAAAATGGAGAGAATTTTTGACGAGGTAACTATGTTAATTAATTATATTAAAACTGATTTTCGTTCATCAAGATGAAAGAGGGGGCTCTATCAACTTGTTAGTAAAGGATATACTCAAGTTAATTATATATATTCAAAAAGCTGATATGGTTAGAGGAGGGCATTATCATAAAATTAAACAAGGAGATTTTTCTTTGTTATTAGAGGCTCATTTAGACTTGTACTGGAATCTGATATTGAAAAAGAAGAGTATATTATGAAAAAGTGGAGATTTCTTTGAAATAGAGAAGGGATTAGACATACTTTTGAGTATATAGAAGATACAGAACTTATAAGTATGTATGACCTTGGTGTTGAACTTGAAAATGATGAAAAGGATATATATAGGTAATAAAAATGAAAGTAGTGATAATGGCAGGTGGTAGGGGACCAGAATTTCTTCTCTAATAGAGAAGTTCCTAAACCTATGATAGTCATAGCCGGTAAACCCAATATTGGAATATCAGATTGAAACATTAAAAAAACAGGGTTATATAGATATTATCATATCTATAGGACATTTAGGGTGATAAAAATAGTTTCATATTTTGGTAATGGTGATAAGTTAGAGTTAAATATTTCATACGTAAAGGAAGATAAAACCGCTTGGTACTGCAGGGGCTCTAGCTTTTAATTAAGGATAGATTGACTGATGATTTTCTGCTGATAAATGGAGATATTATGTTTAATATTGACATAGAACGGTTTTCAAGAATATCATTTTGATAAATGTGGACTAGCTACTATCTTTTACTCATCCCAATGATCATCCCTATGATAGCGGGATTATTATTTCTAATGACTGCGTAGTCATAAAATGGCTTAATAAAGAAGACGAGAGATAGTGGTATAAAAACAGAGTTAATGCGGGCCATCATATGTTGTCCCCAAGAATCTTGAATTACCAATTTTTAATCAGTATGATAAAATAGATTTGGATAGGACATCCTTAAAAATCTGATTTCGAAACAGAAGACTTGATATGCTATGATCTCCTGAATATGTAAGGATATGGGTACTCCGGAGAGATTTTATGAAGTTGAAAATGATATAATAAAGCGGGTAAAGTTGAGTCATAGGAAGCTTTAGATAATAAGCAGAAAGCTATTTTTCTTGATAGAGATGGGACTTTAAACAAATATGTTGGGTTTCTAGAAATATAGAAGATTGAGTTAATGGATGGTGTTTGTGAAGCAATAAAGAAGATAAATAAGAGTGATTATTTGGCTATGTTATTACGAATCAGCCTGTTATAGCTAGGGGAGGTTACCGAAAAGACGAGCTAGAAGAAATACATAATAAACTTGAGACATTGCTTAGGAATGAAGGAGCATATTTAGATGCAATTTACTATTGCCCGCATCATCCTGAAAGTGGTTTTGATGGTGAGATAAAAGAGTTAAAAATAGATTGTGATTGTCGTAAAACCAAAACCTGGGATGTTGCTTAAAGCAACTGAGGATTACAATATTGATTTAGAAAACTCTTGGATGATTGGAGATAGTGATAATGATGTAAAAAGCGGGTGAAGCGGCAGGATGTAGCTGTATAAAGATTGGGACTTCTGAAAAAGTGAAGAATATACTTTCTGCTGTTAATACTAATTATAAGGGAAATAAACAAAATGAATAAAAATAAACAGTTGGACATATTAATTGAAACGATGCCCTAAACTAGATAGTTTGCAAAGGAAGATATATATTTAGCTTTTGAAATGATTAAAGACTCTTATAAATGCAGGTGGGAAACTGCTGATTTGCGGTAATGGTGGAAGCGCTGCTGATTCTGACCACATTGTGGGAGAACTTATGAAAAGTTTTAAGAAAATGTAGAAGCCTACCAGATGATGTGAAAGGAAAATTTAGAAAGTCAGATGTACAATATGGGGATATTCTTGCAGAGAATTTGCAAGGAGCTTTGCCTGCAATAGCACTAAATAATCATTCTGCTTTAAGTACGGCATATTTGAATGATGTGAATGGACAGGTTGGATTTGCACAACAGGTTTATGGATATGGCAAAAGGAGACTGTCTACTTGCATATAACGACTTCAGGGAAATTCAGAAAAATGTATATATGGCAGGTTTAGTCGCCAGACACAAAGAGAATGAAAATTATTGCCCTTACCGGAGTTGTTGGTGGTAAAATAAAAATATTGCAGATGTTACCATAAGTGTTCCTGATGACGAGACTTATAGAATACAGGAATATCATCTCCCTGTTTATCACTGTTCTATGCCTTTATGTTGGAAGATGAATTTTTAATGTTAACAAGGTAAATTGAAGTAGATTACGGTTTAAATGGAGAGACTATGTTTTTCAGTAATAAAAATTCGATAAATTGTTAAATACTAAGCAAAAAAAGCCGACTTGTTATATTAGCTATAATAACTATAGTAGGAGCGTTTTTTTAGAGGTAATAGGAGTTTCACTCTATGCTGCCTTTTAATCACGGCAATTATGTAGCCGGATATAATAATCACAAATAAGTATATTGCATTTGTTTGTAGATTATTAGACTTACATTCACATAGAACTTTTGTAATAGTATGTATTATAGCTGTGATTTGCATTTTTATATTTAAAGATTTCTTTTTGATGATGGAGTATTATCTTCAGGCAAGATTTGTTTATAATAATCGATTTAGGACACAACAAAAATCTTAGTGGATTTCTTAATCGCCCTTATGAGTTTTTTTGTTGAGTAGAGTCAGGAGAGATACTGAGAGTTATACAGTCAGATGTGACCAATACATATGTACTGCTAACAACTTTATTAGGAATGTTTACAGAGTCAGTGGTTGCATTGGCAATTTCAATTACTATCTTTGTGATTGATCCGCTTATGACAACGTTTGTGGTTGTAATGATGGCGTTTGCAGTAATATTTATTTCAAAGTTGATAAAACCAATATTGAAGCGAAAGGGTGAAGAACGCCATATTCATTATTCGCTTATGTATAAAATGGATTTTTACAGAGTATCATTGGTATTAAAGAGTAAAGGTAGGTAGTAAAGAAGAATTTTTAAGGCAAATTTTGAAATTAGTGGTAGAAAGTATATTAGTGCTGAGAAATGGAGTAATGTATTTTCCAATATACCAAGGCTGATAATAGAAATGGTCTCTGTATGCTCTACCCTTGCTTTTATAGCATTTATGATATATAAAGGTAAAGAGATAGAAACTTTAGTTCCTACATTAGGAGCATTTGCAATGGCAGCTTTATGAAAACTTATGCCGAGTGCGAACAGAATAGTGGCAGCTATTAATCAAATGGTTTTTCAAGAACCATCTCTGGATAAGTTATTAATTGATATCAAACTATTTGAAGAAGATGAATTAAGGTATGCTGATTATAGGAAGGATATATCAGAAAAGCTGGTCAAAAGGATTAACAATAACTAATAAAAATAGAGCTGAAAGATATAGTATATCACTATCAGAATTCAGATGAACTAATCTTAGATAAGGCTAATATGATAATTCCAGTAGGCAAATCAATTGGTATAGTGGGTGCATCAGGTGCCGGTAAAACCACAGTGGTTGATATACTACTAGGTCTATTGCTTGCTAAAGAGGGAGAAGTTCTCGCAGATGATGTCAATGTAATGGAGCATTATTCAGAATGGCTATCTAATATAGGCTACATTCCGCAGAGTATATTTATGCTGGATGATGATATTAAAAAGTAATGTGGCTTTTTGGTGTAAAAAGAAGACCAGGATGAAGAGAGGGTATGGGAGGCTCTAGAGAGGCTCAGCTTGAGGACTTTGTTAGAGGGCTGAAAGATGGAATCCATACTCAGATTGGTGAAAGAGGAATGAGACTGTCTGGTGGTCAGAAACAAAGGATAGGTATAGCAAGGGCACTGTATTCAAATCCTGCAGTTTTGATATTCGATGAAGCAACTTCTGCACTTGATAATGAAACTGAAGCTGCTGTTATGTCATCCATTAACGGCTTACATGGTAAGAAAACAATGATACTATTGCACATAGACTACAGACAATAAAAAGAGTGTGATATGGTTTACAGGGTTGAGATGGAAAGATAGTTGAAGAGAATTAATAAGCTGCTTATTTGAAGTTTATTCATCCTGGATAGATAAAAGCTATATCGAATTACAATTCGGATTTCTTTTTATCAATCCAGAGAATACATTGCACTGTGCTACAAGGAAGGAAAAAGTCCTAGAATAATAATCATTAAATGTATTACATACAATGCATGTTATACTACCACCAAGAAACAGGAGGAATCAAAATGGCAACATACTACACTACAACCCACTTAAAACTTTACTGTATCTGAGGACCTCTACATCGTAGGCTTCTCAGACTATGCCATCACAAAGCTTGGCAATATTATGTTTCTTAATCTCCCTGAAGAAGGGGATGAGGTTCAGTCAGGAGATGCTGGGAGATGTCGAAAGTATAAAAACTGTAACTGATATCATCTGTCCCGATATCAGGAGAGGTTGTCGAAGTAAATGAAGAAGTGGCAGATCATCCTGAAAAGATAAGTCTAAAGCCTGAGGAAGCGTGGTTGTTTAAGGTAAAAGGTAGAGGAAGAGCCGGATGATGTAATGACAGAAGAAGAGTATTTAGAATATGTAAAGGGATTATAAAATGTATAAAATTGCTATCATAGGTGGAGGACCTGAGGCTATAGTGCTGCTTTTGAAGCTGTCAGATATGGCTTTAGTGTATTACTGTTTGAGATGGATAAGCTGATGCGGGACCTGTCTAAATAGAGGCTGTGTACCTACAAAGTATCTAACTCACGTAGCAGAACCTTTACAGGAATATAAATGCATCCAATCGCTATGGTATTGGAGTAGAGTTAACAGGCTTAGACTATGAAAAAAACTGTGGATGAATCTGAAAACATAATATCAAAGCTAAGAGAAGACCTCAGATAATCTCTTACAGAAAGTAAGATAACCATTGTAAAAGGGAGAAGCTAAGCTTCTGGATGAGACTCATATTAGCTGTAATGTGAAGTGTTTGAAGCCGAACATATAATCATTGCAACTAGGCTCAAAGAATACGGATAAGCCCTTTGCTGACTGCATAAATACAGATGAACTACTTAGTCTTAAGCATTTGCCGGATAAGCTTATAATCCTTGGAGGTGGAGTATCTGCAGTAGAATTTGCCGATATTTTTTTAGCAGATTAGGCATCCGGATAGACATATACATAAGAGGGAAGCGTATTCTTCGCAAGTGGAGTAAGGAGATAGCAACCTCAGTCTGTAGTGTATTAAAAGAAAAACGGAGTCAAGATGCATACAGAGGCTGATTTTAGCTGACATAGACCTGACCTCAGCTACAGTTTTTATCAGTGCTTGGAAGAAAGCCTAATCTAGAAGGTGTAGATGAAGGGCTTTATAAGTATAGCTGATGATGGTGGAATAGTAGTTGATGAATACTACAGAACCAAAACAAAAACATCTTTGCAGTAGGTGATGTTATAGCATAGCTCACAGCTTGCGCATAAGTTGCTATGGAAGAAGCAAAGCAGGTGGTAAGACTTTATAGCAGGAGAAACTCACCCAAAAAAAGTGCAGTGGTTCAGTGTATATATCTATGCCTGAAGTAGCTGTGGCAGGCTCTCTGAAAGTGACGCAAAGGAAGCGGGATAGATTACATAAGTGCGAAGCAGACTTTGTATTCCAATGCCAGGACTGTCATAGGTTCAACAGACAGAGGCTTTATCAAGATAATAGCGGATAAAAATACTGAGAAGATACTTTGGCGCAGAGCTTATGTGCGAAAGAGCTAGTGATATGGTTGGAGAATTAGCTCTCGCGATAAAACAGTGGTATTAAAGTGTCTGAACTTGAAGGCTCCACAAGAGCTCATCCTACCTTTTATGAGGCAGTAACAGAAGCTTTGTCTAAACTAATAAGAAACTAGAGGTAAACAAGGTGTATAAGTATATTTGTTCAGAAAATACAAGTCCCGTATTATAATCTGGCACTTGAAAGAAGCTTTATTTGATTTTGTGGATGAGGGATACAGTAATTTTATATCTTTGGCAGAACTCCCACACCATAGTCATTGGGAAGAATCAGAATGCCTATGCTGAGTGTAAGGTTGATGAGTTTATAGGATGGAGGTACTCTTGCAAGGAGACCATCAGGCGGAGGTGCAGTCTATCACGACTTGGGCAACTTAAATTTTTTTCAATCATTTGTAACGAGAGTATAGCTAAAGAACATACTTATCAGAGGATTGTTAAGGAGGCACTTAGTTATTTTGGCATAGTTTCAGAGTTTAACGGAAGAAATGACCTGACAGTAGATGATAAAAAAAGTTCAGTGGCAATGCTTTTTATGTAAAAGATGATGTACTGTGTCAAGATGGAACTATTTTTGATAAATTCAGATTTTAAGGAGTTGTCAAAAATACCTGACTCCTGATATAAGCAAGCTTGAGAGAAACCATGTAAAAAGTGTGGAATCAAGAGTAGTCAACCTTTCCGAAATCTCAGATAAAATAACGGTAGAGAGTATGAAGGAAGCTATGATAAAGGTTACCAATGCAGTTAGATTAGGAAAAGAGCCAACTGAAAGCAAAAGTAGAAGATATAAGAAGATTTTTGAAAAATGATGAGTGGATTTTTGGAAAGGAAAGGGGCTGTAATGAGGATACTTGCTTTTATCGGGATTTGTTCCTGAGCATATATGCGATGTTGTTAGATTTACAGGTTTTGATGGTGAGTATAATATTGCTCAGTACTGTGGTTATGCTGCTGATTACATATCGCAGGTAATAAAAGACGACAGTATCGATGGAGCAGTATTTCCCTAAAAAGCTGTGACAGCAGTAGGATAATAGGCTCATACCTAAGTGAAACTAATAAGTTTCATCTATCAGATTAATATTCCTGCCAGACAGGATGATTTAGCCATATCGGTACTTTTGCTGAAATACTGAAAAAGCTATACTAAAAGCTCTTAAAGAGCATTACAAGGTTATCTTAACTACAGAAAGCATAGAGAGGCGTATAGAGCTTATCAATAAGAGAAATGCTTGGATTAAAGCGGCTTATGATAAGCTTGACAGGATTTCTTATGAGTACTTTAAGCAAGATACATCAATTACTTTCAGAACCACTTGAAATACAGGCAGAAGAAATAGAGTTTACTGAGAGGGCTCGACAGATAAAAAGGTATATGTTGTTGGTTCATTTCCTTGCTAATGATAGAGATAGCAGAAACCATTGAAAGGGCTGGGATGAAAGTGGTTGGAGACAACCTACCTGAATCGGGCAGACTTGCGTCTATGAAGCCTGTCTGTCCTAATGGTGATGATATATATACTGTATAGCAGACAGCATATTAAAGAACAGACTGTCCCCTACTCAGGATAATTTTTTTCAGCTATACTTGAAAATGACTTTAGCGAGATGGAGAATAAAGGGAGTAAAGGGATAATCTATATATCTCAAAAAGTACTGTGAACCTTATGACTACTTGTTTTCAGTGTATAAAAAGATGGCTGATGAAAGAGGTATAAATATTGTTAGAATAAGCCTTGCAGACTCTAAAGACAGTGGGAAGTCGGAATTAGAGCTTGAGGCATTTTCAGATTTGTTATAGATTGAGAGTGTATGGAACAGTCAATAGCGGCACTCCAGGCAGGACTGCTTAGAGATTATTATAAATGGTTTTCAAAAGTACGCCAAGGGTAAAAACCGGATAAAAAGGTTGCTTGGTAACTTCATTTGCACCTGTTGAAATCCTTGAGGCGCTAGATATTTATTACTATTATCCTGAAAGCTACGCTGCGGTTATAGCAGCAAGTGGAAAAGAACAGCCTCTGCTTGAAGAAAGTGAGAATGAAGGGCTTTCAGAGATTGTTGTTCTTATTCGTGTTGCATAGAAGGGCTGCCTCGTTACGGAAAAAGGGACCAAGAGGAGTACCACCAACTCCCTGATATCCTCATAGCAACCAACAAATCAATGTAATACCCTGCGAAATTGGTGGAATATACTGGCAAAGAGATTTAATGTTCCGCTTGTTGTCATTGATTATCCCGGTGAGACCTGATGATAAAGAGACCGCCTGTACTTATGTGGCCAAACAGCACAAAAGAGCTTATTGGGGTACTGGAAGACCTAAGTGGTAATAAAGTTTGATATGGATATTTTATTAAAACTAATAGATAATAGTGTAAGATGTACTGAGGTGGGAAAGAGATAATAAAGGTTAGGATGGAGAAAGAATCTTCCCATAACCACACGCTTTTTGATGATATTTCATTTCTTATCACTTCACGCTGCAAGCCTCAGACTGAGGAACTGTACAGAGTGCTTCAGAAGACTTAAAAAGTGAAGAGAGCGAACCTGATGATAATAAAATAAAGGCATTTTTGGACAGGGTATCCGCTGGTATCATCCAAACAGACATTTTGATGAGGCGCTGGATAATATTAGGATAACCGGCTCCAACTATATTACTTGGTGGATTCTTGACTATTCAGGTGACAGATGCCTTTGAAAACTCTTTAACGCATATAATTATACATTTTTGAACTTAAGTCAGAAAGACTAGAAATTCAAGGCTTAAGTCTCTTATCGAGGAGTCGGGTGCAGTATGCACCATCACCTACACAATAAAAGCTGTAAGTGTGACTATATTTCAGCCAGAAATATAAGTTCCACAGGCAGAGATAGAGATGGATATGGTGGATAGGGAATTCTTAAAATTGATGGGGTAGAGCTTAGGATAGATATATTAAGGGAAAATTTATGCACAAAAATAGGTATAGATATTGGTTCTACATATACTAAGTACTGTATTATGAATGAGAAAATGATATAACTAAAGCTTTTTTCTGAAAAACGCCTATAAGACAAAAAGAATACTTTTGAGGCAAAGTTAGATGAGCTTTACATGAAAGCTATCCATCATCTAATATAGTGTCCTGCTGGATATGGAAAGAAAATATACAGGCGCTTAAGAACATAAATGAACTTACAGCGCTGGCTCTTGAGGGCATTTTCTAGTCCCTGACTCTGATATTATCCTTGATATAGGTGGTCAGGATACCAAGATAATAAGGCAGGAAAACGGAAGACTAAAAGAGTTCTTTATCAATGGTAAATGTGCTGCAGGAAGTGGAATGTTTTTGCAAATGTGCTTAGAATGCTGGAAAAGGACTTTTTCGAAAATAGACCTTACCGGAATAGACACAACCCCTCTCAAACTTTCATCTGTATGGCTGTATTTGCAAGCAGTGAGATAGTAACACTTCTAGCAGATAATGTGGATGAAGATGACATTGTCAGAGGAGTAATATGGCATATCCTTATTCAGGCAAAGTTACTACAAAAAGGTTGAAGCAGAATTTTACCTCGGTGGCTTTTACATAAGATTCCGGGATTTTAGTAACTACGCAGAAAAACGCCTTAGAATGTGACTGCGTGACTGCACCTAATTGTTCCTATCTATCGGCAATTGGCTGTGCTTTGATGGAAAGGTAAGGACAATGATTTTAAGATGAGTTTACTAATGAACTCAAACTATTAAACGGAGAAAATATGGATAGCCATACTTATACCTTGTTATAACGAGGTCGTAAATAATTGGGAAAGTGGTTAGTGATTTAAGAGAATTACCTGAAGCTGAAGTAATAGTGTACGATAATAATTCTTCAGATGGAACTGATGAGGCTGCTAGAAATGCAGGGGCTACAGTTTACTATGAGCGTAGACAGGGCAAGGGAAATGTTGTAAGATCTATGTTTAGGAATATCGATGCCGATTGCTATGTACTTGTTGATGGAGATGATACCTGCACCCTGCGTCAGCAGTAAAAGAGCTCATAAACCCGTTATTAGATAATGGTGAGATGGTTGTTGGTGACAGATTGTCTACAACTTACTTTTACGAGAATAAAAGGCATTTTCACAACTTTGGAAACAAGCTGGTATTTGATTAATAGACTTTTTAAGGCTCGGTAAAATGACATTATGACTGGGTATAGGGTGTTTAGCAAAACTTTTGTGAAAAGTTTTCCTGTTGTATCAAAAGGTTTTGAAATAGAAACCGAAATGACAATACATGCTCTAGATAAGAATATGTATATAGTTGAAGTCCCTATTGAATACAAGGACAGACCGGAAGGAGTGTGTCTAAGCTACACTGTTCAAGACTGTGAATGAAGGTTATGAGGACTATAGCTAAGCTATTTAGGGATTATAAAGCCGCTTGTATTTTCTCTATAATAAGTGCTTTGGTATTTTTTATTTGGTTTTGCATTTTTTGTGGTTGTTTTGGTAGAATATTTTGAAACAGGATTAGTTACCAAAATACCTACATTAATTGTATCATCTCTAATTATGTGGGGGGGGGTATCACTATGGCTTGCAGGGGTAATCCTTCATGTAATTGTTGGAAAGCATAGACAGCTTTTTGAATTGCAGATGAATATTTTGGAAGAACTTGATAAAATAAAGAATAAATAATAATAGGATTTGTATGGGAGGCATAGCTTGGGGAAAATACTAAATAAGCATATCCATTTTTAGTGTCAACTGCAATATTTTCGCTGACATTCATTATATTGCTTGGCTGTTTTTGGAGTCTGTTTTACACCAGATTCATATGGATATGTGAACATGAATATTTCACGAGAGCCAATATATCCCTTATTTTTAATGGCTAACAGGGCAGTTTTTGGGGATAAATATTATACTACAATAATTGTAATACTACCACAGATTGTACTGGCTGTATATACAGTATTCTTCTTTTGCAAAAAGTATTACAAAGAGATTTAATATAAATGGGAGATATATTGTTTGTGTATATTTGTTGCTTTTATGTATACTATTTTTATGGCACTGCCGCTATATATAATAATTAAACTGGATTCTCCATTAGTAACGGCACCATTGGCCATACTTACAGAAGGAGTAACATACAGCCTGTATTTACTTTATATAAACTCTCTGATTTTAGCGGGTTGCGATAAGAATTTCAAAAATCTATTTATTGCCCTTTGTTATGCCTGTATTATGTCGCTCACAAGAGCAGGCCTCATGCCGGCTATAGTTGTCACGGTAATTAGGTTTGTATATTGCCATAACAGGCAATAGAAAGCTAAAAAGGACAATAACAGTAATCATAGCAGGGTATTTTGCATTTATATTTATACTTGTTTTTTGAAAACTTATATTTTTTGACTTGTCATGGAAGATGGATGACACATACATATGGATCGGTTACAACCCTTTCAAATATAATGTACACTTCAGATGAGACTGATGAAAATGAGTTTGAAGATGAAAAACTGAAAGAGATTTTCTCGGATACCTATAAAGAAATGCATGAAAATGGATATGGCTATAATATTGAACCGAGCCTAAATCTAATTGGGCGTGGACTTGATATTGAAAGGTCTCATGAGTTATATAAAGTTTACTGCTTTTTGAGTAAAAGCAATTGGTAAGGAATGTAATAGATTAAATCTTACCAGTGAAATGGAAAGGAGTATTTATAGTGATAATATGCAAGAAAACTAAGTAAAAGTATTAATCAAGGATCATTTTGGAAGATGGCTTGAAGGCTATATATCACTTTTGTATACAGGCTATATAAGAACAGTTGCTATATACCACAAAGTTCTTTGATGAGAGTATTTACGCTTGTGATAACAATTATATAACTTTTGTGGGGTTATTTTTATTTAGAAAAACAAGGATGGCTATATATCTTTTAATTACACTTTTATCTATACTGGGTATAGTGTTATCTACATCTTTAGTAATAATGTATGACGAGATATATGCATGTATAATTTTGTTGTATTTTATACAGGACTTATAATTATGTGGTGTAATAGAAAAAGACAGAATAGCAATGAAAAATAAAGGTTGCGAATGAAACTAAGTCTTATGAAAACTAATTGAAAACAAATTTTTGTTTTTGAGTGGTAGGAACTTTATCATTTATTATTGATTATTCTATACTATTTACTTTAACAGAGTTTATTGGAATATTTTATCTACTGGCTGCTGCGATTGCATTTTTGATCTCAGTTATATTTAACTTTTTATCTTAGTATGAGATTTGTTTTCGATGCAAAGAATATGAACCAAAAGGAGCAGTTCATAATTTTTATTACAACAAGTATATTGGGACTGGCTCTAAATGAAGTTGGTTTGTTAGTATTAGTTGAGGACGCAGGAATAGATTATAAAATCGCAAAGCTAATAATGACGTGTTATAGTAATGGTTTTTAATTTTACTGCAAGAAAAAAATATTGTTTGAGAAAAAGATAGTGGGGATTTCGAAAAACAGAAGAGGAATAATAAATATTAATTGGCATATCATATATAATGTTATCATTAAAAGCTTAATATGGAAAAATAAACAACTTTTCAGGGGAAAGGACTTGGTTATGAACGATTATGCTATATTAACAAGCGAAGCAAATATACTATATTTGAATTTAACAAAAGATAGAATTAAATTTGCAACATCAGATAGACTTAAGAGATATACTAAAAATTATGGAGTGGGATCTATAGCTACATTGTGGTTAACGCAGAATATAAAGGGTTGGTGAAGTAGAAGAGTATATTGACTTGGTACCTATATTGGAAAAACCTATACTATGATGTAGACAAGTTTTTAGAGCCTATAAAAGGAGGGTTAGAATTGAATATGCATCTTGATATTAAAGGAATAGCAGATAAAGCAGACTTGATAGTTAATGGATATGCCTATACTAAAGATAAGGACTATATTCGTGTAATAAACTTAAAATAATTTAAGTCATCTCGGTAATCTATAATGACAAAATTGTTGAGACAAACTATGGATGAGATTGAAAGCCAAATTGTACTGGACTATTACTTGCAGGATAAAAGAATTTATTGAGGAAAAAGTTTATTAAAACACCACTATAAAGAAATGTACCTTAAGTGGAGAGAAATGTCTGATGTACAGGTTTTTAATGAGAAAGGAGAATGATATGAAAAGAACTTACCTACCCCTTTGACGAGAACTACATCCTCTCAAAGAAAAAGAAAATAAAAAGGAACTCTTAGAGTCCAGGTACCGGCTTTACTGATACAAGGATAGCCATCCTAGGAGGCTCCACCACCAATGATATCAAAGCTTGTTATGGAGCTTTTCCTGCTTGACTATGGTATAAAGCCTTCGTTCTACGAGTCTGAGTACAACCGCTATTATCAGGATGCGGTATTTCCAAATGAGAGCTTGAAAGCTTTGCCCCTAAGATAATATACATTCATACCACTCAGGAATATCACAGAATATCCTAAGATAAGCGATTCTCCTGAAACCATAGACGAGCTTATTAAAAATGAAATGTTAAAATTTACCTCAATGTGGGAGAAATTAGAGGAAGTATCACTGCCTGTATTCAAAATAACTCTGAAATGCTCTCTACCGCCTTATGGGCAATAAGGAGGCCAGTGACATCACATGGTAAAATCAACTTCATCAATAGGCTAAACGAAGAGTTTTATAAGTATGCAAGGGAGCACGATAACTTCTATATCTGCGATATTAACTACATATCTACGGACTACGGTCTTAAGAAATGGCAGGAGCCGTTTACTGGTATATGTATAAGTATGCCCTAAATGTGGCGGCCATCCCGTATCTTTCCTACAATGTGGCAAACATCGTGAAGTCTCCTTGGCAAGAATAAAAAAGGCTTTTGTGCTTGACCTTCGACAATACCCTCTGGGGAGGCATAGTAGGTGATGACGGGTAGACAGCTTGAGATAGGGACCTGAGGGAGTCGGGCGGTCAGGTATATAGCGAATTCAGAGCTATATCAAGGGCATAGGACACTGTGGTCTTGTGCTAAATGTGGCATCAAAAAATGAAGAAGAAAATGCCCTTGCAGGACTTAACCACCCTGACGGAGTACTTAAACCTGATGATTTCATAGAGATAAGGGCTAACTGGGAGCCTAAGGACAGGAACTTTGCTGCTATCGCAGACAGTCTAACCTTACTTCCTGAGAGTCTGGTGTTTGTAGATGACAATCCTGCCGAGAGGGCGATAGTTGCGGGCAACTTAAAGGGTGTAAGAGCTCCTGAGATAGGGTGAGGCTCATAACTACATCCAAACCATAGACCGCTCGGGCTTCTTTTGAGGTGACTAACCTCTCAAAAGACGATTTAAGCCGTAATGAAATGTATGAGGAAAATGTAAAGAGGGCTAAGCTTCAGGCTTCTTTTGAGAATTATAGAGGATTATCTGCTCTCCTTGGAAATGGTGGGAACAATAAAGAGATTTGAGCCTATATACACAGCGAGAATCTCACAGCTTTCAAACAAGAGCAACCAGTTCAACCTAACAACGAAGCGTTACACCCAGACTGAGATTGAAGGGATAATGGAAGATGAAGCATATATTCCTCTTTATGGTAAGTTAGTAGACAAGTTTGGAGACAACGGGTAGTATCAATTGTCATTGGACACATAGTTGATGATATCTGCCATATAGAGCTCTGAGCATGAGCTGCCGTGTACTTAAGCGTGATAAGCGAATTTGCTATGATGGATGAGCTTGTAAGGCTGTGTAAGGAAAGAGGAGTGAAGCAGATTAAGGGTTATTATTACCCTACAGCGAAGAACAACATGGTTCGTGAGTTCTATGCGCTTCAGGGATTTACGAAGATATCTGAGGGATGAAAAACGGCAATACAGAGTGGATTTTTGAGATAACAGAATAGTTATGAGAATAAAAATAAGGTAATCAAGATAGAAAATTAGGTCAAAAATCAGGCAGCTGGAAATGATGTAACAGCCAAAATCGTGGAGGTTATCAGGAAGGGAGACAAGATGGATGATAAATTGATTTTTATATCATGGAAGTCAAGAAATAGTTGAATTTCCTGAGATTAGGCTGCAAAGGTATAATAAGGATTTTTATTTTTGGATTTTATTGTACCAATATTAAGAGCCAGGCTGTTAGGGTGGGCAGCCAGGTTTGATGGAAAAGGATATTTAAGTGAGTTTGAGTATACACCTGACATAAAACTAAATGTCAGGACATTCTCTGATATGACAGAAGAAATGGCTTGATTTTATAGTTGACTGTAGATTAGGGAAGCCACTAACTTTGATATTGTGGAAGGTATATGGCCGAATGATTTTCAATATTTAACTATGTTCAGGATTTTGCAGATCAAAAATAAGCAGGAAGCATTTTGGGCTTTGGCAAGAATTCAGCAGACCAACACATCAGATGAGTTTTCATACTGCAAGAGCTTTGGCAACATTGAGATTTGTAAGGGACTGGAGGTAACTAATGAGTATGATAATGACCTCTTTTACCTGCAGCCTAATTGAATTCATTGGCAGGAAGAGCATGACGTACAGATGTGGTTAAATATCTGGGTGAAGATAAGGTTAAGAATATATAGCTATGCAGATGTTTTTCATTGTGAACCCATCGAAAAGGTGTGGATGACTTCATAAAGCTTTGTAATATTCCTGAAGGTGAGTTTGACAATATTGCAAAAATGCAGGGTATGCTATACCTGATTACTGGAAGATAGGAGCTGTATATGAAAGGCTGATAGAGGATGTGGCTGAAGAGTCGGGAAAAGATATAATAACTGTCTTTTGAGATTTACCTTCTTGGATTGATAAAAATATATCAAACTACAATTCAGACTTTTTACAGTCGAGCAGTACATCGCCCTATCTTACAAAGGTAAAATTTTTAGACTAAATACCTTCCAATCAATAAATAATTATAAAAACGGAGGAAAATAAGATGACAGAGAAGAGATTTTTGAAGGGCTTAATGAGGGTATTCAGTGATGTATTTGATGAGGATATCACGGTAACAGACTCTACAACTGCTGATGATATTGAGGATTGGGGACAGCTTAGAACACATTAATCTTATAGTTGCAGTGTGAGAACAAGTTTGGCATTAAATTTAATATCGGAGAAGTAAATAAGATGAAAAATGTGGGAGAAATGGTTGATATAATAATGAGCAGGATTAATTAACCTGTTAAAGTTTTAATATGGAAGATGCTTATCATTTAAGATAGGCATTTTCTATTTTCCCCTTGCTTTCATTAGATTATTGTTATAGAATTATAATGTAAGCGTATATAAAATCCAAAGTTGGAATATGTGAGAGAATAATTAGTCTAAGGCAACAACATTTTCGCCGGAAGAAATTTCCATTTTCTGTGATCAGAATTGCTATGATACGTAATGGCGGCATTCCTACTATGAGGGGTGCCCAGATTCTTTATGAGGAAATGGATGAGGGAAGGACAAAAGATATACTTAAGAAGGTTGCTGATAATGTTAAGTCAGGAATGTCATTCAACGCAGGCACTCAAAAGAAAGCGGTGCTTTTTCCAGCCTATATGTAGTGAAATGGTTAAAATAGGAGAGATGACAGGTAAACTGGAAGACATTATGCATTCTTTATCAGGATTTTTACGAAAGAGAATCTCGTTAAAACAGTATTAGGAGTGTAATAAGCTATCCAACCATACTTCTAGCAGCATGATGGCTGCATTATTCTCTTGGTCTTAGTAGGTAAGATTCTTCCTATGTTTGAGAATATATTCTTAGAACTTGATGGCGGTACAGGAACTACCATAGGACTTATGAATACAAGCTATTCTTATCTCGAAGGTAATAGTTGTAATTGTGCGTAAGCTCGTACTGCTCCTTGTAGGAATATATGGTATAGAGCTAAAGGGTGGAGTGCCCTATAGTTTTCAAGCATTTTAAATAATAATCCGATTTCATCAGGACTTGCGGATAAAATCAGTATAGGTAAACCCTGCAACACTTGCAGTTATGAACGCAGGTGGTGTTGAAATGACGGGAAGCAGTTAAGAATGCATCCAAGGTAGTAGAAAATAAAAAGACCTCAGCCAAGATTAATCAGTGCATCAAATTGCTTGAAGCAGATGAAAAGCCGGAAGATGCTTTTAAGAAATCAGGACTGCTCAATTCCCTTCACTCTAAGATGTTTGGAGTAGCAAGGATGAGTGGTTCAGGTGATACCATCCTCTTTAAAGCTTGTCAATAGATTTGTGATGATATCAACTCCAGGCTCAATTCCCTTGCATCAGTAATTGAAACCATCCTTGTAGTAGTGCTGTCTCATCATAGTAGGAGCAGTGCTCATATCGGTTACGATGCCTTTAATGAGCGTAATCGCATCTATAGGCTAAGGAGCAGAATATGAAAAGTTTTGTAAATGTAAAGGCAAGGAGAATTGAGAGATTTAATATATTCAAATCTTTGTTTTTGTAATTATTATATCGGCGGTTCTTATTGCGGGTATATACTACATTGGCAATCTGGGCAATGAACAGGGATACTCCTTACCAGGGAAGCAGCTGTAAGGACTGCAGTCCAGTGTTATGCGATAGAGGAATTTATCCGCCGGATGGCGCATGGAAGAACATTATAAGTTTTAGTTATGATAAGTCAAGTATTATATCCACTACGATGCATTTGCGTTCGGCATATCATGCCTACTATAGTGGTATATGAGAGAGGTAGTATGGAGAATATGAATAAGGAAAGGGGCTTGTACATACTGTCTGCATATTGGCTGTTATTTGTATGTTCGGCATTTCAGCTATGATGCTTGGCAGTGTTGGAGCATCCGTATACAAAAATAAGCGGAAAGAAATCTTGACAGCTTTGAACTTAGGACATCTTTCATGTTAAAACTAAGATTAATCAGTTTGATGAAAAGGGTAAAATATCCATTGAGAGAGAGAGATGGACTTAAAAATGTTGATTCTTAGTGAAGAAGTTGATGGAGAAATCTTTGATACAGTAGTTTATTTCAATAAGGGAAAACTTTATGAAATAACAGGTGCAAAAGGAATGACATTTAAGCTCGAAGATGGATTTTCCATACTAATGTGGATGAATTTGAGATTAACGGGAAAGATGGTTTTTGTAAAGCTTGTTGCAACTGATGACGATGGAGAAAGTGAAACCCTATATGTTAAAATTAGAACAAGTTAGGATGGCTGTTAGGGAGGGATAATGAATACATTTAAGATGGACAGTGCAAAAGGGACAGGAACCAATACGGGGTTTATGCTCCCTGTAGTTGAACTTGTCATTGCAATTGGGCTATTTACAATTATCAGTATTTTTCTAATAAAATTCTTTACATCAGCCAATACTATGAGCAGAGATGAGATGATTTGAGTAAGGGCATTATTAAAGCTGAATCAGCCATAGAACTTTTCCAAGGTTTTTCACCGGAAAAACTGCTGAGTGAACTGGGTGAAAGCTGACAGAAGGTAAGGATGGAAAGCTGATTGAAGCATATTATGATAAAGACTGGAAACGGATAGATACAGCGGATAATTTTAAATATCTGCTCATATAATAATTGCTGACAAACCTAATGCGAGTGGAGTATTAAGTGACATTCGGGTTTCAATTCAGAGAAAAGACCGGGATAAGAATACTGTAATTGTAGATTTAGAAGGGCTAAATACACAAAAGGTGGCAAATGATGAAAAATGATATAAAGAATAGGATGAATACAGGCGGAGCACTGGTTATTCTGAGTTATACTTTAGTGTGGCTATGTCTTTATTTGCAGTGCTTGCCATTCAATCGTCTTTGAATGAGAAAAAGACTTTTCAACTAAGACTAAGGAAGGTATAGAAAAACTATTATAAGCTGGATGCTGAGGGCTGAGAGAATCTATGCCGGCATGGACGAGATAGTATCTACAAGTAATAATGTATCTTCTGATTTAACGGAGTTCAGGACAAAAAAATGAGATGAAAAAGATGACGGCAGTATAAAAAGTGGAGATAAGTAATATAAAGTATGAAGGAGACAGGCCAGCTGGTTAAGTATAGCGTTATAAATGGTGATAAGAGTTTAAATGTCGAAATGGTATAAATGGCAAAAGAAACCTCCGTGGATAGATGGAGTACAAAAACAAAGTCTGACAATTTAGAATACGAACTTGAAATAACTGATTAAATTTTTCGAGAATAATGGGAGGTCTAAAAATGGAGTTGATGAATATCCTTGAGCAGGCTGTCAGAGACGATGCGTCGGATATCTTTCTTGTAGTTGGACAGGCAGTTTCCTTCAAACAGGATGGCATAATTAAAAATGGATGAAACGAAACTTTCACCAATGGACACAGAGCAGATAATTACAAGCATTTATGATAGAGCAGGAGAAGCCTCAGTCATTTTATGACAACCGGTGATGACTACTGCTCTCAATTGCAAATCTGGGAAAGATCTAGATGTAATATATTTAGACAAGAGAGGAACCTTTGAGCAGTTATTCGAGTAGTTCATTTTGACCTGCCGGGTTATAAGGATATGAGGAGTTCCTGAAAGTATAATGAAACCTCAGAACTTAATAAAGGGCTTGTGCTTGTAACAGGAGCCGCAGGTTCAGGTAAAAGTACCACAATCTCCTATATAATTGACAGAATAAATGAAACCAGAAACGCATATACTTACGCTTGAAGATCCTATTGAATTTTACACAGGCATAAAAAGAGTATAGTAAGCCAGCGTGAAGTAAAATTGACAGTGAAAGCTAGTTCAGCTGCGCTAGGGGCTGCTATGCGTCAGTCCCTGATGTTATTCTTGTAGGAGAAATGCGTGATTATGAAACTATAGATATAGCTATGACA